>Ga0335084_10000057_pt1 | contig 66770 bp, 57 predicted proteins | sample Lox_Sample_44_FD_206721 | JGI IMG/M metagenome (GOLD analysis project Ga0335084, IMG submission 206721) | Soil microbial communities from Loxahatchee National Wildlife Refuge, Florida, United States - Lox_Sample_4.4 | ecosystem: Environmental > Terrestrial > Soil > Wetlands | place: USA...
ACCCTTTGCGGCCGGAATGCGCGATCTGGATGCCGAACCTGGCGCTGCCCATGCGCCGCGCCTGCGCGACCACCCGCGCCAGAGCGGATTCATTGTCGTCCGAATACAAGCCCATGCAGCCATGGGTGATGCGCCCGTGCCTTTCCACGTGCGTCGCTTCCACGATCACGAGGGCGGCGCCCGAATGGGCGAGCATCCCGAGATGCATGAGGTGCCAGTCGTTGGCGCAGCCATCGTCAGCCGAGTACTGGCACATCGGCGAGACCACGATGCGGTTGGCAAGCTCAAGGCCCGCCAGGCGAAAGGGCGTGAACAAGGTACTGGACATAAGGTGATTTAACTCTGGTTGATGAGCGCTTATTAGCGCTGCTGGATGGATTTCAGATAGGCAATGATGGCACCGACATCGTTGGCATCAAATTTGAACTCCGGCATGTCCGGGTGACCGGACATGATGCCCTCTCCGAGCGCCTCTTCCAAGGATTCGACCGGGTAGCGTTGTCCGAGGGTGCGAAAAGGCGGCGCAAATTTGTGCGGGCTGTCACCATTGCGGCCGACCGCATGGCACGGTGCACAATTCTGCACAAGCAATTCTTCGCCACGCTTGAGATTTTGAGCCGCCGCCGTATGTCCAAGCGCCATGATCGCGGCCAGCACAGCGGCGCTCGCCCAAGCGCGCATCAAGCCTTGCCGAGCGTGACCCGCTGGCTGGCGAGCGTCGCCCAGAGAATCGTCGCGTGTTCGGCGTCGTGCAGCCTCGATGCGAATTGCTCTTCTGTGTAATAGCGGGTCCATCGGCCGTTACGCTCGAGTTCGGAAATATGGGCTAGCCGCCGGCGCGCCAGCGCAAGCCATTTTTCGGCGATCTTATCGAAGCGGACCTCGCCTTGCACGGCTGCCATTGAGTGCCCCCCGGCACGCGCCAAACCGGCACTCGAGCGACGCAAGATGCATCGGCGACTGCCGGAAAACGCACAAAAACAACGGCATACTCATGAATAGCGCCATGTACTCCGATTCGCGAAGGTTTCAAAGAGACTGACGCGTCTAGCGTTTGATCCACCTGAATTATTATCCGTTCGTCCCCACGAAAGCGGGGACCCAGAGTAGAAACTGGATTCCCGCTTTCGCGGGAATGAGCGGAAGCCGGGATTGCGTCAATCCCGATGAATTACACTCTAGAGGCGGATACGCAGCAGGTTGGCGAGCTCGCCGATGATGCCGCGGCGGAACAAGAGCACGCAGGCGACGAAGATCGCGCCCTGAATGACCAGCACCCATTCGCCGATCGGCGCGAGCTTGAACTGCATCACAAGGATCACAAAGGCGCCGACCATGGGGCCGAAGATGGTGCCGAGACCGCCGACCAGCGTCATCAACACGACCTCGCCCGACATCGGCCAATTCACGTCGGTGAGCGAAGCCAGTTGCAGAACGATCGCCTTGGTGGCGCCCGCAACACCGGCCAACGTTGCCGACAGCACAAAGGCGACCAGCTTGTAGCGATCGGTCTTGTAGCCAAGCGAGGTTGCCCGCGCCTCGTTCTCACGGATGGCCTTGAGCACTTCGCCGAAGGGCGAATGGATAATCCGGTAGATGAACGTGAAGCCGGCGAGGAAAATAACCAGAACGACGGCGTACATTGCCATCTCGTTCCGCAGATCGATCAGGCCGAACAGGTGGCCGCGCGGCACCGCCTGGATTCCATCCTCACCGCCGGTGAACTTAGCCTGCAGCGCAAAGAAATACATCATCTGCGCAAGCGCCAGCGTGATCATGCTGAAGTAAATGCCCTGGCGCCGGATCGCCAGCGAACCGGCAACGAGACCGCAAATGGCAGCCGTCGCAGTGCCGGTCAGGATCGCAAGTTCGGGCGTGAGGCCCCAGACCTTGGCGGCGTGCGCGGACAGATAACTCGCCCAACCGAAATACAACGCATGGCCGAAGGACAGCAGGCCGACATAGCCGACCAGGAGATTGAAGGCGCAGGCAAACAGCGCAAAGCACATTGCCTGCATCAGGAACAACGGATAGGTGAGAAACGGCGCGATGACCAGTGCTGCGACCATGATGACAAAAGCGATGGTCTCGCTCTGCGTGCGCAACGCGGAAGGTTTCGTGGCGAGTGGATCGACGACGCGTTCCATCACCCTCTCCGCCCGAACAAGCCAGCCGGCCGCACCAGCAAGACGATGGCCATAATGACAAAGATCACCGTGTTGGAGGCTTCCGGGAAAAACACCTTGGTGAGGCCCTCGATCACGCCCAGGCCGAAGCCGGTGATGATCGCGCCCAGGATCGAGCCCATGCCGCCGATCACAACCACGGCAAAGACGACGATGATTAGCTCGGAGCCCATCTGCGGCGATACGTTATAGATCGGCGCCGCCATAACGCCGGCAAAGGCGGCAAGCGCCACGCCAAAGCCGTAGGTGAGCGTGATCATGCGCGGCACATTGATGCCGAATGCGCGCACCAGCGTCGGGTTTTCGGTGGCGGCGCGCAGATAGGCGCCAAGCCGCGTGCGCTCGATGACGAACCAGGTGCCGAAGCATACCCCGAGCGAGGCGACGATCACCCACGCCCGGTAGTTGGGCAGGAACATGAAGCCGAGATTGCGGCCGCCCTGGAGCGATTCCGGAACGGTATAGGGAAGGCCCGCGGAGCCGAAATAATTGCGCGCAACGCCTTCAAAGATGAGCGCCAGCCCGAAGGTGAGCAGCAGCCCATAAAGATGGTCGAGCTTGTACAGCCATTGCAGGAATAGCCGTTCGATGATGATGCCGGTAATGCCGACCAGAATCGGTGCAATGATCAACGCCGGCCAGTAGCCAAGACCGGAATGTTGCAGGATGAGATAGGCGGCAAAAGCGCCCATCATGTACTGGGCGCCGTGGCTGAAATTGATGATGTTGAGCATTCCGAAAATGACGGCGAGCCCCAGGCTGAGCAGCGCGTAGAACGAACCGTTGATCAGGCCGATCAACAGCTGCCCGAACAGCGCCTGCGAGGGGATGCCGAAGATTTCGAACATGACCAATCTGTTGCGTTCGTGTCCCGGGACGGCGAGCACGAAGTCATGCGCCACACCGGGACCTTTGCCATCAACCCGCGGTTCCCGGATCAGCGGTGCGTCACTACATGCCGCACCGCGTCCGGGACCATAATCATCATCAGCCAGTCACCAGCGGACAGTTACCTTCCTTTAGCGGTCGGAACGCTTCATCCGCCGGAATGGTGGCGCGGACCTTGTAGAAGTCGCCGGGATATTTCGACTCCTCCGGCTTCTTCACTTCGAAGAGATAGGCAGGATGCACCTTGCGGCCATCGGCGCGGATCGTGCCCTTGCCGAACAGCGGGTCATCGGTCGGCATGGACTTCATCTGCGCGACCACTGCCTTGCCATCGCTCACATTTCCTTTGAGCGCGACCGCAGCCTTCAGATAGTGGGTAATGCCGGCATAGACGCCGGCATGGATCATCGTTGGAAACTTGCCCTGCCGCTCCTGCTGCCAGCGCTTGGTCCAAGCGCGGTTGACGTCGTTCATGTCCCAGTACCAGGTTTCAGTCAGTACCAGCCCCTGAGCTGTCGGAAGCCCGAGTGCGGCGACGTCGCTGGCGAAGACCAGCAGACCAGCAAGGCTCTGCCCGCCTTTGACGATGCCAAACTCGGCTGCCTGCTTGATCGAGTTGATAGTGTCGCCGCCGGCGTTAGCGAGGCCAATGACCTTCGCCTTGGACGACTGCGCTTGCAAAAGGAACGATGAGAAGTCGTTGGTGTTGAGCGGGTGCCGGACCTTGCCCACCACCTTGCCGCCGGCCTTTTCAACCGCGGCCATCGTGTCGCGCTCAAGAGCGTGACCGAATGCGTAATCCGACGTCAGGAAGAACCAGGTATCACCGCCCGTCTTCACGATCGCGGTGCCGGTACCATTCGCCAGCATCCAGGTGTCGTAGGTCCAGTGGATCGTGTTGGCGTTGCACTTCGGACCGGTGAGATCGGAGGCTGCGGCACCCGACACGATGAAAATCTTGTTCTTCTGGCTGGCAACCTGGCTGACTGCAAGCGCGACGCCGGAATTTGGCGTATCGATGATCAGATCGACCTTGTCCACATCAAACCATTGGTTGGCGATTTGCGAGCCGATGTCGGGCTTGTTCTGGTGATCGCCGTTGATCAACTCGACCTTCACATTGGGATGATCCTTGGTGAAGTCGGCAATCGCCATTTTGGCGGCGGCAACCGAGCCGGGCCCGCCGATATCGGCATAAAGGCTCGACATGTCGGTAAGCACGCCGATCTTGACGTTCACCTGCTGGGCGTTGGCCCCGCCGCAGGCGAGAATGGCAGCGAGTGCCGCCAGTCCCAAAGTTTTTTTCATCAGTGCATCCTCCTTGTTGTTTTGCGATGAGTAAAAATTCAGCCGCTCACCAGCGGACAATTGCCTTCGTTGAGCGGACGGAAGGCTTCGTTGGCCGGGATGGTGGCACGCAGCTTGTAGAAATCGCCAGCATATTTTGATTCCTGCGGCGTCTTGACCTCGAAGAGATAGGCCGGATGCAGCTTACGGCCGTCGGCCCGGATGGTGCCTTTGCCGAACAGCGGATCATCGGTCGGCATCTCCTTCATTTTGGCGACGACGGCCTTGCCGTCGGCAGCACTCTTCAGCGCGGTGACCGCCTTGAGGTAGTGCAGCGTGCCGGCATAGACGCCGGCCTGATTCATCGCCGGAAACTTGCCCGCCGCATTGCGTTCGGCGTGCCAGCGCTTGGTCCAGGCGCGGGTCGCATCGTTTAAGTCCCAATAAAAGGTTTCGGTGAGGACCAGGCCCTGCGCGGTCGGCAGGCCGAGGGCGGCGACATCGGTGGCGAACACGAGAAGGCCGGCGAATTTCTGCCCGCCTTTGACGATGCCGAACTCGGCGCCCTGCTTGATCGAGTTGATGGTGTCGCCGCCGGCATTGGCGAGACCGATGACTTTCGCCTTCGAGGCCTGCGCCTGCAACAGGAACGACGAGAAGTCGTTGGTGTTGAGCGGGTGGCGAACCTTGCCCAGCACCTTGCCGCCGTTCTTCTCGACCACCGCCATGGTGTCGCGCTCCAGCGCATGGCCGAAGGCGTAATCCGAGGTGAGGAAGAACCAGGTGTCACCGCCGGTCTTGACCACCGCCTTGCCGGTGCCGTTCGCCAGCATCCAGGTGTCGTAGGTCCAGTGCACGGTATTGGGGCTGCATTTCGGCCCGGTAAGGTCGGATGAGGCCGGACCGGATCCGACGAAGACCTTGTTCTTGTCGCGGGTGACCTGGCTGATGGCGAGTGCCACCCCCGAATTGGGCACGTCGACGATCATGTCCACTTTCTCGACGTCGTACCACTGGTTGGCGAGTTGGGTGCCAATATCCGGTTTGTTCTGGTGGTCTCCGCTGACCACTTCAACTTTCACATTAGGATGATCTTTCATGAAGTCGGCGGCGGCGAGCCTGGCCGCAATAACCGAGCCAATACCAGTAGCATCGGCATAAAGGCTCGACATATCTGTGAGCACCCCGATCTTCACGTTTAACTGCTGGGCGCTGGCAGTCCCGCAGGCCAACACGACGGCGAGAGCCGCCAAACCGATCATTCTTTTCATGACGTAACCTCCCTGCTTTCCTGCCCAAACGTTTGTTGTGTCAGACACCGAGGTAGTCGTGAAGCTTCTCGACATTGGCGTCGAGTTCCGAATTGGCGAACTGGTCGATGATACGTCCATGCTCCATGACGTAATAGCGATCCGCAACGGTTGAGGCGAAACGGAAATTCTGTTCGACCAGCAGGATGGTGAAGCCCTGTTCCTTGAGCGCGCGGATGGTCTTGCCGATCTGCTGGATGATCACCGGGGCAAGCCCCTCCGTCGGCTCGTCGAGCAGCAACAGGCGCGCGCCGGTGCGCAAAATACGGCCGATCGCCAGCATCTGCTGTTCGCCGCCGGAGAGCTTGGTTCCCTGGCTGGAACCGAGCCGTTCCTTGAGATTGGGGAACAGGTCGAAAATGCGATCAAGCGCGAGCCCGCCCGGCTTGACGACGGGCGGCAGCAGCAGATTTTCCTCGACATTGAGACTGGAAAACACGCCCCGCTCCTCGGGACAGAGGGCGATGCCCGCGCGTGCGATCTTGTCAGAGCTGCGGCCTATGAGTTCCTCGCCCTGAAACAGCACCGAACCGGTGCGGTGGCCGACGATGCCCATGATCGACTTGAGCGTGGTGGTCTTGCCGGCGCCGTTGCGCCCGAGCAACGTGACAACCTCGCCCTCGCGCACGTCGAACGTGACGCCATGCAGGATGTGCGATTCACCGTACCAGGCCTGCAGGTCCTTGACCGCAAGGAGCGGTGTGCGTGCGTCAAGCATGCCCCACTCCCATGTAAGCCTCGCGCACTTCCGAATTCGCCGACACGGTGTCGTAGTCGCCTTCCGCCAGCACGCGCCCGCGCGTAAGCACGGTGATGTGGTCGGACAGATCGGCCACGACCGAAAGATTGTGCTCGACCATCAGTACGGTGCGATCGGCCGACACCCGCTTGATCAGTTGCGCGACGCGATCGATGTCCTCGTGGCCCATGCCCGCGGTCGGCTCGTCGAGCAGCAGCATCTCCGGATCGAGCGCCAGCGTCGTGGCGATCTCCAGCGCGCGCTTGCGGCCATAGGGAAGCTCGACCGCGGTCCAGTCGGCGACGGAGGAGAGCCCGACGTCGGCGATCAGCTCCATCGCCCGCTCGTTGAGACCGTTGAGCACCGAGGTCGGCCGCCAGAAATCGAATGAGCCGCCGCGCCGGCGCTGCAACGCGATGCGCACATTTTCCAGAACCGTCATGTGCGGGAACACCGCGGAAATCTGGAACGAGCGCACCAGGCCGAGCCGCGCAACGTCCGCCGGCTGCATCGCGGTGATGTCATGGCCCTTGAACAGGATGCGGCCGCGCGTCGGGCTTAAAAATTTCGTGAGCAGGTTGAAGCAGGTCGTCTTGCCGGCACCGTTGGGTCCGATCAAGGCGTGGATCGTCCCGCGCTTCACGCGCAGGCTTACGCCGTTCACGGCGATAAAGCCGGCAAACTCTTTGGTGAGATCCTCGGTTGCGAGGATCAACTCTTCACTCATTCGCGACGACCCCTCGTCGCTTTAGTTTTGGCAGGTTTGTGGCAAACGGCCAAGGCCTACTAAAGGTTCGGCCCTGCGGCTAAGTGGCTGATTGTATTGAAGGTGTCCGGACTGGCCCGCGCTCAGCCACCCTTGAATTTCTTTGCCAATGCATCGGCATTGCGGGCGAGCAGCCCCACATCGGCGCCCACCGCAACGAAGAGATAGCCCCAGTCGATATAGCGGCGCGCCTCTTCCTCGTTGCCGGTGAGGATGCCCGCCGGCTTGCCAAGCGCCTTGAGGCGCTTGACCGCATCTTGCATGGCCTTCTGCACGTCGGCGTGTTGCGGATTGCCGAGATGGCCGAGCGAGGCCGCCAGATCGGACGGGCCGATAAACACCCCGTCGATACCCTCGACCCTGGCGATCGCCTCAAGCTGATCGAGCGCCGTGCGGGTCTCGACCTGCACCAATACGCAAATCTCGTCGTTCGCCTTGGTCAAATAGCCCGGCACGCGACCGTAGCGGCTGGCGCGCGCGGCGACCGAAACACCGCGAATGCCCTGCGGCGGATAGCGGGTCGAGGCAACCGCGCGTTTTGCTTCCTCGACATTCTGCACATAGGGGAACAGCAAAGTCTGCACGCCAATATCGAGCGCCCGCTTGGCGAGCACCGCATCGTTCCACGCCGGCCGGATGATCGGCGTCGCGGTGCCGCGTTGCACCGCCTGCAATTGCGTGACCAGATCCGGGATCTCGTTCGGCGAATGCTCGGTGTCGAGCAGGATCCAGTCAAAGCCGCTGTCGGAAATGACTTCGGCCGCGATATTGCTGCAAAGGCTCGACCACAAACCGATCTGGAGCTTGCCATGCGCCAGGGCCTGCTTGAAGGCATTGCGCTGGAATTCGACCATGACCTTACTCTTTTCTAGTGGCGCATAAACTCTTCCGAAAACCGGTTCCCGCTTTTCGGGATCATGCGCTACACAAATTGGATGGCGATGCCCCCGAGCGGCCCGAAATCGGCGTGAAGCGTGTCGCCCTTTTGCGCAAAGACGACGCGCGTGAACGAGCCGGCAAGCACGATATGCCCTGGCTCGAGCGCATGCCCGTGTGGGCCGATCTTGTTGGCGAGCCAGGCGACGCCCAGCGCCGGATGACCGAGCACGCCGGCGGCGAGCCCTGTCTCCTCGATTTCGGCGTTGCGGTACATGACGCCGCCGACCCAGCGCAGATCGACATCCATCGGTCCGACCGGCCGGCCGCCCATGGCAATGCCCGCGGCCGCGCCATTGTCCGCAACAGTATCGACGATCTTGCGCTGATCCTGGATGCGCGCGTCCACGATCTCGATTGCCGGGATGACGTATTCGGTCGCACGCAGGACCTCGGCGAGACCGACGCCCGGCCCCTGCAATTTCTTGCCCATGATAAAGGCGAGCTCGACCTCGACCCGCGGCTTGCAATAATCGGCGTGCTTCACTTTAGCGCCGTCGGCAATCAACTGGTCATCGAGGATATAACCGTAGTCCGGCTCGTCGATCATCGACGAGCGCTGCATGGCCTTCGAGGTCAGGCCGACTTTGTGCCCGATCAGGCGGGCGCCGGCCTTGATCTTGCGCTGCGCCACCTCGGTTGAGATCGCATACGAGTCCTCGATAGTGATGTTTGGAAAGGTGACGTGCAGTTGCGTCGCCTGTTTGCGCTCCTTCTGCGCCGCCATCAGGATATCGGCGGCCTTTTTTCGCTCGGCGTCGGACAGCATGAGTGGGTCCCGGCTGGGCTACGGAATCAAACGGACGGCGTAATGGCGTCAGTGCTTGAGCTTCGGACCGATCTTGAAACTCGCTTCGGTCTTTTTGGTGATCTCGTCGACAGTCACGCCCGGCGCAAGCTCGATCAGAGTCATGCCGCCCTTCTTGCGGTCGATATCGAAGACGCCGAGATCGGTGATCACCATGTCAACGACGCCGGCGCCGGTGAGCGGCAGATTGCACTTGTGCAGAAGCTTGGGCTCGTCCTTGGCCGTGTGCTCCATAATGACCACGACTTTCTTCACCCCGGCGACAAGGTCCATGGCACCGCCCATCCCCTTCACCATCTTGCCCGGGATCATCCAGTTGGCGAGATCGCCGTTTTCCGCCACCTGCATCGCGCCAAGCAGCGCAAGATCAATATGGCCGCCGCGGATCATGGCGAAGGAATCCGCCGACGAAAAGAAGCTCGTGGTCGGCAACTCCGTCACCGTCTGCTTGCCGGCATTGATCAGATCCGGATCTTCCTCGCCTTCGTAGGGGAAAGGCCCGAAGCCGAGCATGCCGTTCTCGCTTTGCAGCTGCACGGTCATGCCGTCGGGAATGTAGTTCGACACCAACGTGGGAATGCCGATGCCGAGATTGACGTAAAAGCCATCGCGCAATTCCTTGGCCGCGCGTTCGGCCATCTGGTCACGGGTCCAGGCCATCAGATTTCTCCCCCGGTTCCTGCGGCAGGCACGCGCTTGCGCACGGTGCGCTGCTCAATATGTTTCACTGCATTCGGCACGTGCACGATGCGCTGGACGTAAACGCCCGGCGTAATGATGTGGTCGGGATTGAGATCGCCCGGCTGCACCAGATGCTCGACCTCGGCCACCGTGATCTTGCCCGCGGTTGCCATCATCGGATTGAAGTTGCGCGCGGTCTTGCGGTAGACGAGATTTCCTTCGGTATCGCCCATCCACGCATGCACGATCGATAAGTCCGCGACGATGCCGCGCTCCATGATGTAGCGGCCGCCATCGAACTCACGTTCTTCCTTGCCTTTGGCAATGTCGGTTCCGGCGCCGGTGCGCGTGAAGAAAGCCGGGATGCCGGCGCCGCCCGCGCGGATGCGCTCCGCGAGCGTGCCTTGCGGATTGAATTCGATCTCCAGTTCGCCGGCGAGGTATTGCTGGGCGAACAATTTGTTCTCGCCGACATAAGACGAGATCATTTTCTTGACCTGCTGTGTCTCCAGCAGCAGGCCGAGGCCGGCGCCGTCCACCCCCGCGTTGTTCGACACAATGGTCAGATTTTTTACACCGGACTCACGAACCGCCTTGATAAGCTCTTCAGGAATACCGCAGAGGCCAAAGCCGCCGGCACAGATCAGCATGCCGTCCTTGAGCACACCGGCCAGCGCGGTTTTTGCGTCGGGATACACTTTCTTCATGCGCGTCTTCTGCCTTCTCTCCGGCTATGCGTCCAACATCACGAGAAAACATCATTCCGGCGGTTGCACGCAAGCCTAGCGCGCCGGGCTTGGGGGCGGAGCAGCCGGAGCTGCGGGTGGAGCAGCCGGGGCCGCCGGCGGGGTCACATCTGTGACCGGGTTGCGCGGGGGCGTGATATCCGTGACCGGATTGCGCGGTTTTGCCGGTGTTGCGGGAGCGGGGGGCGCAGCCGGTGGCGGCGCAGCTGTAGTAGCCGGCGCATTCGGCAGCGTCACCGTCCGTGGCAACGGCACGCGGTGCGGATAGTAGGTCCAGAGCACAAAGAGCACCACAAAGACCAACGTTGACAGCGTGGCTGCCGTCCAGCGATTGCCGAACGACAACAGGTTGCCGACGACGGCCGCCAGATAGACCAACACCGCCAAAACGATGACATACAGCCAGTCCACTTGAGCAAGGTCGATCGGCATCGGACGTCCCCACTATCCGGCGGCAAGCTTAGCGCAGACCCGCGATGCGGGTCACCCCCGCATGTAAAAATGCTGCGACGGAATTTCCCCTGAAAAACAGGTTCCAAATTTTCGGAGTCACGCGTTATACCTGCGCCCGCCATGCCGAATGTCCTCATCCTCACCGAAGTCCAGGAAGCCATGCGCGCCCGTTACAAGGCGATGCTGCTCGAGCAATTTCCGCAATTGACGATCAATGTGGTCGGCCATCACAACGATGTCGGCCCCTACATAGCGAACATAGACATCCTGCTGTGTTTCTCGCCCCCGATGGCAGACCACGTGGTGCGCGATGCGCCGAAGCTGAAATGGATCCAGGCGCTCGGAACCGGCGTCGACAACATCATCGACCTGCCATCGCTCGGTAAAGAGGTGGTGGTGACCAATGTCCGCGGCATCCATGGCGCGCCGGTCTCGGAAGCGACCATTGCCTATATGCTGTCGCTCGCCCGCGACCTGCCCCGCGCCAGCCGCGCGCAGGACAAAGGCCAGTGGGAACGCTGGCCGGCGGCGCTGCTCGCCGGCAGAACCGTCGGCGTTCTCGGTGTCGGCCTGATCGCGGAATATCTGGCGCCGATCTGCAAGACATTTCATATGACCACGGTCGGCATCAGCAGCAGCCCGCGTGCAACCAAAGGCTTCGACCGGATGGTTCATCGCGACGACCTGGTGAAGATCGCGCCCGAACTCGATTTCCTTGTCGCACTCACCCCGCTTAACGCAGAGACGCGCGGCATCGTCGGCGCAAAAGTCTTCGCCGCCATGAAGCCCACGGCCTATCTCGTCAACGTCGCGCGCGGCGGTGTTGTCGATGAGCCGGCGCTGGTCACAGCGCTGGAAAGCGACCGAATTGCCGGCGCAGCGCTCGATGTTTTTGCGCAGGAGCCGTTGCCAGCTACCAGCCCGCTATGGAAAACCAAGAATGTGACGATCTTCTCGCATCTCGGCGGTTACTCGCAGGGTTATGAAGACCGCGCCATGCCGACCATCGCCGGCAACATGGCGAAATTTCTGGCCGGCGATGCCAGGTCTATGATCAATATTGTACGCAAGCCCGCGTCCTGGAGTGACTGACCCATGGCTTTGTCCGAACGCCTGAACACACCGATCTCCAACGCCGAACTGGAGCGCCGCTGGCGCGCTGTGCGCGCCGCCATGGCAAAAGACAAAATCGATGTTCTGCTGATGCAGAACAACAATGATCACATGGGCGGCTATGTCCGCTACTTCACTGATATGCCGGCGACCAACGGCTATCCCAACACGGTGGTGTTCCCGCGCGACGATGAAATGACGGTCGTGTGCCAGGGGCCGTTTGGCGGCAGTGAAGCAACCGCGCAAGGCGACCAGAACTGGCGCGGCGTCAAGCGCCTTCTCACTACGCCGAGTTATGCGTCCGCTCACTATACAAAAGATTACGACCCCGAACTCGCTGCAACCGCACTCAAGCCTTTCGCTCAAGCGACCATCGGCTATGTCGGCACGTATCAGATGTCCTATGCGCTGCTCGATTACATCAAGCGCGCGTTTCCGCAGGCGCGCTTTGTTGATGCCTCCGAAATGGTCGACAAGATCAAGGTCATCAAGAGCGCGGAAGAAATGGAGTTGGTGAGACGCGCCGCACTGATGCAGGACGGTGCCATGCGCGCCGCATTCGCAGCGGCAAAACCCGGCATGCGCGACACCGAGGTCGCCGCAGTCGCGCAGCAGTACAGCCAGTGCCACGGCAGCGAGAACGGCATCTATCTCTGCGCCTCGATGCCGCTCGGCAAGCCATCAAAATTCGCCAACCGCCACTTGCAAAACCGCGTCATCCAGAAAGGCGATCAGATCGCATTGCTGGTGGAGGATAACGGTCCGGGCGGCATGTACACCGAGCTCGGGCGTTCCTGCGTGGTCGGCGTCAAGGTGCCGCAGGCGATGAAGGACGAGCTTGAATTCTGCAAGGCCTCGCGCAAGCTCACGCTCGATCTCCTCAAACCCGGCACGCCCTGCAAAGACATCTGGAACGCCTTCAACGATTTCATGCAAAAAAATGGGCGGCCCGCGGAAGCGCGGCTTTATTGCCATGGCCAGGGCTACGATCTGGTGGAGCGTCCACTGATCCGTAACGACGAGCCTATGACTATCGAAAAGGACATGAATATCGTCGTCCATCCGACGTATCTCCACGTCGGCTATCTTAACTGGCTGTGCGACAATTATCTGATCGGCGGCAATGGGCCGGGCGACCGGCTGCATCAGTTCCCCGAGGACGTCGTCGAAGCGGGTTAAGTTCCGTGTGTCCCGGACGCGGCGCAGCACCATAAGCGCGTACACTCGTGCCTTCGACGCGCTATGGTGCTGCGCCGCTGATCCGGGACCTTACCAGTGTTTGATTTTTTGAAGATCCCGGGTCTGCAGCGCACCGCTAACGCGCTGCGCTGCGCCCGGGACACGATCCGCCCCGACTTGACCGGCAGGCCCGCGCTGCGCGAGGGTTAGTTTCTTTGGTGGAGAGCACGACAATGAAAAGAAATCTGTTGGCCGCGGCCTTTGCCGCGCTTGCTTTGGCCGGACCGGCCATGGCCCAGGATTTTCCGACGCGTCCGGTGACAATGGTGATCCCGTTCGCCGCCGGCGGACCGCAGGACACGATCGGCCGAATCGTCGCGCAGCGCATGGGCGAATTGCTCGGGCAGCCGGTCGTGATCGAAAATGTCGGTGGTGCCGGTGGAATGACTGGCTCAAAGCGCGTCGCTGACGCCAAACCTGACGGTTACACGATGGTGCTCGGCAGCGTCGGTACCCATGCCCAGAACCAGACGCTCTACAAGCATCCTCTCTATAATGTGGTGAGCGATTTCACGCCTGTGGCTTACCTCGCGGTAACTCCGATCGCGATCATCGCCCGGCCGGATCTGCCGGTGAACGACTTTAAGGAGTTCATCGCCTACTCCAAGGCCAATCAGGCCAAGATGCAATATGGCTCGGCGGGCGCCGGCTCGGCCACGCATCTCGCCTGTGTCGTGCTCAACAGCGCGATGGGCACAACGATCACTCATGTTCCCTACAAGGGGACTGGTCCTGCCATGCAGGATCTGGTCGGCGGACGCATCGACTTCCTGTGCGACATTATCGCCACCGCCAAACCGCAGATCGACGGTGGCAAGGTGAAGGGAATTGCCATCATGACCAAGGACCGCTCATCGGTCCTGCCAAACCTCGCAACGACCGGCGAACAGGGGCTCGACGTGCAGGCCTACACCTGGAGCGCATTGTTTCTGCCGAAAGGCGCGCCGGCCGCCGTGGTGAAGAGGCTCAATGAAGCTGCTGTCGGTGCCATTGCAACGCCTGAAGTGCAGGAACGTCTCGCCAAGCTTGGCGCGACGGTCGCCGCGCCAAACGAGCGTAGCCCGCAATGGCTCGCCGATTTCGTCAAGAGCGAAGTCAGCAAATGGGAAGCACCGATCAAGGCGAGTGGCGTGCAAGTCGAGTAAGACAAATGCTTCAGTGGTATTGCTGCGGCGCGTAAGGAATAAGGAGTCAAGGATGGCCGACATCAAGATTCTCAACCCTGACGCGCTCGGCAAGCCACTGGGGCAATACTCGCATCTCACCCGCGCGAAGGCGTCGGAGTTCGTCTTCATTGCCGGCCAGGTTGGCGTCGATCGCGACGGCAAGATCGTGGGCGCAGATGACTTTGATGCCCAGTGCGTGCAGACTTTTGCCAATATCGAGGCGGCGCTGAAATCGGTCGGCGCCGGTTGGGGCAATATCGTTCAGTTTACGACGTACCTGGTGCACTCGCAGGATATTCCGAAATTCATGAAATACCGTCTGCGCGAATTTCCGAAGATGTTCTCGAACGGCGCCTTCCCGCCCAACACGCTGCTGATGGTCGACCGGCTCGTGCAGGAGGCGCTGCTGGTCGAGGTGCAGGCGGTGGCTGCACTGTAACTCTCCCACCGCTCATTCCCGTCCCCCTGCGCGGGGACAGGCTTCAGCGGAAATCCAGCGCTTTGATTCAGCCACTGGTCCCCGCTTTCGCGGGGACGAACAGACAGCGATTCATTTCGGCTTATCCATCAGGCTGACATGCCCTACGACCACGCGCCAGCCTTCCGGAAATCTCACCCAGGTCTGGGTTTGCCGGCCGATCTTTCCGGGCGCCGTTGGGCGCTCGTAGAGCGTGGATGCAACCGCGAAGTCTCGGCCAAACGTCGTGATCACCGTGCGCGACAATTTGCGCCCAAGCGCGACCGGCGAACGGACCGCGCGAAATGACTTGATATCGGCGTAGCCATAGAGAATTTCCGTCGCGCCGTAGCGGACCGTGCGTGGGTCGTCGCGGAATAATTCATCGAGCGCCGGCACGTCATTTGAAACCAGTGCTTTTTCATAACGTTCGAATGCCGCCTTCACTTCCGCCACGACGTCTGGCAGATCGATTTCCATCGCATGCTCCCCATTTCTTTCCGCAGAATTCTAGGGTTAAACCAAATCGGCAGCTACCCCGACGACTGGCGTCCGTGCGGGGCTATGACGTAAGGTGTCAACAATGCAGGCGCTGCAACGTGCCGCACTAAAATGTAAGGGGAGGAATGCCGTGAAAGCCTTGAGACCGCTGCTGATCGGATTGGCCTTGCTGTGCCCTGCGTTGGCTATGGCGCAGGATTTTCCCAACAAGACGATCAGGCTGATTGTCCCGTTCCCGCCCGGCGGGCCGAACGACATTATTGCGCGCGTCGTCGGTCAACGTATGTCCGAGATTCTCAAGCAGCCGATCATCATCGACAACCGCTCGGGACAGGGCGGTGTGGTCGGAACCGACGTCGTCGCAAAATCGGCACCGGATGGCTACACGATCGGCATAGCCAGCGCCGGCGCACTCGCCATCAGTCCAAGCATGGAAAAGGTCGCTTACGACACGCTCAAGGACCTGCAACCGGTCACGTTGGTTGCCAAAGTCCCGGAAATGCTGGTGGTCGCGACGAGCGTCCCGGCCAACACGATGCAGGAGCTGGTTACGCTGGCGAAGTCGCAGCCTGGCAAGCTTAACTTCGCATCGTCAGGTCCCGGCAGCATGCCGCATCTCGCGGGCGAACTGCTCAGGCTAACCGCCGGCATCAATATCGTCCACGTCCCCTACCGCGGTGCGGCTCCGGCCGTGAACGATCTGCTCGCCCAGCAGGTGCAAATGGTATTCCTCGATCTGCCGGTGCTCTTGCCGCAGATCAAGGCCGGCAAGCTCAAGCCGATTGCGGTCGGCGCCATGCAACGGGTGCCGAGCGCGCCCGATGTGCCGACGACAGTGGAAGTCGGCATGGCCAATCTTCAAACCGAGAACTGGTACGGCATGGTCGCACCGGCAAAGACGCCGCCGCAGGTTGTCGCCGTGCTCAACAAGGCCGCGGTCGAGGCAATGAAGGACCCCACCGTGATCGAGAAGCTGGCGAGCCAGGGCGCGATTCTGGTCGGCGATACGCCCGAGCATTTCCGCGATTTTATTGACAGCGAAACGAAGAAATGGGCGAAAGTGATCGTAGACGCCGGCGTGCATACTGAAAAGTAAAACCGGCGGACATCCGCAATGTCGACTGCCGGGAATTTTGTGCTGCGCACGACTCCAACCTCGCCATTCGGCCGCAAAGTCCGCATGGCCATCGAGGCATTGGGGTTGGGTGGGCGTATCACAACCGTGCCTGCCGATCCGCTCGACGAAAACGATACGCTCCGCCAGCAGAATCCGCTCGGCAAGATGCCGTGTCTCGTCTTGAGCGATGGCAACACCATCTACGACAGCGGCATCATCATCGAGTATCTGCAGGATGTCGCCGGTACCGACCGCTTGCTGCCGCTGCGCGGGCGCGATCGCTATCGCGCGCTCACGCTGTCGCGGCTTGCGGACGGCATCATGGATGCCTCTATTCTGGTCGTCTACGAGACCCGTTTTCGTCCCGACCTGCCGCACTCGCCGCGCTGGCTTTCGCATCAGCGCGACAAGATCCGGCGCGGATTGGCGGCATTCGAGGCATCGCCGCCAGACCCGAATAAAACCGACGTGGTTTCCATCGGCCTGTCGTGTGCGCTTGGTTATCTCGACTGGCGCACGCAAGTCGACTGGCGCCCCGCCTACCCGACCCTGGTCGACTGGTTGAACCGATTTTCCGCGCACGAGCCGGCCTTCGAACACACGCGCGCCAAGGACACATGATGCAGCATGATGCCGGCACGCCCGCCGATCCGCCTTACTGGATGGCCACGCCCAGCAAGCCGAAACTCAAATTGCCCGCCGGCGCGTGCGACGCGCACGTTCACGTGTGGGGGCCGCGCAAACGTTTTCCGTTTGCGGAAGGACGACGTTATACGCCGTCCGATGCGCCAAAGGAGTTGCTGTTCAAGCTGCACGAGCGACTCGGTATCCAGCATTGCGTGATTGTGCAGCCCGCCTGCCACGGTCCCGACAATTCCGTAACAATCGATGCGGTCGCGGCGACCGGCGGTTCCTACAAAGGTGTTGCGCTGGTGCCGGTGACGATCGCCGATGCCGAACTCAAGCGGCTCGCTGCCGCCAACCTGTGCGGCGCACGTTTTCACTACATGGAGCATCTCGGAGCCGGTCCGGGGATTGAGGAGGCAATCGCCTTCGGCAAGCGGCTCGCCGATATTGGCTGGCATCTGCAAATCCACATGGAGGGCGAGCGTATCGCTGAACTCGCCCCCGCGCTCAAACGCTCGCCGGTACCGGTGATGATCGATCACATCGGCCGCATTGATGCCTCACGCGGGCTGGAGCAGCCGGCGTTTCGCGCACTTCTCGCGCTGATGCAGGACAGGAACGTATGGGTCAAAGTGAGCGGCACCGATCGCGCCACGCGGCAAGGCCCACCTTACAGCGATGCAGTCCCTTTCGCACGCAAACTGGTCGAGGAATTCGGTGATCGCGTGGTCTGGGGCACCGACTGGCCGCATCCCAACCACGCGCCGCCGGTGATCGACGATGGCCTGCTCGTTGATCTTCTCGCCGAAATCGCGCCAAGCGAAGCGGCGCGCCAGACCCTGCTGGTGGACAACCCACAGCGTTTCTATCGCTTCGGGCCGGCGCGCAAATTGACCGGAGCCGCAGCATGAATGGCCGACTGCAAGACCGTATCGCTATCGTCACCGGCGCCGGCTGCATTGGGCCAGGATGGGGCAACGGCCGCGCCACCGCCGTGCGTTTTGCCGAGGAAGGTGCGAAGATTTTCGCAGTCGATCGTAATCTCGACAGCGTCACGGAAACCATCGACCACGTGAAACGCGCAGGCGGCGAGATTGTCACCCACCAGTGCGATGTCACTGTCGCGGCTTTAGTTGGGGTCATGGTCAAAACCTGCCTCGATCACTTCGGCCGCATCGACGTGCTGGTGAACAATGTGGGAGGCTCTGCGGCCGGCGGGCCAGCGGAGATGAGCGAAGACGTGTGGGACGCACAGGTCGATTACAATTTGAAGAGCGTTTTCCTCACGCTGAAGTATGTGCTGCCGGTGATGGAACGGCAAAAAAGCGGCGCCATCGTCAACATTGCCTCGACCTCCGGCCTGCGCTGGACCGGCTCGGCGCAGGTCGGTTATGCCGCGACCAAGGCGGGCGTCATCCAGCTGTCACGCGTGGTCGCCGTGCAGTATGCGGACAAGGGCATCCGCGTGAACACCGTCGTTCCCGGGCAGCTGCACACCCCCATGGTTGAGGCGCGGCTTGCCAAGCAGCGCGCGGGCGGCGACGTCGAGGCATTGCTGAAATCGCGGCTCGAGCGCATTCCCATCGGCTTCATGGGCGACGGCCGCGACACCGCCAACGCGGCTTTGTTCCTTGCCTCGGACGAGGCGCGCTTCATCACGGGAACCGAAATTGTGGTGGACGGAGGCATGGTCGCGCGGTGCGATTGATGTTTGATCGTCGCTTGCCTCCGCGAAAACGCGGACCCAGCTCTTGAATTTGATGGTCTCATGCTGTGGCTCTGGATTCCCGCTTGCCGGGGCATGAGTGGAGTGTGCGCAACGTTTACCGGTTCAACCACCGCCGCGCGAAGCCAAGCAGGCCCTGCGGCAGGAAAATGATCATCACAATGAAGACCACGCCGAGCGGAATTAAATAGGGGAACTGGTCGCCGAACAGACGCGACAGCAGTTCGCGCATGAGCTGGAAAAAGCCGGCCCCGACGATTGGGCCGACCAACGTGCCGATGCCGCCCATGACGTTGAAGATCACCGTCTCGCCCGATACCAGGAAGAAGATGAAATCCGGCGCGGCGAAACGGTTCTGAACCGCGTAGAGCACACCGGCCAGCCCGGCAAAAAGCCCCGAGAGCATAACCGCTACGATTTTGTAGCGCTCGACCGGATAACCGATGGCGCGGGTACGCGGCTCGTTTTCACGAATCGATTGCAGCACCATGCCAAAGGGCGAACGGGTGATGTGCCGCAGGATCAGATAAGATGCCGTCACCACCGCCAGGACAAACCAGTGCAGAGTTTCGGAGTTGAACGGCACCGAAAACAGCCCCGGGATCGCCAGTGGGGGGCGCCGGAAGTTAAGACCGTTTTCGCCGCCGGTGACTTCAGTCCACGTGAAGACGATAACGTAGAAAATCTGGCTGAAGATCAATGTGGTGATCGCGAAATAGATATCGCGCAGGCGCGTCGAAAAGTAAGCGACGAACAACGCGATAATTGCCGCGGCCACGAGTCCGAAAGCGAGCGCAAGCCAGAGGTTCGGCGGCGAGAACATGAGCAATGCCGCCGCTGCCCCATACATGCCGAGGCCGAAAAAAGCCGAATGGCCGAACGAGATCATGCCGGTATAGCCGATCAGCAGATCGGACGACATTGCCAGCAGGCCCCAGATCAGCACTTCGGTGAGAAAGCGGCGCCAGAATTCCGGCAGCACCAGCGGCGCGACGATCAGCAGCGCGATCACCACGGCGAAAGCAAGCCAGAACGTTGTGTTCGAGCGCGTTTTCATTTCGGTGTCGGAACAAAAAGACCGGTCGGCCGAAATAGAAGAGTGAGAATCAGCACTACGAAGGAGACGATCACTGCCTGAGCGGGACTGACCCAGATCGAGGCATAGGATTCCAGCAGGCTGATGAAGATCGCGGCCGCAATTGAACCGCCCAGATTGCCCATGCCGCCGACCACGACAACAATGAAGGCCTTTAGCACCCAGTCGAGACCCATGGTGTGGTTGACCCCGACCAGCGGTCCAAACAACACACCACTCGCCGCCGCCATGCCCGCGCCGATCGCGAAAGCCGCCGTGTACACCCACGGCACGGGAATCCCCATCGCCTGCGCCATCACGCGATCCTGCGTGGTGGCGCGAATCCAGATTCCGTACTTGCCGTATTTGAGGAATAGCCAGAAACCGCCGATGATAGCCGCGGAGAGCCCGGCGATCACCAGGCGGTACCACGGATATTCAAGATAGAACAAAGTGAAGTGGCCGGTGAACGGCTCCTGGATTTTTCGCGCGACAGGCCCGAACTGCCACAGCGCATAGTTCTGCAAGATCAGCGAAACGCCGAACGTCGCGAGAATCGTCGTGAGCGGATCGCGCCCAATCAATGGGCGCAAGGTCACTATCTGTATTGCGGCGCCGAGCAGCGCGACAACCAGGGTTGCAATCAAGAGTGCGAGCCAGAAATTTCCGGTCGTCGCCAGCACAAGCACGCCGATGTAGGCGCCGAGCATGAACAATTCGCCGTGCGCAAAATTGACGACATCCATGATGCCGAAGATCAGCGTGAGCCCGGAAGCGATCAGCGCCAGGATCATGCCGGTGACAATGCCATTCACGGTTTGAATCAGTATCTGATCCCAGGGAATTGCAACGAGGATCGCGGTCAGCTCCATCCTAGACTCCGAGATACTGATGAATAACCGCGTCATTCACCTTGAGATCGCGGGCGGCCGCGTGATGGCGCACCACGCCTTTTTCCATGATGTAGACACGCTCGCTCGCTTCCAGCGTTAGTGGCACGTTTTGTTCGACCAGAAGAATCGCCACGTTCTCCCGGTGCAGGACATCGATAATGCTGCTGATCTGCGAGACCATTCGCGGCATCAATCCCTCGGTCGGCTCGTCGAGCAATATGATTTTTGGTTCCAGCATCATCGCGCGCGCGATCGCCAGCATCTGCTGCTCGCCGCCTGAAAGCGTCCCGCCGGCCTGGTTGCGCCGCTCGGCGAGTACCGGAAAGTAGTTGAACACCTTGTCGAGCAGTGCGTGCTTTTTCGCGTCGGTTACGCCTTGCCGGTCAAGACCGGTGCGCAGGTTTTCCATCACCGTGAGCAGGCGGAAGATGCGGCGGTCCTCCGGGACGTAACCGATGCCAAGACGCGCGAGCTTGTGCGGCGGCATTCCTGTAATCGGGCTGCCGCCAAGCTGCACGCTGCCCTCGGTCGGGCGTACCAGGCCCATGATGGTTTTCAGCGTCGTGCTTTTGCCGACGCCATTACGTCCGAGAAGGCCCACCACTTCGCCAGCCCCGACATGCAACGTCACGCCATGCAGGATATGGCTCTTTCCGTAATAAGTGTGCAGATCCTCGACCGCTATTAGCGGCTGGGCGTTTGTGGCGGCACTCATGTCTTGAGGTAGACCTCCAGCACCTTTGGATTGTTTTGGATCTCCGTCGGTGTGCCTTCGGCCAGGACCTGGCCGTAGTTGAGCACGGTGATTCGGTCGGCAAGTCCCATGACGACTTCCATGTCGTGTTCGACGATCAGGATTGTCAGGTTCTTGGCGATGCTGCGGACAAGCTGCACCGTATCGCGCGTTTCCGCCGAGCTCATGCCGGCGGTCGGCTCGTCGAGGCAGAGTAGTTGCGGCTCGGTGGCGAGCGCAATCCCGATTTCGAGATTGCGCTGCTCGCCGTGCGAGAGATTGGCGGCAAGCTCGTCAGCTTTCCCGAAGAGCTGGACCGATTTGAGCACCGCTTCGGCCTTTTCGATGATGTCATGATAAGCGCCGTAGTGCCTTAACATGCTCCAGGCGTGCCGGCGCGACTGCGCCGCAATGCGCACATTCTCCAGTGTCGTCGCATTCGGCAGGATATTGGTGATCTGATAGGAGCGCGCGATTCCCTTCAGCGAAATCCTGTCTGGCGAAAGCCCGGTGATATCTTGGTCATTGAACAGGATGCGGCCGGAAGTCGGCGGCAGCACACCGGTCAGGCAGTTGAAGAACGTGCTTTTGCCCGCGCCATTCGGTCCGATGATCGCGCGAATTTCCTCGCGATTGACCTGGAAATCGACATTGTTGACAGCCGTCAGACCGCCGAATCTGCGGGTCAGTCCCTCGGTGCGTAGCACGGGGACCTTTGCGCCAGCCCCGGCCTTGCCGGCCGGGGCGGCAGCGTCACTCGCAGACTGCATCGCCACTTAGGTCGTGGCGAACTTGCAGGCCGGCGGGAAGAATGTCTTGTCGCCGGGAATGGTCTCGACAATGTGGTGCTTGCCGTCCTTCATGTCGAAGATAACCTGCAACGGGAATGCTTGGTGATCGTCCTTGCGCAGCAGTTTATCGCCGGTGAAGAAATCGTCGCTTAATTTCATTTGCAAGCCTTCGAGCGCCTCGATCAATTTCATCGTATCCTTGCGACCCTCGAACTTCGACTTCTCCATGCCGACTTTCAAAGCGTTCATCGCCTCGAAGTTTGACTGCACGTAACGGTCGGGCAACGGGCCCGACGGATCGATTTTCTTCAACTGCACTAACGCCTCATCGTAGAAATGGCGGTGATATGGCGTGTCAAACGGGCCCTGGAACACCGGGATGTATCGATTAATTCCGACGAACCCCTCGATCTTGTTGCCGAGCGCCGGAAGGTTGGTGGATTCCGCAATGGCACCGTCGCCGGCCCATTTATACTTCTTGGTAAGGCCGAGATCGTAGGCCTGGTTGCCGATGGTTACGCCGTCCTTGCCGAAGAAGATTCCGAACAGCCCGTCAAATTGGCCGGTGACCTTTGACAGGAATGGCGTCATGTCGGCGGTGCCGAGCGGGATGCCGGTCGTCTCCACGACCTCGCCACCTGCTTTCTTGATCTCCTGGGAGTAGGCATCGCGTGTCGACTGGCCCCAGGAATAATCCGCATAGGCGATGTGCCACTTCTTGCCCAGGTTTTTGACCAGATAGGGAGCGAACGCGACGGCTTGCGCGGGCGCATAGTCGTGAACCCGGAAGCTGTAACGGTTGCATTTGGTGGTCGTCAGTGTGGTGTCGAGACACACACTGATCATGTTGACGATCTTGGCTTCTTCCCAGACCGGCATGCAGGCAAGACAAATATTGGAGAGGAAGCCACCGCAATGCGCGTCGATCTGGTCTTCGTCCACGAGCTTGCTGGTCTTGCGGCGTCCGACATCCGGCTTGGATTCATCGTCCGCGATGACTAGCTCGATCGGGCGGCCATTGACACCGCCATTCTTGTTGATCCGATCGACGGCCATCTGCACGCCGACCAAGGCGGTCTTGCCGCCGGCCGCGCCAGCGCCTGACAGCGGATTGATGGCGCCGATCTTGTAAGGTTTGGCTTGGCCGAATGCGGCACGCCAAGGTGCTGGCACCAGCATCAACGCCCCGATCGCGCCACCGCCCCAGCCGACGATACGGCGGCGTGTGACCTTGCCGCTGTACCAGACATCCTGCGCCCACTCCTCGTCTTTCCATTTTTCTGTCATCGCGCGTCCTCCCTCAGGATCACAATCGTGCTGACCAGCAACCGCGTGTAAATACCGGGCGCTGATTCAAAACCAGGAAACGTTGCTGTGGATAGTTTTGCCCGCACGCCGGCAGTACGGCCAGCGACGCGCGCTGTCGTGAAAGTGGCACGCCCATGCCCGATGGCACGACGCGGCATCGCCAATTCCTCCCCTGCCGGCCCTTGGCGGGCTCTTCGTTGCCAGTAGCAAACGCGATCCCGTCTCAAGATTCAACCGCTAGATTCACATTGATGCAACGCCACACACATGGTCGTATGAGTGCGTGCGGACTGGGCAGGCGCGCTCAAGGCTGTGCCCGGCCGATTACAAGGCCGATGACAAGGCCGATTGCAACTTTGGATTGGATGATGGCCGTTACCCCCCTGCGCCGAGAGGAAAACACCGCGGCCGGCGGCGGCCTTGCGGCAAGGCTTGCAATCCGGGCCGGAACGCACCGCGGACCGACGTCTGGTGTGGCGCCCGGCTTTGTGCAGGGCAATCTCGCTATTTTGCCGCAGGCGCTCGCCGGGGACTTCCTGCGCTTTTGCCAGCTCAATCCCAAACCCTGCCCGGTCATCGGAACGTCCGCCCCCGGCGACCCGCGTGTCCCGGCGCTGGGCGAAGACCTCGACATCCGCACCGACCTGTCGCGTTACCGCGTCTGGAAGAACGGCGAGCTGGTCGCCGAGCCGGAGGACATCCGCGATTTTTGGCGAGACGATCTGGTGAGTTTCGTGATCGGCTGCTCTTTTTCGTTCGAGGAGGCGCTGATGGCGGAAGGCATGGAGCTTCGTCACATCACACGTGGCTGCAACGTGCCGATGTACCGCACCTCGATAGCGACCCGGGAAGCCGGTCCGTTCCACGGGCCCATGGTGGTGTCGATGCGGCCGTTGACGCCGCGCGATGCAATCCGTGCAGTGCAGATCACCACGCGCTTTCCGTCCGTGCATGGCGCGCCGGTGCACATCGGCAAGCCGGAAATGATCGGCATCAAGGATATCGGCAAGCCCGATTACGGCGATGCTGTCGAGGTGCGCAATGACGAGCTGCCGGTGTTCTGGGCCTGCGGGGTGACGCCACAGTCGGTGATCGCGACGGTGAAGCCCGAATTCTGCATTACGCACTATCCGGGCAGCATGCTGGTAACCGATCGGAAGAACACCGAGTTCGCGATCATGTGACCGCGGCGTTCGGTCGAACCGCCTTTACGCGGCATTCCTCGCCTTCTTGTCCAGTAGTCCTGACTCAACCAGAGCCTGTCGGATGCGCGCGACCTCGCTGCGCTCGATCTTGACCAGGGGTGGACGCACCACCGCCCGCGGCAATTTGCCGAGCAGCACTAGCGCTTCCTTCATACGATTGTGCATGTCGACGAAAGGATCGGCGTAGAACACGCGCGCGGTCGGCTCGATTCGGTCGTTGAGGCGTTTGGCTTCCGCCATGTCGTTCTTCTGCACCGCGCGGAACAGCCGCGCCTGCAAATCGGCGATCACGCTGCCCGAACCGGACAGCAAACCATTACAGCCGAGCACCAACGACGAGAGCAGCCACGAACTATGAGTGGTGAGGACGTTCACCGGCCGCGGCAGGCTTTGCAGCGTGCGGATGTGCCATTCGTGGTGCGGCACATTGCCGATCCAGTCTTTGATGGCGCGGATCGACGGCACCTCCTCGCACATCGTCAGCAATGTATCCTTCGGATAGCCCTGCCCGGTTGCCAGCGGATACTGAAACAGGATCAGCGGCAAGTCGCTCGCATCGGCAATGCGCTTGACATGCGCAAGCGCCATCGCCGGCGACTGGCCGAGGGTGAACGGCGCCGGCGGAAACACCAATAGCGCGGAGGCGCCGCCCTGCGCCGCCATGCGGGCAATGCGCGCGGCCTCGATGCTGCCGTCGGCCCAGATGCCATTGACCAGCGCAAGACGAGCACCGATTTCGTCCTGCGCGATATCGAGAACGCGTTTTTGCTCATCGAAGGTACATGATGCGACTTCCGTTGAGTGAGCGTTGATGGTGACAGCGGAGAGACCTTCCACCGCCGCCACATCGCGCAGATGCTTGCGGAAGCTCGCCTCGTCGATGGCAAGATCATTGTCGAACGGCAATAGCACCGCCGGGATCACACCCTGAGGTACGTAAGTCGCGTGCCGTGGCATTGCCCCTCTCCTTTTAAGATGACCGAGCATTCCCTGAACGCGTCGAGTATAGCCGAATTCGGGTCAGACGATCAGCGCGCCGCCATCGATATAGATGACCGATCCGGTCGCGAAGCCGACAGTCATAAACGTGAGGATTTGCCGCGCGATATCTTCGCCCGTGCCAACCCGGCCAACCGGCAGCGCGGCCGCGGTCTTTGCCAGCATATCGCGGCGCGCGGCCTCCGGCATGCTGGAGCGTATGGGTGTGTCAATGGTTCCCGGCGACACGGCATTCACCCTGACGGGCGCCAGCTCAAGCGCCAGACCGCGCGTCAGCGACTCCAGGGCACCATTCACCGCGCCGACAATGGCAGCACCAGGACGCGGACGAATGCTCAAGTAGCCCGTCACCAGCGTCAGCGTCCCACCCGCGCGGATTTCGGCCGCACGCGCGACGCGCCAGGCACCCCAGAACTTGCTTTCCATGGTCGCGCGCACGTCGTCCATGGAAACAGTTTTAAAGGGACCGGTGCGCAGCTGCGCCGCCGTCACAACCACATGATCGACCCGGCCGCAGTTGCGGAAAAGGCTTGCAACGCTTTCATCGCTCGTGACGTCCGTGGCGATCGCGGTAACCCGTATCTTTTCCGAAGCTGCCTTCAGGCGCTCCGCATTGCGCGAGGCAATCACGACATCGGCGCCTTCCTTCTTGACCAGCTCGGCGGTTGCCAGACCAATGCCGGATGAACCTCCGACGACGACGACCTTCTTGCCTGCGAGCACCATCATCTCCCCTTCAGTACGAGCGCCTATGCAAAAACCGAATAAGCGTGCCGCTCTCGTCGTTCGAGAAGTGGCACCGCACGCTCCAGCACCAACGTCCTGAAATGCGGCGTCTTCTGGTGATCGAGGTACGCCTGCTCGTTCACATATTGCTCGTACAACAGAAATTCATTTGGATCGTCATGCGACCTATTGACGACAAACTCGAGGTTGCCGGGTTCCTGGCGCACTTTTAGAGTGAGCTCACGCAAGATCGCCTCGATCGCTTCGACTTCACCATCGCGTGGCCGCCATCGCGCTATAATCACATGCGTCATGGATCTACCTGGTGGAGGGCTGGGAAGCGCCGAAAGCCTCCGACAAACGTTTTGCCGCCGCACCAAGATCGCGCGACTTGTTCTGCAGCGCCTGGATCGACAGTCGCCAGACCGGTCCGGAAATTCCAATTGCGCCGATAACCTGACCGCTGAAATCGTGCACGGGCATGGCCGCGCAGCGCACTTCATTGTCGAATTCCCCGTCGTCGAAAGCGATACCGGCACGGCGGATCTCCTGAAGCTCCCGCCGCAACCGTTGCGGACTGGTAATCGTCTTCGAGGTCAGCGATTTTAATTCGACACGGTCGAGATACCGGTCGAGTTGGTCCGGCCGCAGGGAAGCAAGTATGACCTTACCCAATGCCGTGCAGTACGCCGGCCGCACAACACCGACGCGATCGGTCAGCTGAAACGCGCCTGGTCCCGGCGTGCGCGCCATAACAACAACGGCGTCGCTCATACGCGCGGCAAAGTGGCTGCTTTCACCGGTTTCGCGTGACAAATCGTCGAGCACGGGTGTCGCCATGCTGACCATTTCCATCTCGTCGAGCGCACTGGCGGCGAGCGCGAAAAGCGGACGGCCAATGCGGTAGCGTTTGCTTTCCTTGAGCTGCCGGATATAGCCCAGCGAGACCATCGTCTTCACAAGATGAAAGGTGGTGCTGTTGTGCAAACCAACCCGTTTGCTGAGATCGGCCAGTCCGATCCCGTCACGATTGCGCGCCACCTCTTCCAAAATCGCGAAGGCGCGGCCAATCGATTGCAGTCCACCGCGCGCGCGGTCCTCAACATCATCGTCGATATCAGGCAAGGCTCTTTCAACGGTGCGCGCGATCGCCGCGTGGCCACCGGCGGAGCGCCCTCGTGCGGGGCTGGTTTTCGATTTGACTTGGCTTCTCAAAACAATGCTCCAGCGGTTCCAACGTGCGTAACGTCCTTGTTCGTCACCATTAACTCGGATCGTCGGTCACCGGCGAAGTGGCAACGATAAAGACAAGATCGACCAGGCCTGTGTTGTTGATCGAATGCTCGACGCCGGGCGGCAGATAGATCACGTCGTGCTTGCGTACGACATGGGTCTTGTCGCCAATTTCCATCAAACCCTCGCCTTCGAGCACGTGATAGATCTGCTCCTGCACTTTGTGGCTATGCTTCTCCACGTAGGCCATCGGCTGGTACATTGAGATGCGGTAATCGAGATGCTTCGACCTCATCGTTTCCGGCATCACCAGCGGCTTTGATAGCGCACCACCAAAGTGATTGGGAAACTGCCGCCACGGCGTTTCCGCCACGTTCTTGATGGAAGCCCGCCGTTCGTCTTTCGACATCATTTTCCTCACTTCACCGGAGCGGCATCGGGAAGCCAGCGTTGGCCAAACACAGGTTCCTTGTAAGGCGTCGGCGGCAATTCCCAGGCACCGGTCGACGGAGGTCGCACCTCGGCGTCAACATGCACGTCGAGCACGAAGGGCTTGTTGGTCTTCACAGCGTGTTCGAGCGCGCCCTTGAAATCTTGCGACTTGGTAACCGTCATCGCATCGACGCCTGTCGCTTTGGCCCAGGCGGCGAAATCCGGATTGTAGGGTTTCTTGTTATCGCCCTGATGAAACATGGTGCCGTGTTCGCGGCCGCCAAACATTCCGAGCTGGATGTCGCGGATGGAAACCCAGCCGAAATTATTCCAGATTACCCAGACCACCGGAATGTTGTACTCGACAGCGGTACAGAGGACGTGCGGCACCATGGTGAAGCAACCGTCGCCGGCAATCGCCACCACCGGACGGTCGGGCGCCGCCAGCTTGGCGCCGAGCGCACCGGCTGTCCCGAAACCCATACCGGAGAAGCCCCAGGAATTGAGCATGGTCTGCGGCTTCCGCGCGTTCCAGAACTGCATGTACCAGTTGTGATTGACCCCGACGTCGCAAGACAGAATAGCGTAGTCCGGCAACACTGCCTGGCAATCAGCAACAATACGTTCTGGTCGGATCGGCGAAGCGTGTAGATCGAAATTCGGGCGGGTGAACTTGTCCCACTCCACGCGCCATTTCGCGATGTCGGCGAGCCACGCTTTGGTGTTGCCGCGCTTGTTGCCGCGCCGCTCGAGCTCGCCGAGCAACTGCCGGAGAAACGTGCGGGCGTCGGCAAGCACGCCGAGATCAGGCGGATAATTGCGGCCGAGTTCGGCTGAATCGACATCGGCATGGATCAGCTTGGTCGTGGGGAAATTCCACGAGTAGCCGGGCATCCAGGACGATGCCGAACGGTCGTCGAAACGCGCGCCGATCGCGATAACGAGATCGGCGCGGCGCCCCGCTTCGTTAGCCGGGAAAGCGCCGTTGCGGCCGATAAAGCCGAGCGACAGCGGGTCAGTCATGTCGAAACAGCCCATGCCGTTGGGCGAAGAGATAACGGGGATACCGAGTTTTTTGGCGAATTCAGTAAGCTCGCGGCTCGCCTCGGATAAAGTGACGCCATGACCGATGAAGATCACCGGCCGCTCGGCTTTGAGAATCATATCGAGCGCGGCGGAAATTTCATCAGGTGAGGCACCGCTGCGTTGCGCGTTGAGCGGTGGTGCCGGCGGCGGCAAGTCGACGTCGTCTTCTTCCTGAAACACATTGAACGGCACGTCGATATTCACCGGTCCCGGCCGGCCTGACAGCATCGTCGTCGTCGCCTGTCGTAGCGACAAAGGCAACATATCAACACGCGTCGGCTGATAGCTGCGCTTGACCACAGGCCGCACGATGTTCACGAAATCGGCCTGGTAATGCTTGTTGATTTCCTGGAACGGACTGCGGTTGAACTGCGACGTCGGCACATTGGCGGTGATCGCCAGCATTGCCGAGGAATCCGTGAGCGCGCAGGCGAGCGGCATGATGATGTTGCAGGAGCCCGGTCCGCACGAGGTCAAGGTTGCGACCGGCCTGTGTTTCACGCGGAAATAAGCGTCCGCCATATGCGCGGCGACCTGCTCGTGACGCGGCGAAATCAGCTTAATGCGGTCGCGCGCCTGATAGAGCGGATCGAGCATCCCGACATTGCCGTGTCCGCAAATGCCGAAAACATATGGAATTTCGTTGGCAACGAGATATTCGGTAATGAGCTCGGCGCCCTTCATCCTCGGCATTCTCTCGCTCCCTGCCCGCCTTTGCGGGACGAACGCGCCGTCACCCGACAGGCACATTGTTTTAGCTGCGGCGATGAAGACTATGCCCGCGCCGCCCGTATCTCAAGACTTGAAAGCCGTTCTGACATTGTGAGATGCTAGGTTTCTGTCCGGCCTGCGCCAATAGCCGGACCGCAAAGCGTCAAAACAAACTCGGCAGTGCTCGCCGCCATAAACAGAGCATGGGAGGGGAAAGGATGACCACCAAGACACGACGGAGTCTGTTGCAGGGCGGCGCCGCGCTGACTGGCACGCTTGCTCTCGGTTTTCCAGCAATTGTTCGCGCGCAAGCGGACAAGATCAAGATCGGCCATCTCACGCCGTTGACGGGATTCCTCGGTGCGCTCGGCGCATACGCACAGTTGGGAATCAGAATGGCGGAGGACGAGATCAACAAGTCGGGTGGTGTGATGGGTCGCCAGATCGAGATCATTTCGGAAGACTCGGTCAATCCGGCAACCGGCGCGACCAAAGCTCAGCGGATGCTCGATCAGGATGGCGTGGCTTTCTTGATGGGTGAAATCAACTCGGCCGTCGCTCTGACCATCATGCAGGTGGCCGCGCGCAACAAGCGCTTCTTTATGCAGATCGGCGCCCGCTCGGATGCCCTGCGCGGCAAGAACTGCAATCGCTACACCTTTCATGTCGATATTCCGAGTACGGTCATGGTCAACGCCGTTGGCCTCGCGCTGGTGCGCGACAACATGATGAAGGGCAAGAAGTTCTACACACTGACCGCGGATTACCTTTTCGGTCACGATCTGGCGGGCGCCGCGAGAAATTTCTTCAAAGGTCACGGCGGCGAATTGATTGGCGATGAACTTGTCGCCACCGATGTCACCGACTTCAGTCCTTACCTGCTGAAGATCCGGCAGGCCAAGCCCGACATCGTCTGTTCCAACCTCGCCGGCAATCAGGTGACCAACCTGATCAAACAGTATGCCGAGTTCGGTCTTCCCTATCCGATCGTCGGGTTCAATCTGAACACCGCCGATGCGTGGGCCGCGGGTGAAGGCAATCTGAGCGGGACCTGGCCGACGGTCTGGTACCACACACTCGATTTACCGGGGTCGAAAGCGTTCGTTGACGGATTTATCAAACGCAACGGCAAGCCGCCGGAGAACCATGCCTGGATCGAATACGTCTCGCTCAAAATGGTGGCGCAGGCCATCAACGAGACGAAATCGACGGACACAGAAAAACTGGTTGCCTACTTCGAGAGCGAGACACAGTTCGACATCTTGAAAGCGCGCAAGGCCTATTTCCGAAAGTGGGACCATCAGCTGATCCAGGAAGCCTATCCATTCACGGTCAGACCGAAGGGGCAGGCGAAGGATAAATGGGACTTCCTCGCGCTGGGTGCCGCAGTTCCCAATGCGAACGAACCGCTTGAAGTCCTGAACCCCACGAAAGAGCAGAATCCCTGCACTTTGTAATCGGGACGCTTGACGCGGGCGCCTTTTGGCGCTCGCGTCTGGTTAGTGCGCGTCGACGGGTGGTCTGATGCCGCCGCGCCACAACCAGTGCCCGCGCCCGATGGTCAGAGAATCGCGTTCATGTTCTTGCTGGAACAGGTGGTCAACGGTCTCGTACTCGGAGGCTACTACCTGCTGATTGCGCTCGGCCTGTCGCTGATCTTTAGCGTCGGCGGCGTGGTGAATTTGGCGCACGGCGCATTTTATGCGTTTGGCGCTTATATCGCGGTGCAGTTGACTGACTATGTCGGCTTTGGCCCCGCCATCGTGGTTTCGCCGGTTGCCGTCGGCGTGCTCGGAATTCTTTTCGAGCGTTTTATCTTGCGGCGCTTCTACACCGCTGACCCGATCCTGAGTCTGCTGGTCACTTTCGGCCTCGCCCTGATGGCGGAGCAATTGCTGCGCATCATCTGGGGCGCCGCTCCCTTGTCGCAGACTATGCCGCAAGGACTCAAAGGCGCGGTTTTCATCGGCGACTTTCTGTTTTCACGCTACCGTTTGATGCTGCTTGCGGTCGTTGCAGCCGTGCTCCTCAGCATCTGGCTGCTGTTGCAAAAAACATCATTCGGCCGCGTCGTGCGCGCCGGAATTCAGCGGCCGGACATGGTCGCCGCGCTCGGAATCAGGCTGCAGCCTTACATGACTATCATTGTCGTGCTCGGCGTCGGAATGGCGGCACTGGGCGGTGCGCTTTTTGCTCCGATCACCATTGTCCATCCGGCGATGGGCGCGGAAATCATCACCGTCGCCTTTGTTGTCGTGGTGATCGGCGGTCTGGGAAGCTTTTGGGGCGTGGTGCTCGCTGCGCTGCTGGTCGGAGTGGTCCGCGGCATCACCATCCATTTCGCGCCGGCCGCCGGTGAGGCCTCGATCTATGTCCTGATGTTTCTCGTGCTTCTATTCCGGCCACGCGGCCTGCTTGGCGAACGCATCGAGAAGTTCGAATGAGCAAGTCTTGGTCGCAATCGAAATACGGACCGCTGTGGATCGCCGCAGCCTCGCTCATTGCGTTGCCGTTCCTGATGCACGTGTTTGGCCTGGCGGTGAACACGGCGTCGATGGTGGTCATCCTCGCAATCGCGACCATGGCTCTCAATCTGTGTGTTGGTTACACGGGCCTCGTGTCGTTCGGGCACAGCACCTGGTTCGGGATTGGCGCTTACGCAGCCGGCCTGATCCAGCGGAATTTGTTTCATGACCAGATATGGCTGCCGATACTGCTCTCGACGATCGTGGTGGCGACGCTCTCGACTGCGGCCGGCATCCTGATCCTGCGACGCCGCGGCGTTTATTTTTCGCTGCTGACTCTGGCGCTCGCCGCACTCACCTATACCGTCGCCTTTCGCTGGACCGAGGTGACCGGCGGCGAGGACGGACTTGCTGGCCTCAAGCGCGGCAGGATCGGTCCCATCTCCCTCGACGACGGTCTCGCCTTTTACATCGTGGTCGCCCTGATCGGATTGTGCGTCCTATATGTACTGCTGCGCGTGGTGCGCTCGCCATTCGGACACGTACTCGTAGCGATCCGCGAAAATCAGCTGCGCGCGACGTTCCAAGGTTATCCGATCGATCGCTACAAGCTGGCGGTTTTCGTGCTCTCAGCGGTGGTTGCTGGCGTCGCCGGCGCGCTGCTGGGCTTCCAGACTTATCTGGTTTCGGCCGAAGCGGTCTCCGTGCCTTTCTCGGGCGAACTCCTCGCCATGGTCGTGATCGGCGGGATGCATCACATTCTCGGCCCCGCACTGGGCGCACTGTTCTTTATTCTCTTCCGCGAACTGTTTTCGATGTGGACGCAGAACTGGCTGCTCTGGTTCGGCCTTGTATTCGTCGGCTTCGTCATTTTCTCACCGAGCGGCCTTGTCGGCATTTGGAACACGATCAGCCGACGCTGGCGCCTGCCGCCGGAAGAGGCGGCGGCGATGAGCAAACGGAAGATTTATGAAGGATTGCCGCTCCCCGCATTCCTGCGCCCGACGGCGGCACAGGGCACGGTGCTCGAGGTCAGCAATGTCTCCAAGCATTTCGGCGGCATCCACGCCGTGTCGGGTGCAAGCCTTCAGCTCAGCGCTGGCGAAATCCACGCGTTGATCGGTCCCAACGGCGCGGGGAAAACGACATTGTTCAACCTGGTGTCGAGTTTGTATCGTCCCGACCAGGGCACCATACGGCTCAACGGCCGTGCCATTCACGACTTGCCTGTCCAGGACGTCTGCCAGCAGGGGCTCGCGCGTTCGTTCCAGATCACCAGCCTGTTCCGCAATTCGTCGATCTACGAGAATATCCGCCTGTCGCTGCAGGCGCGGCATCCGGGCCGCTTTAATTTCTGGCGCGACGTCGAAACCTATGACGACATCAATACGGAAACGACGGAGTTGATCCGCTTTCTCGGGCTTGAAGGCATCGAGGGCATACAAGGCGGTGAGTTATCTTATGGCGGGCAGCGGTTGGTCGATCTCGGCATTGCTCTCGGATGCAAGCCGCATATTTTGCTGCTCGACGAGCCGCTTGCCGGTCTCGCCGCCGCCGAACGCGAGCGGGTGTCAGGCCTCATCAAAAATATCGCCGTGAACATTCCAGTGCTGATCGTCGAGCACGATATCGATCGTGTGCTCGGCTTCTCCCGCCGCGTCACGGTCATGAATCAGGGCGAAGTCTTGATGACCGGCACTCCCGAGGAGGTGCGCAACGATCAGCGCGTGCAGGAAGTCTATACCGGCACTGGTAAGCCGCCGGCGACCGGGCGTGCCGCAGACGCCGTGGAGGAAAAATGCGTTTTGCGTTTTGAAAACGTGAACGCGTTCTATGGCAAAAGCCACATTCTTAACGATGCGACCCTCGACGTCCGCGAAAACGAAATCGTCGCCCTGGTGGGCCGCAATGGCGCCGGCAAGTCGACTCTGCTCAAGACATTATGTGGACTCGTAAAACCGGCGTCCGGAATCATCGAGTTCGATGGAAAGAATATTGCAGATCTTCCAACACCCGACATCGCGCGCATGGGAGTTGGCTATGTGCCGCAAGGCCGCGGTCTGTTTGCCGGCATGACAGTCGCTGACAATCTGGCGCTCGGGCGCCTGGCGCGGAAGACTGACGGAAGCACCGGCGCGGTATGGAGCCAAGACCAAATCCTGAGTTTTTTCCCGCAACTCAAGGCGCGGATGAATATCGCAGCCGACTATTTGTCCGGCGGCGAACAGCAAATGGTCGCCGTTGCGCGCGCGCTGTCGGGTGACACCAAGCTTCTTCTGCTGGATGAGCCGTTTGAAGGTCTGGCGCCGACTGTCGTGCTGGAGTTGTTCCGCGTATTCGACGTCTTGCGCCGGCATGTTTCGATTGTCATCGTCGAACACAATCTCGATCTGGTGCTTGCGCTTGCCGACCGCGTTTTCGCGCTGGAGCGCGGCACGGTGGTCCATCAGGGGCCGGCAAAACCGCTGCTGGACGATCTGGCCTACCGAAAGAAAATCCTTTGGTTGTAATCGCGCTTTAATCTATACGGCCGGATGTTTTCCGGCGGCTGAAATCATGCGAAAAGACCCTTAGCCATGTCAGCGTCCTTTCGAGTGCTGCGTACACGATCATGAAAGCAGCGCCATTTGAGTATTCCCGCGCACGCGACATCGACGAAGCCTGCGCGTTGCTTGCCGTCGACGAGAACGCGCGCGTCATCGCCGGCGGGCAAACGCTGGTACCGATGATGGCGATGCGGCTGGCGCGGCCGACGCGGCTGATCGACATCGCCCGTATTGCACCCCTGTCTTACATACGCGTCGATCGCGATGCGATAGCGATCGGCGCCACGACCCGGCAATGTATGGTCGAGCGCGACAGACTTGTCGCGACCAAATTGCCATTGCTGGCGATCGCCGTTCCCTTCATCGGTCACACCGCCACGCGCGCACGGGGCACCGTCGGCGGTTCGCTTGCCAACGCTGATCCGGCGGCAGAGCTGACGCTGATTGCGGCAACGCTCGACGCAACATTGAGTTACCGCGCAGGTAGCAAGACGGCCGACATCTCCGTGCATGAATTCTTCGTTGGGCCGATGACTACGGCCCTCCCCGCTGGCGCATGCCTCACCGGCGTGCGCTTTCCGATATGGTCGGGCAAAGTCGGCGTCGGCTTTCACGAAGTTAACGCGCGGCGCAGCGACTTCGCATTTGTTTCAGCAGCGGCGCAGGTGGAATTGGGCGACGACGGCATGGCAAGGCGTATTGCCATCGGCGTCGGCGCCATTACCGATTGTCCGCTCCGGCTGAAAACCGCCGAACAACAGCTGCGTGGAACGGCAGTCAGCCCTGACAAAGTCAGCGAGGCAGTACGCGCGGCACTTGCCGACGTCGAGCCGCTCGCCGACCTGCATGCTTCCGCCGATTACCGGCGCCGGGTGGCAGCGACACTTGCCGCGCGTGCGATCGCCGATGCGCGTGCCCATGCGCAGGGAAAAGCGCAAGGAAAGGCGCAAGGAAAGGCATATGCGCATTGAACTGACGGTCAACGGCGCGGCGCACACGCTCGACATCGAGCCGCGCACCACGCTGCTCGACTGCCTGCGTGATCATCTCAGGTTGACCGGAGCGCATGCCGGCTGCGAGCATGGCGTCTGCGGCGCCTGCACCGTGCTGGTCGACGGCGTTGCCATTCGCTCCTGCCTGATGTTCACGCCGCAAGCCGAAGGCGCGGCGATTACGACGATAGAAGGTGTCACGCCAGGACCCGGCGAATTGTCCCTGATCCAGGATGCGTTCTGCGAGACGCACGGCATGCAGTGCGGCTACTGCACACCGGCGATGGTCCTGGTCGCGCATGCGCTGCTTGCCGATAACCCGGACCCGACGCGCGGGCAGATCGTCGAGGCCATTTCCGGCAACATCTGCCGCTGCACCGGCTACGCACAGATCGTGGAAGCGATCGCACTCGCAGCCGAGCGCATGCGCGGGGCCAACAGGCCGTCGGAGTTGCGCAAATGACCGAGGCTCAACATCGCTACGTTTCCGGCGACCGCCGTGTCCGCGAAGACCGCCGCTTTGTGGTTGGAAAAGGCAAGTTCGTCGCCGATATCGATCTGCCCAATACCAAGCACGTCGCGCTGGTGACTTGCCCGTACGCCGCCGCGCGGATCAAATCGATCGACAAGAGGGCGGCGCTGAAAATGCCCGGCGTGCACTACGTCGTCGACGGGCGCGAACTTGCCGAGGCAACCCTGCCGCTGATGACCGGGCTCGACACGCCGAATGTGCCACGCCGGCCGCTCGCCGTGGATGTTGCACGCTATTCCGGCGAATGGGTCGCCGCCGTCGTGGCCGACACGAGAGCACAGGCCGAGGATGCGGCCGAAGCGGTCGATGTCAGCTACGAGCCCCTGCCCTTTGTTCTGGATGCCGAACAGGCCATGGCGCCCGGCGCAGTGCTGGTGCATGAGGCGCACGGCACCAATGTACTGCTCGACAAGACCTTTACCTGGGGCGATGTCGACAAGGATTTCAAAGACAGCCCGCGCAAGCTTTCCCTGCGGGTGAAATGGGCCCGTTCATCGACAGTCCCGATCGAGACCTTCGGCGTGCTGGCAAACTGGGATCCATGGCGCGAAATCCTCGACGTCCACGCCTCTATACAAATGCCCCGCTATGCCGACCAGATCGGCGCGGCGCTGAAAATACCGACCTCCTCGGTGCGGGTGCACTACGACGTGGATGTTGGCGGCAGTTATGGAGTCAAACGCGGCATCAAGAACACCGTGCTCGCGGGGTATCTCGCCCGGCGGCTAGGCGTTCCGATCCGCCTGATCGAGGATCGCCTCGAAAACATGCGCGGCGGCGATGCGCATGGGCCGGAGCGGCTTTTCGACGTGGATGTCGCCTTTGATGACAATGGCATCGTCCGCTCCATGAAGATGCGTGCGCTGGAAAATCTCGGCGCCTATACCGGGCGATCTCCATTCCAGCTCGGCAAGCCAATTGGCTCCATCGTCGGGCCCTACAAAATCAAGAGCGTTGAATATCGCGCCATCGCGGTTGTCACCAACAAGACAACGCAAGATGCCGTACGCGGCTTTGGCCAGGGGCCGACCAATCTCGCGCTCGAGCGTGTCATGGATGAGGTCGCCAACGTCTTGTGCCTCGATCCGCTCGAGGTTCGCCGGCGCAACCTGATCCTTCACGAAGAATTCCCCTACATGATCCCGAGCGGCACCACCTATGACAGCGGCGATTATCACACTGTCATCGACAAGGTGCTCGCCGACACCAGCTATGCAGACCTCAAGAAGGAGCGCGACCGGCTGCGCGCCGAAGGCAAGCTCGCCGGCATCGGCATTGCGGCCTGCCTCGAGCCCTCGGGTGGCAACGCGACCTTCGAGGCGCTGCTCAACCCCGCAATCACGACGTCCACCTTCATGGATTCCTGCCGCATCGTCGTCGACGGCATGGGGGCCATTACGGCCACCATGCATACGACATCTTCCGGCCAGGGCCACGAGACGCTCGTCGGTACCGTGGTTGGCGAGGTTTTGCAGATCGATCCCGACACCATCCGCGTGGCGCGACCGGATTCGCTCAACTCATTGCCAAGCGGCACGCCGGTCGGCAGCCGCATGGCGATCATGCTGGGTGGCGCAGCCTTCCACGCGGCGCAAAAGCTCAAGTCCAAGCTCACTGCCATTGCCGCGCACGATCTCGGGATCCCGCTCGAGCGCGCGGTTTACAAAGATGGCAGCGTGTTCGACCGCCGCACTCCGCAAAACAAGCGCTCATGGGGCGATCTGGTGCAGATCGCGCACCGCAATATTCATCGCATGCCGGAGGGTTTCGAACCGGGGCTGGCTGTCAGCCACATCTATGATGTGCCAACGGGCGGCACGCTGCCGACGCCGGACGGACGTGTGCAGATGTATCCCTGCTTCGCGTTCGAGTTCCACCTGATCCTGCTCAGCATCGATCCTGATCTGGGCGTGCCGGAAATCGTGCGATACCGGCTTGGGCATGACTGCGGCACACAGATCAATCCGAAGATCGTACGCGGCATGACCATGGGCGGTATCGCACACGGCATCGGCGCCGCGTTGCACGAGGAATTTGCCTACAACGACGAAGGCCAGCTGATCGCCCAGACCTTCATGGATTATCTGTTGCCGTCGTCGCACGAAGTGCCGGCGATCGACATTATCGATCACGAAACGCCGTCCCCGCATACGGTGTTCGGGCAGAAAGGTTCGGGCGAGTCCGGTTATCTCGGCGCTCCCGCCGCGATTGCCAATGCGGTCAATGATGCGCTGAAGCCGCTTGGCGTTTCGATTAATACGCTGCCTTTGAAAGTCTCGAAACTCGGCGATCTGATCGCCGATGCGCGCGCGAAAAAGGGCGGCGGATGATCATCGATTGTCACGCCCATCTGGTGCCGCCTGATCTCCTCGTTGCGATCCGCAAGAGTGCGACAAAGTTTCCCGATGTGCGGCAGATCGAGGATGGCGGCTTGCTTGCGCTGGCTTTCGCCGGGGCCAAGCCAACCCGGCCGGTGTCGAAGCCGCTGTCCGATATCGCAGGCCGGGTGGCATGGATGGCGGCGCAGGGAATCGACAAACAGGTTGTGGGCGGCTGGGTCGATATGTTCGGCTATGAGTTGCCCGGCACGGAAGCCGAAGCATGGAGCCGTCTCGCCAATGAGTGTCTGCTCGCCGCCGCCAAAGCCGAACCACGGTTCGTGCCACTCGCAACCGTGCCGCTGGGCAACGGCGCGCGCGCCGCGTCTGTTCTCAAGGACGCCGTGATGGCGGGTTTTGCCGGCGTCATGATCGGTACGCTGCCGCGCGGTGTCGGTTCAACCCTCGATGCCGCCGATCTCGACGCGTTCTGGCGGGCGGCGGACGAGACAGCCGCGCTCATCCATATCCATCCGAGCTTCGATGCCGGCGATGTGCGCGTGAACGATTTTGGTCTCGCCAATGGGCTTGGCCGCATCACCGACGCGGCCGTAGCGGTGGCGCGGCTGATCTGCGCCGGCCATGTCGCGCGCTATAAAAACGTGAAATTTTTCGCGCCGATGGGTGCCGCCGCTTTGCCGTTCGTGCTGGGGCGGCTCAAACGCAATGCCGCGATCACCTCCGGCATTGGCGACCCGGTCGAGGCGCTGTCGCGCATCTATACCGACACGATCCTGCACGACGCGCGTGTCCTTAAATTCGTCGTCGAGATGATGGGCGCCGACCGCCTGATGATGGGCTCCGACATGCCCTTCCCGATCGGCGATACTGAACCATTGAAGATCGTGGCCGCCGCCGGCCTGTCAAAGGATCAGTCCGCATCGATCAACGGCGGACTGGCGGCAGGACTATTCCGGATTCAATGAAAACAATGACTTAAGCCAAGGCCTGAAACCAAGAACAAAGGTCGCAATACGGAGGATCACATGAAGAAGAAGCTTTCGGCCCTCGCCGGTTTAGCGCTGCTTGCGCTGGCACTCCCGGCGACCGGGCCTGCCGCGGCGCAAGCGCCGGTCAAGGTCCAGATCGTCGTGTTTGGCTTCCCCTCGCTCGGCGCCTTCATGCCGCCGGTGATCAAGGCGATGAAGATTGACGAGGCGCACGGGCTCGACATCGACTTCGTCGAGCGCCCGCCGGACGCCTACACCACGCAATTCAACTCTGGCGAATTCAAGGTCGGCGGCAGTGCGGCGCTGCTTACCGTCGGCCTCGCCGACCAGCGCGGCGTAAAGGTGAAGTATTTGTTCAATTTGTTCGACTTCTGGGGCGCGGTCGTGACCTCGCGGCCGGAGGTGAAGACCGTCAAAGATCTCGAAGGCAGGCAGCTTGCCGCTGCCTCATCGACCACGAATTTCGTGATGTTCGAATTCTTCGCGAAGAAGCTGGGAACCGACATCTCCAAGATCCAGGTGGTCAACACCGCCACGCCGGGGTTGATCGGCTATGCGCTCGCCGACCGCGCCGACGCGATCCAGCTGTGGGAGCCGGCCTATACGCTGCTCAAGGCAAAGAAGCCGACGATCCAGACGCTCGATACCGATATGAGCAAGGCTTGGAAGAGCTTCGCCGGCGGCGAGCGTATCCCCTATCTCGGCGTTGCCGCGCATGCAGACTGGATCGCGCAAAATCAGGCGCTGATCCCGAAGCTCTATGCCACCTACAAGCAAGCCGGCGACTATATCGCCGGTCATCCGGAGGAAGCGGTGGCCCTGATCGCACCGAAGTCGACGGCGGAGGATCGGGCCGCGCTCGTTTCGCTGATCAAGGCGAATGACCGGCTCGGCATGAGTGTCATCCCGGCGGGCGACGTCGCCAGGCAGATCGAGGCGGTCTACCGGGCCGGAGTCGACGTCGGCTATTTCAAGTCGATGCCCTCGAACGACACGATCTACGCGCAGTCGATAAAATAATGATGAACACGCGCACCATGCGCGCGTTGCAAGCGCTCGCCAGCATGATCGTGCTGGCGGCCGGCTGGCAAATCTTGTCGTTGGTCTTTCCGCATTATCTGTTTCCACCAGTGCCGGAAATCATCTCGCGTACGATCGAGGTGCTGATCACCGGGTCATTGTTGGTCGACGTCCTTTTGACGGCCGGCCGCATCTTCGGCGGATTGTTCGGCGCATTCATTCTTGGCGGCGTGCTCGCGATGGTCATTGGTCAATCGAAGACTGTCGAAAATTTCGTTACGCCAGTACTCACTTTCTTCCAGGGCATCCCCGCGCTGTCCTGGGTAGTCTTCGCGATTATTTGGTTTCATGGCATCGAGTTTCGTGTGTTCTTCATCATGATCATGACAACGCTGCCCGCGTTCACCTTCCAGATCCTCGATGCCTTCCGCTCAATGTCGAAGGACTTGTTCGAAATGACCATGTCGTTCCGGCCCTCGCGCTGGACATTGTTTCGCTTCCTGATCATACCGACCATCGTTCCGGGCATCCTCACCGCTTGGAAGGTCAATCTCGGCAACGCCGCGCGCGTGGTCGTGGTGGCCGAACTGGTGGGCGCAACCGGCGGCGTCGGCTATCAGCTTCTGCGCCAGCAACAATTGTTCGACATGGCCGGTGCCATGGCCTGGACACTCCAGCTCGTGCTGTTCGTGCTGGTGGTCCAGCAGATCATCGCCGCGATCGAGAATTGGGCCCTGCGCTACCGCGCGGTGTCCGAGCGGGCGATGTAATCTCATGCCCGGCGCCGAGCCCGTGATCCGCTTCACGAATGTGAGCAAGGTGTTTCGCCGTCCCGACGGGCGCGGCAATTTCACCGCCGTCGACAGCCTGTCGTTCGAAATAGCCAAGGGCGAGATTGTCGCGGTGCTTGGCAAGACCGGCTGCGGCAAGTCGACAATGTTCAACATCGTCGCCGGTCTGATCGAGCCGAGCTCCGGCGAAGCGCGCGTGGTCGGCCACGATCCATTCCGCGAGTTCGAATTTTTCCGCGGCAAGATCGGCATTGTATTTCAGAATGACCGGCTCATGCCCTGGCGTACCGCGCTCGATAACGTGCTGCTCGGCTTGCAGATCCTCGATACCAACGCGAAACAGGCGGAGCATACGGCACGCGCGTGGCTCACCCGGCTTGGCCTTGCCGGCCACGAAACCGATTATCCGCACGCGCTCTCCGGCGGTATGCGCCAGCGTGTCTCGATTGCACGCGCTTTTGCGGTCGATCCCGAAATTCTGCTTTGCGATGAGCCTTTCTCATCGCTCGACGAAATGACTGCGCGTGACTTGCGATCCGAATTCGTCCGGCTGGTGCGGCAAAACAGCAAGACCGCAGTGTTCGTCACGCACCAGATCAACGAGGCAATGGAAATCGGGGACCGTGTGCTGGCGTTCCACCGGCCGGCGCGCATTGCCTATGAAGGCTGGTTGACCGCCAAAACAAGCGACGGTGACCGGCAAATGATGCACGACGAGATTATGCGTGCACTTTCAGCCGAACCGACCCATGCGGAACCAGCGTCCAACCGCATCTAAACTACTGTTTTGGCCGCATTTTTCCAAATTCTCCTCCGTTATCCACGGCGACGGCGGTAGAAAGCCACCGGCGACGGAACCTTTCGCCGTTTAGCGGATTTAATTGCTGGCGGGCGCTCCACCATGACTAGTTCGTGGAGCGGGCGGGAGGGTCAGTTTCTGCCCCAGACAAAGCATGGCGAACGAACACGGCGTTGCGACTGCGGCACCTGCGGTAGCTGGCCCTGAGATTCGCCCCTTGTCGCCGTCAATCGCGTCCGGCGCATGCGTGTGCGCGGGATGAACGTGGGATATTCGGGAGGCGTTGATGCACCAAACGACAATCACCAACAAGAAAACCGCCAATGGCGTGTTGTCGAAAAAACGATCGGGCCGAACCGGGCACGACGCTTCTGATGTAACGTCTCCGGCTGAACTGCAAAATATGTTGCAGGCGCTCCGCGCGATGCGCGCGGGAGACTTTTCCGTAAGAATGGGGATCGAGCAGGACGGCATCCTCGGCAAGATCGCCGACACCTTCAACGATATCGTCGCCTCCAATGAACGCATGGCGCAACAGCTCGAGCGCGCAGGACAAGTGGTCGGCCGCGAGGGCAAAACGCGCCATCGGGTCAAATTTGGCGTTTCCAATGGCGCCTGGGGCGAGATGGAATCGTCGGTCAACACGCTGATCGATGATTTGCTCTGGCCGACCAAAGAAGTCACGACCGCGGTCGCCGCTGTCGCGCAAGGCGACCTGCTGAAGACGGTGCGGCTGGAAGTTGATGGCCGCCCGCTCAAGGGCGAATTCCTCGAAGCCGCCAGTATCGTGAACACGATGATCAAGCAGCTGAGCGTGTTTACGTCGGAAGTGACCCGCGTCGCCCGCGAGGTCGGCACCGAAGGAAAACTGGGTGGCCAGGCGCAGGTAAGCGAAGTGACCGGCGTGTGGAAGGACCTCACCGAAAGCGTGAACTCGATGGCAAACAACCTGACGGCGCAGGTACGTAACATCGCCGAAGTGACCATTGCCGTCGCCGACGGCGACCTTTCGAAGAAAATCACCGTCGACGTGCGTGGTGAAATCCTCCAGCTGAAGGAAGCCATCAATACGATGGTGGACCAGCTGCGTTCCTTCGCATCGGAAGTGACACGTGTCGCGCGCGAAGTCGGCACCGACGGCAAGCTGGGCGGACAGGCCATTGTGCCGGGCGTCGCCGGCACTTGGAAGGATCTGACCGACTCGGTCAACGCCATGTGCGGCAATCTGACCGACCAGGTTCGCAACATCGCGCAGGTGACCACCGCGGTAGCGCGCGGCGACCTGTCACGAAAAATTACGGTCGACGTACGCGGCGAAATCCTCGAACTTAAAGACACCATCAATACGATGGTGGACCAGCTCAACGGCTTCGCCTCGGAAGTGACCCGCGTCGCCCGCGAAGTGGGTACCGAAGGCAAGCTGGGCGGCCAGGCCGCCGTGCCGGGTGTCGCGGGCACCTGGAAAGACCTGACTGACAGCGTCAACTTCATGGCTGGCAACCTGACCGCTCAGGTCCGCAACATCGCGGACGTGGCAACCGCTATCGCCGGCGGCGACTTGTCGAAGAAAATTACGGTCAATGTGTCGGGCGAAATCCTTCAGCTGAAGGAAACCGTCAACACAATGGTGGACCAGCTCAATGCCTTCGCTGGCGAAGTGACGCGCGTGGCGCGCGAAGTGGGCACCGAAGGCAAGCTGGGCGGCCAGGCTGCCGTGCCGGGCGTCGCTGGCACCTGGAAAGACCTGACTGACAGCGTCAACTTCATGGCCGGCAATCTGACCGCTCAGGTGCGCAACATCGCGGAAGTGACCACGGCCGTCGCGCGTGGCGACTTGTCGCGTAAGATCACGGTGGACGTGAAAGGCGAAATTCTCGAACTAAAAAACACCATCAACACGATGGTGGACCAGCTCAACTCATTTGCCTCGGAAGTGACGCGCGTCGCGCGTGAAGTCGGCACCGAAGGCAAACTGGGCGGCCAGGCGGAGGTTCCGGAAGTGGCGGGCACCTGGAAAGACCTGACCGACAACGTCAACTTTATGGCCTCGAACCTGACCGCTCAGGTGCGAAACATTGCCGAAGTGGCAACCGCAATTGCCAATGGCGACCTGTCGAAGAAAATCACCGTGGACGTCCGCGGCGAGCTGCTGCAACTTAAGGAAACACTCAATACGACGACCGATCAGCTGCGGTCATTCGCCGGCGAAGTGACGCGCGTGGCGCGCGAAGTGGGCACCGAAGGTCGCCTCGGCGGCCAGGCCAACGTGCCGGGCGTCGCCGGCACCTGGAAGGACTTGACCGACAACGTCAACCTGCTGGCAGCAAACCTGACCACCCAGGTCCGCAACATCGCCGAAGTGACCACGGCCGTCGCGCGCGGTGACTTGTCGCGCAAGATTACGGTGGACGTGAAGGGCGAGATTCTCGAGCTCAAGAACACCATCAACACCATGGTGGACCAGCTCAACGCGTTCGCCTCGGAAGTAACGCGCGTCGCGCGCGAAGTGGGCACCGAAGGCAAGCTGGGCGGCCAAGCCGCCGTGCCGGGCGTTGCCGGTACCTGGAAAGACCTGACCGACACCGTGAACGTGATGGCGGCGAACCTCACCGAGCAGGTGCGCGGCATCGTCAAGGTGGTGACTGCCGTCGCAAACGGAGACCTTAAGCAAAACCTGACGGTGAAGTCGAAAGGCGAAGTGGCGGCACTCGCCGAAACCATCAACAACATGACCGATACGCTCGCGACCTTCGCCGATCAGGTGACAAGCGTCGCCCGCGAAGTGGGCGTCGACGGACGTCTCGGCGGTCAAGCCAACGTGCCCGGAGCGGCAGGCACCTGGAAAGCGCTCACCGGCAACGTCAACCTGCTCGCGGCCAATTTGACCACGCAAGTGCGCGCGATCGCCGAGGTCGCCACCGCAGTGACAAAGGGCGACCTGACGCGATCGATTCAGGTAGATGCCCGCGGTGAGGTTGCCGAACTCAAAGACAACATTAACACGATGATCGACAACCTGCGCCTGACCACGGACCGCAACACCGAGCAGGACTGGCTGAAGACGAACCTCGCGAAATTTACCAACATGTTGCAGGGCCAGCGCGATCTGAGCACGGTCGGCCGCCTGTTGCTGAGCGAACTGACGCCGCTGGTCAATGCGCAACTTGGCGTCATCTATCAGGTGGAAAGCGAAGAATTGCAGACGATGCGGCTGCTCTCCGCGTATGCGGATGACGGATCCAATGGGCACCCGCAGCGGCTCCGCATCGGCCAAGGATTGATCGGACAATGCGCCGCCGACAAGCGTCGGATGCTGATCACCGAGATGCCGGTTCATGCCGTGCCGATTGGCTCTGCTCTCTTCAAGGTCACTCCTTCCAACATCATTGTCTTGCCGGTGCTTTTCGAAAACGAGGTGAAGGCCGTGATCGAGCTCGCATCAGTGACGCAGTTCACTGCGCTACAAACGATGTTCCTCGAGCAGCTGACCGCCAGCATCGGCATCGTGCTCAATTCCATCGAAGCCACGATGCAGACAGAAGGTTTGCTCAAGCAGTCGCAGCAACTCGCCGGCGAATTGCAGACTCAACAACGCGAATTGCAGCAAACCAACGATCAGCTCGAGCAGAAGGCCCAGCAGCTCGCCGAGCGCAACGTGGAAGTGGAAAGAAAGAACCAGGAAATCGAACAGGCGCGCCGCGCCCTCGAAGAGAAAGCGGCCGAGCTCGCGCTCACTTCGAAATACAAGTCTGAATTCCTGGCTAACATGTCGCACGAACTGCGCACGCCGCTGAACAGTATTCTTATTCTCGGACAGCAGCTCGCCGACAATCCGGACGGAAACCTCACAGCCAAACAGACCGAGTTCGCCCGCACGATCCATGGCGCGGGCACCGACCTGCTCAACCTGATTAGCGACATTCTCGACCTGTCGAAGATCGAGTCGGGAACGGTTACCGTCGAAGCGGAGGAAATCTTCTTCTCCAATCTGCTTGATGCAGTCGGGCGCCCGTTCCGCCACGAAGCCGACACACGACAGCTTTCTTTCAAGGTTGATCTCGATCCCTCGCTCGGGCGTAGCCTCATCACGGATGCCAAGCGCTTGCAGCAGGTGCTCAAGAACCTGCTCTCGAATGCGTTCAAGTTCACCGATCGCGGCGGTGTTCAGCTCAAGGTCTCCGCCGCGCCTGCCGGCTGGACGTCGACACACCCGATCCTTGCCCAAGCGCAGAGCGTCGTTGCCTTCGAGGTCGCGGATACCGGCATCGGGATCCCACCCGAGAAACAGAAAATCATCTTCGAGGCTTTTCAGCAGGCCGACGCCAGCACCAGCCGAAAATATGGCGGCACCGGCCTGGGGCTTGCGATCAGCCGCGAGCTATCAAACCTACTGGGCGGCGAAATCCACCTGCGAAGCGCGCCCGGCGTCGGCAGCACATTTACGCTTTATCTGCCAAACACTTATGCGGGGCCGTCGGTGGCCACGCGACCGCCGGGTGGCTCGGGTGCGCCAGCAGCTCCAAGCATGCCCATCGCGCTTCCGGAACGCGTCATCGAACAAATTCCGGACGACCGGCATGAAATTCAGCCAGGCGATTCAATCTTGCTGATCGTGGAAGACGACCCGCACTATTGCCGCGTTCTGATCGATCTTGCTCGCGATAAGGGATTCAAGGTCCTGGTCGCGGTGCGCGGCACTGACGCTCTTGAACTGGCTAAGCAGTATCAGCCAAGCGCGGTTTCACTCGATGTCTTCCTGCCCGACATGTTGGGCTGGAGCGTGCTGAGCCAGCTCAAGCAAAACCCGCTGACGCGGCACATTCCTGTGCAAATCATCACACTCGATGAAGACAAGCATCATGGCCTGTCTCGCGGCGCATTCTCTTTCGTCACCAAACCGACGACCACTGCGGGTGTCGAGGCCGCGCTGCGCCGGATCAAGGAATATTCGACGCCGCGGCGCAAGCGGCTGCTCGTCGTTGAGGATAATCCGGTAGAGCAGTTGAGCATTTCCGAATTGCTCGGCTATGACGATGTCGAGATCGAAACGGCGGGCACCGGACGCGGCGCACTCGAAGCGCTGCGCCGCCGGCCTGCCGATTGCGTGGTGCTCGATCTGCGGCTACCCGACATGTCCGGGTTCGATGTTCTGGAAGAACTCGGTGCCGACGCGGTGCTGTCGGAAGTCCCCGTTGTCGTGTTCACCGGACGCGAACTCAGCCCGGAGGAGGACGCACGCCTCCATACCATGGCTCGCTCCATCGTCGTCAAAGGCGTTGAATCGCCCGAGCGACTGCTGGATGAGACTGCGCTGTTCCTGCATCGAGTCGTGACCGAACTTCCTGCGGAAAAACAGCGCATGCTGGAGCGGCTGACCACATCAGACGAGGATCTGGTCGATCGCACCGTGCTGCTGGTTGATGACGATGCCCGAAATATTTTCGCGTTGAGCAGCGTTCTCGAGCGGCGCGGAATGCGGGTTCTCACCGCGACAACCGGCAACGAGGCGATCCAGCTCATCGAATCCAATTCCGACATTGCCATCGTGCTGATGGATATCATGATGCCGAAAATGGACGGCTACCAGACCATGGAGCAGATCCGGAAAAATGCGAACTTCCGTCGTCTGCCGATTATTGCGCTCACAGCGAAGGCGATGAAGGGAGACCGCGAGAAGTGCCTCGATGCCGGCGCATCCGACTATCTGGCAAAACCTGTCAACACTGAACAGCTGCTATCCGCGCTCCGCAGTTGGTTACATCGCTAACGGCGGAAACAAATTATGTTGGACGACAAAGTCAACATCCTCCTCGTCGACGATCAGCCGGCGAAACTTCTCACTTATCAGGCAATCCTGGCCGACGTCGGTGAGAACCTGCTGAGCGCAAGCAACGCTACGGAAGCGCTCGAACTGCTCTTGAAGAACGATGTCGCTGTCGTGCTCATTGACGTCTACATGCCGGATATCGACGGTTTTCAGCTGGCGGCGATGATCCGCAATCACCCACGCTTCGAGAAGACCGCACTCATTTTCATTTCTGCCATCCTGTTGACCGACGTTGACCGCCTGCGCGGCTACGAAATGGGCGCAGTCGATTATGTGCCGGTGCCGGTCATTCCCGAGGTTCTGCGCGCGAAGGTGAAAGTATTTGTCGAACTGTTCCGGAAAACGCGGCAGCTCGAACAATTGAACCGGGAGCTTGAGGCACGCGTCGCGGAACGTACGGCCGAACTCGCATCTTCCACGCTTCAGCTTCGCCAGAGCGAGCGCCTGCGCAGTCTCGCCCTCGCCGCCGGCCAAATGGGCAGTTGGGAATGGAATGTTGCGCGCAGATCGACCATCTGGGACCACGGTCAGTGCGAAATTTTTGGCGTCGATCCGGGCACCTTCGTCCCGACCATGGAGAGCGTGAAGCCGCTCATCAATCCGGACGATTTTGAACTGTTGACGCGCGCGTTTCGCAAGGTCACGAAAGATGCCAACACTTTCCAGACTGAATTTCGGGCGCGTCGGCCGAATGGCGAAGTAAGGTGGTGCACCGGCACGGCGGCGGCAAGCTTCAACGACGAGGGACGTCTGATCTGGGTCAGCGGGGTGACCGCCGATATCACCGACCGCAAGCGGGCCGAAGAACGGCAAATCCTTCTGGCGGAAGAGGTCGATCACCGCGCGCGCAATGTGGTGGCTGTTGTACAATCGATCATGCGACTTACCCGCGCGGAAAGCATCGACGAATATATGAGTGCGCTCGATGGCCGAATCGGCGCGCTTTCAAACGCGCACCGGCTGTTAGCCGGCTCGCGCTGGGAGGGCGCCGATCTCACCCGGCTTGTCGAAGAAGAATTCGCCCCCTATCGCGCCGGTGGTAGCGAACGGGTTTCGACACAGGGCCCCAACGTTTTGCTGCCGCCAGCCACCGCTCAGACGATTGCCCTTGCCCTGCACGAATTGGCAACTAACGCGGCGAAATATGGCGCGCTGTCGAAAGAGCTTGGCCGCGTCGATCTCTCTTGGCGGACAGAGCCCGGGAAACTTGAACTGACCTGGGTCGAGTCAGGCGGACCGGAAATCACAGCGCCAAGCCGAGGCGGTTACGGCAGCCGCGCCATTTTAGCCGGCATCGAACGCCAACTTGGAGGCATCGTAGACTTCGACTGGCAAGCCGGCGGCCTGCGCTGCACCTTGAGCGTGCCCCACGACCCCGCCAATGAGTCATCGAAACGTCCCTTGCGTCGCCAGACCGACGACGAGTCGGTGGACTTTATTGCAACGAACCCCGACGACAAACGCGTCCTTCTTGTGGAAGACGAGCCGCTGGTATCGATGATGCTGGCCGACATGTTGTCCGCTTTCGGACACAAGGTTGATGGTCCCTACAGCCGCTTCAGCGACGCCATCCTGGCCGCCAAAAGCAATAATTTGCAGGCTGGCATTCTCGACGTAAATTTGGGCGGCGAAAAAACCTACGCCGTAGCCAATATACTGAGCGACCGGAAAATTCCGTTCGCATTCGTTACCGGTTATGGGCCCGATAGCATCGTTTCCGCGTTTGCCCACGCCCCGGTATTGCAAAAACCGGTCGAGGCGGCAAAACTACACGCGCTGTTGCAGCAAATCGTGCGATAGGGCGTGACAGTCTGTAAACGTCACCGCGCGACTTAAGATGCGGGAACCAAGCAGCCGTAGTTGCGTTATTCGCGGCACCAAAACGAATAAACGCGATGACAGCGAGACAATTTCTGATCAGTGAAAGTATTTGCTGCCGCCAGCGTGCTAGCAGCTGTGTCGATCCCTTTTTGGCCGAGGAGCTACGGCGGTTGGCAGATTGCTTTGAACGGACGGCGGATGCAATCGAACCTAACGAAATTCCCGGGGACGAAACCTGGAATTCTCAGGGTTCCCTTTAGACCGAGGAACTCGCTACAATCAGGAGCGTAACGGCGAGGAGGAATAGTCGCGCTGGGCGTAGTGGAAATTCTGCATCCAAAAGTGCATCATAATTGCATCTGTGGGGGTCAGTGACGACTATTCTACCATCGGACCGTGTTCCGGCTGAGCCGCCACGCACCATTAAACCACGCAATCTCGCGCTGGGAATCGAGCGTATTGGATTCTTTTCGCTGACGCACAGAACACTGTGCGCGCTTGCTTTCATCATCCTGAGCATCATAGCGACGGTCGGCTTCGTGCGCGTAAAGGTCGACGATTCGCTGAGCCAATTATTCCGCTCCGAAACCGACGAATTCCGGACCTACGAAGAAGTCACCCGTCGCTTTCCTTCAAACGAATTTGACGTCCTTATCGTGATCGAGGGCGATCAGCTGCTGGCACGGCCATCCCTGGAGAAACTTCGCGAACTCGCAATAAACCTTCAGCTGATCGACGGCACCAGAGGCCTGATTTCCATATTTTCCGCGCGCGAGCCGCCGAACAACGGACAGATCCCGCCTCCCCTGTTCCCCAACCCGTTGCCGCACGGTGCCGAGTATCAAGCACTCATCGAGCGGGTGATGGCAAACGAAATCATTCGGGACAAGATGCTGTCGCCCGATGGCAAGCTGACACTGATGGTCCTCGCCCTCGAGCCTGATGCGACCGGCCCGGACAGGCTCAATAAAATTGTCGGCGAGATCCGCGATGAAGTCAGAACCCAATTGGCGGGCACCGGTCTAAGAGGAGAGCTATCCGGTGTCCCGGTGATGCAGCATGAAATCCGCAACGCAATTCAGAGCGACCGCCTGGTCTACAATTCGCTCGGATTTGTAGTCGGTTGCCTGATCGCGATCATGTTCTTCCGCCGTTTCTCGTTCATGGTCATCGCCGCCGGACCACCGCTCGTTGCCATCCTTCTCGCGCTTGGCGCGCTTGGCTGGTTCGGGTTTAGCCTGAATATGTTTCTGAACGTGATGACCCCGCTTATCATGGTCATCAGTTTTTCCGACAGCATGCAGATTACCTTTGCTGCCCGCGATCGCCTGCTGGCAGGTGATGACAAGGTCAGGGCTTTTCGCAACGCGCTTCTCATCGTCGGGCCGGCCTGCGTGCTGACCCATGCGACCGCGGGCGTGTCATTTATTGCGCTCCAATTTTCGTCATCCGACCTCATCCGGACCTTTGGTGAAGCCGGGCTGGTCGCGGTCGCCGTTGCTCTGATCGCGGTTTTGATGGGTGTACCGTTGCTCGGCGTCCTGCTCATCCGCAACGAGGCGGAATTCGTCGCTGCCGTCAGGAACATGGACACGGCGCTGAACATACTGCGCCGGTTTTGCGGCTGGATCGCAGTTCAGATGGTGGCGCGCCCCGGGCTTTATTCTTTGATCAGCCTGCTTGTCGTCGCGGTGCTATCGCTCGGTTACAGCCAACTTCAGCCGCGCTATCGGCTCGCAGACCAGGTGCCCGATCGCGAACAGGCCGTTAAGGCCAGCAGCCGACTCGACGTCAAGCTGACGGGCGCAAATCCGTTCGATGTCTATATTCAGCTTCCGAAAGGCGCGTCTCTCTATGCGCCGGAGACCCTGGCCGTAATCGCCGATGTCCACGTATTGCTGGAGCATCAACGCGGTGTCGGTAACGTCTGGTCGCTGGACACCCTGCGCCGCTGGCTGGCTGAAAAGCTGCACAAGTCCGATGTTGAAACGCTCAAGGAATACGTCGATCTTCTGCCGCCTTATCTTACACGCCGATTCGTTTCAGCCGAGCAGAACGCCGTTATCGTCAGCGGTCGCGTTCCCGACTCCGATGCAAGCCAGTTGTTGCCGATTGTCGATCGTGTTGACCAGCAACTGAACAGTATTAGGGCGAAATATCCGGGATATAAGATTGCTGTCACCGGTCTTTCCGTCATCTCGGCGCGTAACAGTGCGCTTATGATCGATAAATTGAGCAGAGGCCTCACGATTGAGATTGTCTTTGTGGCGATGTTCATCGGCCTGGCGTTTTGGTCGCCCGTCGTCATGCTCATCAGCATATTGCCGGGGCTCTTTCCGATTGTTCTCGCCGGCAGCTTGTTATGGGTGACAGGTCAAGGACTGCAATTCGCCAGCGTGATCGCGTTGACCGTGTCGTTCGGTCTCGGCCTCAGCGCGACAATTCACTTCCTCAATCGTTTGCAGATCGAAGATATCGATCCCGACCCTGCTGTGGGCGTCGAGAGAGCAACTATCCTGGTCGGTCCGCCGTTGATCCTGACATCGGCGGTTCTGGCTTGCGGGCTGGCGATGACCGTTCTCTCAAGTCTGCCATCGCTCCGGCTCTTCGGCTGGCTCAGCGCCTTTGCCATGGTCGCAGCGCTGTTCGCAGACTTGTTCATGTTGCGGCCGATTGCCATGTTCCTCAGCAAGATCGTGCGGCGAATGTCGCGGCGTTCGCTGCTGCGGTCTTCGGTCGAGTAGCAGCTTGACGGCTAGCTGCGCTTGAGGTTGATCGAGGCGCCTCGCACGCTGGCCTGCGCATCATGCGACCTGATCACGACCGACTGGCGCCCGCCGTGGGTGACGACCGTCAGGCTCGCGACGAAGGATGATGCTCTGGCCACGACCTGGAAACGATCGCCTTCGGCCCTGCCGGAAATCGTGCCGGCAACGTTGCGGGTCGATTCGCTCCAACTGCCAGAGATCGCACCGCCGGAATAATGAGCACTGGCGCGCAGATCAAAATTGAAGCTTTCGCTGGCACAGCGAATGTTGAGCTGAAGTTTGCGTTGATCGTTGAGTGCGTCGTAAGCTGCCCGGCATCTGATCGATTCATGTGTCCCATTGGACAGTTCGATCGTACCGGAGCCCGACCACTGTCCTGCCAGTTTATCAAATGGTGCTATACTTTGCGCGTAGCTTGCGGTCGCAGCGGAAAGAATAAACGCCATGACCACCCCGGCCTTGCGCAAGACACTGGTCATCCGCTTTGACGGTACTGACATGTCTGAGCTTGGCATTCCGTAGTTCCTGATGGAACGTGGATACGCTGCCACAGTTGTGTTCAAACAATGCACGAAATCAAGGCATATGACAATGTATCCAAAGATCTGCGCTGTCCTCGCTCTCGTTCAAATCGTTGTCGGCACAGCGCTTGCGGCTGATGACAAAAAAACGACAGGCTCGTCGACCGGCGGCTTTTTGCAAGGGACCCCCGAAGAGCAAGCCGCCTGCGCTCCAGACTCCACCAAGTTCTGTCGCGATTTCATCCCGGACTCGTTTCGCGTTCTGGGCTGTCTTCAGGAGCATCGCAAAAGCCTGAGGCGGGTTTGCCAGAAAGTTCTGGAAGAACACGGCCAATAGAGCAAGGCTACGTGGAAACCGACCAGCAAGCCTAATTACGGCTGTGCAGGCTAAACAATCTGCGTAACAGACTGCGGCGCTCCCGAACTGCCGGCAAATGCTCGTGCACATCGCCGCCCAGATAACCGCGAAACTTCATCGCAGACCAGAAAAATGGATTCCATCTTGACCAGACCTTTTCGGCCTCTTGACGCGAAAGACCCGCGATGACTTCGGGTACGGACCCGAAGACTTCCGGCAATTGGCGTGAAATCTCGGCGTCGCGCAAAACATTCCATTTCGACATTCCGCCCATGACCGGCGACCTGATTGAGAAAACGATACGGCTTATTCGCGCTTCCCGAATGGCATAGGAACACATCGCGCAAGGCTCAACCGTCGTGTAGAGCGTGCAATCGCCGAGATCTTTGCGCTTCAGTATTTTCTGAGCTTCCGAGATAGCGATCAGCTCGGCGTGCCGTGTAATGTCGCCGTCACGCACGACCTGATTTGTCGTTTCCACCAAAATGTCGTGGCCTCTGCAAACAAGCGAGGCAAAAGGCAATTCGCCATGCTGTGTGGCCGTCGCCGAAAGACCGATGCAACGTTGCATCATCTCCGCATCGACGGCTGAATGGCCTGCGTCCTGGCCGTCGGTTTTGGCGTCCATCCGATCCCCTTAACGGCGCCGCACAATCATCGGCAGGCCGCCCTCCGGCCGCAACGTCACTTTCTGTATGGGCCACGGCGTACAACCAGGCACCATTTCGAGCGTGAAATTGCGCATGATCGTGGCGATGACAATTGACGCCTCTTGAAGCGCAAACGCCGCGCCGATGCAAATCCGCGGCCCGACCCCGAAAGGAAGATAGGCAAAACGGTCAATCGTGTCGCGTGCGTCGCCGGAGAAACGATTCGGATCGAAATTGTCAGGCTTTTCCCAAAGCGCGCGATGCCGGTGCAGCACATAAGGTGCGATGACTATCATGGTACCGGGCTTTATCGGTTCGCCGGCGAGCTCGTCGCGACCGATAGCGACACGACTAATGGCGGTGATAGGAGGGTAGAGGCGATTTGATTCGTCAATAACCGCGCGGATTTCAACAAGCCGATCCGCAAGGCCACCCGGGTCTCCGTCAAATTCGCGGTCTGACTCCGCCTGGACGCGCTGGCGCCATTCTCTCGACTGCGACAGCAAGAATAGCGACCAACCGATGCAATTGGCCGTCGTCTCATGGCCCGCGGCAATAAAGGTCAGGATATTCGCGCGAATTTCCGTTTCCGAAAGCCCCTCACCGGTTTCCGGATCAGCTGCCTCGAGCAGGAATGTGAGAATATCGCGCGGCGCGCCGCCCGGATCGGCGGCAAGGCACTCCCGCCGCGTCGAAATGATCGTATCAATTGCAGACCCGAAAACGCGAAGCATTGGTCGCAGCTTCCAGCGCGCAGGACGCGGGACAAAGTCCGGCACGCCCAGCATATCGAACGGGTCGATGCGTCCGATTGTCTCAAAATAGCCTTTCATCGCAAGGCGGATGTCTTCCCGCGTACGGCCGAGCCCATCGGAAAAGATTGTTCGCTCCAGCACTTCCAATGTGACACGCGTCGCCTCGACTGCGACATCGACGACCTCGCCTTCGTGCTCGGCGAGGCGCTCAACCAATCCACCAGCTACATCGAGCATCGCAGCCGAAAAGTTCATCACCGTCTTTCGTGCAAACAGCGGCGCGAGTGCCCGGCGTTGTGTTCGCCAGTTGTGACCCTCGGCGGTCAGCAGGCCGCCTATCAATCCGGCAGACAAGACCCGGCGCTGTAACCAGTCCTTTTGATAGTTTCCGCAATTGTCAAAAAGGACGCGACGAATTGCAGCCGGGTCGCTCACGACCGCGACACGCCCAATCGACAGGCCGCTGATCACGATCGGCTGTTCGAAATGGGCAGTGGTCCACGCTTCGAGCGGATTATTGGCGAGGACACGAAGGAGGGAAATCGGCCCTAAAGCCTGCGCCCGCGGAACCGGCGCCGGCGGGCTAAGCTCCGCGGGAAAATCGAGCAAAGACAAACTCCGTTTAACAGCTGGGCGTAAAAGATCACCTTTCAAAGGCCTACGCCCAACCGTCAGCCTGTCCCGGAGTTCCAATTTAGCGCAATTTGGGCCGTAAAGTGGAGGAACTGGCCGCGACTTCGGCTATTTCAGATGTTAGATGTCCCGCGGTCCGCCTCATTGGAATTTCAGGGTTTTTCACGTGCCGAATCGACCGAAGCCGATTTCCGCCAACCCGCGACTGCTATCCGCCGCATGTGCGGCTTGGTTGATCGCGAACGGCGCCGTTTTAGCCCAGCAGCCACCTGTTCCCGCGCCACCTGACCCAACCGGGGAATGGGTGGTCGCCAAGCAAGTTGCGCGCATCAAAATCGCCAATTGCGACGGGCAGATGTGGGGCGTGGTGTCTTGGGAAACGCAGCCGGGGATCGACACCAAGAATCCGGACCCCAACCTGCGATCCCGGCCCACGCTTGGAATGCCGATCCTGCTCGGCATGGCAGCCAGCAAAGCGAATAAATGGGAGGGCCAGATTTATAATTCCGAAGACGGCCACACATATTCCGCCAGCATCACCCTGCTCGATCCCAATACGCTGCGCGTTCAGGGTTGCTTCCTCGGTTTTTTGTGCGGTGGCGAAAACTGGACCCGCGCCGAATCTCTGGACCCGCCGGCCACTGCGACCACACAGCGTACAAGCACCAAACCTCCGGCCACGCGCAAGACAACAGGCAAGCAACCCGACCCAACCGACGATACATGTTCAAGAACGCTTGGCTCGGCGGGGCTTTCCCATGAGCGCGGGCTGAAATAGCACCGCTGCCGCCAGCGTACACACCAGCGACAACGCCAGCAGTTTACCCATACTCGATGTGCCCGGATGTTGCGAAAGCCATAGGCTCCCGAAGGCGGTTGCCGTGGTCAAGGCGCTCCAAATTACGGCACGTGTCAGGCTCGACTGCAGCAGGTCCGTACGGCCGGATCGCCAGGCCATTATGTAGTAGATCTTGAAGGCAACGCCGACGCCCAGCAGCAAAGGCAGCGCGATGATGTTGGCGAAGTTCAGTGGCATGCCGATCAAAACACAGATCTCAAGCGTCACCACTCCCGCCAAAAGAAGCGGAACGAGTGTAAGTAAAACATCGCCGAATCGGCGCAAGACTATCCAAAGCAGGATGGCAATCGAAACTAGCGCATAAAAACCCGCTTCGAAGAATGCCCGGACGACCGTACGACTCGATTCAAGAATTGAAATCGGACCGCCGGTGGCATTCGGATCGACGGCGAGAACCGCGCGAGCGAAAGACCGCAGAACTTCGGTGTCGTCGGTATTCCCTTTCGGCGCAACCTCGATACGAGTACGTCCGTCCGGCGTCACCCATTGCCGCTTGAGAGCCTGCGGCAGATTGTCCTTGCTGATCTTCTGGGCGCTCAAGAAGCTGCGCAATTGAGCAAGGCCGGTTTCGAGCGGCACGATAAACGCGACCTTCACTCGTGTCCGGGTTTCCTCACTCGCCTGTGCCAATTTTATCGCGTCAGCGGCCAGCCGTCTGGCTGCATCGGCTCCTGGCCCTTTGGTATTCCCGGCAATCTTATTGAGCTGATCGGCAATACCATTTAAAGCCGCCACGTTTTCACCATCGGTCGGCGGCTTGCTCGATCCCGGTTTTTCCAGCGCCGGACCAAGCTGCCGCTCCAGCTCCTGGATCAGACCGAGTTTCTTGTCCTGATCCTGTGGCACAAAACTGAACAGCGTTGTCGTTTGCAAGACCTGCGGGAGCTTCTGCAATCTTTCAGCTGCTGTCGAAACTTCGTTCAACGACGAAGTGACGACGTTGACCGAATTGATTCCCGTCCGCGTGTCCCCGCCGAGCTCGAGCAAAGTCGAGATCGATTCGGTCTTCGGACTGCGCAGGTGAGTTGGGTCAAAGTCGAAAGTAAGAAAATAAAGCAGCGGCGATCCCAATACGGCGACGGCGAGCGTCCCGACGATGACTGGGATACGATAGTCCTGAAGAAAACGGTCTATCGGCGCGAGCGCGCTATAGCCGATGGGTTCCGGCTCCCCAGTCGGATTAAACACAGTAATAAGAGCCGGCAAGAGTGTGATACTTGTTAAATAAGCGATCAGCATACCCACGCCCGCAATTTGGCCTAGCTCCGAAACACCTCGATAAGCAGTCGGAAGGAAGGACAGAAAGCCAGCCGCCACGGCCGCTGCTGCGAGTGTCAATGGAACGCCTATTTTTTCCGCCGCTTGAATTATTGCCGGGCCAAGCTTGGGCACATCGTGACGCTCGGCGCGGTAGCGCACCGAAAACTGAATGGCGAAATCAACTCCGAGGCCAACAAATAAAACGGCAAATGCGACCGATATCATATTAAGGGCGCCCACCATCATCAGTCCCAGCGCGGCTGTGATTGCCAGACCGACGAAAAGACTGATGAACACCGCAACGATAATGCGCGCGGACTTAAGTGCCAGCCAAAGAATCACAAGCACAATGACGACAGTGGCGACGGCATTTGCCAGTGCTCCGTCCTGAACTGTTGCAAATTCTTCGTCCGCTATCGGCACTGAGCCCGTCAGTCGAACACGCGCCTGATATTTTTTCTCCAGCTGTAAATCAGTTGCGGTCTGCCGGATGACGTTGCTCGAGGCTTGCCCAGGCTGAAGGGCAGAAAAATCAAGCACGGGATGAACTTCGATGAGCCGGCGCAGGTCTGCGGGCTCGGGTTGTTGGCCATTCAACATCGCCTGCCAGGAAAACGAGGCCGGGTGCCCTGCCAGCGCTTCCTCTATCGTTGTCGAAGCCATAGACAACGGCCGGGCCAATGCATCGAGCGTGAGCATGCGATTTTGCACGCCGATCAAACCCAGCGAGAGAGTGCGCGTGAGCCCGCGAAGACTGGGATCGCCAACAAGGGTGCTGACAAGCGGTGCCGCCTGCCCCAGACCCTTGGCGAAGCCTGCGACAACTTCAGTCGGCCTGTACAACAGGCCGTTGCGCGCAAAGAACTCACTACCCCCGATATCATCCACCGTGGGGAAGAGTTGGGGATTTGCCTTCAGTCTCGCAGAGAGTTCGGCTGCAGCGCGCGCCGCGTACTCCACTGTGGGCGCATCGATGACGACCAGGGTGGAACCGAAATGACCTGGGAAGGCCTTTTCGAACTCTGCCTCACGCTGGCGCCAATCAAGTTCGCGCGAGATGAGCTTGTTGATGTCCGTATTGATGGCAAAATGGCGAGCTGAATAGCCCACCGAGCCCGCCGCCGCTATCATGGCTAAGGCAATGATCGGCCAAGGGAATCGGGTACAATAACCAACGATTCCGGTAACGACTGACCTTAGCATGACGAATATGGCCTTCCCGGCACCAAAAATTCATCCCCACTTGCGCTTGGATGCAATATTATCAATGCTTTCTGCGTGGAACTTATGCAGGCGTCATCGATTGACGCTGATTGAGAGTTTCTAGCCAGAGCCGCCAAAGCTCGAAAGAAAATATTCCGAGAGGTTGTGCCGAGGGCAAGAGCGCCTCCGAGTTGAGTGGGGAAGATAAGAATGACGGCGCCCAATGATAACTGCCTGACAAAACCAACGCCGAACATCCTACAATCGATCAACAGCCCGGCAGATTTACGGCGTGTTAATGCGCAGGATCTGCAGCGGGTTGCCGACGAATTGCGCGCTGAGACGATTAATGCTGTTGCCGTCACCGGCGGTCATTTGGGGGCCAGCCTCGGTGTAATCGAACTGACCGTCGCTTTGCACTACATCTTCGACACCCCCAATGACAAACTTATTTGGGACGTCGGCCATCAGGCCTATCCGCACAAGATTCTAACTGGCCGCCGAGACCGCATTCGGACATTGCGGACCGGTGGCGGTTTGTCCGGTTTTACCAAGCGGTCCGAAAGCGAATACGACTGTTTCGGCGCGGCACACTCCTCAACATCGATCTCGGCCGGATTGGGAATGGCGGTTGCTCGCGACCTCGCTGGCCAAAAGCACAATGTGATCTGTGTAATTGGCGATGGCGCTATATCTGCCGGCATGGCGTACGAGGCGATGAACAATGCCGGCGCCATGAATCGTCGTCTCATCGTCATACTGAACGACAATGAGATGTCGATCGCGCCCCCTGTCGGCGCCATGTCCAACTATCTCACGCGCTTGTTGTCGAGCCCCACGTACATGTCGTTGCGGGACATCGGCAAACAAGTCGCACATCACTTGCCAAAATTCCTGAAAGAGAAAGCGTGCCTTGCCGAGGAATTGGCACGTGGTTTCGTCACCGGCGGCACATTGTTCGAAGAGCTCGGATTTTACTACATCGGCATTGTTGACGGACACAGCCTTGATCAACTCTTGCCCGTGCTCGAAAATGTTCGCAACGCCGATAATGGGCCATTTCTTGTGCACGTACGCACGCAAAAGGGCAAAGGCTACGCGCCGGCAGAGGCTTCGCAGGATAAATATCATGGCGTCGTGAAATTCGACGTCACGACCGGCAAGCAGCAGAAGGCGACCTCGAACGCGCCGTCGTACACAAAAGTTTTCGGTGAAAGTCTCACGAAGGAGGCTGCGAAGGATGACCGGATCGTCGCCATCACAGCTGCGATGCCGGGCGGCACTGGCGTTGATATATTTGCCAAGACGTTTCCCAATCGCGCGTTCGACGTAGGCATTGCCGAACAGCACGCTGTGACTTTTGCTGCCGGTCTGGCTACGCAAGGATACAAGCCGTTCGTCGCGATATACTCGACATTTCTCCAGCGCGCCTATGACCAGGTTGTCCACGATGTAGCGATCCAGAAATTGCCGGTGCGCTTCATTTTGGATCGTGCGGGCCTGGTCGGCGCAGATGGGCCGACCCACGCCGGGTCCTTCGACCTTGCCTATCTCGGTTGCCTGCCTAATTTCGTCATTATGGCGGCCGCCGACGAAGCCGAGCTTGTCCACATGGTTGCCACGGCGGCAACGATCGATGATCGACCCTGCGCTGTACGTTACCCACGTGGAGACGGCGTCGGTGTCGAACGTCCGGAGACCGGCGTGCCATTAGAAATCGGCCGCGGACGCATCATCAGCAAAGGCAATACGGTTGCCCTGTTATCGCTTGGAACGCGCCTGGCTGAATGTACAAAAGCCGCGGAGACGCTGGGAGCACACGGCATTTCGACAACCGTCGCTGATGCGCGTTTCGCAAAGCCGCTCGACCGCGAGCTCATTTTGCGGCTGGCGCGCGAACATGAGTTGCTCATTACGATCGAGGAAGGGGCCATAGGCGGGTTCGGCGCGCAGGTGATGCAGCTGCTCAGCGATACCGGTGCGCTTGAGCGTTCCGGCTTCAAGATTCGCACCATGGTATTGCCGGATATCTTCATCGACCACGACAGCCCGCCGGCCATGTATGCCAAGGCTGGACTCGACGCTAACGGGATCGTTAATAAGGTCTTCGATGTGTTCGGCTCGCGTCACGCGCCGGAATTGCAGCCGGCCGAGATCGAGTTTCTCGCCGAACGCGCGCGCCTCCGCCGGCAAGTCAAGGCAATGAACGGGCACGCGAAGGGGGCAACGGCATGAAGGTTATTCTCGCGAAACCACGGGGCTTCTGCGCCGGGGTCGTGCGTGCAATCGAGATCGTCGAGCGCGCGCTCGAGAAATATGGCCCGCCGGTCTACGTCCGCCACGAGATCGTGCATAACAAATGGGTGGTCGACGCGCTCAAGGCGCGTGGCGCCCGTTTCGTCGAAGAGCTGTCCGAAGTACCGCCAGACGCGATCACCATCTTCAGCGCCCATGGCGTGGCGAGGAAGGTTCAGGATGAGGCCGCCGAGCGCGGTCTGCGGGTGCTCAACGCGACCTGTCCGCTGGTGTCGAAAGTGCACGCGCAAGGCCGCCATTACTTACGCAACGGCCGCACGGTTGTTCTGATCGGCCATGCGGGACACCCGGAAGTGGAAGGCACGCTGGGACAAATTCCCGGCCCTGTGATACTCGTGCAGACGGAGGCCGACGTAAACGGGCTCGACCTCGCGGAAGACACGCCCATCGCTTACGTGACGCAGACGACGCTAAGCGTCGACGACACCAAAGGGATCATCGCGACGTTGTTCAGGCGTTTCAAGGACGTGGTCGGCCCTGGCACGCAGGACATCTGTTATGCGACACAGAATCGCCAAACCGCACTGCTCGAGTTGACCAAGCTCGTCGATGTAATTTTCGTGGTTGGCGCCAAAAACAGCTCAAATTCGAACCGACTGTGCGAAATCGGTGTAGAAGCCGGTGTTCCCACCCACTTGATCGCCAACGGCAACGAAATAAAGAAGGAATGGTTGCACAACGTCGAAGTTGTTGGCATTACGGCGGGCGCTTCGGCGCCAGAAGTTATGGTGCGGGACGTGATCAATGCGTTGCGTGCTGTCGAGCCGGTGGAGGTATTCACCCTGCCCGGCCAGGATGAACACATCGAATTCAGGGTGCCGGTCGAGTTGCTCGATGTGACCGGCTCCCAGCAAATCAGCAAGGATAGTGATCTTGGGCATTCCCCTACTTCAGAAGTTATTTGTCGGTAGCTATGTCATCCGTCAGCGTCTGACCGGCCGAAAGCGTTACCCGCTGGTGCTGATGCTTGAGCCGTTGTTCCGGTGCAACCTGGCTTGCGCCGGTTGCGGCAAGATCGACTACCCGGACCCCATTCTGCACCAGAACATGTCGGTCGCCGACGCGCTTCATGCGGTCGACGAGTGCGATGCGCCGGTTGTATCGATCGCCGGCGGCGAACCGCTATTGCACAAGCAATTGCCGGAAATCGTGCGTGGCATCGTTTCACGAAAGAAATTCGTCTACCTGTGCACAAACGCGCTGCTGATGGACAAGAAGCTCTCGCAGTACGAGCCGAGCACCTTTTTTACCTGGTCCGTACATCTCGACGGCGACAAGGAGATGCACGATCACTCGGTTTGCCAGCCCGGCACGTATGACCGCGCCGTGACCGCGATCAAGCACGCCAAAGAACGCGGGTTCCGCGTAAACATCAACTGCACTTTGTTCAATACGGCGGAGCCCGACCGGGTTGCGGCATTCTTCGACACCGTCACGGAGTTAGGTGTCGACGGCATCACGGTGTCGCCGGGCTACGCCTACGAGCGCGCACCTGACCAGCAGCACTTCCTCAACCGCGGCAAGACCAAGCAACTGTTCCGCGACGTGTTCAAGCGCGGGCCGACCAGCACAAGGTGGTCGTTCAGCCAATCGAGCCTGTTTCTCGACTTCCTCGCCGGAAACCAGAGCTACCACTGCACGCCGTGGGGCAACCCGACGCGCACTATCTTTGGTTGGCAGAAGCCTTGCTATCTGCTCGGCGAAGGCTACGCGCGCACCTTCAACGAGCTGATGAACGACACCGATTGGGACGCCTACGGAACCGGCAATTACGAGAAGTGCGCCGACTGCATGGTGCACTCGGGCTATGAAGCATCCGCGGTCAACGACGCGATCGCGCATCCTCTCAAGGCCCTGGCTGTCAGCCTGCAGGGCGTTCGCACCGATGGCGACATGAAGCCCGAAATATCACTCGACCGCCAGAGGCCCGCTCAGTACGTGTTTTCAAAGCACGTCGAACAGAAACTCGGCGAAATTCGTCAAAACCAAAGCAAGACGCGAGCTGCCTGAACGGGGACGCCGGGGCCCGAACAGGGGAATGGAACTTGCGGGCTTGCGGGCCCGTTATGTCAGAGCCACCGTTCGATTTGTGACAACGCCTTCGGAATTCGGCCATGCGCGGGCGAACCGTTCTTTTCATCGCGGTGCTGGCGGCGATCCCGCTGCTGCCCGACATTGGTTATGCCCAGCTGTCGCCGCAGGGCGTCATCGGCGGTATCACGCGACCATTCCGGCAGATTCTCGGCCATTATCCCCGGGCGCGCCATCATCGCGCAGGTGCCACCAAGGCCGCGGCCGCCAGGGCCGCGGCCGCTGCCCAGCCCGGCGAAACTCCCGCCAACACCGGGCCTCGCCTTGGGCTGGTTGGCCCCCCAGCCTGGCCCAATGCCTACGAAGACGTGGTTGGCTTTACGTTCTGGCCAGATGACTACGCACCCCGGCTGCGGGGGCGTGGGTTCGACGTGATCGTCGACACCATCACCGGGCGTTTCGATTTGCCGCGGCCGGCCCGCACCGCAACAACAGGCGCGGCGGTCAGAAGCGACGCGGATAATGAGCCCTCCGTGGATCGATGCGGCGATCTTTCCAACACCGAGAGCAATTGGCCGGCAGCCCGCATCGAACAGATGCTGCAACTGTCTGACACCCAGCATGCGGCTCTCGACAAATTACAATTGGCGGCAGTTCAATCGGTCAAGAATATCAAAGCAGATTGCCGCGCGCCTGGAGCGATCGCGCCGCCAGACCGCTTGCGAACACTCATACAAACGCTTTGGACTGTGCGCGACGCCGGCATAGCCATGCGCGAGCCGCTCAAGACTTTCTACGATACCCTTACAACCTCGCAAAAGAACAACTTTGCCAGCCTGCAACCGCAAAGCAACTTGCCTCCCGATCCCAAAAACACCAACAGCATGAACAAGCTGTATCAGGCCTGCGCGTCGCAGAACGTCGAAAAATCAGAGCGCCTGATCAAGGCAATTGAAATAAGACTTCGGCCGGACAAGGGACAAGCACAGAGCCTGGAAAACTTTGGCAAAGCCTCGACGGACATGGCCAAGCTGATGATCGCTTCTTGCGCGCAGCCGATTCCCGCCGATCCCATGGCGCGGCTGGATTCAGCCAATGACCAGCTGACGGCCATGAATTATGCCGCATCAACTGTGCAAATCGCATTAGGTGATTTTTATTCGAGGCTCAACAACGACCAAAAAGCGCGTTTTGATTCTTTAAACCGCTAGTCGTCACATACCGTAATTTACTCTCGAGATGTTGCTCGCCTTCAAATTGCGGTAACGCGCAAGTGCCCATAGCGGGAAGAATTTTCGATAGCCATGATACCGCAGGTAAAAAACACGGGGAAAGCCGGTTGCGGTAAATCGTTCTTCTGACCAAAAGCCATTCGCTGCCTGCGTTTGCGAGAGATATTGAACACCGCGTGTCACCGCCGGATGGTCGATCTCACCGGCTGCAATTAGCCCGAGCAGCGCCCAAGCCGTCTGTGATGATGTGCTGGCAGCCGGCTCGTGGCCGCGATAGTCAAGTTTGTAGCTGGTGCCATCTTCACCCCAACCGCCATCCGGATTTTGAATTGAAACGAGCCAGTTGGCGGCCTTGCGCATTTCCAAGGAGCCATGATCGATGCCACAAGCGTTGAGGGCACAGAGCGTGGACCATGTGCCGTAGATGTAGTTCAGACCCCAGCGTCCGTACCAGCTTCCGTCCTTCGTTTGCGTGCCGAGCAGATATGCAACGCCACGCGACAAGGACGTGCTCTGGTCCATGGTCTCGCCAAGTTGCGCCAGCATCGACACGCAGCGGGCCGTGACATCTTCCGTCGGCGGGTCGATGAGCGCACCGTGGTCGGCGAATGGAATATTGTTGAGATAGTCGTAAACATTGTCGACGTCGAAAGCCGCCCAGCCGCCGTTGTGGCTTTGCAAACCCTTTACCCATTCGACGGCCCGGTCGATCGCCTGGTCGTAACCGTGACCGCTCCCCGACCGACGGACGCGATCCATCGCCATGACAACCACAGCGGTATCGTCGAGATCAGGATAGTGCGGATTGGCATACTGGAAGGCCCAACCGCCGGGCCGGACCTGCGGGCGGCGATTGGTCCAATCCCCGGCAACATCAAGTACTTGACGGGGAACTAGCCAATCAAGCCCGCGGATCGCATTCGCTCGCGCTTTGTCGTCTCCGACTTCCAGCAATGCGTGGCAAGCAAGCGCTGTATCCCAGACCGGTGAGACACAGGGCTGGCAGTAGGCTTCGTTATTGCCGACGACGAGCAGCTTTTCGACCGAGTGCCGCGCCACATCGGCGCTTGCTTTGTTGCCGAGCACATCGAACATCATCGTCGCATTGGCCATCGCCGGAAAAATCGCGCCGAGGCCGTCCTCGCCGTTAAGCCGTTCCGTGACAAACCCGACAGCGCGATCGATAGCCCGTTGCCGCAGGCGTTTTGGAAAAAGTTTCACGGCAGGACGCAGAATGATGTCGATGCCGCGAAACAACGCAAACCAGATCCAGCGCTGGTGCGGAGCCTTCGCCGCAGGCCCGATGGAAGCCGGTGGTTCTACGAACAGTTCATCGATTGTAACGCCAAGCGGATTTTTGGCGCGCGGTTGCAATGCCTGCAAGACAAGCAGTGGTACCAGCACCGTGCGCGCCCAGTATGACACTTTCGACAGATGGAACGGAAACCATCGCGGCAAAAGCACGATTTCAACCGGCATTTCCGGCACACTGCGCCAGCTCAAGATGCCGTAAAGCGACAGCAAAACGCGGGTGAACACGTTGCAGTGGACCGCGCCGCCGCGCGCGAGGATTGCTTCGCGCGCCCGCGCCATGTGAGGAGCGTCCGGACGATCGCCAATCATCTTCAGCGCAAAATAAGCTTTAACGCTTGCGCTCATGTCAAACTCGCCCTGATGGTAGAGCGGCCAGCCACCATGCTTGCCCTGGATGCGGCGCAGATAGCCGGCAATCTTTTGCTCCAGGCCTGTATCCCTCGGTTCACCGCGATAATGCCGGAGCAACACATATTCGGCGGGAATTGTCGCATCGGCTTCAAGTTCGAAGACCCAATGCCCATCACCTTGCTGGCATTCAAGCAGTGCACGGGTTGCGCTCCCGATTGCGGGCTCGGTATCGGGCCGTACCGGAATGCGTGATGCTTCTGTGACGAGGGTCGTCATGCGGCGATCCGCAAACGGTCTCTAACGAGGTCGGCGGCCCGGTAACCCGAGCGAACGGCACTTTCTATTGTCGCCGGCAAGCCGGTCTGCGTCCAATCGCCGGCCAGAAACAAATTGTTCCACGATGTTTCCGCGCCGGGACGTAGCGCATTTTGCTCCGGCGTGGCGGCGAAAGTCGCGCGTC
>Ga0335084_10000058_pt1 | contig 66524 bp, 56 predicted proteins | sample Lox_Sample_44_FD_206721 | JGI IMG/M metagenome (GOLD analysis project Ga0335084, IMG submission 206721) | Soil microbial communities from Loxahatchee National Wildlife Refuge, Florida, United States - Lox_Sample_4.4 | ecosystem: Environmental > Terrestrial > Soil > Wetlands | place: USA...
GGTCAGAGCTGGGCCGACGCGCACTGAGCTCGGACGCTGGCGCGCCACGGCGCGCGGGGGCTGGGTCGGGGCTCGAGCCGTCCCGGGCGCCCCTGGTGCCGCCCCGGCGCACCGGCGACACCGGCCGTGTGGTCCTGGACGCACCGGAGGACGCCCGTCGTCCGCTCCTGGTGTAGAGTGGCACACCCGGACGAAACGATGGCGGATCGACTCAAATCGACCGAGCCCGTCAGCCCGGCCGGATTGCTCAGCGGCCTGACCGACAAGCTGCAGGAGCTCGAGTCGGCGGTGCTGCGTCAGGCGGAGCGCTTCAGCGCGGTGCTGGAGATCGCGACCCTGCTGTCGTCCGTCCGCGACGTCGATGCCCTGCTCCGGACGGTGATGGACCGGCTGAGCTCGCTGCTCCAGGCCGAGGCGGCGACGCTGTTCATGCTCGACGCCGAGAAGCAGGAGCTGTGGAGCCGGGTGCTCCGCGGCGGGGGGCTGGACGAGATCCGCCTGCCGCTCGGCACCGGCATCGCCGGGCACGTGATGGCCACCGGGCAGAGCCTGCTGCTGGGCGACGCCTACACCGACTCGCACTTCCACCCCAACATCGACCGGATGAGCGGCTTCGTCACCAAGTCGATGATCGCCGTGCCGCTCAAGCACGTGAGCGGGCGCATCCTCGGGGTGGTGGAGGTGCTCAACAGAAAGACCAACGTCTTCACCGCCGAGGACCTGGCGCTGGTGGAGGCGGTGGCCACCCAGATCGCCGCGGTGCTGGACAACGTGCTGCTCTACGAGGAGCTGCGGGCGCAGAACGAGGCGCTGCGCAGGGCCAAGTCCGACCTGTCCAACGCGCTCAAGGACCTGGACTTGCTGTTCGAGACCGAGAAGGCGGTCTCCAGCGCCGAGAAGCAGACCGATCTCATGGACGTCCTGCTCGCCCGGGTGGCGCCCACGCTCGGGGCCACGGCGGCGGCCATCTTCCTCGCCGATCACGGCGCATCCCAGGGCGTCCTCTTCTTCAAGAGCGTGGTGGGGGAGAAGGCCGAGTCGCTGGCGACGCTCAAGCTGAAGCCGGGGCAGGGCATCATGGGCCACGTGGCGCGCACCGGCGAGACGGTCCGGGTGGCGCGCGCCGCGGACCACCCCGCGCACGACCCGAGCGTCCCCGCCCGGCTGGACATCCGGGCTGACGCGGTGCTCTGCGTCCCGATCGCCGTGGACGAGGTGCTGGTGGGTGCGCTGGCGATGCTGAACAAGCCGTCGGGCTTCACCGAGAGCGACGAGCGGCTCGCCACGCTCATCGCCGGACAGGCCGGCCGGTCGATCAAGGTCCGGCGCAACCGGGACGAGGCGGAGCAGCGGGAGCGGCTCGCGGCCATCGGCCAGATGCTCTCCGGGGTGGTGCACGACTTCCGGACGCCGCTCACCGTCATCAGTGGCTACACCGAGCTCATGGCCACCGAGCCCGACGAGCAGCAGCGGCTGCAGTACGCGGGAGTGGTGGACAAGCAGTTCGAGCACCTGAACGCGATGATGCGCGAGACGCTGGCCTTCGCCCGGGGTGAGCGCGAGCTGCTCATCCGGAAGGTCTATCTGCAGAAGTTCGCCACCGAGACCGAGGCGTACCTGCGCCAGGAGTTCAAGAAGAGCCCGGTCAGGCTCTCGGTCGTCCCGCGCTACACCGGCCCGGCCCGGTTCGACGAGGGCAAGCTGCGGCGGGTGGTGTTCAACCTGGCCCGCAACGCGGTGGAGGCCATGCCCACCGGCGGGAACTTCCTCTTCAGCATCGACCGGGAGGCGGACGACCTGGTGCTGCGCTTCGAGGACGACGGGCCGGGCCTGCCGCCGGAGATCGCCGACCGGGTGTTCGACCCGTTCGCCACCGCCGGGCGGCCGGAGGGGACCGGGCTGGGGCTGTCCATCGTCAAGCAGATCGCCACCGAGCACGGCGGCTCGGTGAAGGTGGAGAGCGAGCCGGGCAAGGGCACCCGGTTCGAGTTCAAGATCCCGGTCGGGCTGGCGGCGTAGCTAGAGCGCCCCCGCAGTCGCCTCGAGCGAACGGACCATCAGCTCGACCAGGCGCATCGCCGCCGGTCCCGGCTGCCGTCCGGGCGCCGACTCCACCGCGGTGGTGGTCGCGGGGAGCGCGGGAAGCCCCACCTCGGGGCCCAGCGCCCGGAGCGGGGACGGGATGCCGGACGCCGTCCGGACGGTGACCCCCATCCCGGAGGCGACCGCCGCCCAGAGTCCGGCAAGGGTGGGGCTCTCGTAGGCGAAGGTCCAGGAGAGCCCGGCGTCCTCGAGCGCGCGCAGCGCGGCGTCGCGGAACGTGCACGGAGGATTGAACACCACCAGCGGGACCGGCGCCGCCGGCTCGCGGACGAAATCGGCCGGCCCGACCCAGGCCATGGGCCGGACTTCGGACCACAGCGTCGGGAAGTCGCCGCGCGGCTGATGGGCGACGCGAAGGTCCAGCTCGCCGCGCCTCAGCTTCTCTCCGAGGAGGGGTGCTGCTCCGACCAGCGTCTCGACGGTGAAGCGCGGATGGGCGGCCCTGAACCGCGCCCGGACCGGGGGCCACCAGGTCTCGGCGACGTCGGTGGGAATCCCCACCCGGACCGTGCCTTCCGACGCCTCTGGCCGGAGCGCGGTGAGCGCCTCGTCGTTCAACGCCAGCAGCCGACGGGCGTACTCCAGCACCCGGGCGCCGGTGTCGGTGAGGATCATTCGCCGGCCCGAGCGGAAGAGGAGGGGACCGCCGCACTGCTCCTCGAGCCGCTTGAGCTGGAGGCTGACCGCGGACTCGGACCGTCCCACCTGGCGCGCGGCGCGGGCGAAGCTACCCAGCTCGTGGACGGCGACGAGGGTGCGGAGGAGCGACAGGTCCAGCTCGGGCATCGACACCTCAGAAATGCTCAAGGGTCGGGGTGAGAACTACTCGCGGCATGGAGCCCTTGCCACCCGACAGAACAGGGCGGGTCAATCCTCCTGGAGGTGCACCGATGTCCCCGTCGAACCCTGAAGTCCTGCTCGCGACCACGCTCGCCCCGCCTCTGACGTCCTTCAAGAAGGCGCGGGTGGATGGCATGGAGATCTTCTACCGGGAGGCCGGCCCGGAGCAGGCGCCCACCGTGCTCCTGCTCCACGGCTTCCCGACCTCGTCGCACATGTTCCGCGGACTCATCCCCCGCCTGGCCACGCGCTACCACCTGATCGCCCCGGACCTTCCGGGCTTCGGGTTCAGCGAGGCCCCGGACCGCGCCGCGTTCCGGTACAGCTTCGACACCCTGGCCGAGGTCGTCGACCACTTCACCGAGCAGATCGGGGTCCGCCGCCATGCGATCTACGTCTTCGACTACGGGGCGCCGGTGGGCTTCCGGCTGGCGCTCAAGCATCCCGAGCGGATCACGGCCATCGTCTCGCAGAACGGGAACGCCTACGAGGAGGGATTGGGCACGGCGTGGAACCCCATCCAGAAGTACTGGAGGGAGCCGACGGCGGAGAACCGCGCCGCGCTGCGTGGGTTCCTGACGCTCGAGGGAACGAAGTTCCAGTACCTCACCGGCGTGGCGGACCCGAGCCGGGTGGCGCCCGAGGCGTACACTCTCGATCAGGCGCTGCTCGACCGGCCCGGGCAGGCGGACATCCAGCTGGACCTGTTCCTCGACTACGCGAGCAACGTCGCGCTCTACCCGAACTTCCAGGCCTACCTCCAGAGCCACAAGCCGCCGCTCCTCGCCATCTGGGGAAGGAACGATCCGTTCTTCGTGCCGGCCGGGGCCGAGGCGTTCCAGCGGGACGACCCGCACGCCGTGGTGCAATTCCTCGACACCGGGCACTTTGCGCTGGAGACGCATGTCGAGGAGATCGCCGGGCGGATGCTGGAGTTCCTCGGCCGGACGGTGCGCTGATTCGGAGCGGGCACCGCCCGCCGTCCGCGGGAGCCAGCGCCGGCCCTCACCGACGGCGGCCGTCCTCGGGCGAGGTGCAGTCCCGGAGCCGGTCGAGCTCGTCCAGCGCGGTGGCGTGCTGGCGGCCCCAGGTGCAGAGGGCGAGCAGCACCGGCTCCAGGCTCCGTCCGAGCGGCGTCGCGCTGTACTCCACCCGCGGTGGCACCTCGCGGAACACCTCGCGATGGACCAGACCGCGCTCTTCCAGCTCCCGGAGCTGCTGGATCAGCACCTTCTGGCTGATCTCCGGCCGCGCCCTGGACAGCTCCGAGAGCCGCCGGGGCCCGTCGAACAGGAGGTGCAGCAGCACCGCCTTCCACCGGCCGGAGATGACCTTCAGGGCTCGCTCGGCCGGCCAGGGCGGCAAATCCTTGAGTGGCATCCGCATGCTGACCATGTGGTCGGTATGTCCCGAATTGGTCGGTATCCGTTACACCGGGCCGTCAGGACACCTCTCCCCGGCAGTCAACCCGAACCCAGGAGAGAGACGATGAAGGCAGTCCAGTTCGGCCGCTTCGGCGGCCCCGAGGTATTGCAGCTGGTCGATGTTCCCGCGCCGGTGGCCGGCCCGGGTGAGCTGTTGGTGCGGGTCAGAGCCGCGGGGGTGAACCTCTCGGACGCGCTGATGCGCGAGGACCGGTATGCGGTCACCCCGGCGCTCCCGGCGGTCCCCGGCAACGAGGTGGTGGGGGAGGTGGTCGAGGTCGGGCGGGAGGTGAAGGGCTTCGCCAGGGGCGATCGGGTGGCGCTCTCGCTGTTCGCTGCGGGCCTGAGCGTGGGCGGTTACGCCGAGCTGGTGGCCGCCGACGCCCGGTTCGCCACCCACCTCCCTCCCGAGCTGCCGTTCGAGGACGCCGCGGCGCTGATGGTGCAGGGCCTGACCGCCCTGGCCCTCACCCGGCACACGCCGGTCGCGGGCAAGTCGGTGCTGGTGAGTGCCGCGGCCGGGGGGGTGGGGAGCCTGCTGCTGCAGCTCCTCGTTCACGCCGGGGCGAGGCAGGTCATCGCCGCGGCGAGCACCGCCGAGAAGCGAGCCCACACCCTGGCGCTCGGCGCGGACGCCGCGGTCGACTACACCGCCCGCGGCTGGACCGAGCAGGTCCGGGCGCTCACCGGCGGGAGCGGTCCGGACGTGGTGCTCGAGTCGGTCGGTGGGGACGTCACCGCGGCTGCGCTGTCGGTCCTCGCCCCGCGCGGGGTGATGGTGGTGTACGGAGCGCTGAACATCCAGCGGTTCTCTCTGGGCGTCCCCGAGCTGCTCCAGCTCATCTTCAAGAACCAGGCAGTGCTCGGCTTTGCCCTGGTGACGCTGCTGACTCCGGAGACCCTCCGCGAGGACCTGACGGCGCTCTTCCGGATGGCGAAGGACGGACGCCTCCGGGTCTCGCACGGGGGACGGTTCGGGCTCGCGGATGCCGCCGAGGCGCACCGGGCCCTGCAGAGTCGTCGGACGGTGGGCAAGCTGGTCCTGGTCCCGTGAACGTCCTCGGGCACGCCCGTTTGAGCGTGGACCTCGAGGTGCTGGGCGAGCAGAGGCGGGGCCTCGCCGGCGGCGCGCCGGTGAGGCCCCGCGGGTCCTGCGTCCGTCGCCGCCGGTTCAGGCCTCGGGGAGCCGGGGCTGCTTCGGGAAGTCGATGTCGGTCTGGGCCACCTGGGCCACCGCGTTGGTGAACGTCTTCAGCGCGACGTGGGCCAGCACCTCCATCACCTCGGCGTCGGACAGTCCGGCCGCTCGGGCCCGGGCCAGCTCGGTGCCCGCGCCGCCGCCGCCGGTGCGCACCACCCGGCGGACCAGGTCGAGGATGGCCTGCTCCCGGGCGCTGGCCCCTCGTCCGGCACGTGCGGCATCGATGTCGTCCGGCGAGAGACCGGCCCGCTTCCCCAGCGCGCCGTGCGCCGAGATGCAGTACCCGCAGCCGTTGAGCTCGGAGGTGAGCAGGTTCAGCTGCTCGACCTCGCGGCCGGAGAGCGAGCCCCTCCCGAGGGCGTCCATCGCTCCGAGCAGCGCCTGGAGCGATTCGGGGGACTGACCGATGGTGGCGAAGAGGTTTGGCACTGTCCCGAGCTGCTTCTTGAGACCTTCCAGAAGCAGGCGGGTCTTCTCTGAGGCGGTGGCGATCTGGACGGGGGCGATGCGGGGCATGAGGTGTCTCCTGTTCGGTCCGGACAGAGGTGTCCGGTCACGTCCCGTCGGATGCGGAGGCTGGCCGGGGGATTGATCGGCCCCGAGCAGTAGACTCTTGCGTGCAACGCAAGTAACGGCGCAGGCTGCCTCGCATGGACCTCCTCGTGCAGATGCGCACCTTCGTCCGGATCGCCGAGACCGGGAGCCTCTCCCGGGCGGCGAGGAGCCTCCGGCTGTCGCTGGCCGCGGTGAGCCGGCAGCTCTCGGCACTGGAGCGTGACCTGGGCGTCCCGCTGGTGCTCCGTAGCACCCGGCGCCTGTCGCTCACCGAGGCCGGGCGCGCCTACCACTCCGAGGCGGTGCGCATCCTCGGCAGTGTGGAGCGGGCGCGGGAGACGGTTCGCGGGAGCCGGCGGGTAGAGGGGCGGGTGGTGGTCTGCGCCGGGGTGAGCATCGGGCTGCACGCGGTGGTGCCCGCCCTGCCGCGGCTCGCGGCCCGGCACCCCGGTCTGGTGGTGGACCTGCTCCTCGAGGACCGGCCCCAGGACCTCATCGAGGACGCGGTGGATCTGGCGGTGAGGGTCGGCGAGAGCCTGCTCGACTCGACGTCCATCGTCGCCCAGCGGGTGGGCACCTTTCGCCGGATCCTCGTGGCCTCGGCGGCGTATCTCGAGGCCCGGGGGATGCCCCGTACCCCGGGCGAGCTTCAGCGCCACGCGACCCTGGTCCAGCCCCAGCTCGAGCCGGGCCGCGGGGTCTGGCGGCTGGTCGGGGAGGAGGGGGCGGAGGTCGTCCGGGTCGAGGGCCGCATGGCCTGCAACGCCCCCCTGGCGCTGAGGGAGCTGGCGCTGGCGGGCCTGGGGGTGGCACTGCTCCCGGAGTGGCTGGTGGCCGAGGACCTGGCGAAGGGTCGCCTCCGGCGCGTGCTTCCCGAGCTGGCCTCGCCGGAGGTCCCGGTCAGCGCGCTCTACCGGGTCGAGCAGCGCGGGTGGCCACGGCTACGCCCGGTCCTGGAAGCGCTCCGGGAGGGATTCCCCGCTCAGGCGGGCGGAGGGCGACCGCTGCAGCCCGCGGTCCAAGGCGAGGCAAAAGCTGTCATCCGTCCAGACCGAGACGCGCACGGACCTCGGCGAGGGTGAGTCCCTCGATGCGGACGCGCTTGCTGCGCCCGTGCTCGCCGGAGACCAGGGAGACCGCTCGCCGCGGGACGTCGAGCTGCCGGGCCAGCAGCTCCACCAGAGCCTCGTTGGCCGCACCCTCGACCGGCGCGGCGCTCACCCGGACGTCGAGCGCCCCGTCCCGCACGGCTCCGAGGCCCGGACGGGATGCGCGCGGCTTCGCCCGGACCGACAGCTCGACGCCGCCGGGAACCTCCCGGACCAGGTCCGCTACGGCGCGCCCGCCTTCTTCGGGGCGAGGAACGACACGTTGTCGTCGACCCGGAGCGGAGCCTCGGCGTCGGGCGCGGCGACGGCCTCGAGCAATTTCAGGTGCCCGGAGACCAGCGACCGGAGCTCGGCCTCGAAGCGGGCCCGCTGGCGCTTGAGCTCGTTGATGTCGTCCACCACCTGGACCAGCTTCTGGTGCGCGGCGTGGACGATCTTCTCCGACTGGAGCTCGGCCTCGGCGACGACGATCTCCGCCTCCTTCTTCGCCGCGTCCCGGAGGTCCTCCGAGACGCGCTGGGCGGTGACCAGCGTCTGCTGCAGGGCGCGCTCGCGCTCGAGGTGGCGCTCCAGCTCCACCTGGGTGCGCTTGAGCTCCTCCTTGAGCCCGATGTTCTCCTTCACCACCTCCTCGAACTCGGCCGCCAGCAGCTCCAGGAACCCCTGCACGTCCCGGGCGGCGTAGCCGCGGAAGGAGGTCTCGAAGCGCTTCTGGCGGATGTCGAGGGGAGTGAACTTCATGGACCGCCGAGTCTAGCGGAACCCCGGAAGACCCCAAGGAATCGACTTCACGGAAGGCGGAAAGCTCTCGCCCCGCCGCAACACCGATGTCGCACCTTCAGCGACGTGGCCGCCGTTCGCGAGGGTCTGGTGGAGGCGGTGGCTCGGTTCCGGGGGTCGACGGAGTCCAGCCGGGCGGGTCGCTCGCCGGAAACGACTCCTCGCCGGCCTCGTCGACCTCCTGGTCCTGGTGGACGTGGCGCTCGGGAAGGGGGCGCTTCGGCTCGGGGGTAGGGTCGGGCACGGTTCTGTCCTCCACCCCGGGGTGCATCACCCGAGCCGGGGCGGCGCGCAACCGCTCAGAACTGCCAGCCGGCGATGACGAACAGTCGGCAGGCGGGGTCTTCGTGGAAGAGCCCGAACAGCGCGGTGGCGGTGAGCTTCAGCCCCGCTGGCCGGTAGGTGAGGAGGATGTTCGGGCCGACGAGTCCCGAGGCATAGAAGCGGGGGCTGCCGTGCTGGTCCACGCCGCCCTGTACCTCGGCGCCGAGCCGGAGCACGTCGGCGAGGACCGGGAAGCTGACCGCGGCGGTGATGCCGAACTCGCCGTCGAAGCCCTCGGCGTACGAGGCGTTGAAGTAGTCCACGTTGCCCTCGGCGAAGACGTTCGCCGACCAGAGGCCAGCGGCCGGGAGGTCGCCGCCCATCAGCAGCCTGACCTCGGCGCGGTCCTGCGCCTGCTTGCGCGGGTGCCACTCGAGGTAGAGCACCGGGTTCCAGGGAATCTCATTGTACACGGCAGCGAAGGCGTAGCGGAGCTCGATCTGGTTCCCCTCGACGTCGAACTGGCCGTTCTGGATCACGAAGTTCTGGTAGAGGTCGAGCTGGAGGTGCGGGGTGAGGCCGATCTCGATCTCCAGCTTCAGCACCGACTCGTTCGGCTCGTCGCGCTTGAATTTCTCGTCCCACCAGACCTCCACCTCGTAGCGGCCGGGGTCCAGCTTCCAGAAGCGGGTGGCGGCGAAGACCCGGTCCTGCGTCTGGACCGGGGACTTCACCCGCGGGGCGCTGACGGTGGTCTGGTAATCCGGTGAGCCGAGGCCTGGGCCTGCCGAGTATCCGCCGGCCTCCTGGGCCAGGGCGGACGAGGCGAGGGCGAGGGTGGCGAGCAGGGCGAGGCGGTCCAGGGATTCTCCTCCGGTGCAGGGGGCGCGGGGCAGATCCTCCAGGAACCCGGGCCGGGCGGACAATCGGGTGGACACCCGAGCTGCGACGCCCGCGCTAGAGCAGGCCGCGCCGGACCGCGAAGCGGGCGAGGGCCTGTGCGTCGTGCACGCCCAGCTTGCGCATGAGGTTGGTGCGGTGGGTGTCCACGGTCTTCGGGGAGAGCGACAGCTCGGTGGCGATCTCTCGATTGGTGCGCCCCTCGGCCACCCGCCGCAGCACCAGCCGCTCGCGGGGGGTGAGACGCCCCCACTCGTCGTCCTCGGGCTCGGGCCGGGCGCTGAGGCCGTTCTCGGCGGCCGGGTCGAGGAAGCGGTGCCCTGCTGCCACCGCGCGGAGGGCGACCACCAGCCCCTCGATGCCCGCACCCTTCACCACGTAGCCGAGCGCTCCGCCGCCGAGCGCCTCCCGGACCGTCGCCCCGTCCTGGTGCATCGAGAGGACACAGACGCGTGTCCCGGGCGCCTCGGCACCTACCCGGCCGAGGACGGAGCGCCCCTCGCCGGGCAAGCTCCAGTCGAGGAGCAGGACCTGAGGACGATGGGCGAGCACCGCGGCCAAGGCCTCGGTCGCATCGGCGGCCTCGGCCACGAGGGAGAGGTCAGGCTCCGAGGCCAGCACCGCGCGCACGCCCGCGCGGACCACCGCGTGATCGTCGGCCACGACGACGTGGATCACCCCGTGGCTCCGCAGAGGGGGATGCTCACCCGAAGATGGGCCCTTCCCGGGTCCGGCCAGTCCACCGCGCCACCCAGCCCGGCGACGCGCTCGCGGATCGACTGCGAGCTGGCCTGATCCGGAAAGCCGCGCCCGTCGTCGTCGAACTCGAGCGAGAGGGCGTCGGGGAGGTGGTGGACCCGGACCGACGCCCGGGCCGCCCCGGCGTGGCGGACGGTGTTGTGCAGTGCCTCCTGGACGATGCGGTAGAGCCCGGCGGCCAGCGGCGCGGGCAGCTCGGGGAGCTGGTCCGGCGCCTCGAGCGAGATGTCCACGCCGGTGGCCCGGGCGTAGCTCGCGCAGTGCTTGCGGACCGCGCCCAGGAACCCCAGCGCGGCGAGCGGCGCAGGGAGCAGCGCCGAGGTGGACCTCCGCACCTCCTCCAGCGCCTCGTCGAGGTGGTGCTCGACCTGCGCGGCGTCCTCGGCGGCGAGCCCGCGCTTGCGGAGGGCGAGCAGCTGCAGCCGGGCGGCGGTCAGCGCCTGCCCGGCGCCATCGTGGAGCTCCCGGGCGATGCGCCGCCGCTCCTCGTCCTGGAGCGCCACCCGCCGCTCGGCCAGCAGCGCCGCGATGCGCTCCTCGGCGCCGGCCACGGTGCGGACCGGAAAGAGGAACAGCAGCCCTCCGAGGATGGAGGCGAGCAGCAGGCAGCCGGCGAACAGGCGAAGCGATTCGTGCCGGAGGGCGGCGAGCGGAGCGCCCGACCAGATGGTGGCCACCGGGACGCCCTCCACCTCCACCGGGACGCGGGCCCAGGCGACGCTGGACTGGGGAGGGCCTCCGAGCGGAACCGGATGGTTGTCCCGGTCACGCACCACCAGGGGCGAGGTCAGCAGTCCCTCCAGCTGGAGCCGGCCGGCGAGCTTGGCCGCGTCGTAGCGCCAGAGCAGCGGCCGATCGCGGGCCGCCTCGGCGAGGATGCGGGCCACCCGCTCCCCGCGCTCGCGAGCCGAGCTGACCAGCCGGCTCCGCGCGTCCAGGTGGTGGGCGACCGGGACCACCACCGCGAAGAGGCTGCTCGCCACGAGCACCAGGGGGAGGAGCCGCCGGGCGAAGGGGCGGGTGAGGGCGACGGGGATCATCGCCGCGCCTCCAGCGGGAGGTACCCCAGCGAGCGGATCAGCGCGCGACCGTGCTCGGAGGTGGCGAGGGCGAGGAACGGAGCGACCCGCTCGCGGCGCTCGGGACGGAACACCACTCCCAGGGTCCGCACCGCTTGCCACGTCCCGAGCCTGACCGACTCGGCCGAGGGAGTGACCCCGTCGACGCGCAGGGCGCGGAGGGGAGGGCGGAGGGCGCCGAGGGAGAAGACGCCCACCGCCCGAGGCGTGGTGGCGAGCGCGACCGCCATGGCGTCGTCGTGGTCGAGGACCCGGAGGCGGCCGCCGGCCGAGGAGCGGCGGCGCTCGTCGGCGAGGCCGGGGTGGATGGACTCGAGCGCCGCGTTTGCCGACTCGGCCTCGTCGCGGAGCAGCACCGTGAGCCCGCGAAGCTCTCCGCGATACAGACGGTGCAGGTCGTCGGAGGAGAGCTCGTCCACCGGGACGTCCGCGGCGGCGGCGAGCACCACCGCGTCGCGGGCCAGGTCGATCCGCTCGAGCCCGGCGGCCTCCTCCGGCCGGAGCGGGCGGGAGACGAGCCCCAGGTCGACAGCCCCGTCGCGGACGGCGGCGATGCCGCCCCCGGAGCCGATGCTCGGCTCGACCCGGACCCGGAGCCCCGTGCCGGCCGAGGCCTCCCGGGCCAGCGCGACCGCGAGGGGGGTCATCGCCCCGGTGCCGGCGGCCAGGACCTCGGGCCTGGGCGCGAGCACCGAGGCGACGAGGGACGCGGGCGGCGGGGGCGGATCACCGGCGCAGGCGGCGGACAGCAGCAAGAGCCCCAGGATGCGTCGCACGTCGAGGGTCGACTCTAGCCCCTGTGCGTGACGCGGCGAATTCGGATAAAAGGTAACCAATCGCTCACGGAAAAGGAGGGATTGCTGCCGAAGCACCTGGCGTTCCTCCGGAGGATGATCTCCGAGCGGAAGGTCCGGCTCGCCGGGCCCTTCGCCGACGAGGGGAAGTACCTCGGCATCGCAGTGGTGGCGGCCTCCTCGGCGGAAGAGGCGAAGGGGTGGATGGACCAGGACCCCGCGGTGCAGGCCGGCTTCTTCGACCACGAGATCCATCCGGCGATGCTCCCCTCGCTGGACACGCTGCGCATCCGCTACTGATCGCTGAAGACGTCCCGGCGGCAGCGTGGGTGCGTGTGGTCGAGGCGCGGCCGGACTCGTGCCTTTCGGGAGATCTCTCGCGAGGTCCGTGCCTCCCCGGTCCTTGAGCGCACACCCGGGCGCTCCATACGCTGGCCGGCAATGCGTTCAGTCTGGACCGCCAGCTCGAGACCGGTCCTAACAACACGGTGCTGCGCAAGGCGGGGACCACGCACATCACCGGCACCGCCAGCTCGCCGGCGGGGACGTACCACGTCGACGTGACCCGGTAGCGCCCCCCCCCGCGGCGCTTGCCATTGCCCCCCGGGATCGCGCAGGGTCCTCGGCTCGAGCACCGGGAGGAGCGTCGAGCCGGCCGCCCTTCGCCGCCCGCGGGGACTGGCCGGGAAACGCTCGGCCTGCGAGGCTCGGGGCCGGCATGCCCGGCACCTGGCCCGAGATCCCCTTCACAGCGTGGCGCGAGACCTGCGCGGCACTCCACCTGTACGCGCAGGTCCTTGGCAAGTACCGCCTGGCGCGGACGCCCTGGCAGAACCACTCCTGGCACGCCACGCTCTACGTCACCCCCTGCGGGCTGAGCACCTCGGCGGTGCCCGACGGACCCGGGGCGGTCGACCTCATGCTGGATCTCCTCGACCACGCCGTCGTCGGTCGCGCCTCGGATGGGCGGCGGGCTCGCTTTCCGCTCGGACCGGGCTCGGTCGCCGACTTCCATCGGCGGACCCTGGACCTCATCCGCTGGCTCGGAGGCACGCCTGATCTCGATTCGCACCCGAACGAGATCCCCGGCGCAGTGCCCTTTCCCGAGGACCGGGCGCTTCGCCCCTACGACGCCGGAGCGGTTCAGCGCTTCTTCGGGGCCCTGGTGCAGGTGGACCGCGTCTTCAAGGAGTTCCGGACGGCCTTCCTCGGCAAGGCGAGCCCGGTGCACCTGTTCTGGGGGAGCTTCGATCTGGCGGTGACCCGCTTCTCGGGCCGGACTGCGCCGCGCCATCCGGGCGGTGTGCCGGGGCTGCCGGATCCGGTCACCCGCGAGGCGTACAGCCACGAGGTCAGCTCGGCGGGGTTCTGGCCCGGAGGCTCGGGCGTCGATGACGCGGCGTTCTACTCCTACGCCTACCCGGCGCCGGAGGGATTCGGGCAAGCGAAGGTTCGCCCCGCGGAGGCGCGGTTCGATCCCAGGCTCGGCGAGTTCATCCTCCCCTACGAGACGGTGCGGAGCGCGCCTGACCCGGACGCCGTGCTGCGCGAGTTCCTCTGGAGCACCTACGAGGCTGCGGCCACCCTGGGGCGCTGGGACCGCGAGAGCCTGGAATGCCCGCCGGGGGAACCGCGCCGTCCGCGTCCCATCTAGCTTCGGGTTGGCCTGCGGGACGAGGGTTGCTCCTCCAGCACAGGGAGCCGCGCCGTCGGAGACGGTCCGGGCTCGAAGAGCGGTGGCAAGACCGAGGCATCGGCCGCCAGGCCGTCGCGCCGGGCGGCCAGGAGCTCGTTGACGAAGATCTGCGCCACTGCGACTGCCGGCACCGCCACGACCGCGCCGGCCACACCCAGCAGCTCGGCGAGGAAGAGAACCGAGAGCAGCGTCACCAGTGGATCGATGTGCACCGTGCGGCGAAAGACGAAGGGGCCGAGCACGTTCCCCTCCAGCTGGCCGTAGAGGAGGAAGTAGGCCAGAACGATCAGCGCCTTGACTGCTCCGCCGGTGGCCAGCGTGACAAGGGTGATGAATGCTCCGGTGAAGATGGGCCCGGCGTAGGGCACGAGGCCGGAGAAGCCGCTCAGCAGCCCGAGCGGCAGGAAGTACGGGGCGCCGATCAGCGCCAGCACCGCGGTGGTGAAAGTCGCGTTGATCGAGCAGATGAAGAGGATCCCGGCGAGGTAGCCACCGACGGCGGAGTACGACTTGGCCAGCACGTCCTCCCAGCGCGGCCGGTCCACCGCCGGTACCACCTCCAGCAGCCGCCGCACCAGTCCACCGCCGAAGACCAGCATGAAGACGGTCAAGGCGAGCACGGTGACGAACCCGGCCACGGCGCCCAGTGCCGAAGTGACCGCGCCCAGAATGGGAGTCACCGCGCTCTGGGCGAGCCCGAAGGCGCCGGAGAACCGATCCTTCAGCCGCTCCTCCACCCCGAAGCGCTCGTTCCAGGATGCGAACCAGGACGAGTGGCGCAGGGAGTCGAGGATGCGAGGGGTAGTGGCGATGAACTCCTCGAGCTGACGGACGGCCGCAGGCACGACGACCAGTATCAGCCCGATGATCAACAGGGTCATCAGCTGCGTGGTGAGGGCGATGGCCCAGCCGCGTCTGAGCCCCCGCATCTCCATGCGCCGCACCACGTGGTCCAGCGCAATGGCCACCATGATCGCCACCACCGTCAGGGTGAGGGCCACCCGGGCCTCGAGGACGAAGAGCACCGCCCCCACGGTGGCCACCACCGCGAAGCAGGCGGTGAACGCCGTCCTGAGTGTCAGCTGCGAGCGCACGGTGTCAACCTTGCTCCACTTCGCTTCATGGCTCCTCAGGGGAAAGTCGAGCTCTGCTCGAGGCGGGTGCGAAACTCGACCGGAACCTGAGCGCCCTGGGGCCCGGCCAAGGTGACCCGGATGATCCGTGAGAAGCTGGCGGCGTGATCCACCAGCGTTCCGGTCTCGACGAGAACCTCGTCGTGGTACTCGACGGTGGTGTCGAGGACGTCCACCTGAGAAGCGTCTACCCCGCTCCGCGCCAGGAGGACCGTCGCCGCATCGAGGGCATGCAGGGCGGCCCGCGGGCTCACCTGGTACTGGGCCGTGACCCGGGCACAACGGACAGGGCCGCATTGCTCGAGTCGGTCGACGCTCATCGTCTTCCGCTCGACGGCAGGATCGGGATCGGCCGCGGCCCAGGTCGAGCCCGTTGCCGTCGGACGGTTCACCACGTCGCGAACCACCATCTCGAACAGCGCCACCGCGATCTGCCTGACCTGGTCGGGCCGGATCTCCACTCCGGACCGGTCACCGAGGTCGACCCGGATGTTCGACAGCAGCTCCGCGGCCCGCTCCGTGCCCCGGACCTCGAGCACCCGGGGCTCCGGACTCACCAGGAGATCGACCGAGACCCCCTCGCCGGGCGTTCGCTCCGAATCGAACAACACGGCGTCGTTGATCCGCAGCGAGAGCCTCTGGAGCTGATGGGTGACCAGGGTGTTGCTCCCCTGGCGGGCGAAGGCCACGTTCCAGACGAATTCCTGCTCCTCGCGCTGGTGGATCGGGGTCCCGATCACCGTGGTCTCGCTCACCATCTTCACGGTGCGCACGTACCGGGTCCCGTTCCGTGGCGCATAGGTGAACCTCGGGGCGACGGGGGGCGTCGTTGCGCATCCCGTCCCCAGCAACACGACCCAGAGCCACCGACGCGCCAGCTCCAGACCTCTCGAGGTCGAGGCGGTCATCCCACGGCCCGCCCGCCGCCACCTCGCTCGGGCCTGGTGCCGCTGGAGGCGGTCAGCACTGGCCTGGGCTCGAACAGGGCCTGGATCCGCTGCAGCCGCCGCACGCCCTCGGGGGAGAGCGCGTCCTCCGCACCCAGCATGCGCTGGATGAGGGCCAGCCCGAGGCGCCGCTTCTCGGGGTCGGCAGGCAGCAGCGCCGGGAGGGTCTCCACTGCGCGCTCCTCGTCGAGCCGGACCAGGGAGAACTGCTCCTTCAGGAGTTGCTTCAGCTCGGCCCGCGATCGGCGTTCCTCCGGGGGGGCCTCGGCCCGCAGCGAGGTCAACATCGCGAAGCCGCGCTCGTCGATCCTTCCCTCCGGGAGGCGGATGTACACCATGGCCCTCGCCAGCGCCTCGAGGAAGCCCCCGCTCTCGTAGCGCGTCCGGAGCTCCGATCGGCTCCGCTCCTGGGCAATCTCCCGGGAGAGATCCCGCTCCGCGTGGCGGCGCTCGCTCGTTCCGGGGCTGAAGCCGGCCAGGGCCTGGACGGCGGGGAGGCCGTAGACGCCGAGGAAGGTGGCCTCCTGGAGCCTGCCCCGCATGGCTCCCCAGCCATCGAGCGCGGAGGCGATCCACGAGGACGCAGCCCGCTCCAGGGAGAGCAGGGGATTGTCCTCCGAGACCTTCTGCCGGCGGGTGCGCACCGACTCCGCCAGCGCCTTCACCGGCCGCAGGAGAGGGTTCCGGTCCGAAAGGAGCGAGAACCGCAGACGGTTCGGGTGCAGCTGCTGGACGACGCTGGCCACCGGCGCCGGAAAGAGGGTGCGCACGATGGGCGAGGCGAAGGTGCGGTAGAGGCTCTTGTTCACCTCGGAGACCCTGGCCACCGTCGCGAAGCGACGCTCGTCCTCCGGAGGGTTCTCTCCCAGCTTCCGGATGTCCTCGAGCGTGCGGACCTCCAGCCGGAGGAGGTAATTGCCGACCTTGACACCCGATTCGCTTCCGGACGGTTCCTCGGTGATCACCGCCTCGTACAGTCCCGGCGGCATGAGGTCGATCATCTCCATGCACTGGGCGAACTCGGTGTGCTCCTTGTTGGCAACCTTTCCGGAGACGAAGATGCCGAGGTGTCCAACCGAGGCGTGCATCGTGTAGACGATGGTTTGACCGGCGGCGACGATCTCGCTCTCGTGATCGTAGAGGTCGGTGATCCAGCCGAGCGCCTGCTGGGGCGGAGTGATGTCGTCGCCCCACGAGCAGAAGACGATGATCGGTGAGGTGACGTTCCGCAGGTCGATCCTCGTCCCGTCCGACGCCCGGAGCTGGCCGGTGGACAGCTTGTTGCCGATGAAGAGCTCATCGGCGATCCACTGCATCTCCTCGGCGTTCATCAGGACCGGGGTGCCCCACCAGGTCTCGAACTCGAGGTAGCGCGGCGCCTCCTCGTCGATGTTCGAGTAGACGTTGTAGAGCTTCTTCCAGTAGGTGTTCCCCGGGTTCATCGATTCGAAGTTGGCGATCAGGTTCGCGCCGTCGAACCGCCCCGCTCCCACGTCGCCGGCCAGCGCGGTGAGCCACGTGCCCCCGAGCAGGCCACCGAGGTAGCGGAGAGGATTCTTGCCGCGCACCCCTCCCCAGTACGACAGCGGGGAGCCGACGAGGAGGATGGGCCCGGTGAGCTCGGGCCGGAGCGCGGCGGTCATCATCATCTGCCAGCCAGCCTGGCAGTTGGCGATCACCACCGGCTTGCCATCTGCCTCGGGGTGGCGAGCGATGACCTCCTCGAGGAAGCGCGCCTCCGTCCGGCAGACGTCCTCCACGGTCTGACCGGGTACGGGCTCGCGGAGGAAGCCGATGAAGTAGCAGGCGTGACCTGCGGCGAACGCCGCGCCGATCTCGCTGTCGTGCTTCATCCCTCCGATGCCCGGGCCATGGCCGGCCCGGGGATCCACGACGACGAAGGGCGGCCGGGTGGGATCGATCCGCGTTCCGGGCGGCGGGATGATCCGGACCAGCTGGTAGTTGGTGGGCCGGGGAAGGGTCTTGCCGTCGAGAATGTGCTCGAACTCGAACTCGAGCACGTGCGGGGCGGCCTTGCTGCTCGCCTCGAGCGAGCGGTTGCCGCGCTGGCGGAGGGTGTCGAGCAGCAGCACCCAGCGCTGGGCGGCATCCACCAGGTACTCCTGAACGGGATTTCGGATGGCGTCGATCATGGTTGTCGAGCGTGTGTCGTCTGAGAGCGGCCATCCGTTGCAGGCGGATGGTCCTGCCCTCGGCGGGAAACGGATCTGCCCCGGCGAGCGACTCACCGGTCGGAACCCCCGCCTATGGCCCGAAATCAACCCCTCCCTTCCTCTGCGTCCTGGGTAGAGCAGACGGAGCTGCTCCTCGAGCTCCTTCCCCTCGACACCGCCTACGCCGACCTCTATCTCGGACGGGCACGCCAGCTCGCCGCAGCCGAGCTTTCCCCGGTGGACTACCGGGCCTTGAAGCTGGCGGACGAGGGCGTTCACTCCCTACCCGGGCGAATCCAGCAGGCGATCGACGATGGGAGGTGGACCGAGGTTCGCGCGCTCGCCGAGGAGCTGGAGGCGAAGAAGCGGCTGATCGATGACCGCGGCTTTCTGAGGACCCTCGGCGAGAAGCTCCACGAGACAGGCGAGATTCACGTCGACCCGTTCTCGCCGGGGTTCCACTGGTTCCAGCGGCGGGAGCAGCAGGATCTCGGACCGCTGCGGGACGCCACCGTCGCCAGGCTCGGCCAGGCGGCCCGCCTCGACCCGGACTGGCGGCGGCTCTACCAGGAGCGGGTAGAGGCGCTCAGCTCGGTGCGGCTCGGCGAGAGCTCGGGGCCCAAGCGGAGCCTGGACCTGGAGCAGCAGGCGAGGGAGGCGCTCGCCGCGGGGAGTTTCGCCGTGCTGCAGAAGATCGCCGCACGGATCGAGGCCACCGGAGCCGGCCCGACCGCCACGAGCTCTGATGAGACGGGCCCCGCGCCCGACCCCACGCCGCTCACCGTCACCTTCGACACGGAGACGCTGCGGAAGGCGCGCGCGCTCGGCCTCGAGGCCGAGCATCTGGAGAACGTCCGCGAGCGATTCCGGTTCCTCCTTCCCTACCTCTGGCGGCCAGTGTTCTTCGAGAGCGACTCGGGCCCGGAGGCCCGCGTCAGGGCGTTGCTCCCCGGGGACACGCCGGCCGCGCTGCGCGACCGGATCGTGATGCTGGTCACACGCCCGGTCCTGACCTCCGGGGGCGCGCGCTTCGTCCCTCCGATGGTGGAGGAGGACGTGCTGGTGGAGACCTTCGAGGAGGCACCGGCAGGTGCGCCGGTGGGGAAGAACGGCCTCGCCGAGGCGCTCGGTCTCGAGTCACGGTGGGGTCTCGCCCGCCGCGCGCTCGAGCGACTCCTCCAGACCCGGGGCCCAAGCGTCGTGGAGTCGCTGGGACTCGATCCCTGGAAGTTCCGGCTGGTCTCCGTTCCGCCGGACCTCTTCGGCGTCCTCGGCGAGCGCCGCGGCTGGGGAAGGAACGAGATCTGGACGCACCTGGACGGTTACCTCGCCACACGCGAGCGCAAGCTGCTGGCGCTCGCCGGTGGCGACGTCCGGTACGGGGGCGTGCAGGACCTGGTCGGCGTCGGCGTGGGCTACGACAGCGACAGGCTCCTCGCCAGGTTCGCCATCGTCGATCGGCGACGGCTGCGGGCCTGGTGAGCGGCTAACCCGCCCCGAGCCGGAACTCTTTGCAGTGGAGGAAGCAGCACCATGGAGACGCAGCACGAGAAGTACCTTCAGCTGATCAACCAGGCGAAGGCGGTCCGGCCCACCGTGACCGCCGTCGCTCACCCCTGCGACGAGTCCTCGCTGCAGGCCGCGGTCGAGGCCGCACGCCTGGGCCTCATCGAGCCGATCCTCATCGGCCCCGCAACCCGGCTCCGGGAGGTCGCCGAGCGGGCCGGCCTGGACCTGTCGCCATTCCGGCAAGTCGACTCGGCGTTCAGCCACGAGTCGGCGGCCAGGGCAGTCGGGCTGGTGCGGAGCGGGCAGGCGGAGGTGCTGATGAAGGGCAGCCTCCACACCGACGAGCTGATGGCGGAGGTCGTCAAGCGCGACACCGGACTTCGGACGGCGCGCCGGCTCAGCCATTGCTTCATCATGGACGTCCCCGGTCACGCCGAGCCGCTGATCATCACCGACGCCGCGGTGAACATCGCGCCCACCCTCACGGAGAAGGTGGACATCGTCCAGAACGCGATCGACCTGCTGCGGGACCTCGGGGCAACGGAGGTGCGGGTGGCGGTCCTCTCCGCCATGGAGACCGTCAATCCGGACGTGCCCTCGACGCTGGAGGCCGCGGCGCTGTGCAAGATGGCGGACCGCGGGCAGATCACCGGAGCGCTGGTGGACGGCCCACTGGCGCTGGACAACGCCATCGACCTGGAGGCGGCGAAGATCAAGCACATCAGCTCGCCGGTGGCGGGCCGCGCCAACGTGCTCGTCGTTCCCGACCTCGAGGCAGGCAACATGCTGGCCAAGAGCCTGACCTTTCTCGCCGGGGCGGACGCGGCGGGCATCGTCGTCGGGGCCAAGGTGCCAATCGTCCTGACCAGCCGGGCCGACTCGCGCGTCGCGCGGCTCGCCTCCTGCGCCGTGGCGAGCCTGCTGGCCGAGGCAAGGCGGACCAGTACACGGCGCGCGGTGGGCTGAGCTGTAGGCCGAGGTGAATGACGGACTCACCGAGCGCGACGTTCCGGTTCGCGCCTGGCGCAACCTGGCGCTCGTCGTCTCTAGGCAGCCAGCTGGTGTGCGCCCGCGAGCACGAAACAGGCCCGGTCGTAGAGGGCACGGGCCAGGGAGAGCGTCTCTGGGCTCCCGCCGTCCCTGGAGATGGCGCGGACGCAGCCGTCCACGTCACCGTCGTCGCTGAACCGGTGGAGGTGGTGAGCGTTCCAGAACCAGGCCGTGACCTCGGTGTTGTGGAGCAGCACCAGATCAGGACTCCGGACCAGGTCCAGGTCGAGCGCCTCGCCCGCCTCCCGGTACGCCCGCCTTCCGGTGAGCTGGATCCAGCCCCGGCCGAAGTGGGGCGCGCTGGGCCTGAGACGGCCGTCCTTCTCCTCCAGGAGCCGGAACCCATGCGAGGAGGTCGCGAGCTGGGACACCAGCATCGCCGCGCGGAGATGGGTGACGGCGCTGGTCCGGGCGAGGATCGAGTTGAGGGTGAGGACTGCGCTGGCGGGCGCCTCCGGGACGATGGCCTTCAGCTGGCCCGGCGTGAGCGAGATGGGCACGACGGCGACCTCCTTCCCTCTGCTCCTTGAGGTGTCCCGACCGAGAGAGGTGTTTCCTCCGGCGTGGGCTCCGCTCCGGCCTCGCCTCAGCGGAGCGTGAACGGGAGAGCGAACTGCCCGAGCACCTGACGCGCCGCGTCGGGGGAGCCGCCAGCCGCGAGCTCGACCAGCGCCACCATGCCCCGCGACTTGTCGTGCTGGACTTCGACCATGCTGAACGGGACGCCGGCTTCCCGGAGCGCCGTCTCCAGCGCGTCCCTCGCCTCAAGCCGCTTGAGCTCGGGCTTGAAGACCTTCCCCACCGCGGTGAGCGGGATCTCCCTCACCACGCGGACGTTCCTGGGCAGGGCGGCGCGCTCGCCGATCTGCCGCTCGAGGAAGGCGAGGAGCTCGACCTCCTCGAGCAGAACGCCAGACCTCGGCTTGACGTAGGCCACCGGCAGCTCGCCGACCCGCGCGTCGGGACGTCCCACGGCGGCCGCGAGCTCCACGCCCGGGTACCGGTGGAGCGGCTCCTCGATGGCCGCTGGGTCGATGTTGTGACCGCCCCGGATGATGAGCTCCTTCTTGCGGCCCGTGAGCCAGAAGTAGCCCTGCGCATCGCGCCGCCCGAGGTCGCCCGTGTTCAGCCACCGACGACCGTCGCCACAGTCCAGCCACAGCCCCTGATCCTGCAGGCGGTCGTGGTACCCGGCGAACACGTTGGGTCCCGAGACCACGATGACGCCGACCTCGCCCACCTCGCAGTCGCGGACGAAGGCGCCCCGGTCGTCGAGCACCACCGGCTTCAGCTGCTGTCCCGGGAGGCGGAGGCCAATCGAGCCCACGCGACGCTCTCCCCGGGGTGGATTGATGCTGCTCACGCAGGTCGCCTCGGTGAGCCCGTACCCCTCGAGGATCTCGACCCCGGTGCGCTCCTCGAAGGTCCGGAACACCTCGGTCGGCATCGGAGCAGCCCCGCACAGGCCATAGTCGAGCGTCGACAGGTCATGGGATCCGACCGGGACCTGGAGGAGCATCGCGTAGAGCGTCGGGACGCCGCTGAACAGGCTCACCCGGTGGTGCTCGACGATCTCCCAGAACCGGCCCAGCAGCCCGGGGTGACGGTACCCCTCAGGAGTCGCCAGGACGACGTGTGCGCCTCGCGAGAGCGGCAGGAGCCCGGTCACGAGGAGGGCGTTCACGTGGAACATTGGCAGGCCGCAGAGCACGACCTTTCCCGGCCCGAGTCCGTCGCCGATCACCTGCGAGACGCTCCAGGCGTTGGCCACCTCGTTTCCGTGGGTGCGCATCGCCAGCTTCGGCAGCCCCGTGGTTCCGCCCGTGGCGAACCAGGAGGAGGCGTCGGATGGGGAGAAGACACGTCCGCTGGTGAGCTCCGTCGGGTCCTGGTCCGCGATCGACCGGTGGAACTCGTGGACGGAGAGGTGAGCCGGGAGCCCCCCCGGTGAGAGCGGGCCGGCGCCGTCCGTGCCGGGCGTCGTCACCAGGACGAGGTGCCTCAACGAGCGAATCCGGTCCAGAGCCGGCCGGAGCCGCTGCCACAGGTCCGCTCCCTGGGCGGGAGCCAGCGTGACCAGGATCTCCGCGCCCGAGGCCACGAGGAGCGACTCCAGGGCAGCGGGTTCGAGGAGCGGATTCAGCGGGAGGACGACGCCCGCGGCCTCGCCGCCCCAGAATGCGAGGTGGTTCTCCGGGAGGTTGGGAAGCGCGATCGCGATGACCGTGTCCCTCTTCGCCCCGAGCCGGTGAAAGAGGTTCGCGGTCTGGGTGATGCGGGTGAGGAGGTCGCGGTAGCTCCAGACGTCGGGCTCGCGGTGACGGTCCACCGTGCGGAAGAAGCTCAGGGCCGGGGCGTCGGGGTCCATCGCCGCGCCGCGTCGGATCAGCTCGTAGGTGCTCGGGGGCAGGGTGGGGGCCCCCCGAGCCTCGATGGCCTCGATGTCCGGCAAGGCCGCGATCCCGTTCGCCGAAACGCTCGATCTCTTCCAGGTCGTCCGCATTCCTGCCCCCGGGCGCCGGGGAACAGGTTGCGCCCCGGTGGGTTCTCTAATAAGACAACGCTGTCAAGTTGACAATCAAGTCTTCATCGAGGCACACTCGAGATCGAACAGGACGAGGTGGAAGATGCAGGGCACCGCGCTGTGGGTCGTTCAGGGGTTACTGGTGGCGGTCTTCACGCTCACCGGCATGGCGAAGCTGGTCGTTCCCCGGGAGACGCTGGAGAAGCGCATGCACTGGGCGGCGACCTGGCCCCGGTGGCGGATCAAGCTGCTCGGGCTGGCCGAGGTGCTCGGGGCGATCGGCCTGGTCGCGCCCGCTGCGACCGGACTGGCCCCGGCGCTCACCCCGCTCGCCGCGCTGTGCCTGACCATCCTGATGGTGGGGGCCGCCGCGACGCACCGGAAGCTCGGCGAGCGATTCGTGCCGGCGCTGGTGATCGGCGCCCTGTGCCTCCTCGTCTCCGTCGGCCGGCTGCCACGATCCGAGGGCAGCTCACCCCGTCAGCAGATCTCCCAGGAGGACAAGCGATGACGACCCCGCGGCATGTTCCAGTGCTCATCGTGGGCGGTGGTGGAGCCGGCCTCACGGCTTCCATGCTGCTCGGCACCTACGGCATCGAGTCGTTGCTGCTCAGCGCGCTGCCAACGACCTCCGTCCTCCCGAAGGCCCATGTGCTCAACCAGCGCGCGATGGAGGTGTTCTCCGACGTCGGGGTGGCCGAGGCGATCTACGCCCGGAGCACGCCGGCGGAGTACATGAGCCACACCGCGTGGTACCTCGATGTCTGCGGCGACGAGCTCGCCGGCCGGCTGATCCACAGGATGGAGTGCTGGGACGGCGGGTACACCGACCCGGCCTGGATCGCCGCGAGTCCCTGTCGCCAGGCGAACCTCCCTCAGCTCCGGCTGGAACCCGTCCTCCGGGCCCGGGCGGAGCAGCTGAACCCGGGCCGGGTGTGCTTCGGTCACGAGCTGCTCTCGCTCGAGCAGGATGCGGGCGGGGTGACCGCCACGGTCCGGAACCGCGCGGGGGGGAACGACTACCAGGTGCGCGCCGACTATCTGCTCGGGTGCGACGGAGGTCGAACCGTCGGACGCCTGGTGGGAATCGAGCTCGATGGCCAGCGGGACCTGATGCGCTCGGCGACGGTGCACATGACCGCCGACCTCTCACCGTGGCTGCGCGACGACGACGTCCTCATCCGGTGGATCGTGCACACCCGGTACGGCGGGGCCTTCAGCGCGCTGGTGGCGATGGGGCCCCAGCGCTGGGGACGGAACTCCGAGGAGTGGGTGTTTCACATGGCCTATCCGCCGGAGCTCGAGCCGCTCTTCGACACCGACGAGAAGGCGGTCGCCATCATGCGCGAGCGCCTCGGGCTCCCGGACCTGAACATCAAGGTGCACCTGATCACCCGCTGGCGGGTGGAGGGCCTGGTGGCGCCGGTCACCCGCGCCGGGCGCGTCTTCCTGCTCGGCGACGCCGCCCACCGCCATCCGCCGACCGGTGGGCTCGGCCTCAACAGCGCGGTGCACGACGCCCAGAACCTTTGCTGGAAGATCGCCCAGGTCCTCCGCGGCACCGCGGGGGACGCACTCCTCGACACCTACCACCCGGAGCGATTCCCCTCCTTCGCCCGGAACGTGCAGCGCTCGGTCGAGAACGCGCTCAACCACCTCGAGCTCATCGACGCGCTGGGGATCAAGGCGAGCATCACTCCCGAGGAGTGCCGCCGCAACGTCCGCCAGCTCTGGGAAGAGGGACCGGAGGGCGATCCGCGTCGCCAGCACGTGGCGCGCGTCATGGCGACCCAGTCGATGGAGTTCAAGGAGCACAACGTCGAGTTCGGGTTCCGCGCGCAGTCCGACGCCGTCGTGCCCGATGGGAGCCCGCAGCCCGCTCCCATCGATGACGTCCGCATCTACCAGCCCGACACCCGCCCGGGGTCGCCCCTGCCGCACGCCTGGGTGGAGCGCGCCGGGACCCGGGTCGCCCTCCGGCAGGTGGCGCCGGCGTCGGCGTTCATCCTCATCGCAGGGGAGGATGGTGGACCGTGGTGCTCCGGGGCCCGCGACGCGGCGGCCCGGCGGGGGGTCGAGCTGGTCGCCCTGCGCGTGGGCCACTCGGAGGGGGAGTGGCTCGACCCGAGGCTCGCCTTCCTGCGGGTGCGCGAGTTCGGACGGGACGGGGCGATCCTGGTGCGCCCGGACCGGGTCATCGCCTGGCGGTCGATGGGCAGCTCGGCCGATCCTGCCCGCGAGATCGGCGCGGCACTGGACCGCATCCTGGCCAGGGCCGCCTGATGGCTGCGGTCATTCCACCCCCCGGCTTCCAGCCGAGGAGCGACGCGCCCCTGCTCAAGGCCCGCTCGCTGGTCCATCTGCGGCACCGGCGCCGGAATCTCGAAGAGACGCTGCGTTTCTACCGTGACTTCGGGCTCGAGCTCGCGGCGAGGTCCGGGGGCGCCCTGTACCTTCGAGCGGCCGGGGGCGGACCGATCTGCCTCATCCTCGAGCCGGGCCCGCACGACGAGCTGGTGGGCATCGCGGTCGAGGCAGGAAGCGAGCAGGACCTGCGCCACCTCGCCGCGACGGTCGGTGGCGTCGTCGAGGAGCGGCAGGAGCCCGGCGGTGGGCTGGTATTGAGGCTACGCGATCCAGCCGACCTCGAGGTCGAGGTGGTCCACGGCGTCGAGGCAGCCCCGGTCCGCCACCCACCTCCGCCTGTGCCGGTCAACAGCTTCGATCGGCCGCTGCGGATCAATGCGCCGCGTCCGGCGGTCCTCGGGCCGGCCTGGGTACGGCGCCTGGGCCACGTCGTGCTCGGGCGCCAGGAGTTCGGGCGGAACGCGCGCTGGTACATGGAGACGCTGGGTCTCGTGGCGACCGACGTGGAGGTGCTGGTGGAGCTGGGGGAGCCCATCGTCGCCTTCCTGCGCTTCGACCGGGCCGAGCTCCCGGTGGACCACCACTCGATCGTCGTCGCCGCTGCTCCCGAGGACGGGTACCTGCACGCGGCCTTCGAGTCCACCGACGTGGACGCGCTGGGCGCCGGCGCCGAGTGGCTGCAGCATCGGGGCTGGGTCAAGTCCTGGGGCATCGGCCGCCACGTGCTCGGCTCCCAGCTCTTCTGCTACCACATCGATCCGCACGGCTTCGAGGTCGAGCACTACGCCGATGGCGACATGTTCGACGCCTCGTACCCTACCGGGTACCACGAGGCCGGGCTTCCCGGCCTCTACCTGTGGGGTCCGGTGCTGCCGCCTCACTTCGTCGACACGCGCATGACCCCGGGGCGGCTGGCTCGGGTGATCCGTGGGCTGCGCAGGCGCCCGGAGTTCAACCTCCGGCGGCTGCTGGCCACCAGGCGTCTCTATTCCGAGCCCCCGCGCCCGTGGGCACGGCAGCACTTCGTTCGCCCGCGGCCGGGCTGAGGACCACTCCTGATGGCAACTCACCTCGCCCGCTACGCCCAGGCCGGCCGCCCCCGCTGGGGAGTGGTGCGTGGCGAACGCCTCGCCCCGCTCGAGGGCGACTACCCCACGACCGCGGCCCTCATCCAGGCGGGGGAGGGCGACTGGCGCGCGGCGGCACGCCGTTCCCCCTCCGTGGAACTGGCGTCGGTCACGCTGCTCTCCCCGGTGACCGCGCCGGCGCGGGTGATCTGCCAGGGCGCGAACTACCGGCAGCACATGATCGAGTCCGGACTGGATCCGGATGCCAAGCGGTTCAACATGTTCTTCGAGAAGTCGGACGCCTCGATCGGCCCTCCGGTGGGGTCGATCGTCCGGCCTCCGCACGTCCGTCTGCTCGACTACGAGCTGGAGCTAGCGCTGGTCTTCCGGAAGGCGATCTCCAAACCGGTCACCGTCACCACGAACACCTTGCACGAGCACGTCTTCGGGGTGACGATGGCGAACGACGTGTCCGCCCGTGACGTCCAGCTTCCCGAGACCCAGTTCTTCAAGGGCAAGAGCTACCGCGGGTTCTGCCCGCTGGGGCCGTACCTGGCAGTGCTGGAGCCGGATGAGATCCGCTCCCTGGACCAGCTCACGCTCACGCTGAAGGTCAACGACACCCTCCGCCAGAGCGACAGCACCGCCAACCTCGTCTACAAGCCGGCGGAGACCATCACCGAGCTCTCCACCTTCTCCGACCTCTCGCCGGGTGACGTGCTCCTTACCGGCACACCGGCGGGCTGTGCGCTCCGGGCGCCCCCGCGCGCGGTCCGCAAGCTCATGCAGCTCGTGCTCTCGGAACCGCAGCTCTGGGCCACGTTCGTCCGGATGCAGGCGAAGCGTCCCGAGTATCTCCGGCCGGGAGACGTGGTGAGGGGAACCATCTCCAGCTCCGACGGGGCGATCGATCTGGGCGAGCAGCGGCTCACCGTGGAGGGCGCGACGGCGTGAAGCGTCCTCGGGTCGTCGATCACCGCGTGCGCGTTGGCAGGGAGCGGAGCGCGCGCACCGAGAGGCGCATCGTCGAGGCGGCGCTCCGGGTGTTCGCCGAGCGCGGGCCGGACGCGCCGGTCATCGACGAGTTCGTGAAGGCAGCCGGAGTCGCGCGCGGAACCTTCTACAACTACTTCACCGGGGTCGAGGAGCTGCTGCATGCGACCTCCGCCTGGACGACGCGCCAGGTGCTCGAGCGGATCGAGCAAACGAGCGCCTCGATCGCCGACCCCGCGGTCCGCCTCGGGGTAGGGTTGCGGCTCTTCTTCCGGCATGCACTGCGGGATCCGGTGTGGTGTCGCTTCGTCGCGCGGGTCTGGACGGTCGGCGGGCTCGAGCTGCCGGTGCGCGACCTGGAGGCAGCCATTCGCCTCGGGCGCTTCCGGGTGCCCGGCCGCGCGGCAGCCCAGGATCTGCTGTTCGGGGGCATTCGCCAGGCGGTGCAGCACATCGGCGAGGCTCGTGTCCCGCCCTCGTTCGGCGAGCAGATGACGGAGATCTGTCTGCAGGCGCTCGGGGCCGATCGGCGCCGCATCGCCGCGGTGCTCGCCCACGGGCTCCCGGAGCTCCTGGCTGGAGGCCCCGGTCAGGCCGAGGGGGCGGACGACCGTGGAGGCGCGCCAGTGACCGCCCGGTCCGCCTGAGTTCCGACTCGACGACCGGTGAGCTCTGCCCGCCACGCCCGAGGGGCCGGAGCTGCCGGGCAGATTCTCGAGCGACTCCGGCTCTTTCGACGGCTCCGCGCACGGTCAGCGACTGGTGGAGAGCGCTGACCCCGGAACCTTGTCGGGTCGAGCCACCCACTCCCGCGTCGCCGTCCGGCTCTGCACGACGTAGTCACGGACGAGGAGCGCTCCCGCCGCCAGGTACCCGAGGGTGAGGAGCAGGGCCCAGCGCACCCAGCGGCGGCGGGGGGCGGGGGGGAGAACGGCGTCGGGGCGAAGCATTCGGTGGGACCTCCGGAATGAGAGGCCCGCACCCATCACATCCGCGGACCCTCTTCTTCGTGTCCGCCGGGTGTGCGAACGTTTCCACCGCCATCCGTAGCCCAGGCTGAAGCTCGGCGCCCCGCTCAGCGCTCCGGTTTCCGCGCCACCCAGAAGAAGCTGGGGGTGAAGATGCCCCGACGCCCCGCATCCACCAGCGACCACTGCGCGAGCCTGAGCACATCGTGCACCGTCGTCGTTCCCGGCGGCGCCAGCCGGACGGCCTCCAGGAGCCGGATCAGCTGGCGGGAGAGGAATGCACCCATCCGGCTGTTCCTGAACCCGGTCAAGGAGAACCCAGCGGTGAGCGGGCCGTACCAGGGGACCGTCGGATGCCCGGTCGCCGCCCAGTCCGCTGACGCCTCCACCTCGAAGCCCACCTCGCGGAGGGAGTCGAGGACGTCGGACGTCGGACGGAGCGCCGCGACGCCGTTCCCTTCCTCGATGCCCCGCTGGATGCGGAGGTGGTCCGGGTCTGCTGGATTGAAGGGGTCGAGGAGGCACCAGTCATAGCCGGCGAAGCGGCCTCCTGGCCGCAGCACGCGAAACGCCTCGCCGAAGGGACCACGCCGGTCGGCCGCATGACAGCAGGCCTCGATGGTGTATGCCGCGTCGAACGAGGAGCTCGGGAACTCCACCCTGTTGAAATCACCCACCACGAAGGTGGTGCGGTGCTCCAGCCCAGCGCTGGCACTGAGCTCTCGACCGCGCTCCACCTGGTACGGCACGATGGTGACGCCGGTCACGTGGACCTCGAAGTCCGTGGCCAGATGTCGCATCGGCCCTCCGATGCCGCACCCCAGCTCGAGGACCCGTTGCCCCGGTGCCAGCCTCAGCCGCTCTCCGAGGTGCCGCTCGTAGCGACGCAGGGCGTCCGGGAGGCTCTCGCCCGCGCCCCGCGGCGCGAAGTGGAAGCTGTCCCCCCAGCCGCGCTCGTAGAACTGGGTGACCAGCTCGTAGTAGCGACGGGCGAGCGTGGCCGCGCCAGGAGCACGACTCGCCGGCGCCGCCTCGAATTGACGGACGTACTCGACTGCGACGGAACCAACCTCGGCTTCGGGGAGGGCCCCGACGTATCGCTGGAGCATCGTGATCGATGGGTACCTCCGGTGCGCCCGTTGTTTCCGGGTTGGGTCAGTGTGCGACCGGCTGCCGGACGTACGTCAGCGTGAACTCGACTGGCCTGGGCAGTCTCGGGCTCCGGCTCACCCGGGTGACCTGCAGCGTGTTCCCGTCCGCCAGCAGCCTGAACTCCGTCGAACCGCTTCCGTCGGCGGTTCGACCGCGCTGCAGGAGCGCACCGGCCACGAACTGCTGGGCATTCTTGACGACGTCCCCGTACTTGGTCCGGAAGTCCACCTCCGTCCCGTCGGCAGGCGAGCACTCCGGGGGGAATCCGGGCGTCTCGACGCTCACCTTCCCCGGGGGTTCGAGGCGGATGGTGTAGCTCGGGCGGATCTCTGATCGCTTCATCAGCTCTTCCCGGGCGATGACCTTTCCGAACATTCCCTCGGTGGCCCGGTCCACCGCGAGCTTGACCGCGGCCCGTTCCGCCTCGCTCCCGGCATAGACGTAGGTCCCGGCGTACTCCGGTTCAACGAGACTCGCGGACGGGGGCGGGTCCGGCCTCACGGCCACGGCGGCCACCAGCTTCGGAGCTTCGTCTGCGAGGGCAGGAGCCCCCAGGGAAACCATCACCCACAGCACTGCCTTGCGCATCTCCAGAATCTCCGTCGGACCAGGGCCCTCGTTCACCCGGGACCCCCCCCGCCCTCTTCAGCATCGGGTATGCCAGGCTCCGGGCGTGGCCCCTCCCTGCAGCGACCTGGCGAGGCGACGTGTCGTCACCTCGTCACTGTGTCAATGGATCGGTGTCACCCGGAGGTACGCCCAACCCGGTGTCGACACAGCAGAGGCTGTGTCTGGGGCGTGGTGACGAGCCTGGGAGTACGGAGTGGAGTGCAAGTCGCGGCGACGGCCCACCCGAGCGAGCCGAGGGCCCGGGCGCCCCCCCCCGGGAGCCGCTTTCGCCGGGTCAGTGCTGGCTGACCACGTCGAGGAACGTCGTCCGCTTACCGATCGCCAGCACCCAGAGGCACCGCACGAGACAGCGGGCGCCGAACTCTCGGTAAATGATTCCGACGTTCTGCACCACGTCGCGTCCGGTGATGATTCCGCGCATCGCGGAGATCCCACACAGCAATCCGGAGGCCAACGTCCGGGCGCCACGCAGGGACCGTTCGCCGTCGCGCGCTGTGCCGAGGCGCTGGGGCGTTCCTTGTGACCGCTGGTCGTCAGCGGCCGCGGCCGAGGTCCCGAGGCACGCCACGTGCAGCCCGATCGGCGGCCGTGCCCTGCTCCGGGGAGGAGGCCCCGTCGAGGAGGTCGGAGTAGGTCCGGATGCGCTCGATCGCCGCCTCGGGTGGGCGAGTCCCCGGGGCGGCGTGGGTGGCGAGCATGTCGAGCGTGGTGACGGCCAGGACGAGGCGACGGGCGAAGGTGATCTGCTCCAGGGCCCGCTCCTCGTCCGCGCCGCGCCGCAGGGGCTCGGCGAGCCGCCGTTCCAGCGATGTCTCGGCCTCGCTGACCGCCATCCCCGCGGTCCTCCTGGAGTGGTGGATTCGGGCCGCATCGGCCGGCGTCCGGGGAATGGGAGCGGCCAGGACCAGATCGCGATGGCTCTCCACCGCCCTCAGCATCGCGGCGAGCGCGCCCGGCAGGCCGAAGCGCTGCTCCCATCCGGGGTAGATGAACATCGCCGCCGCGAGCGCCACCGCGCCGCCCAGGACCGTGTCTCCCGCCCGGTCCAGCGCCGTGGCCCAGTCGCCGGGCGAGCGCATGGCAATGAGCACGAAGACGGGTGTGACGAAGAAGGTGAACAGCCGGTAGCTCCGGGGGCGGGTGACGACCGCGGCCATCGAGAGCGGGAACATCAGGAGTGCGAGCGCGAGCGGGCTGCGGAGCCAGGCGGCGACGCCGACCACCACCAGGCTCCCGAGGAGCGTCCCGATGACGCGCTCGGCGATCAGCTTCACCGTGGCGCCGCTGTACGGCTGCAGCACGGCCAGGGTGGTGATCACCACCCACGCCGTGTGGTGCGGGGAGAGCCAGGTCCCCAGTGACGCGGCCCCCGCGCTCGCCGCGGTGACCCGGACCGCGTGCCGGAAGATGGGGGAGCGCGGGGTGAGGGCCTCACGAACCGCCTCCAGCCGGTCCTGGACCTCCTCGGCGCGGGAGGGCGGAGCGGCGACTGCGGTCTGCTCGACGGCGCGGTCCGTCCCCAGCACGCGGACGACCGTCACCGCCGCGGCGCTCTCGTGCTCCAGCTCTGAAATCAGTCGCGAGACGCCCTTCGCCTCGGTCGTCGAACGGACGGGCGACTCGCCCGGAGGCGGGCTCCAGGCGCGTGCCAGGAGGGCCGCACGGACCTCCTGGTCACGTCGGATGACGGTGGCCAGGCTCTCCTCGGCGCTGGTCGGATGCCTGGAGAGCGCCTCCAGCTCCGTGGCCAGCGAGATCAGGAGGAGGAACTGGGTCTCCCCGAGGCCGAGGAGGACCCGGAGATTGCTTCCCATGGGCGACTCGCCGAGGCGCCGGGCGTGCACCGCGAGCGAGACCGCGCGTGCCTGCTCGATGGCGCCACGAACGAGACGCGGATGGCGGAGGGCGAGACCCGTCCAGGGTGCCTGGTCGCGCTTGCCGGCCTCGAGCGTGGCCCTGATCTCGGCGGCGTAGGCGGCGAGCTCCTCGTAGACCCGGGCCACCGCGCGCCGCACGGGGAGATGGGTCCAGACCGGCCAGAGGATGGAGGAGAGGAGGACCGCCAGGCTCCCGCCGGCGGCGAACCAGGCCGCGTCGACGAGCGCGGTGGTGGATGGGACGGTGGTGGAGATCGCTGCCACGATGGCCAGCACGGTCCCCATGCCTCCCGGTCCCGGCCCGAGCGCGCGGAGAAGCGAGGCGGTGCCGGCGACGAGGGCGAGCACCAGGACCGCGAGTGCCCGGTGCGGAGCGACGGTCTGTCCGCCCCAGACCAGGAGCGTTCCGAGGACCACGAAGACGCACAAGATCCGCGCCCGACGTTCCCGCGAGCCGCCGGGATCGGCGAGCGTGGCCAGCCATCCGCCGAAGGCCATCCAGGCCAGCGCCGGTACCCCGAGCTGGAGCGAGAGCGCGAGCGGGATGACGGTGGCCAGCGCGGCCCGGAGCCCGGTCGCGAGGTCCGGCCCGAGCGCCTGCAGCTCCACCCAGGACCAGCGTGTTCTCGGTGTGTCCGCGTCCACGGGGGGCGACGATGGCACAGCCAGACCCCGGGCGAGGGCAGGCCTCAGGGCGCGAAGTCGAGCACGATCCTTCCGTCGACCTGCCCGTTCCTCAGTTCGGCAAAGACCCGGTTGATGTCCTCCAGCCTGGTGCGATGGATGTGCGCCCGTACCTTCCCCTCCGCAACGAAGGCCAGGGCCTCCGCGAGGTCCTCGCGGGTGCCGACGATCGAGCCGCGGACGGTGATTCGCTTCAGGACCACGTCGAAGATCGACATGGGGAAATCACCGGGGGGCAGGCCAACGAGGCTCACCGTTCCCTTGCGCCGCGGCAGCTGGAGCGCCTGCGCGAACGCCCCCCGCGAGACGGCGGTCACCAGGACACCGTGGGCTCCGCCGCCGGTGGCCTTCACCACCTGCTCCACCGCGTCCGGCCGCCGCGCGTCCACTGCCAGCTCGGCGCCCAGGGTCCGAGCCAGGCGGAGCTTCTCCTCGGACACGTCGAGCGCCGCCACGTGCAGCCCCATGGCCCGGGCGTACTGGATGGCGATGTGGCCCAACCCGCCGACTCCGGAAATCGCGATCCACTCGCCAGGCCGTACCTCGGTCTCCTTGATGCCTTTGTAGGTGGTGACCCCCGCGCAGAGGATGGGCGCGATCGCTCCGAAGTCGACGCGATCCGGTAGGCGGGCGACATAGGCAGCCGAGCCGAGCGCGTACTCGGCGAAGCTTCCGTTCACCGAGTAGCCGCTGTTGCGCTGGGCCGCGCAGAGGGTCTCCCAGCCCGTGATGCAGAACTCGCACTCGCCGCAGGCGTCGTGGAGCCAGGCGATGCCCACCGGATCTCCTTCCTTGAGGGTCCTCACTCCCGGGCCGACTGCGGCGACGATCCCCGCCCCTTCGTGACCGGGGACGAAGGGCAAGGTCGGCTTGACCGGCCAGTCACCGTCCCCGGCGTGGAGGTCCGTGTGACAGACCCCTGTCGACCGGATCTTCACCAGGACCTCTCCGGGTCCTGGGGTGGGAATGGGAATCTCCTGGATCGCCAGCGGCTCCCGGAACTTCCGGACCACTGCTGCCTTCATCGTTCCGCTCATGGTTTCCGTCCGTCCTGAGTCAGTGTCTGGTGAGTGAGTGTCAGCCCGAGGCAAGAGCGATCCACGCGGGCTCAAGACGGCGGGTCCTGGTTCCCGTGCTGGTCGAAGTAGTGGTTCGACCGGCGGCTGGCGGCGGCCATCAGCCGGGCTTCCTCGAAGACCCGGGCGGTGATGGCGAGAAGCGGCGCAAGCAGCACGCAAGAATTGCGCGAGCTAAGCTGGCTGCATCCCCGCTCTCGCCCTCGGGCACGTGCAATGCACCGGCTCGAGGAGCCTGCCTTGCCGGCGCGTGGTGGCGGCAACGTGGGACTCGAAGGCGGCGGAGGAGGCCCGGGAATGAACCAGATCCTGGTTGTCGTGTTCGAGAACGAAGCAAGGGCGGATGATGGAAAGAGCGCTCTGCGGCAGCTTCACGCAGAAGGACGGGTGCTGGTCCATGCGTACGCGGTGGTCGCCAGGCGCTCGGACGGGACGGCAGAGGTGCAGCAGGAGGGGACCGGTCCATTGGGAGTGCTCCTCGGCACTGCGCTGGGCGCCCTGGTCGGCATGCTCGGCGGACCGGTCGGCGCAGCGGTGGGCGCCGCCGGCGGCCTGACTCTGGGAATGATCGCCAACGCGGACCAGGTACGCATCCGGAGCGATCTCCTCGAGGGGGTCCGCAGGGAACTGGCCCCGGGCAGGTTCGCCCTGGTGGCCGACGTCGACGAGGACTCGCCGGCTCCGGTCAACGCGCGGATGGAGAAGCTGGGCGCCACCGTGTTCCGGCTCTCGACGGCAGACGTGCGGGACATCGCCGACGAGGAGGACGAGGTGACGCTCGAGGCGGAGATCGCCCGGCTCGAGGTGGAGCAAGCGGTCGCCCTCAAGGACCGAGGGGCGGACCTCCGGGAGCTGCAGGCTCGCCTGGAGAGGGCGAAGAAGCGACGGGAGGCGGTTGCCCGATCCGCCCAGGCGAGGCGGGAGATCCTCGAGGCCAGGTCCGCAGCCAGCCGGACGACGGAGTCCTGAGGCCCCGGCGTACGTTTCCATTCTGGGCGGGGCAGCTCCTCCGCCCTCGGGGGAGGCTCGGTCGATGAGCATCGAGAGAATGCTTGGTGGAGGCTGCGCCGATCCCTTCCCGGTGTACCCGGCCCTCGCGGACACGCTCGTCGCTGCGCAGGTCCGGGCACCGCTGGAGCGTGATCCGACGGTGGCCCACGTACTCGGGACGTGTGCCGGGTACGCCTACGCGGATGCCGAGACGGTCTCCACGATGATGACCCGGCTCGGCCTCTGGGGTCACGGCTGCGTTCGGATCACCGAGGTGGTGGACGCGATGTTCGTCTACTCCACCGCGTACGTTCTGCAGAGCCAGTGTGGTCGAGTGGTGATCCTCTGCTACCGAGGGACCGAACCGGGGATACTCGGGAACTGGCTGGGGGATTTCGACGTCGCTCCCGAGTCGGGCACCCTTTCCCTCGCCGATGGAACGGCGGAGCTTCGGGTACATGGCGGTTTTCACCGCAACCTCCGCGTGACGTGGTGGGCGGTCTTGAACGAGCTGACGGCTGCGCTGGCCGGGAAGTCCCTTGTCGATCACCGCACCGCCGTGCCTCACCCGCTGGAAGCGATCTACGTCTGCGGTCACAGCCTCGGCGGAGCCATGGCGATGCTCTTCGCGCTGAAGCTCGGCAGCGACGTCCATCATCGCGCGATCGGTGAGCGGGTCCGTGCCGTCTACACCTTCGGCCAGCCGATGACCGTCCTCGTGCCGCTGCCCCCGGGGATCGAGGCCTTGCACCGGAACGTGTTCCGCCACGTCCTGGTGCACGACCCGATCCCCGCGCTGCCCGCGACCACCTGGGGGCCGTTCACCCACTTGGGGCAGGAGTACCGATTCCTCGACGGCGAGTGGCAACGTTCGGCCGCGCCGGTGGAGCAGCTCCCCAACATGCGGAACGTCCCGCGCATCGTGTTCAGCTTCCTCGAGCCTGGCAGACGGCGTGAGGCCTCTCGGTACGTGTTCAGCGAGCACGCACCGCAGCACTATCTCTCGGCGCTCCGCCCTCCAGGCCGGGTGACCGAGTTCGGCGACTGGACGAAGCCGTAGACGTCGGCCCGGGAGCAGATCGGGGCGTGGTGGCGTTGGACCCGCGCTGCTCAGCTCACCGCGGTGATCTCCTGAGCCTCCTCGAGGCCAGCGGTCGCGGGATTCTCCTCGAGCGCCCGCTGGACGGCGCTGCCGTCCACCGACTCCTCCTTCAGCAGCTGGCTGGCCAGGGCCTCGAGCGCGGCGCGCCGACTCACCAGCAGCGCTCGCGCGCGCTGGTACTGCACGCCGACGATCCGCTGGACCTCCTCGTCGATGATCTCGCGCGTTCGGGGGCTGATCGCGCCGCCATCGAGCGAGGTCCCTCCGAGGTACTGGAACTGCGCACCGGCGTAGCGTACCGAGCCCAGCGCGTCGCTCATCCCGTACTCGGTGACCATGCGCCGGCACAGCTCCGTGGCATGCTGGATGTCGTCGCTGGCCCCGGTACTGATGGAGTCGAAGGACACCTTCTCCGCGGCACGTCCGCCCATCATGACCGCCAGGCGATCCTCCAGCTCGTCGCTGGTGAGGAGGAAGCGATCCTCGGTCGGAAGCTGCAGCGTGTAGCCCAGCGCCCCCCGGGTGTGCGGGACGATGCTGATCTTGCTGACCGGATCGCCGTGCGGCACGAGCGCGGCGACGAGGGCGTGGCCGGCCTCGTGGTGGGCGACCGTGTTGCGCTCCCTCGCGTTCATGACCCGGGTCCGCTTCTCGAGCCCGGCGACCACGCGCTCGAGGGCGGTCTGGAAATCGTCGAGCGTGATGGCCTCGCCGTGCCGGCGCGCGGCCAGCAAGGCGGCCTCATTGACCACGTTCGCCAGGTCCGCGCCGCTGAAGCCCGGGGTCATCTGAGCGGCGCGCCCGATGTCGAAGTCCGGGGCCAGTCTGACCTTCCTGGTGTGGATGCGCAGGATCTCGGTCCGGCCGATCAGATCGGGGTTACCGACGGCGATCTGGCGGTCGAAGCGTCCGGCGCGGAGAAGCGCCGGGTCCAGGATCTCCGGCCGGTTGGTGGCGGCCATGAGAATCACCGGGTTGGCGGCATCGGTCTTGAAGCCGTCGATCTCCCCGAGAAGCTGGTTGAGCGTCTGCTCCCGCTCGTCGTTGGCCCCGATCCGTACCGTCCCGCCGCGGCTCTCGCCGATCGCGTCGATCTCGTCGATGAAGACGATCGCCGGAGCCACCTTGCGCGCCTGCTCGAAGAGGTCGCGGACTCGCGCCGCGCCGACCCCGACGAACATCTCCACGAACTCCGAGCCGCTGGTCTCGAAGAACGCGACTCGCGCCTCGCCGGCAGTCGCCTTGGCCAGCAGCGTCTTTCCGGTGCCAGGCGGCCCGACGAGCAGCACCCCCTTCGGGATGCGCCCACCGAGCGTGGTGAATCGCTCGGGCTCGCGGAGAAACTGGATGATCTCCTGCAGTTCGGCGATGGCCTCACCCGCACCACCGACGTCCTTGAAGGTGATGCCGACCTCCTCGGGCGTGACCACCGTGGCCTTGCTCTTGCCCACGCCGAAGAGGCCGGCCATGCCGCCTCCTGCTGCGCCCATCCGGCGGGCGGCGAAGGAGTAGAGCCCGAAGAGCAGCGCGGTGGGCAGGATCCAGGAGAGGAGCAGGGCCCCGATGGGGCTCGATGGCCTGGCGAAGGAATACTTCACTCCAGCCTTGTCGAGGTCCTCGGTGAGCCTGGGATCCGCCTGGGGCTCGAGGAAGGTGGTGAAGGGGACCGTCGCCCCTGGCTGGGCGCCGGCCGTGCTGCTCTTGAGCGCTCCCTGGATGCGGTCGTGCCCGACGACCACCTGGACGACCTCGCCGCCGGCGACCTTGTGCTTGAATTCACTGTAAGTGATCTCGGTCGCACGCCCGGCCAGGGGAGCCAGAACGAACTCCTGGAAGGCCCACATCACGACCAGCGCCGCCAGGAGGTAGCCGACGTTGAAGCGAAACTGGCGCTGACGCTGCTCCTGCCCCTTCCCGTCCTTCCGGCCATCCTTCGACGAGGTGGGCGGCTCGTGCTGGTCCATGTCAGGTCACTCCCCGAAATAATTCTTTTGGTTGCAATGGATGTACCCGCGGGAACTTTTCGATCCTTCACGGGAACACGCCTTGCATCGCCGCCGGCAGCGCCCTTCTCGCCCAGGCGCGCGCGAACCTTCTGCGCTCCGGGCTCTCGTTGCACGCACCTCTCGCGCCATGCGGGTCGGGGCTCTCATTCGATGGTTCGGAGGTCAGCGTCGTCGTCGACGCACGCCTCGCCGCGCATCCATCCGGCCCCGTTCTTGTACGTGAGCTCGCTCGGAGATTGAGCGCACCCCGATGCTGCGCATTGCCCACGTTTCCGACACCCACGTCCTCTCGACGAGCGAGATCGAGTGGCGCAAGATGCTCTTCAACAAGCGGCTCACCGGCCAGGCCAACACTCTCCTCCGGCGCGGACGGGTGCACCGCCGCGAGTACCTGCTGGCCGTGCTCGCCGCCGCCGCTGCGGGCGCCGATCACGTCGTCGTGACCGGCGACATCACCAACCTCGCTCTGGAGAGCGAGTACCAGGAGGCGCGTGCGCTACTCGATGGCGTTGCCCGCTCCGTCGAGGTCACGGTCATCCCCGGCAACCACGACATCTACCTTCCGTCCATTCACCGCGAGCGGCGCTTCCCCCATCACTTCCGGAGCTTCCTTCGGAGCGATCTCCCGGACCTGGCGCTCGACCTTCCCGCCGGCCCCTTCCCCTGCGTCAAGCTGCGCGGACCGGTGGCGATCATCGCCCTGTCGAGTGGTGTACCCCGCCCCCCCTTCGTCGCCGCTGGCTACCTCGGCAATGCGCAGCGAGAGGCCCTGGCGCGAGTGCTGGCTCATCGCGAGGTCGCCCATCGCACCCCGGTGATCCTGGTGCATCACCCGCCAGTCGACAGCCGGAGCCGCCTCGCCCAGCTCCGTGATGGCCTGGTCGACGCGGCGCCCCTGCGGGACACCCTCGCACCTCTGGGGCGAGGACTGGTGCTCTTCGGCCACCTCCACGTCCGGGTGCGCTGTGTGATCCGCACCGCCACCGGCACGCTGGAGGTCGTCGGTGCCAGCGGGGCTGCGCTCGACCACCCCGATCCCTCGGTCCGCGCCGGCTTCAACCTCTACCAGGTCGGCGACGACGGACGGATCCTGACCCTCGAGGCGCACGTCCTCGACGGGCCAGGGACCGCCCTGCGGCGCGCCGACATCCCCGAGCGAGCGGCCTGCGTATGAACTACCGGCGGGTCCTCTTCATCACCGAGCTGGGGGTGGATCCCCGGGCGGCGGTGGCGCTGGTCCGGCGCGTCGCTCCTGCCGCCCAGCTCTTGGTCGTCGTCGTTCGCCTGCCCGAGCGTCAGATTGCCTGGCTTGCCGACCAGGCCCCCGGCGAGCTGAACCAGGCCTCGCACGCGGCGCTGGAGAGCCTGCGCGCCTCGACCGCCGGGGCGGGGGAGCGGGTGGAGCTGAAGCTGGCGCACCGGCTCGCCACCGACGAGGTGGTGGAGCTGGCGGCGGCGTCGGACATCGACCTGCTCGCCGCTGGCCCGCTCCCGCTGAGCGGTCTTTCCGTCCTGGCCGAGGTGCGGAAGCGCCATCCCCTCGCCGTGCTGTGGACTGCTGACGCCCCCACCATGGATCGCCCGGTCACCGAGCTGTTGTGCTTCGCGCCGGGCAACCGCGAGCGCGCCGCCGTCGCCTCGTTCCTGCGCGCTCATGGCAATCCCGCGCTGCACGCCCGGGTCATGCTGCGCAGGCCCGAAGCCCTCGGCCAGCTCTCCGCCGCACCGGACATGGCGGGCATCACCGCACGGGTGGATCCGGTGCCGCTCGCTGGAGGGCTGAGCTCCCTGCTGGGCAGAGAGGCAGCTCAGAGCCCCATCGACCTGCTGGTGCTGGCGCGGTTCCCCGGCGCCCTGCTGCCCCTGGCTGCCTGGCCAGCTCCGCCCCTCATCCTTCCGCCGATGGAGGTGGCCCCGACCGTGCTGCGGCGGGCGATCGATGTGCCTGATCTCGTGCAGGAAGCCGGCGCGCTCCGTGTGCGCGTCGACTATGCCTCCGGGGTGGGCCGCCGCGATCCCATCCCCGACCAGCGGGTGGGGTTCGTCTCCGGCGGCCGCGTGGTGGCGGTCATCACCACCAGCCACGGCGAGGGTGAGCTGCCCGCCGGCCTCGAGGTCCCTTCCCTCGGCGTCTGCCGGGTCCCGGAGGACGCCGATCCCGGTCCGCTCGCCCCGGTCGAGGTGCAGGTCGGGATCATCCGGCCCGGCTCCCGGCCGTTGCTGCTCCTCGACGCCGGCCTCGCCGACCGGGAGCTGTTCCTTCTTGCCGGAGTCCCGGCAGACGCCGCCGACCTGCTCGCGGTGCGACTTCGCGCCACCCAGAGCTGCAAGGCCATTCGCGCCCGTTTGCTGGCCGCCGGGCTCCGTCCGGTGGTCGCCGACGCCAGCACCGTCCTGGACGAAGGGGAGGCGCTCGACGTGGGTGAAACCCTGGATCCGGTACGTCTCGCGCGCGTGGGGGCTCGAATGCGCTGCGCCGGGTTCCCGGTGGTGGGCATCGTCCACGGTGGCAGACGCTCGCCGCGGACCATCGGGTTCAGGGCGGTGACGGCGACCGAGGCCGCCGCCACCCGCTGGTACCTTGACGCCCCGCCCGACAGGACCGTGTCCGTCGGCGCTCGCCTCGAGGCGACGACCGGCGCTTCACTCATCACCGGCAACCGGGTCGAGCTCGAGCTCGACAACGCCAGGGCGCGCCACTGGTTGCTCGACGCCATCGCTGCCAGCCGTGAGCGGTTTCACCTCCAGGTGTACATGGCGGTGGACGACGACGTCGGCAGTGCGGTCGAGGCAGCGCTGGCGGCGGCCGGTGCCCGAGGGGTCGCCGTGCGCGTGCTCGTCGATTCGTTGCACGGGCTTCACGGATCGCTCGGACAGCACAATCCGCTGCTCGAGCGCCTCGGCAAACGTCCCGGGGTCGAGGTCCGCGTGTCGCGGCCGGTCACGGGCCTGCCCTCGCTCGAGGACCTGAAACAGCGGGACCACCGCAAGATCGCCATCGCCGATGGCGCCACCGGCCTCGTCGGCGGGCGCAACCTCTCGCACGAGTACTACACCGGGTTCGAGGAGGTGCGGCTCACGCCCGAGTCACCGTGGCGCCAGGTGCCGTGGCTCGACGCCGGCGCGCGGGTCGAGGGCCCGGCCGTCACCGCGCTGGACCGCTCCTTTCTCGAGGCCTGGACCGAGGCGGGAGGCGCGGCATTCGCGATCGCCGACCGCCCGCCGGTCGGGGAGACCAAGCTCCGGGTCGTCGTCCACCATGGGTTGCAGGACGCCGCGACCCTCGAGGCCTACCTGGCGCTCATCGAGACCGCGCAATCCCACCTCTACGCCGTGAACGGGTTCCCGCTGATCCTGGAGATCCAGCATGCGCTCTTGCGTGCGCGCCGCCGAGGAGTCCGGGTCTGCACTCTCTTCGGCCACCTGACGCCCACCCACGGCGCCACACCGTTCGAGGGCCCCTTTGCCAGCGCGCGAACCGCGGCGACACAGCTGGTGCATTCGCGGATGGACGCGCTGATCGCCGCAGGCGGGGAGGGCTATCGCTTCTCCGTTCCCCCACAGCCTGGATGGACCGAGGGCCTCGGTGCAGTGCGCTCGCACGTGCACGCCAAGGTGATGAGCGCCGACGGCCGGGTCTGCGCGGTCGGGAGCGCCAACCTGGACATCACCGCCGGCTACTGGGAGAGCGAGCTCCTCCTGCTGGTGGAGGATCCCCCGGTCACCAGGGCTCTGGAGGCCCGCATCGAGGCGCTCATCGCCCGCTCGGACCGCGTGGATCGGAGCGATCCCGCGTGGCAGCAATTCGCCAGCCGCCGCCAGTGGATGCGGCGCTGGCCCGGCGTCCTCTCGATCTGACCGCGGGCCGCGCAGTGCTTGCGCGCGTGGGTGAATCTTCTGCATTCCGTGCAGCCCTAACCGCCCGCAACATCTGTGCTTTCCAGCAAGATGCCACGCATGCCCTGTGGGCATGATTCGTGATTGCTCCCACCCTGCGAACCCTCCGCTTGCACCTGTCGCTCCGGGTCAGAGCCGCGCAGACGCATCCGGCTGAGCTCGCCAACGGCGCGAGACGGTGCTCCGTCCGCGCAGGAGGACCTCGATGGATCGCATGCTGGTGGTCGTCTTCGACGACGAGAAGAAGGCTTATGAGGGCAGGAAGGCGCTCCTGCAACTCGATGCGGAGGGAAGCGTGTTCGTCTACGCCTCCGCGGTGGTGGCAAAAGGCAGCGACGGAACGGCTGCAGTGAAGCAGGAGGACTCCGCCCCGCTGGGGACGCTGCTCGGCACCTCACTGGGAGTGATGATCGGCTTGCTGGCTGGACCGGCAGGCGCGGCGGCGGGCGCCGCGGCAGGCGCGGCGGCGACCGGCGCGGCGATCGGCGGCCTGAGCGGGGCGACGGTGGGGTCGATCGTGGACATCGACCAGCTGCGCATCGGTAACGACTTCATCGACGATGTCCGCAAGGGGCTCTCGCCGGGGAAGGCAGCCGTGGTGGCGGAGGTCGACGAGGAGTGGACCACCCCGGTCGATCTCCGGATGGAGAAGCTCGGGGGCACCGTCTACCGGCGGTCGTTCTCCGAGATCCGGGACATCGCCAACGACGAGGACGCCGCGGCGATCAAGGCGGACATCGCGCAATACAAGGCGGAGCGGGCGCAGGCCAGCGCCGAGATGAAGGCCAAGCTCCTGGACCGCATCAACAAGCTGGACTCCAAGCTCCAGGCCCGGATCCAGAAGGCGAAGGAAGGGCGCGAGGCGGCAAAGCGGGCCGCCCAGGCCAAGGCGGACCGCGCCAAGGTGAAGGCCGCCATCGCCCAGGCGAGAGCCCCGTGACCGGGAGGGAAACGCCATGACCACGACGACAAGTGGACAACGACCCATTCTCGATGAGGTCAAGCACCGCTCCGGATGGGCGGTGTTCATGGGACTGCTGACCATCGCGCTGGGGATCGTCCTGCTGATGTACCCCTTCGCCACCGCCACCGCGACGACACTGTTCGTCGGCTCCATCCTCACGCTCGTCGGCGTGGTGGAGATCGGCCTTGCCTTCGCCTCCCAGACGCCGGGGACGTTCTTCCTCCGGCTGCTCATGGCGGTGCTCTACGGCTTCACCGGGATCGTGCTCATCGTGAATCCGTTCGCCGGGGCCGCGAGCCTGACGCTCTTCGTCGGGTGCATGCTGGTCCTGCGGGGGATCCTGGCGATGGTCGCCGCCTTCCAGGTCCGGCCGCTGAACGGCTGGGGCTGGCTGGTCGTCGACTCCCTCGCCAACCTCGCCGCTGGCATCCTCATCATCGCCAAGTGGCCGTCGAGCACGGCGTGGGCGGTGGGGACGCTGGTGGGCGCCTCGGTGCTGGTGACGGGGATCTCCCGGACCATCGTCGCCGCGCAGGTCCGGCGCGGCGCGGGGGACGTGGGACGGCTGACGAAGGCACCTGCGTGAGAAGTGCAGGTCACAGGGCCACGGTCTCCTTGACCGTGGCCCTCCTCGCCGCCCCGCTGGTCGTCAGCGGGCTTCCGCTGGCCGGCAGGGCGGCGGCTTCGGAGCAGCAGCAGTCGACGGATGTGGAGGTCCAGCTCGGGCAGGAGGTCTTCGACGAGCTGAAGGCCAAGGGGATGATCGTCGCCGGCTCGCCCCTCTACGACACGCTGAAGCCGCTCGAGGCGCAGATCGTCCGCGTCGCCCAGCCGCGCTACGAACATCCGTTCCGCTTCTACCTGGTCCACATGGCCCAGCCGAACGCCTTCTCCACCCCGGGCGGGAACGTCTACGTGGGGGATGCGCTGCTCTTCTTCGTCAAGAATCGCGAGGAGCTCGCCGGAACGCTGTGCCACGAGGTGGCGCATACCATCCATCACGACACGGTGACCCTGATGGAGAAGCGCGAGCAGCTGCTGCTCAAGAGCCTGGGGGCCGTGGTCCTGCTCGGCCCGACCCGCGCGCATCTCCTGGCCCTCGCGCTTCTGGGAAAGCTCAACTCCCTCGGCTACTCGCGAGAGGTCGAATCACGCGCGGACCTCACCGGGGCGGACATCTGCGCGGCGGCGGGTCTGAATCCCTGGGGGCTGGTGTGGCTGTTCAAGGACTTCCAGGACGCACAGGTTGGACAGGCTCCCGAGCTGCTGGCCGACCACCCGAACAACGTCCATCGCATCCAGGCGCTGGAGGAGTATTTCAAGAAGGCCCCGAACGTCTTCGGGAAGTTCAATCCCGATCCGCGGTCGGCGACCCAGATGAAGCTTCCAGCCGACACCGCCGAGACGTTCCTGCGCTGAGTGCCGCGCCTGGCTCGGGCCATCCCCGATCTGGGGCGCATCGTAATCACCGGCTGGAGGCGACGCCGCAGGCACTCACTGGCGGGGCACCATCAGGGTGAGCAGCGCGGCCGCCTCGGGATCGCTCCAGCTCGCGAGCGCCGCGGGGACGAGCAGGCTCACGGTCTCGTTGGCCATGGGCCCGCAGGTCCGCAGCCCGGTGTACCGCCCGGCCCCCCAGACCAGATCGAGCCGGCACTCCCCGACCGTGCCGCGGATCTTCTGCGGGCTCAGCCAGACGGTCGACGGCTGCCCGCGGACCAGGCCCGTCGCCCGGGTCTCGTCGCCATCCGGCATCAGGGTGAGATCATAGTTGTCGCCGGCGTAGCGGCCGGTGATCTGGCTTCCCTTCGCCTGGAGATCCACTGGCAGGTCCACCCGGATGGTCCCCTGGATCCTCCCCGCGGCGCGCTTCAGGTCGACGAAGGGGCCCCGCGCGCCGGAGTCGGTCACCGTCGCCCGGTTCAGGGTGTCGGTCGTCTGGAACTGGATCTCGGTGATGTCCGGCGTGGCGCTGAGCAACTTCCAGCTCGGCACCGTGGACTCCACGGGCGTGTGAGCACAGCCAGCCAGCAGCACCAGGCACAGCGCGGGTCGACGCATGGGAACCCTCCTGGAATGTTCTGTCGCCTTCGGAGGCGGCGATGTTACCAGGCGCTCGGGCTCGCCCGAGGTCCAAGAGCAAGCGACGCGCAGCGTTGTACCCCGCCGCCCCGAAACCGACCCCTCCGGTGCCCCCCCGGGCTCTCCTCGAAGCTCAGGCGACGATGTTCGTCCCCCCGTCCACGTACACCGTACCGCCGGTGATTCGCCGGGCGAGCGGCGTGGCCAGATAAGCGCAGGAGAACCCCACGTCCATGATGTCGACCAGCTCGCCCAGGGGAGCCTTCTGCGCGGCCTCGTTCAGGAGCAGCTCGAAGTTCTTCAGGCCCGACGCGGCGCGGGTCTTGAGGGGGCCCGGTGAGATGGCGTGGACGCGGATGCCGCGCGGTCCCAGCTCGTAGGCGAGGTACCGGCAGGAGGCCTCGAGCGCGGCCTTCACCGGGCCCATCACGTTGTAGTTGGGCACCACCCGGTTGGCCCCGTAGTAGCTCATGGCGAACATGGTCCCGCCGTCCTTCATCAGCGGTGCGGCGAGCTTCGCCATCCGGACGAAGGAGTGGCAGGAGACGTCCATCGCCCGGCCGAATCCCGCGGCGGAGCAGTCGAGGAGCCCTCCCTGAAGGTCCTCCTTGGGCGCGAAGGCGATGGAGTGGACCAGGCTGTCCAGCTTTCCCCAGCGGGCTCGGATGAGGTCGAACACCGCCTCCAGCTGGCCGGGGACGCTGACGTCCAGCGGGGCGGTGAGGGTCGCTCCCAGCTCGGTGGCGAGGGGCTCGACGTGGGACCGGGCCTTCTCGTTGAGCCAGGTGACCGCCAGTTCCGCCCCCAGTTGTCGGAAGGCCCTGGCGCAACCGTAGGCGATGGATTGATCGTTGGCGATGCCGACCACGAGGACCCGGTGGCCCTCGAGGACCGGTCTGGTGGTGTTGTCGCTCATGGCTTGTTCCTCCTGCTCACCAGAGTCCGAGGAGCTTCCACCAGACGAGCCCCACCCCGAGCCAGAGCACGACGTTCACCAGGCTCATCAGCAGACCGCGGCCCGAAGGCCGGCCAGTCCGGCGCCGAGGATCAACACGTCGTGGGTGGCGGTCTGGTCCATCGTCTCTCCGCGGGATGCCGCTTCGACGAACACGCCCCCGAGGTGGCAGACGCGGTCCAGGGAAGAGGCGCTGGTGACTCTCTATTTGTTTCCAGCTTCGAGATCGGCGAAGAGCGTGCGCGGGGGACGCAGCTTCGCCGCTGCGCTCGGGGAGCCGGGTTCGGGCAAGGCGCGGTTGCCGGATGCTCACGGCGAGGGGCTCGCCCTTCCGCCGCGGGGCGAAGTGGAACTCTCGCTCCAGCCTCGCTCGGAGAATTGGGTGACCCGCTCGCAGTCGGAGTATTTCTTCAGCACACCCAAGAGGTTGGCGAGGGCGGCCCGTGTTTCACGGCAGCGGCCCGGACCCGTGGAACGAGCCGCTCGCGGCGGTGACCTGGCAGTGGTCCGGAAACACCGCGGCCCCGGGCGCAACCGAACAATCAATCGTGAGCCTCCTGCAAACAATGAAAGTCGCCAGAACCCTCCGCGTGGCCCCGGTGCCGCGGGCCGATGTGGCCGGGGTAAGGCTGGGGAGAGCTCTCCTTCTCCTCGTGTCGATCGGATGGGCAGTGCCCGTTCTCGGTGCCCAGGACAAGCCGGAGCCCACGCCTCCGTCCTCGGAGCCGAGGTCCGCGCCCTATCAGCCGGCACCGCCACCCTCGGACGCGGCGACCTCCGCATCCGGCTCGGCGGCCCCGCCCGCGGAGCTTCCGCCCCGCCGTGACGTCCCGGACTACCGTCGGCTCGACTCCGAGCCGACCTCGGCGGGTGACGTCCTCATCTGGGTGCCCCGGGTCATCCTCCTTCCGGCCTATCTGGTCACCGAGTACGCGCTGCGTGCCCCGGTGGGTGGGGTCAGCACCGTCGCGGAGAAGAACAACTGGGCCGGGTCCCTCTACGACTTCTTCGCCTTCGGCCCCAACCACCGCGGCGGGATCTTGCCGACGTTCTCCTTCAACACCGGGTTCCGGCCGACCATCGGGGCCCACTTCTTCTGGGACGACACGTTCGTCGCCAGGAACACCTTCACCGCGGACGTCGCCTGGGGCGGCTCGGACTGGGTCCGGGTGGCGCTCGGGGATCGGTACACGTTCTCCGGGGGCGACTGGGTCGCGCTCCAGGCTCACTGGCAACGCCGCCCGGACAACGTCTACTTCGGCATCGGGGGGGACACCTCGGACGACTTCCGCTCCCGCTACGGCACCGACCAGATCGAGGGGCGGCTGACCTACATGCACCAGATGGGCGCGCTCCGGCTGGAGAGCCACGGCCGCGTGTACCGCACGGTGTTCCGCGACTACAACTGCTGCGGCGACCCCACCGTTGCCGAGCGGGTCGCGCGCGGCGAGCTGGCGCCTCCCCCCGGCTACGGTCAGAACACCACCGCGGCTGAGGTTGGACTGCGGGCGGTGCTCGATACCCGGTCGACCGGGGACACCAACCGCAGCGGAGTCCGGATCGGAGTCGCGGTCGCACCCGCCGTGGACACCACCCAGGGTTTCGATCGCTCCTGGATCCACTACGGCGCGCACGTCGAGGGTTCCTGGGACGTGACCGGCAAGGGCCGGGTGCTCAGCCTCGGCGTGTTCACTGCCTTCTCCGACCCCATGGGCGACCAGCCGGTCCCGTTCGACGAGCTCGTCGTGGTCGGGGGGACCGAGCCCTTTGCCGGGTTCCTGGCCGGTCGGATCCGGGACCGGAGCGCCGCCGCGGCGCAGCTCTCCTGGCGATGGCCGGTGTTCGATTACCTGGACGGAGTCGTGGCCGTCGGCTTCGGGAACGTGTTCGACAAGCACCTGAGTAACTTTCGCTGGGACGCGCTCCGGGGATCGTTCGAGGTCGGCCTCCGGACCCAGCCCTCCTTCGGACGGAGCAGCTTCCAGATGGTCTTCGGAATGGGGAGCGAGCCGTTCTCCAGGGGCTTCAGCATCAATTCCTTCCGCTTCGCACTCGGGGTCACCTATGGAATCTAAGGATCTCACCCGCATCGCGCTGGTGGCCGTCGGCGTGTGGGTACTCCTCATGTGGGGGATCCTCACGGGCTGCGCCTCCGGTCCGCGCCAGTTCAAGGCCGCACCTGCCGTCTGGGCAGACGATGACCGCCGGCCGTTCCAGCGTCCCCCGGAGACCTCGTACATCCCGAAGTATTGGGACGGTGCCGACCACATCCTCTTCCGGCCGGTCTCCCACATGTTTCTGCTCGAGACCTCGCGCGCGGCCGTGAACGTGAACGCCCTGGACGAGGTCCCGGATTCGAGCTGGTTCGTGAATCGTCTTTCGCGTCAGCGAATGACATCGGAGGAGATCGCCCGCGGCGCTTGCTCGCGACCATCGCCCGAGGCGGACCTGCCCTGGAAGGTCGTGGGGGCGAAGGCCGATGGCGACAACCCGGGATTCCAGATCACGACCCGATCCGGGGGCAGGTATCTCCTGAAGTTCGACAACAAGAGCCAGTGGGAACGGGCATCGGCGGCGGACGTGGTCGGGAGCCGGCTCTACTTCGCGGCCGGATTCCAGGCTCCGTGCAACCGCGTGGTGTACTTCCGCCCCGCCGAGCTTCAGCTCCCCGAAAAGCCGATCTCAGGCTCGGACGGGAAGCCGCTCACCCCTGAGAGCATCGAGGTGATGCTCAAGGACCTCCCCCGGGAGCAGGATGGCAGTCTGCGGAGCATGGCCAGCGAGTTCCTGCCAGGGAAGCCGATCGGGCCCTGGCTCTACGAGGGCGTCCGCGGAGACGACCCGAACGACGTGGTCCCGCACGAGGACCGCCGAGAGCTCCGCGCCTCGCGGCTCCTCGCCGCCTGGATCAGCCATCACGACGCGCGCTCGATGAACACGCTGGCGCTCTGGGCCGATGACGGGGGCGGACGGGGCCACGTCGAGCATTACATGCTCGACTGGGGAGATACACTCGGCGGCCTGATCCAGATCGGGAACGACACCGATGGCAGGATGGACAGGCTCTCCCGCCGCGTCGGTTACACTTACTACATCGACTTCGGGGCGATCGCGACCGACTTCTTCACCTTCGGCGCGCTGGAGCGCCCCTGGGAGCGCGCTCACTACGGGCCGGCCGGGAGGATCTTCGGTTACTTCAACGACGAGGAGTTCGTCGCCGAGGACTGGAAGGTGGGCTACCCCAATCCCGCGTTCTCCAACATGGTGGAGGAGGACGGCGCCTGGATGGCGCGGATCATCGCCCGCTTCGACGACGAGACCATCTCAGCCGTGGTCCGCGAGGCGCGCCTCACCAGCCCCGTGGCCCGGAGCGAACTGGCGCGCATCCTCCGGGGCAGACGCGACCGGATCCTCCAGCGATACCTCCTGCGGCTCTCCTCGCTCACCGACGCGCGGGTCCAGGACCACGCCCTCTGTGTCCGCGACCGGGCCGCAGAGACCGGCGTACCCACCGCCCCCGCCTTCTCCGCCCGGATCTGGTTTTCGTCGACGAGCTTCGGCGACCTCTCGGTCCAGCGCCGGAGCGACGGCGAGCTGTGCACCGTGCTCCCGACGCTGCCTCCCGGCCAGCGGATCGTGGAGTTGTCCACCGGCAGGCCTGGTCAGGGACCCCTCTGGGTTCACGTTCAGGAGGCGTCGGGCGCACAGGTGGTCGGGCTGCGACGACCGGAATCCGCGGACCAGGCCCCCTAGAAGTTTCTTCTCCGTCCTGAGGGGTGGGGGCGAAACAATTTGCCTGGGCGCAACGACTGCTCTTCGATGACCCCTCGCGCTGCCTCGCTCTGCTTTTCCCTCTCACTCCTCACCGCCCCGCTCGCACTCGCCCAGCAGTCCGTGCCGCCTTCCTCCTCCCAGGAGGCGGTGGTTGCCTGCGCGGGTCGCGAGTCCGGGGCGTCCTGTCCCACGCAGCACCAGGGCGGCCGGAGCGTCACCGGAGGCTGCCGGCAGGTGCCCGGCCGGACCGCCGCCTGCGACCCCGAACCGCCGCCGCGCTTGGGGCCTCCCCCCGAGGCGCTCGAGGCCTGCAAGGGTCAGCAGGATGGTGAGGCCTGCGGCGTTGCCGGCCCTCGAGGAGAGCCTCTCGCCGGCATCTGCCGGAGCGGGCCGCCCGGTGAACCGGCGGCCTGTGTGCCCAAGGGCCCGCCGCCGCTTCCCGCGACCGGCGGCAGCGGTCGGTGATCCCCTACCTCAGCCGGGGAGGGGAGAGGACTGCAGCGACCACGCGGCACGGTACGAGCTTTCCTCTCGGGGCCACCGTCTCCCCCGCCGGGGTCAACTTCAGCGTCTTCTCGCGCCAGGCCACCCGGATGGATCTCCTCCTGTTCGATGACGTCGACCAGGCGCAGCCCAGCCGCGTGATCGAGCTCGATCCTCGCAACCACCGCACCTACCACTACTGGCACGTCTTCGTTCCGGCGGTCCGTCCCGGACAGCTCTACGCCTATCGCGCCTTCGGTCCCTACCTACCCGAGCATGGCCTCCGATTCGATCCGAGCAAGGCTCTGCTCGACCCGTACGGGCGTGCGGTCGTCGTCCCCGAGGCGTATTCCCGTCCCCTGGCAGGGCGATACGGGGCGCCCGATGCGCTGGCCATGAAGAGCGCGGTGGTGGACACCAGTGCCTACGACTGGGAGGGCGACGCGCCGCTGCATCGGAGCCTGGCCTCGACCGTGATCTACGAGATGCACGTTGGCGGCTTCACCCGCCATCCCAGCTCGGGAGTCGCTGCCGAGCGGCGAGGGACGTATGCCGGGATGATCGAGAAGATCCCCTACCTCCGCAAGCTCGGCATCACCGCCGTGGAGCTGCTTCCGGTCTTCCAGTTCGACCGCCAGGATTGCCCCCCGGGGCTGGTCAATGACTGGGGATATTCCCCCGTTTCCTTCTTCGCTCCCCACGTGGGCTACAGCTCGCGGAAGGACCCTCTCGGCCCCATCGACGAGTTCCGGGACCTGGTGAAGGCGCTCCACCGCGCCGGTATCGAGGTCATCCTCGACGTCGTCTACAACCACACCGCGGAGGGGAATGCCGCGGGACCCACCCTCTGCTTCCGCGGCCTGGCGAACGAGGTGTACTACCTCCTCGAGGAGGATCGCGCTCGGTACGCCAACTACAGCGGCACCGGCAATACGCTGAACACGAATCAGTCGATCGTGCGCCGCATGATCCTCGACAGCCTCCGGTACTGGGTGAGGGAGATGCATGTCGATGGCTTCCGCTTCGACCTCGCAGCCATCCTGGCCCGCGACGAATCAGGCCACCCGCTGGAGAAGCCCCCGACTCTGTGGGACATCGAGTCGGATCCGGTGCTCGCTGGCACCAAGCTGATCGCGGAGGCCTGGGACGCCGCCGGTCTCTACCAGGTCGGGAGCTTCGCGGGCGACAGCTGGATGGAATGGAACGGGGCCTTCCGCGACGATGTCCGCGGCTTCCTGAGAGGAGACAGGGGCACCGTGCAGAAGCTTCCGCAGCGAATGCTCGGCAGCCCCGACATCTTCGGGCACGAAGAAAGGGAACCCGAGCAGAGCGTCAACTTGGTGACCTGCCACGATGGATTCACCCTGAACGATCTGGTCTCGTACAACGACAAGCACAACGAGGCGAACGGGGAAGGGAACCGGGACGGGACTGACGACAATCGGTCCTGGAATTGCGGAGTCGAGGGGGCGATCGAGGATCCCGAGGTCGAGAGCCTGCGCCGGCGGCAGGTGAAGAACTTTCTCGTCTCGATGCTGGTCTCGATGGGGACCCCGATGCTGCTGATGGGCGACGAGATGCGCCGGACCCAGCGAGGCAACAACAATGCGTACTGCCAAGACAACGAGATCAGCTGGCTCGACTGGGGGCTCCTCGATCGGCATCCGGACCTCCATCGGTTCGTGCGAATGGCCATCGCCGCCCGGCTGCGGTGGAGGGAACGGATCGAGAGGCGCGAGGACTACGGACTGAGCCTCACCGAGCTGCTGCGCCGGGCACGGTTCGACTGGCACGGCATCCGGCTCGGCCAGCCCGACTGGGGCGACAATTCGCACAGCTTCGCGTGCACCGTTCGCTCCGGTCCAGGCCACCTTCCCTTCTGGTTGCACATGATGTTCAACGCCTATTGGGAGGCGCTGGACTTCGAGCTGCCTCCCCGGCCGGACGACGCTTCTGCGGGGTGGCGGCGCTGGGTGGACACGGCACTGGAATCCCCCGAGGACATCGTGGACCTCTCGGCCTCGGCTCCCCTGGTGCCGGGGACTCACTATCGGGTCATGCCGCGTTCGATCGCCATCCTGTTCATGCCCATCGATGCTCGCTCGAGACCGAGGCCCGCCGGCGAGGGCGCGCTCTTGAGGCTGGTGCCGGATGCTGGCGATCAGGGGGCGCCCAGCGCCTGATCCACGATCGCCTGGGCCGCGGCAACCAGTCTGTCGAGGTGGGCAGGACTCTCGTAGCTCTCGGCATAGAGCTTGTAGATGTTCTCCGTGCCCGATGGCCGCGCCGCGAACCACCCGTTGGCCGCGGTGACCTTCAGCCCGCCGATGGGAGCGTCGTCACCCGGAGCCCGCGTGAGCTTGGCAGTGATCGGCGCTCCGGCAATCTCCGAAGCCCGGATGGCGTCGGGCGACAGCTTCCGGAGCCTCGCCTTCTGCTCCGGAGTGGCAGGGGCATCGATGCGCGTGTAGTAGGTCGCGCCCAGCTCCCTTGTCAGCTCCCGGTAGCTCTCCCCCGGGTCGTCGCCGGTGCGAGCGGTCATCTCCGCCGCGAGCAGGCCCATGATCATCCCGTCCTTGTCGGTGGTCCACACGGTTCCGTCCCGGCGCAGGAAGCTGGCTCCGGCGCTCTCCTCGCCGCCGAAGCAGCAGGAGCCGTCGAGCAGCCCCGGCACGAACCACTTGAAGCCGACGGGCACCTCGAGGAGCCGGCGCCCGAGCTTCTGCAACACGCGGTCGATCATGCTGCTGCTGACCAGGGTCTTGCCCACCGCCACGGTGGCGGGCCAGCGGTCCCGGGACTGGAGCAGATACTGAATGGCGACGGCCAGGTAGTGGTTCGGGTTCAGCAACCCCACCGAGGGCGTGACGATGCCGTGCCGGTCCGCGTCGGTATCGTTGGCAAAGGCGACGCGGAACCGATCCTTGAGGCCGACCAGCCGCGCCATGGCGTACGGACTCGAGCAGTCCATCCGGATCCTGCCGTCGTGATCGACGGTCATGAACGAGAACGTCGGATCGATCACCGGATTGACGACGACGATCTCCGTCCCATACAGGGCGTTGATTCGCTCCCAGTACGGATTGGACGCTCCGCCGAGCGGGTCGACGCCGAGCTTCAGACGCGCGCCGCGGATGGCTTCCATGTCGACGACGTTGCGCAGATCCTCCACGTAGGGGAGGGCGAGATCGGCCTGGTGCGTCGTTGCCGCGCTCATTGCGGCCTCCAGCGCTCGCCGCTTCACGCCGCTGTTGCCCGCTCGCAGCAGGTCGTTCGCCCGGCTCTGGATCCAGTCGGTGGCGAAGGTATCGGCCGGCCCGCCGGTCGGCGGGTCGTACTTGAATCCACCGTCCTCCGGCGGATTGTGGGACGGTGTGACCACGATGCCGTCCCCGAGGCCGGTGGTGCGGCCGCGGTTGTAGACGAGGATCCCTCGGGAGATGACAGGGGTGGGCGTGACGCCGTCGTCCCGCTGGATGATCGTCTCGACACCGTTGGCCGCGAGGACCTCGAGCGCCGTGCGCTGAGCCGGCCCCGACACGCCATGGGTGTCCTTGCCCATGAAGAGCGGTCCATCGATTCCCTGCGCGCGGCGGTGATCGCAGATGGCCTGGGTGATGGCGAGGATGTGAGCCTCGTTGAACGAGCCCTGGAGCGGCGATCCCCGGTGGCCGCTGGTCCCGAAGCTCACCAGCTGCCGCGGATCGTCCGGATCGGGTCTGCGATCGTGATACTCTCGCTCGAGGCGCGCGGGGTCGATCAGGAGAGTCGCCGGCGCCGTTTTGCCGGCCAGCGGCGAGATCGTCACCCGCGTCGGCGCCTCCGCTACTCCACCGGACATGGCTTCGCCCCCCAGATGTCCGCCGCGTACTCGGCGATCGTGCGGTCGCTGGAGAACTTTCCCGAGCCGGCCACGTTCAGGATCGCCTTGCGGGTCCAGGCGCTGGAATCGCCGTAGAGCTCGCAGAGCCGCCGGTCGGCGTCGAGGTACGCCCTGAGATCGGCGAGGTGCATGTAGCGGTCGCCACCGGTCAGCAGGCTGGCGCGCAGCGGGGCGAAGACTCCCGGCTCGTTCCGGCTGAAGTGATCCGAGAAGATGAGGTCCAGGGCCGCGCGGGTCTCGGCCTCGTGGTCGTAGTGCCAGGAGGGGTTGTACCAGCCCCGGCTGCTGGCGACCTGCTCCGCGGTCAGGCCGAAGAGGAAGAAGTTCTCCTCGCCGACCTCCTCTGCCATCTCGATCGTCGCGCCGTCCCGGGTGCCGATGGTCAGGGCACCGTTCATCATGAACTTCATGTTGCTCGTACCACTGGCCTCGTAGCCAGCGGTCGAGATCTGGTTGGAGACCTCAGAGGCCGGGATGACCCGCTCGGCCTGCGACACGCAGTAATCGGGCAGGAAGACGACCTTGAGCCGCCCGCGCATCGCGGGATCCCCGTCGATGGTCCCCGCCACGTTGTTGATGAGCTTGATGACGAGCTTGGCCAGCCGGTACGCGGGCGCCGCCTTGCCGGCGAAGAAGAAGGTGCGCGGGGTCATTTCCAGCTTCGGGTTCGCCCGGAGCCGATCGTAGAGCACGACGATCCGCAGCACGTTGAGGAGCTGTCGCTTGTACTCGTGGATGCGCTTGACCTGGCTGTCGAAGAGGGTCTCCGGGTCCACCTTCTGACCGAGCGTCGTCGCGATCCAGCTGGCGAACCGTGACTTGGCCTCCCGCTTGGCCCGGCGAAAGCTCTCCCGGAAGCCCGGGTCGTCGGCCAGCGGCGCGAGTCTCGCGAGCTGGCCGAGGTCGGTGATCCACCCGTCGCCGATCGCCTCGGTGATCGCGCCGGCCAGCGGAGGGTTGGCCAGCAGGAACCACCGCCGAGGCGTGACACCGTTGGTCTTGTTGTTGAAGCGTTCCGGGAACATCTCGGCCAGGTCCTTGACCGTCACCGTGCGCAGCAGCTGGGAATGGATGGCCGCGACGCCGTTGGTGCTGTGCGATCCGACGATGGCCAGATTGGCCATCCGCACCCGTGGCGTCGGACCCTCCTCGAACAGGCTCACCCGCGCGACACGGCCCTGGTCGGCTGGGAAGCGGCTCCGCACCCCGTCGAGCAGCCGGCGGTCGATCTCGCGGATGATCTCCAGGTGGCGGGGGATCAACAGCTCGAGCCACTCCGTGGGCCACTTTTCCAGCGCCTCGGGGAGCAGGGTATGGTTCGTGTACGCCAGGGTGCGCCGGGTCAGGTCCCAGGCGGTGTCCCAGCCCAGGCGTGCTTCGTCGAGAAGGATCCGCATCAGCTCGGGCACGGCGAGGGAAGGGTGGGTGTCGTTCAGCTGGATCGCGGCCTTCTCGGGCAGCAGGGTCCAGTCGTCGTTGTGCCGCCGGAACCTGCGCACCAGGTCGGCGAGCGAGCAGGCGACGAGGAAGTACTCCTGGGCGAATCGCAACCCCTGTCCCATGCTCGTCGAGTCGTCCGGGTAGAGCACGCGGGTGAGGGACTCGGCGCCGAGCCGCTCGGCCACCGCGCCCACGAACTCGCCGTGACTGAACACCTGGAAATCGAAGGCGTCCGCCACGGTTGCAGCCCAGAGGCGCAGGGTGTTGATCGTCTTCCCGCCGTAACCGACGATGGGGCGATCGAAGGGGATGCCGATCAGCGTGGTCGGCTGGCCGGGCACGGGTTGCAGAGTGCCGCCGCGCGCCTCGAACGAGCAGCCCAGCTTCACCTCGACCCGGTCCTGATACCGAGCGACCTCCCAGGGATCCGGAAGGCGAAGCCAGTTGTCCGGCTGCTCGATCTGCCAGCCGTTCTGGATGACCTGCCGGAAGATGCCGTACTCGTAGCGGAGGCCGTAGCCCATCGCCGGCAGCTGCATGGTCGCCATCGAGTCGAGGAAGCACGCCGCCAGACGCCCGAGGCCGCCATTGCCGAGACCGGCGTCGGGCTCGTCCTCGAGGAAACCGATCCAGTCGAGGTTCTTCTGCCGGACGAGCTGCTTGGCGAGTGGCGCGAGCAGGAGGTTGGTGATGTTGTTGGCCAGCGATCGACCGATGAGGAATTCGAGCGACAGGTAATACACGCGCTTGGGATTCGCCCGCTCGTAGGTGTTCTCGGTGCGAACCCATCGCTGCGAAAGGACGTCGCGTACCGAGCGGGCGATGGCTTCGTAACGCTCTCGCGGGCCGGCAGCGGCCGGATCGATGACGCTGTCGAAGAAGAGGTGCCGCTCGTACAGCGCATTGTCCGTTCCGGTGAAGGCGATGGGGCCACATCCGTACGGCTTCAGGAGCACGTTCGCGTCCTCTGCGCTGCTCGGCCCTTTTGCTGTGCTCATCGGCATGCTCCCTGATTCACTGGTCCGGAGGGTGAGCCCGAACACCAGTCCGTGGCCGGGCCCTGCGGTGTCCGGCTCCATCGCCCTCATCGTAGTCGCCCGGCGCTGGGGCGCCGTTGCAGCCTGCCCGGACGGGCGCCTGCTCGGCTCTCGGTGCCAACTGCTCAGAAATCCGCGGCGGTGTCCCGGCGTGCGGCTCCGCCTTTCTCGTCGGCCCCCCAGCGCCACTGCTGGATCTCCGGCATGTCCTCGCCGAAACGGCAGATGTACTGCCGGTGCTCGATCAGCTTGTCGCGGATCGCCTGCTTGGCGTACGCCGCCTTGGCCCGGAGCAGGGGCACGCGATCGATGACGTCCTCGACGAGGTGGAAGCGGTCCATGTCGTTTCGGACCACCATGTCGAAGGGCGTGGTGGTCGTCCCTTCTTCTTTGTAGCCGCGCACGTGCAGGTTGCCGTGGTTGGTCCGGCGGTAGGTCAGCCGGTGGATTAGCCACGGGTAGCCGTGGAAGGCGAAGATGATCGGCTTGTCCGTGGTGAACAGCACGTCGAACTCGCGATTGGAGAGCCCGTGGGGGTGCTCCTCGCGGGGCTGGAGCGTCATCAGGTCGACCACGTTGATCACGCGAATCTTGAGCTCCGGCACGTGCTGCCGCAGCAGCTGCACTGCCGCCAGGGTCTCCAGCGTCGGCACGTCACCGCAGCAGGCCATCACCACGTCGGGTTCTCCGCCCTGATCGTTGCTGGCCCATTGCCAGATGCCGAGACCGGCGGTGCAGTGCTTGATGGCCTGGTCCATGGTGAGCCACTGGGGGGCCGGCTGCTTCCCGGCCACGACCACGTTGATGTGGTCACGGCTGCGCAGGCAGTGGTCGGTGACGCTCAGGAGACAGTTGGCGTCGGGCGGGAGATAGACCCGGATCACCTCGGCCTTCTTGTTGACCACGTGGTCGATGAATCCCGGATCCTGATGACTGAACCCGTTGTGATCCTGCCGCCAGACGTGGCTGGACAGGAGGTAGTTCAGCGAGGCGATTGGCCGACGCCAGGGGATGTGATTGCAGACCTTGAGCCACTTGGCGTGCTGGTTGAACATCGAGTCGATCAGGTGGATGAAGGCCTCGTAGCAGGAGAAGAAGCCGTGCCGGCCGGTGAGCAGATAGCCCTCGAGCCAGCCCTGGCACTGGTGCTCCGAGAGCATCTCCATCACCCTGCCGTCCGGCGCCAGGTGATCGTCGTCAGGCAGCAGCTCGGCGTTCCAGGCCCGGCTGGTCACCTCGAGCACGTCCTGCCAGCGGTTGGAGTTGTTCTCGTCGGGGCTGAACAGGCGAAAGTTCTTGCTGCCCAGGTTCAGCTTCATGACGTCACGAAGGAACTTGCCCATCACCCGCGTCGCCTCCGCGTCCGTCGCGCCGGGGCCGGGGACCTCGACCGCGTACTCCTGGAAGTCTGGGAGCTTGAGATCCTTGAGCAGCAGTCCCCCGTTGGCGTGCGGATTGGCCCCCATCCGTCGGGTGCCCTTCGGCGCCAGCTCGGCCAGCTCCGGCTGGAGCCGGCCGCTCGAGTCGAAGAGCTCCTGCGGCCGGTAGCTCTTCATCCAGTCCTCGAGGATCTTCACGTGTCCCGGGTTCTCGTGCATCTCGCCCATGGGCACCTGGTGAGAGCGCCAGGAGCCTTCGGTTTTCTTGCCGTCGACCTCCTTGGGGCCGGTCCATCCCTTGGGCGTGCGCAGCACGATCATCGGCCAGAGCGGCCGGTCGGGGTGGCCGTCACGGCGAGCGCTGGTCTGGATGGCCCGGAGCTGATTCACGATGGCATCGAGGGTGATCGCCATCAGCTGGTGCATGGTCTCCGGATGGTCGCCCTCGACGAAGTGGGGCAGGTAGCCATAGCCCCGGAGGAGATGGTCCAGCTCCTCGTGGCTGATCCGGGCGAGCACGCAGGGGTTGGCGATCTTGTAGCCGTTCAGGTGGAGGATCGGGAGGACCGCCCCATCCCTTGCCGGGTTCAGGAACTTGTTGGAGTGCCAGCTCGTGGCCAGCGGCGCGGTCTCGGCTTCTCCATCGCCGACCACGCAGGCCACGAGGAGGTCGGGATTGTCGAAGGCGGCGCCGTAGGCGTGCGAGAGCGCGTAGCCGAGCTCGCCCCCCTCGTGGATCGAGCCGGGCGTCTCGGGCGCGACATGACTGGGGATGCCGCCAGGGAACGAGAACTGGGTGAACAGCCGCTTCATCCCTTCCTCGTCCTGGGAGATGTTCGGATACACCTCGCTGTACGTCCCCTCGAGATAGGTGTTGGCCACGAGTCCGGGGCCACCATGCCCTGGGCCTGCCACGTAGATGGCGTCGAGGTCGTACTTCTTGATGACCCGATTGAGGTGGGCGTAGATGAAGTTGAGACCGGGCGTGGTGCCCCAGTGGCCGAGCAGTCGCGGCTTGATGTGCTCCTTGGTCAGCTGAACTCTCAGCAGGGGATTGTCGTAGAGGTAGATCTGCCCCACCGACAGGTAGTTGGCCGCGCGCCAGTAGGCGTCGATCTTCTTCAGCTCATCCGGTGAGAGAGGTCCCTGCGGGCTCGCCACGAGCGTTGCCATCCTTGGACTCCTCACTTGCGGCGCGAATCGTGGAACTGCGCGTTTGCCTGGTTCTGTGGTCTTCACCCGGCGGCTTGTTTCCCTGCTGAACTGTTGACGGCCGCCGGCGGCGTTCCTCCTCGCCGCGGAAACACCCTACCTCGGCGCGCGACCCAGCACGGAACGCAAAGGAAACGCCATGTCCACGAAGCTTCCCGTGCGGGCCTGCAGCGCACTCACGATGCTCGCGCTCGCCGCCTGCGCGAGCACCGAGTTCAAGAACACCTGGAAGGCGCCCGATGCGGCACCGCTCTCGGTGAAGCCGGGTGACGTGGTCGTCACCATGGTGATGAGCAAGGAGGAGACGATTCGCAGGAGCGGAGAGGACCACTTCTCCGACGAGCTGCGGCAGCGCGGGCTCCGACCCATCTCCTCGTACACGCTCATTCCCACGCCCCTGGTCGACGACCGGGCGAGGGCGGAGGCCCTCATCCGGTCCTCCGGGGCGGTCGCGGTCTTCGTCGTGCGGCTCGTCGCGATCGACAAGGAGCAGCGCTACATGCCGACCACCTACATGGGCCCGGGCCCTGGGTTCGGGTCCTTCTACGCCCAGGGGTGGGGCTTCGCGTACGGCGGCTACTACGTCACCGACACGGTGGTGAAGCTGGAGACCCTGGTCTTCGATCTGAGGCAGGACAAGCTGATCTGGGCAGGACAGAGCGAGACCACCAACCCCGACAGGCTCGAGGACTTCGTGCGGGAGGTGGTGAAGGTCGGCGTCGCCGAGCTGCGGAAGGAAGGGGTCATCACCGTGGAGCTTGCCGGGCGGCAAAGCTGAGGCCAGCCGCCGGGGCGCCGCTCACTCGCCGCCAACCCCAGGCGCCTCTCCTCTCTGAAGCGAGCGTCAGGCAGCGATGTGGCGAGCCCCGGCGAGCACCCACCGGGCCTGCTCGTACACCACTCGGCGCAGCGCCAGCAGGCGCGGCCTCGTCGCCGTCCAGTCGATGGCCCGGGTGCAACCGTGCACGTCGCCCACGTCGGAGAAGGCATGCAGCCGGTGAGCACTCCAGAACCAGGCCGTCACCTCGGCGTTGTACGGCACCACCAGCTCGGGGTGCTTCACCAGATCGAGCGCCAGGGCCGCCCCCGCCGCTCGATAGTGTCGGAGGCCGGTCAGCTGGATCCAGCCCCGCCCGAAATAGGGTGTGAAGGCGCGGCGTGAGCCGTCCTCCTCCTCGAGGCGAGTGAAGGAGTCCGACCTGACGGCGAGCTGCGCCACCAGCATCGCCGCCCGCAGGTCGGTGACACTCTGGGTGCGGGCCAGGATTGCGTTGAGTGCCGCGACCGCACCCACGGGTGCGCGGGGGCAGATGGCCCTGAGCTGGGCGCTGGTGAGGGTGATGACCACGTCTGGTTCGTGTCGCTCCACGGGCCGATGTTTCCGTGGGAGCGGCCAGCCCGGCGCCCGCGGATTCCGATGGCCGCTCTGCCGTCGACCCACGGCCTGAAGTATCGCGGAAACGAACAGCGGCCGTCGCAACACCAAATGGGTGAGGGCCCGCGATGCCATGGAGCAGGTCGATCTGGAGTACGGAAGAAGATCAGACGGCACCCTGCATGTCTCGCTGGGCGGCGACTGGAAGCTGGCGCGCGGAATCCCAGCGCTCCGAGGTGTGCTCGAGGAGATCGAGAAGCAGCCTCCTCCGAAGAGAGTCGTTCTCGAAGCGAGTGTCCTCGCCGGCTGGGACAGCAGGCTGCTCACTTTCCTTCTGGCGGTGCTGTCGCGATGCATGCAGCTCGGCGTCGAGGTCGATCGCCAGGGGCTACCCAGGGGGGTGGAGCGGCTCCTCGCGCTCGCCACCGCGGTGCCCGCCAGGCGCAGCTCCCCGAGCCCGCGGTCGGAGGGCCTTCTGGCGAGCGTCGGCGATGCCGCGATCAGCTGGTCACGTGGGTGTCAGGACACGCTCGCCTTCATCGGTGAAGCATTCCTCTCGCTGGTACGCCTCTTCATCGGGAAGGCCCGGTTCCGGCGTTCGGACCTGCTGCTCGCCCTTCAGGGCTGTGGCGCGCGCTCGCTCGGCATCGTCGCCCTCATCAATTTCCTCGTGGGAATCATCCTCGCGTTCGTGGGCGCCATCGAGCTCCGGAGCTTCGGAGCGCAGATCTACGTCTCGCACCTGGTGGGCATCGGCATGCTCCGCGACATCGCGCCGATCATGACCGGGATCATCGTCACCGGCCGCACCGGGGCGGCTTTTGCGGCGGAGCTCGCCACGATGGAGGCAAACCAGGAGATCGATGCCCTGAGGACGCTCGGCATTGCGCCAATGGACTTCCTGGTCCTTCCGCGATTGCTCGCGCTCTCCCTGATGATGCCCTTGCTCTGCCTCTACGCCGATCTGGTTGGAATCGCTGGCGGGCTCGTCGTCTCCACTTCGATGCTCGGGATCAGCCCCGTGCAGTACCTGCTGGAGACGAAGCACGCGGTCGGCCTCAACGACCTGTTCCTCGGATTGTTCATGGGCTTCGTCTTCGGAGTGCTGGTGGCGCTCACCGGATGCATGCGCGGCGTCCGTAGCGAGCGCAGCGCCTCCGCCGTCGGCGAGGCCACTACCTCCGCCGTGGTCACCGGGATCGTCAGCATCGTCGTTGCCACTGCGATCATCACCCTCATTGCCTATGTCCTCGGCATCTGAAGCCAACGCAACCAGCGAGACGCGCCCGAAGATCATGGTGAGAGATCTCACCATGGCCTACGGCGACTCGGTGATCGTTCGAGACCTCAACTTCAGCGTGAAGGAGGGCGAGATCTTCGTCATCATGGGGGGGAGTGGCAGCGGAAAGAGCACGCTGCTCCGGCACCTGATCGGTCTGCAGGAGCCCGCCCGGGGGACGATCTCCTACCAGGGGACCAGCTCCAGTCTCTGGGAGATGGGGACGCCCGAGCGCGAGCGCCTCCTGCGACGCTTCGGAGTGCTCTACCAGGGTGGCGCCCTCTGGAGCTCGTTGACTCTCGCGGAGAACGTGGCGCTCCCGATGCAGGAGTACGCCTTCGCCGGCGCGGAGGAGATCTCCGCGCTGGCGTCGCTCAAGCTCGCGCTGGTCGGTCTCGCCGGCTTCGAGGACTACTACCCCGCGGAGATCAGTGGCGGCATGACCAAACGGGCTGGCCTGGCGCGGGCGATGGCCCTCGAGCCGGACATCCTCTTCTTCGACGAGCCGTCCGCAGGTCTCGATCCGATCACCTCCCGGCGCCTGGACGACCTCATCCTCGATCTGCGGGACAGCCTCGGCGCCACGATCGTCGTGGTGACCCACGAGCTGGCGAGCATCTTCGCCATCGGCGACAACTCCGTGCTTCTCGACGGACAGAGCAAGGCGATGATCGCGGCGGGAAACCCGAAGCAGCTCCTGGCCGAATCGAAGGACCCCCGGGTGCTCGCCTTCCTCACCCGGGGTGGAGGGACGAGCCGTGCGTAGGCAAACGAGCAAGACGCTCATCGGAGCGTTCGTCGTCGGCGCCGTCGTGCTGGCCGTGCTCGGCATCGTCGCCTTCGGTTCCGGGAGGCTCTTCCAGAAGCGTTTCACCTGCGTCATGTACTTCTCCGGCTCGATCACCGGGCTGTCGGTCGGCTCGCCCGTCGAGTTCAGAGGGGTCAAGATCGGACAGGTCACCAAGATCGCCGCGGTGTTCGACCCGAAGGACGTCACCGTCCACATCCCGGTCTACATCGAGGTCGACCCGAGGAGCTTGATCGTCGTGGGTGACGAGGACGCGTCGAAGATGCTCGCCACGAACCACTTCTACGAACCCCTTCTGGAGAAGGGGCTGAAGGCGCGGCTCGACATCGAGAGCTTCGTGACCGGGAAGCTCTACATCAACATGGATTTTCAGCCTGGTCCCCCGAAGCTCCTCGGACTCGACCCTCGGTATCCGGAGATCCCCACCATCCCCTCGCTTCAGGAAGAGATCATCAAGACCCTGCAGAAGCTCCCCGAGAAGATCATCGCCGTCGCCGACGGGATCGAACGGCTGGTCAATTCTCCCGCGGCCCAGGACAGCCTGCGCGACCTCGACGCCCTGATCCAGGCGTTCACGAGGGAGATCGGGCCTCTCTCCGCCAGCACCCGGTCGACGCTGGGGGCCGCGCGCCGCGCCTTCGTGCAAGGCGAGAAGACGCTGGCGATGAAGGAGGGCCCGTCGGCGGAGATGGCGGCGAGCTTCACCGAGACGATGAAGAAAGCGAGCGGCTCCCTCGACCAGATGCGCTCGACGCTGGAGACTTACCAGAGGCTGGCCGAACCGAGCGGCACCCTGGGCCACGACCTGACGAGGATGCTCGGAGATCTCGATTCCGCGGCGCGCTCGGTGCATTCGCTGGCCGAATACCTCGAGCTCCACCCCGAAGCGGTCCTGAAGGGGAAGCAATGACCGGGACGAACCATCCTCGCCTGCCGCCGCTCCTCGCCTGCGCGATGTCCCTCGCCCTGGCGGGCTGCTTCGGGACCTCGCGCCCTTCGCGGTTCTACACGCTGGAGCCGGTTCAGGTCCGGGACGGTCCGGGCGGGACCGCCACCGAGGCGACCCTGGCGGTCGGACCGGTCGAGCTGCCGGACTACGTCGACCGCCCGCAGATCGTCACCCGCTCCGGCACCAACGAGCTGGTCATCTCGGAGTTCGAGCGCTGGGGTGGTTCGCTGGACAAGCAGGTCAGCGGCTCGCTGGTGGCGACGCTTCGGGATCGGCTGGCATCCCGCCAGATCGCGGTCGTGCCCTGGAGATCGGCCGTCCTCTCGAGTACTCCTTACCGGGTGGCGGTCAGCGTCTCACGTTTCGACGGCGTGCCCGGTCATTTGGTCGTCCTGCAGGCCAGGTGGGAGCTGTGCACGCAGAGCGGCGGCAAGGAAGAGTCGCTCGTCGTGAAGGAGGCGTCGGTGACGGAGCAGATCGACGGCTCCGACTACGAGGCGCTCGTCGCGGCGATGCAGAGGGCGCTGGTCCGTCTGGGCCACCAGATGGCCGACGGCATCGCGGCGACAAAGCAGGTCGCGCAGGCGCTCTGAGTCCGCGGATTCTCCCGAACAGCTGGACAGGTGCGACCTCGGCGCTCGGCACGCGGAAGCGGCGGTGACAGGACGCATCAGCCCGTTGTCGACCGAGCGTGGCCGAGCGGGCGAGTGCGGTAACGGACCGTCCTCATCGACCGACTGACTGATGGAGGCCGAAGCCGTGAACACTCTGACCATCGTCCCGACAGTCCCGATCGCCACCGAGGTTGCCCCGAGGGCACCGCTGCTCGCCCAGCTCGTGGAGCGCATCGTCCGGCTCCCGTGGCGGAACGAGACGAGCGTGGAGCCGGTGCTGGCCCGGGCCATCGACGAGGCATTCGAGAGCTTCGCGCGCGAGTCCCGGACCTGACGGCGGGTCGGTGAGCGAGCGCGTTGACTCAGGGGGAGACGACCTCGAGCTCCACGCCGCGAAGCCGGAATCCGCCGTCGGCGAGAGCGCGGCGCAGGCTGTCTTCGGGGGAGAGGGAATCCGCCGCAGGGATGGGGAAGACCGCCCACGCATGCGCTCCGCGGGTGAGGCGGTAGCGGAGAGTCGGAAACACGTTGACCTGCGACAGCCCGGCGCCCGAGGGTCCCTCCACGATCCGAGCGAGCTCCGCTCCCGTCCGTCCGTCCAGCAGGACCGCGCCCGCACCCTCGTGACTGACCGTGACGATGGAGCCATCGGCGGACCAGCCCACGGTCGAGCCGACGGAGACGGGATTGGGGGTGCTCCAGACAGGCTCGAATCCTGGGAGTCTCCAGACGGCGATCCTACCCGGCACGTACATGGCGACCCGGGTCCCGTCGGGGCTGATGTCGATCGTCTCCGGGCGGTCCGGCAGGTGGAGGTGACTCCTGCTGCGCGTGGAGACCTGCTGCACGACGAGCCCGTCTCCTTCCACCCAGGCGATCCGTTCGCCGTCTGGCGCCATCGCGTGCCAGTCGGTTCGCTGCACGGTCCCCATGGGCTCGTCGAGGAGGATCGAGGGCCCGCGCACGTCCCAGAGGCGACGCCTCTGGCTGGAGAGCGTCAGGACGCGACTTCCGTCGGGTGAGAGCACGACGTTGTAGCACTTCTCGCACGGGAGCCTGGCCAGCTCCCTGGCATCGTCCGCGCTCTGGATGACCACGTCCGGACGACGGGTGAGGGCGAGCCGCGAACCGTCCTTGGAGATGAAGGCATCCGCGACCTCGGGGTCGGTGATCGTGCGGAGAAGGTTCCCCTCTTCGGACCGCAGTTCCACCCGCTTCCAGTTCTCGACGAGAAGGAACCGCGCTCGCCCACCGCGGAAGTACAGACGGGGGCCGAACGAGCCGCTCGCGGTCGGCACCGGCCGGTGGAGATCCCATGCGAACAGCGCCCGCCCTCCCGAGAGCTTGGCGGCGTAGAGCCTCGAGCCATCCGGCGAGAACGCGTACCTCGGCACGCCCGGCGGGCGGCTCACGCTGACGAAGACGGTACGCTCGGGGAGATCCACCACGTCGGCGCGGTTCAGCGTGGGACTGTCGACCACGACCCGGTGCCCATCGGGGCTGACCTCGATCACCCGCCCGGTCGACGTGACGGCGAATCCTGATCCCGATCGTCCCGGGAGCTCGAGCGAGAAGTCACCCTCCGCTCCCCCGAAGAGCTGCAGCGACCCGGAGCGCACCAGCGCCACCCCGTGGGCGGTGAATGCGATCTCCTGCGCGTCGGGCGCGGGCCGGGATGTCAGTTCCCGCGCCGTCTCCAGGTCCCAGAGCCTGACGATCCCTTGCTGGTCCTTGACGGCCAGGCGGTCCCCGGCGGGCGAGATCGTGCAGGGAGCGCGCAGATCGACCTCGACGCGGGTGTCCTCTGCGCCCTCCACCTGGAGGACACCCTTGTTGGTGAAGCGAGCGCGACGGCTGGGAGGGCCGTTCCGGCACTGACGCCCCTCGAAGGAGAACCGCTCCTCTCCCGTGAGCACGTCCAGGACCCGGGTGGAACGTGCGGAGGCCAGGCGCACGGCCCCGGAGGTGATCCGCGCCTCGGTGATCGGCTCCTCGGACCGCGCCGTCCAGAGCGTCCGTCCGCTGGCGACGTCGTAGACTCGCGCGTCGTCCTTCCCGGCCTCGAGCGCGACGAGCCTTCCGTCCGCCAGCACCTCGACGTCGGTGAACGCACCGGGCGCCCCCGTCAGGACGCTCGCCCTCTGGGGCATCTTCTCCCTGGAGAGCGAGAGACCCCAGCGCGCAGCGGCCGTGTCGTTCTGTACCCGGCTCGCGGCGTAGTACGCAGCGGCGCGCGCCCAGTCGCTCACGTCCTCCGCTCGCCGGGCACGCTCGATCAGCGCAGAGCCGAGGTTCACTCGTGCCTGCCGGAGCTGCATGACCACGGCGACGACCCCCCCGACGAGGATGAGGGCCGAGGCGGCGAGCGCAGCGCTGAGGGCCCTGTTCCGGCGGACGAACTTGCGTGCGAGCTCCAGGGGCCGGTAGGCATAGGCCTCGACTCGACCTCCGGCCTGGTAGACCAGCAGCTCGCTCGCGAACGCGCCGGCGTCCACGTAGCGCAGCGCGCGGTCGCTCCGGAGCGCACGCTCGGCAATGGCCACCAGCTCCGGCGGCGCCTCCGGGCAGAGCTCCTGGATGGGGGTGAGATTCCCGGAGAGGACTGCGCCGATCACCTGCGCGTTGTCTGCCCCCTGAAAT
>Ga0335084_10000061_pt1 | contig 65383 bp, 73 predicted proteins | sample Lox_Sample_44_FD_206721 | JGI IMG/M metagenome (GOLD analysis project Ga0335084, IMG submission 206721) | Soil microbial communities from Loxahatchee National Wildlife Refuge, Florida, United States - Lox_Sample_4.4 | ecosystem: Environmental > Terrestrial > Soil > Wetlands | place: USA...
TGCGCGGCGATCAGGCCGCCGCACAGCGGCAATGGGACCTAGCGGTCGCCTCTTTTCCCGAGTTACGGGAGTCGGCCACGCTGGTGGTCAAGCGCCGGGTCGAGGACGGGCTCGCCGGGCTGCGCCCGTTGCTTGAGCATGCTCAGAGTCCAATTCACGACAAGGCTGTTGAAGGGGGTGCCAACTGAACGATGCAATCGTGGATTTCGTACAGAAGAACATTTGGCTGGTCATGATCGCAGTGGCCAGCGGCGCGCTGTTCATCTGGCCCACTGTAGCCAAGCTGTTTTCACGCGCGCGTGAAGTCGGCGTGGTCGAAGCAGTGCAGTTGATCAACCGCAAGGATGCAGTGATCGTCGACGTGCGTGCGCCGAATGAGTTCAAGAGCGGGCACATCCCGTACGCGCGCAATATCCCTGTCGACCAGATCAAGGACCGGATGAAAGAGCTGGAGAAGCTGAAGAACAAGCCGCTGCTCCTGGTCTGCCAGACCGGCAGCCGCTCGTCCCAGGCCTGTGCTGGGTTGCTCAAGGACGGCTTCGCTCACATCGTCGCGCTGTCCGGCGGCATGGCCGCTTGGCAGCAGGCCGGGATGCCGGTGGAGAAGGACGCCTAGGTTGTGCGCAGGGTGAGCATGTACATCACCGGGTTCTGTCCCTACTGCAGCATGGCTGAGCGCCTGCTGCGAGCCAAGGGCGTCGAGGAGATCGAGAAGATCCGTGTCGACCTCGAGCCGGCGCTGCGGGTCGAAATGATGAAACGTACGCGGCGCCGGACCGTGCCGCAGATCTACATCGGCGACACCCACGTGGGCGGGTTCGATGACCTGTCCGCGTTGGATGACGCAGGTCGGCTTGACCCGCTGCTGCGAGACGACGCGGCTTGAGAACCGAACCGCGCGCCGCGGTTGCGCGTCGCGAGACCTGGTCAAAGCTTCTTCAGCGTCGGCTGAAACCGCTTGCCGCGCGACGTCTGACGCCGGTGCATGGGCTAGAATCAGACCCTTTGGCGCACACGAGGTCAGCATGACGGCAGAGCCGGACGCGCAACAACCGTTATTCACGATCGAGAAGATCTACGTCAAAGACCTCTCCCTCGAGGTGCCCAACGCGCCTCAGGTCTTCCTGGAGCGCGAGGCGCCCAAGGTCGACGTCCAGCTGGGCACCCGCGCATCGCCGCTTCAAGACGGGCACTACGAGGTGGTGTTGACCGTCACCACGACGGCCAAACTAGGCGAAAAGACCGTGTTCCTGGTCGAGGCACAGCAGGCCGGGATCTTCCAGGTGCGCAATCTGCCGCGCGAAAGCGTCGAGCCGGTGCTGGGAGTGACGTGCCCGAACATCCTGTTTCCATATCTGAGGGAGGCTGTTTCCGACGCGATTGTGCGAGCCGGCTTTCCGCCCTTCCTGCTGGCCCCGGTCAACTTCGAGATGCTTTATCAGCAGCGCCTGCAGCAGATCCAGCCGGCACCCGCCACCACGCAATAGAGGATATGCGGTCCCGGCGAATTTTAGGCGTTAGCAGGCTTCAAACGTTGCCGGTTGCCCGTGCACGCTTCGCGCCGAGGTTGTCCCTGGTGTTGCTGGGCCTGCTCCTCAGCGCGCCTGGCCTGGCCCTCGACTTCCGCTCTGTCGCGCAGCCCGCAGCTGTCCTCTACGACGCGCCTTCGCTCAAAGCGCGCAAGCTGTTCATTCTCAACCAGGGCTACCCGGTCGAGGTGGTGGTCACGCTCGACACTTGGCTCAAAGTGCGCGATGCCTCCGGGGAGCTGGCCTGGATCGAGGCGAAGAATCTGTCCACCCAGCGCTTTGTGATGGTCAAGGTGGCTCGCGCCGAAGTCCGGCGGGCGCCGGACGAGGGCGCCCCGGTGGCATTTCTGGTCGAACAGGACGGCCTGCTGGAGGTGATTGAAACCGCGGACAACTGGGCCCAGGTCAGGCATCGCGACGGCGCGACGGGCTATATCAGGATCACGCAGGTCTGGGGTCTATGAAACTCGCAGTGCTGGGCGCCGGGGCGTGGGGCACTGCCTTGGCGATCTCGCTCGGCGCTCGACACGAGGTGACGTTGTGGGTGCGCGACCCTGGACAGTGCGCACGAATGCAGGCAAGTCGGACGAACGAGCGCTACCTCCCCGGCATATTCCTGCCCGACTCTCTGCAGCTGGCGAGCGACGTGCGTGCCGTGTGCCTCCGGAGCGAGCTGGCCATCCTTGGGGTCACCGTCGCAGGCTTGCGGCCCACGTTGCGGGAGGTGGCTACCCTGGGCAAGCCCTTGGCAGCGATCTGGCTGTGCAAGGGGTTCGAAGCTGCAACTTCAAAGCTGCCGCACCAGGTCGCGGCCGAAGAGCTGGATGACGACGTGCCCCGCGGCGTCCTGTCGGGCCCGAGCTTCGCCCAGGAGGTGGCGCGCGGCGTTCCGGCTGCCTTGACCCTGGCGGCTTCAGACGCGCCGTTTGCCGCCAACGTGGCGCGCGAACTGCACAGCCGACGGCTGCGCATCTATTCCAGCGACGATCTCACCGGCGTAGAGGTTGGCGCCGCAGTCAAGAACGTGATCGCCATCGCTGCCGGGATCTCCGATGGACTGGGGTTTGGCGAAAGCGCCCGCGCCGCGCTCGTCACCCGTGGGCTGGCTGAAATGACCCGGCTGGGCCTGCGCTTGGGCGGGCGTCCCGAGACTTTCATGGGGCTATCCGGTGTGGGTGATCTGATCTTGACCTGTACCGGCGGGCTGTCGCGCAACCGCCAAGTGGGATTGAAGTTGGCGGCGGGTCAATCCCTATCCGAGATCCTCAAGGAACTGGGTCACGTCGCCGAAGGCGTGCACAGCGCCCGGGAAGTGCTCAAGCTCGCGCGCGCGGTTTCAGAAGAAATGCCTATCGTGTCAGCCGTTTGCGAGGTTCTTGACGGGCATCTCGCCCCCCTCGCTGCGGTGGATCAACTGCTGTCGCGCGATCCCAAACCCGAGCACCGAGTCTGACGAGCCGGCGGAGACATTCTCCGGGACCGGCTCACACCCCGCCCGAAAACCCAGCCTGTCGCCAGGCTTCATAGACCACCACCGCAACCGCGTTGGACAGGTTCAAGCTGCGGTTGCCTGGACGCATCGGCACCCGCAACCGCCGGTCAGGCGCGAATCCTGCAAGGACGTCCGCCGGCAACCCGCGGGTCTCTGGGCCGAACAGGAAAGCGTCGCCGGCCGCGAAACCGATCGCATCGAAGCGCTGGCTGGCATGCGCGCTGAAGGCGAAGAGACGGTGTCCGGCCAGTGCAGCGCGGCACGTGTTCCAGTTTTCGTGCACCCGCAGCGCGGCGTACTCGTGATAGTCGAGGCCAGCGCGCCGCAAGTCCCGGTCAGCAAGTCGGAACCCAAGCGGGCGCACCAGGTGGAGCTGTGCGCCGGCGTTGGCGCAGAGGCGGATCACATTGCCCGTGTTCGGGGGTATCTCGGGCTCAAAGAGCACGACGTGAAACATCGGCTTACTTTACCCGGCCAGAGAACATAGCTCTTAGATATCAACTATATATATTTGCGCAATGAGAACTGACCTAGACAGCGGGTCAGCGCCTCCAATCGAGAGGACGTAATGCCGAGACCAGAAAAGGTCCGACTCGGCGAGATTCTATTGCAGCAGGGGCTGCTGACCGACCCCCAGCTCCAAGAAGCGCTCGACCAGCAGCGTAAGAGCGGACGCAAGCTCGGCCGCGTGTTCGTGGACAAGGGCTTCGTGTCCGAGGATCAGATGTCCATCGCGTTGGCCCGCCAGCTTCAGGTCCCGTTCGTCAACCTCAAGCACTTTTCGCTCAAGCCCGAAGTCGCCATGCGCCTGCCCGAGACGCAGGCGCGCCGCTTCCGAGCCCTTGTGCTGGAAGATGGCGGCTCCTTTTACCGCGTGGCGATGGCCGATCCGACGGATCTGTTCGCCTATGACGAGATCGCTCGCGTCCTCAAGCGCGACATCCAGCTCGCCGTCGCCGTCGAGAGCGTGCTGGTTCAAACCATCGACCGCGTATACCGACGTACGGAACAGATCACGGGTCTGGCCCAAGAGCTGGGTCAGGAGATCGGCGACGGAGGTATCGACTTCGCCGCACTCGGCGTTGGTACTACGGTGGACGACGCCCCGGTCGTCCGACTTCTGCAGACGGTGTTCGAGGACGCCGTCGGCGTCAGGGCCTCCGATATCCATATCGAGCCGCAGGAGACGCGTCTCATCATCCGTTTCCGCATTGATGGGGTGCTGCACGTGCAGACTGAGGCGGACTCCAAGATCGCCCCGGCTCTAGTGTTGCGGCTCAAGCTTACTTCCGGACTCGACATCTCGGAGAAACGCTTGCCCCAGGACGGACGCTTCAACATCCGTGTCCGCAACGCCCAGATCGACGTCCGTATGTCCACGATGCCGACGCAATATGGCGAGTCGGTGGTGATGCGCCTGCTCAATCACAGCAGTGGCCTGCTCGGGCTGGAACGCCTGGGGATGCCGCCTGACATTCTGGCCCGGGTACGCGACGTAGTGCACAGACCGAGCGGTATGGTCTTGGTAACGGGCCCGACGGGCAGTGGCAAGACGACCACTTTGTACGCTGCACTGGAACAGATCAACACGTCAGAGCGCAAGATCATCACCGTGGAGGACCCGGTTGAATACCGTCTGCAGCGTATCAACCAGGTGCAGGTTCAGGAGAAGATCGATCTGAGCTTCGGACGCATCCTGCGCTCGGCTTTGCGCCAGGACCCGGATGTCATCTTGGTCGGGGAGATGCGCGACCAGGAGACCGTGGAGGTGGGTTTGCGAGCAGCCATGACCGGCCACATGGTGTTGTCCACGCTGCACACCAACGATGCGATCAGCACCCCGACTCGATTGCTCGACATGGGAGCCCCCCGCTACATGGTGGCCATGTCTTTGCATCTGGTGTTGGCGCAGCGCCTGGTAAGACTGATCTGCGAAAGCTGCCAGGAGGAGCATCAGCTGCTGCCATCAGAGCGCGAATGGTTGCGCCAAGAGCTCGGCGAATCGGTGCAGGGCAGCAAATATCTTAAAGGTGTGGGGTGCTCTCAGTGCAACAACACCGGTTATCTTGGTCGCACCGGTGTGTATGAAATGCTGGAGATGACCCGCCCCGTGGTCGAAGCCGCGAACGCCGACGACCCCTCCCGGTTCGTGGAGATCGCCCGCACGCAAATGCATGGGCGCACTTTGCGCCGTCATGCCGCCGTGCTGGCCAGCGAGGGACGCACCAGCGTGGAGGAGGCCATGAAGGTCTCCTCGCAGCTGGAAGAGTGAGCGGGCATGGCGCATTTCGCCTACAAGGGGCGCGACTCCCGCGGCGAGCTGGTGCAGGGAGTGGTAGAAGGAATCGACAGCGGCGCGGTCGCGGCTCAGCTGTTCGGCAGCGGCGTGACGCCGGTGGAGATCGGTGAAACCAGCGCACCGACCGACGGCAGCGCTGGCTTCGGGCTGCGCAAACCGAAGATCACCGCGATCGATTTGATGTTGTTCAGCCGCCAGATGTATTCCCTGCTCAAGGCCGGCGTACCGATTCTGCGCGCACTGGCAGGTCTGCAAGAATCCAGTATCAACCCCAGCTTCAAGAACACGCTCAAGGGCGTGCGCGAGAATCTGGAAAGCGGCCGAGAGCTGTCTGCCTCGATGCGGCGTCAAGGGGATGCGTTCTCCCCCTTCTACACGGCGATGGTCTATGTGGGCGAGACCACCGGGCGCCTGGAAGAGATCTTCCTGCGCCTGTTCGAGCACCTGGAGTTTCAGGAGCAGATGCGTGTACAGGTGAAATCCGCGCTGCGCTATCCGACCTTCGTTATCGTGGTCATGGTCGTTGCCTTGGCGGTGATCAATTTGTTCGTGATCCCGGCCTTCGCCAAGGTTTACCAGGGTTTTGGCGCCAAGCTGCCGCTCATCACACAATGGCTGATCGGTTTCTCCAACTTCATGCTGAGCTACTGGTGGGTGATGCTCGGCGTGGTGCTTGGCGCCGTTGTCGCTTTCAAACTGTGGCTGAAGACGACAGATGGCCGCTACCGGTGGGACCGCTCGAAGCTACGCATCCCGATTGCCGGCAGGATCATCCTCAAGGCTACGCTGGCGCGTTTCGCGCGCAGCTTCGCGCTCGCCATCCGCAGCGGCGTGACTGCGGTGCAGAGCCTAACGCTGGTGGCGCAGGTCGTGGACAACGCCTACCTGGCGGAGCGCATCGAGAGAATGCGCGAGGGCGTCGAGCGGGGCGAGAGCGTTCTGCGTACTGCCATCGCCTCCGGCGCGTTCACGCCGGTGGCGCTGCAGATGATCCTGGTCGGCGAGGAATCGGGGTCGCTCGACGACATGATGGACGAAGTGGCCGACATGTACACCCGCGAAACGGACTACGAGCTGAAGACGTTGAGCGCGCAAATCGAGCCGATCCTGATCGTGCTGCTGGGTGTGCTGGTGCTGATCCTCGCTCTAGGCGTGTTCCTGCCCATCTGGGACCTGGGGCGCGCCGCGTTCGGCCGCCCGAGCTAGCGTTTCGAGCGCGAACAGTGGCTCACAGGCGGTCGCGGATGCGGTCTACGGCAAGCGAAGCCCGGCTAGGGGTCAGCGGTTTCAGCATGTTGGAGCTGGCTGTCAGCATCGCCCTGATCAGCGTGTTCGCCGGATTGTTGCTCGAGCGGCTGCTGTACTACCAGGAAGCGGCGGAGAAGGCCGTAATGGAACTGGAAGCCAACAAGCTGAAGCTGGCGCTGCAGGTTCACATCGGCGACCTCATCGCGCGCAACCGGGCCCTGAACTACCCGCAGATGGCGCGCGAGAACCCGATCGCTTGGCTGGACCGGCCTCCGGTTGGATATCAGGGTGAATTTGACCGGGATGTTTCCACGGAGTTGCCAAAGGGAAGTTGGTTTTTCGACCGCTCTAACGCCGAGGTCGTGTACCTGGTGAAGCTGGACCGCAATTTGCACGGCGGATCGGGCGCGCGTGCACGTGTGCGTTGGCGCATCAAGCTGGTACGGCCTGAAGGCCCGGCTGCAAAGGACGGAACAGTGATGGGGATGCAACTGGTCCCGGTGGAGCCTTACCGGTGGTTTTGAGTCCCCGCGGAAACGGAGCCGGTGCTAGGCGCGCCGGGGTGTTGTCCATACAACTTGCAAAGGAGAGGGATATGAGAGTTAGGGGCCGAGGTTTTACGCTGATCGAGCTGATCGTCGTAATTACGATACTGGGAATATTGGCTGCGATCGCCCTGCCCAAGTTCGCTGCGCTGCAGGCGGACGCGCGCATGGCGAAGATCAACGGCGCGCTCGGGTCGATGAAATCGGCGGCGGCTCTGGCGCGCTCCGTCCAGCTCACCCAGGGGCTGGGAGGCAACACGGCGGTGGTGATGGAAGGGGTGACCGTCAATATGACGAACGGGTACCCGACCGCGGGATCCATCGTGCTGGCGGCTACTATCGCCGCGCCCGATTTTAACGTTGGCGGTGTCATTGTGGGCGGCGGCGGCCTGAACCAGATTACCGTCTCTACCGATGCCGGCCACCCCAGCTGCTCCATTACATACACGGAAGCCGCGGCCAACGCTGCACCCATCTATACGAACGCGCTCGATCCGTCCAACGCCACCGACCGGGCGAATTGCTCCTAAGCCGTTCGGCTGAGCCAGCGAACCCCCTTGGTTTTACTGGCATGTTTGCTGCTTCCCGGGGCTATGGTGTTCAAACAGAACCCTCTTTTTGCGTTCCCCCTCTACCCTGTGGAGACAGACATGAGAAGTGTGCAGAACGGCTTTACGTTGATCGAGCTGATCGTGGTGATCGTCATTCTCGGAATTTTGGCTGCGGTCGCGCTGCCCAGGTTCATCGACCTGACCCAGGAGGCGCTCACTGCATCGACCCAAGGGGTAGCTGGCGCGATCTCTTCCGCGTCGGCAATTAACTATGGTGCTTTCCAAGCGAACTCTGCGAAAGCCACACAACTGAACGGCGCCGTGTGCGTTTCTGGAACGTTGGGGGGCCTGCTCACTGGCGGCTCGTTGCCGACCACGGGCAGTGTGACGTACACCGTCGGGGCCGGTTCCACCGCTCCCACCACTTGCGCTGGCCAGACGGCGGGCACGGTGGCTTCGTGCACCATCACGGGTACCAAGGGCAGCACCAGCGCAACCGCGCAGGCAGCGGTCGTCTGCACCGGTTAGTCGACAAGTGCGCTCCCCGGGATTTTGTCGGGATGAGTGGCTGACGCAATTTCACGGCTCCCTGCGTCCGGCGAACCCCCGGGACATGGGTAACCACCAGAGGGCTCGGCCAGTAACCAAGGTCGGGCCCTTTTTGGCTGCTGGAGGGCTCTCTTCGAGCTTCGGGGTTGTGTCGGCGCTCGCGGAGGCGATCGAGATTTCGCCTTGCCGAGTTTGTGCAAAGTCGCCACTCCGCATCTTCGCCCCAGTAAATCTTTGACTCCGCGGGTTGTGAAGATTGTGAGAGAGGGTTGGCCTCCCGGGCGCGAACTCTCTTCGGTGGAGTTCTAACAATAAGGACAGAGCATGGCTTTGTTTGGGCGTGAACGGGATGCCGGCAGTTGGCTCGCGGTAGGAGTCTACGGGCAGCGCATCGACATCGCTCAGGTCGAGCGTGGCGCGCTGGGGCGGCCGGCGGTGCAGACCTGCGAGTCCTACGCCCGAAAGGGCTCCCAGACCGATGCCCTGAAATCCGTGGCCCGCGCAGTGCGGCCAGGCCGCTTCCACTGCTCAGCAATGCTCGAGGCCGCCGATTATCAGATCCAGCTCGTTGAGGCGCCGAACGTGCCCCGGGAAGAGATGAGGTCCGCCGTGCGCTGGAAGCTCAAGGACCTGCTTGACTACCCGGTAGACGCGGCCACGGTGGATGTGGCCGACGTGCCAACGGACCCCTCTGGCGCGGCCCGCGCACACTACGTCTACGCTGTATCCGCCCGCAACGAACGTATCGCGTCCCGCATGAAGCTGTTCCAGGACGCCAAGTTCCCGCTCGAGGCCATCGATATCCCGGAGATGGCGCAGCGCAACATCGCACGGCTGTACGAGGAGCCCGGACGCGGCTTGGCGCTGCTGGCATTCGACGATCTGGGCGGGCTTCTGACTGTGACCGCCGGTGGCGAGCTATTCATGGCGCGACACACTGATGTCTCGGCCGCGCAGCTGACCGAGGTGCGGAGCGACATGACCGATCCGACGGTGGAGCGATTGGTGCTGGAGCTGCAGCGCTCGCTCGACCATTTCGACCGCCAGTTTAGCTATGTCTCCATATCCCGCATGCTGCTGGCGCCGTTGCCGGCTGACATCGGCCTCGACCGGCATCTGGCCAACAGTCTCGGGTTGCCAGTGGACAGTCTGGATCTGACCGAAGTGCTCGATTTCCCGGGCGCCCCGGAGCTGCGCGACCCCACCCGGCAAGGCTATCGGCTGCATATCATCGGCGCTGCGCTGCGCGAACGGAGAATCGCTTCGTGACCCAGCAGATCAACCTCTATAACCCAGGCCTGTTACCGCAGGTTGACCCCTTCTCCGGACGTGTGGTTCTGCTGACACTGGGCGGGATCCTCCTCCTCTCACTGCTTGTGTACGGCTGGTCGGCGTGGGATGCGGCGCGCCTGGCCGACGAACAGCTTCGACAACAGGGCGAGCTCACCGCGCTCCAATCCGATATCACGCGGCTCGCGCAGGAGTCGGCCGCGCGCAAGCCCAGCTCCCAGCTTACCGCCGAGCTCGAGAGCATCGAGGCGTTGCTCGCCGGGCGCAACGAAGTCATGACCGTCCTCAAGGGCGGGTCCTTGGGCGACACCAAGGGCGTGTCCGAATACTTCCGCGCCTTTGCGCGCGAGACAGTCGATGGGCTCTGGCTCACCGGATTCAGCATCGTCGGGGCGGGCAGCGACATCAGCGTCGAAGGCAGGACGCTGCGAGCCGAGCTGGTGCCAGGATATATCGGCAAACTGCGGCGCGAGGAGGTGCTGCGCGGACACGGCTTCGGGACTCTGACCGTCCAGTTGCCGCCCGAAGGCGTTTCCCCCGCGTCGCGCAAGAGCCCCGAGTTCCTCGAATTCCGCTTATCTAGCCAGGCACCGGGACCTGGTGCGGCGCCGCTTCCAGGAGGCGTGCGATGAGCCCGCTGCTGAAACCGTACGTCCAGAAGCTCGACGCGCTGACACGGCGCGAGCGGTTGATGGCGTTTGCCGCTGGAGCGGCCCTGATCCTGTTCATCGGCTACGAGCTCGGCATCGGCCCGGCCCTGGACCGTAGAAACAGACTGGCGGCCAGCATCGCTGAGCAGAAGAGCCAAATTGTCGCCGCCACTGCGCAAAGAACGGAGTTGGAGCGTTTGCTCAAGCAGGACCCCGACGTTGCCGTGCGCGACCGTATCGCCGCCAGGCGCAAGCAGATCGCCGAGATCGACACCCAGCTGTCTCGCCTCCAGCGTACGCTGGTCCCGCCCGAGAGGATGGGCGCCGTGCTGGAGCAGCTTGTCGGAAGCGACGGGCGTGTGCGGATTCTCCGCTTGCGTAACCTCCCGGCCGCTCCTCTGGTCGAGAAAGACGGCGGTCAGACCGCGCCCGCAGCTACAAACACACCGGCGCTGGCAATCGCTGGGTCCGAGAGGCCGGACGGGAACCGGCACGTCTACAAACACGGCGTTCAGGTCCTGATTGAAGGTCCGTATCTGGATCTGCTGGCCTATGTGGCGCGGCTGGAAAAGCAGCCCTGGCAGGTCTACTGGGGCCGGGCGGTTCTGACTGCAGACTACCCTCAAGCCCAGGTCGAGCTCACGCTGTACACGCTAAGCCTGGACAAGGCCTGGCTCGTGGTGTGACTCATGGCCTGGCTCGTGCTTATCGAAGCTCTCGCCGCATCCGCTCTGGCGCTAGCCGCGGGCGCTGCCTGGGGCGAGGGGCTTTCGGATCCAACCAGGCCCCCCGCCGAGCTCCATCGAGGCCGCGGGCCGGCGCGGTCGAGTGAGGTGACCAAGGGTCTGGTGCTGCAATCGGTGCTGATCCACCCCGATATGCGTTCCGCCATCATCAGCGGCGAGCACGTGATGCTGGGGCAGAAGGTCCGGGGCCAGCGCTTGGTGAAGGTAGCCGAGACCGAAGTGGTGTTGCTGAACGGCGCCGAGCGCCGCACCCTGAGGTTGTTTCCCGGCGTGGAGAAGCGGCCCGCCGTGACCGTGCGCGGTGCGGAGAACTCAACACAATGATGCCGCCCGTCCGGCTGGCACATCACGCGATCGCGGAGGGACGCATGAGACACAGACTGGCATTGGTTCCGCTGCTGCTGGCGTTGAGCGCCGGCTGCACGCAGAAGGGTGGTCCGATGCCGACCCACTACGAGGATGCGCTCGCCCAGCTGGACAACGCGGCCGCATCCAAGCCCACCACGAAACAACCGGACGCCGTGAGCGAGGCTCTCTTGCCGCCGCTCGTCGTGGAGATGCCGAGGGCGGAAGGCAAGCCCACGGAATCGCGCTTTGACCTCGCCGTGAACAATGCGCCGGCCGCCGAGGTGTTCATGGCCATCACGTCCGGCAGCCCCTACAGCATGATAGTGCACCCGAGCATCAACGAGAAACTGTCCGTGAAGCTCAAGGAGGTGACGGTGTTCGAAGCGCTGGACACTCTGCGCGACATGTACGGCTACGAGTACAAGGTCACCGGCAACCGCATCTTCATTCAGCCGCTGTCGCTGCAAACGCGCGTGTTCCTGGTCAACTACCTCAACAACACACGCAAGGGGAAGAGCGAGTTGCGGGTTGCCTCCAGCTCTCCCTCCGATTCGGCCGCTTCCACCCAGCCCGGCGTCGGTTCTACGTTCACCGGAACCCAGGCCCCTGTCGTGCAGGCGCTGGCGAGCTCCAAGGTCGAGACCAACTCGGATGTGAACTTCTGGACCGATCTAGGCAACGCGCTGCGCGCGATCGTCGGGACCGGCGAAGGCCGAAACATGGTCATGAACGCGGAGTCGGGTGTCGTCGTGGTGCGCGCGATGCCCTCCGAGCTGCGTGAGGTCGCCGAATTTCTCAGGACGATGCAAGGCGTGGTTTCGCGCCAAGTCTTGCTTGAAGCCAAGATCATCGACGTGCAGCTCAACGACAGTTTTGCGACCGGCATCAACTGGGCCGCGTTTCACGCCGGAGACAATGCCCGCTTCGCGGGTGGTATCCAGCAGCCTGCCACCACCCTGAGCACACAAGGAGCGATGTCCACCCTTACCGCCTTGGGCCCTGACGGGCAACCCGCGATCAACTCGATCTTCACCTCGACCCCCGGATCGCCAGGCAGCGTGCTCACTGGCGGCGGAGTCCCGGGGACAATCATCGGGCTTGCTTTCCAGACGAGCAATTTCGCCGCTCTCATCAACTTCCTGCAGACCCAGGGCGAATTGCAGGTACTGTCCAGTCCGCGCATCGCGGCGATCAACAACCAGAAGGCGGTGTTGAAGGTGGGTACAGACCAGTTCTTCGTGACTAACGTCACCACCAACCAGACCACCACTGTGGGCGGCTTCACCCAGAATTCGCCCACCATCACGACCCAACCCTTCTTCTCGGGCGTGGCCTTGGACATCACTCCGCAGATCGACGAGAACAACCAAATTATCTTGCACGTACATCCTGCCGTGAGCAACGTGGTGAACCAGAACACAAGTCTTAACCTGGGCCAGGCGGGTGTCTTCACTTTGCCGCTCGCGGCCAGTACCGTCAGTGAGACGGACACGGTGGTGCGCGTGACCAATGGCAACATCGTGGCTATTGGTGGCTTGATGAAGCAACAAGACCAGCGCAACCGCAGCGGGATCCCGGGTCTGATGGACATCCCCATCATCGGGACCCTGTTCAAGAACACCTCCCGCAGCGGACTCAAGAGCGAACTGGTGATCCTGATCAAACCCACTGTGATCGAGAACGACGAGAGCTGGAAGCCGAGTGTCCAGGAAGCGGCGAACCGCATCCGCGACTGGCGCCACGACGAGTTCGGACGCTACTGGAAAGAAGAGGTTTCGCAGACCCGTAGCGGGCAGCCTGCGGGAAAGCAGTGAAGCCCACCTCTTTATCAGCCCGGTATTGAGGCGAACGAGGCAATGTACCGATCCCATTTCGGTCTGCGCGAGCCACCGTTTGGCATCACGCCCGACACCAGCTTCGCTTTTTCCTGCGTCTCCCACCAAGAGGCCCTCAACACATTGCTGGTGGCGGTGGACAACGGTGAGGGGTTTATCAAGATCGCCGGACAGGTGGGCACTGGCAAGACCCTGCTCTGCCGGCGGTTCCTGGCCACGCTGGGCGAGAAGTACGTCACCGCCTATATCCCAAATCCCTACCTCGAGCCGCGCGCGCTGATGCTGGCGCTGGCCGACGAGCTGCGCGTCACAATCGACGCGGGCGCTGAGCAGCACAAGATCCTCAAGGAACTGAACTACGCGCTGCTTAACTTTGCTCGCGAAGGTAAGCGCGTGGTGGTATGCCTGGACGAAGCGCAAGCCATGCCGCTCGAAACACTGGAGGCGTTGCGGCTGCTCAGCAACCTGGAGACCGAGAAGCGCAAGTTGCTGCACGTAGTGCTGTTCGGCCAGCCGGAGCTCGACGACAAGCTGGGTCAGGAGTCGGTACGCCAGCTACGCCAGCGCATTACCTTCCAGCATTATCTCGGGGCTTTGAGCCGAAACGAGCTGGACTACTACCTCGCGCACCGCCTGCGCGTGGCGGGCTACGTCGGCCCGGCACTTTTCACCCCGCAGGCCGCGGCGCTGATCTACCGCGCTACGCGCGGAATTCCGCGTCTGGTCAACATCATCGCTCACAAGAGCCTGCTTCTCGTGTATGGCGAGGGTGGCCACAATGTACTTCCGCGGCATGTCCGGTCGGCGGCAAAGGACACGCCCTCGGCGCGACCCATGCGCCATGCCTGGTGGTGGAGCGTCGTGCCGACGCTAGCCATTGCCGTGGCCGGCGCCTTCATCCTGCTCGGCATGCGATGAGCCTCATCAATCAAGTACTCAAGGACCTCGAACAGCGCCATGCCGGTGAAGTCCGGGGTGCCACCCGCGCCGTCCGTCCACTGCCCGAGGACACTCCCCGCCGCAGCTTGTGGATCGTCCTGGGCTTGGTCGCGGCGGGCACGGTGTCGGGCTTGGCCTGGTGGTATCTATCACCGCCGCCGGCACTCGCACGCAACACACAGCCCGGCGGCGAAACGATATCTGCCAAGGCTGCCCCGCTTGCCGCGAACACACCCGCACCAGCGCTCATAGCGCCGACGTCTCCCGTCGTTTCTGCTCCTGCAGATGCTCTCGTCCGTGCGCCCACCATGGTAGCGCCGGGTTCTAGTCCGGGCGAGCGACCTCCGCCAAGCGCGCAGGCCCTGACGCCTGAGATCTCGGGGCTGCCGCGACCCGCACCCACAGTCAGCACGGGCTTTCCGGACACCCGGCTAGCGACCCGGGCACCCGCGCGGCCTATCGTACGGCAGCGCACAGGCGCGGAGGTAGCAACCGCGGCGGAGACAGCCCCGGAGACCGCGTCCGCAACCTCCAAAGCCCCAGCAGGCCGGCCGTCACGCGAGCCCACACCGAAGGTCTCCGGCCCGAGCGCCTTCTCCAAAGCGGAACCGGCCGCAGGGCAGAGCAGCGCGGATTCCCAACCCGATAGTGCGGAGCCAGCCGCGAATATCGAGAAACAGGTGCGGCCGCCGACCGAGCGCGAACGTGCCGAAGCCGAGTTCCGCGGCGCGATGACGGCATTGGGCTCCGGTGACATCACCGAGGCTGAGACCAAGCTGCGCGCCGCGCTGTCCGTGGACCCGATGGCCGACAGGGCGCGCCAAGCGTTGCTCGGACTGTACATCGACCGCGGGCGGCGTGAAGACGCCGAACAGCTGCTAGAGGACCGGCTGCGGCTGGACCACAGACAGGCAGGGTTCGCTCTCGCTCTCGCTCGCCTGCAGCTGGGGCGAGGCGCCAATAGTGAGGCGCTGGCGACGCTCCAGCGTTCGCTGCCGTACGGGGAAACCAGCCCGGATTTTCAGGCGATGCTGGCCAACGCCCTGGGGCGCCTGGGTCAACACAAGCAGGCGGCCGAACGCTTCGAAATGGCTGCCCGCCTGGCACCACGCAATCCGGTATGGCTTATGGGACTGGGTGTCGAGCTGCGTGCAGACAACCGCAACAGCGAAGCGCGCGTGGCATTCCAGCGAGCGCGTGAGCTGGGTGGTCTGAACCCGCAGCTCGCGAGCTTCGTGGATCAGCAACTCAGCCAGCTCAAGTGACAGAAGGGGTTATCGTTCGCGATCTCAGTAGTCTCTGCGCTTCCTCTCACGGTCTTTCCGTCCGAGCCACTACCCAGCCCCATACCTGCGCCGCGCCGCGGCTCAGCAACACACTGGCGAGCTCGTCGAGCGTCGCTCCAGTTGTGAGCACATCGTCCACCACCGCCAGGCGTGCGCCGGCGAGATCCGTTACGCATTCGAACGCGCCGTGGATGTTGCGGCGGCGCTCCGCCCATGGCAGAGCCGCCTGGGGCGCGGTGTGGCGGGTCCGACGGCACAATCGCGGCGCGAGGAGCGTCAGGTGCAGACGCTCCGCTAGCGTGCGGGCCAGCTCCTGCGCCTGATTGAACCCTCGTTCCCGCAGACGTTGCGGCGCCATGGGCATGGCCAGCACTAGGTCCGGGCGCAGCTCCTGATCCAAGCACTCTGCCAGTAGCGCGCCCAGCGGCGTGACTAGGCTGAGATCGGCTCCATATTTGAGCCGCTGAATCGCCCTGTCCACCGGGAAACGGTACGACACCGCCACCTTCAAACGCGAGAACCGTGGCGGCTGCGCGAGGCATTCACCGCAGATCTGTCCCGACTCGGACAAGTTGCCGCACCTTGGGCAGCGCAGCCCACGGCTTCCCGGCAAATCTCGCCGGCACCCGGCACAGATCCCTTCGTGCGGGTTGCTGCCGCCGCAGAATACGCACCGCTGGGGCAGTGCCCAGCGCCCGACAGCCGCGCGCAGGACGCCGCGAGTCCGTGCCCACATTGACTCCTCCTACACGCGGGATATGATCCTGCCGCCCAGTCTAGCAGTTGCGGCTGGTTTACCTGTTCTACATCTGCCGCTGATGCCCGATCCGATCTTGCTCGACAAACGCCGCATCTACCGCAACTTCGCGCGCGCGGCTCCCGCCTACGACAAGGCGGCCGTGCTAAGCCGTGAAGTGTGTGCGCGCATGCTCGAGCGCCTCGACCTGGTGCGGCTCACCCCCTTGCGCATCCTGGACGTTGGTAGCGGCACCGGCGCGTCGGCGCGTGCCACTGCCCGCCGTTATCCTCGGGCGCGGGTCGCCGCACTCGACTTCTGCTTGCCTGCGCTGCGCCTGCAATGTCGCGCGGGACTGTGGTCCGAAGTTCTGCGCGTAGCACGTGGCCGCGCTGCCATCAGCTGCGTGTGCGCAGACTTCGAGCGCTTGCCGGTGGGTAGCGGGGCAATGGACCTGGTGGTCTCGAACCTCGCACTGCACTGGAGCGATGCGCCTGAGGCCGCCCTTGCGGAGATGCAGCGCGTGCTTCGCGGCGGCGGCCTGCTCATGTTCACCACGCTCGGACCCGACACGCTCAGAGAGCTCGTGAAGGCGAGCGCCGACGTTGGCGGTCGCTCCTCCGTGCACCGCTTTGTGGACATGCACGATCTTGGAGACATGCTGATTCGCGGTGGATTCGCCGACCCGGTGATGGACATGGAGTACGTCACGCTGACGTACGCTCGGGTGGAAGACTTGTTTCGCGACCTTAGAGCAAGCGGCGCGATGTCCGCGCGCGCCGGCGGCATCGGGCTGCGCACCCCGCGCTGGCGCGACCGCTTGCTGCAGCGCTACGAGCTGCTGCGCCGGGAGGGACGTCTTCCGGCCACGTTTGAGATCATCTACGGCCACGCTTGGAAACCCGAACGCGAGACAGCGCGCAGCGTGACAAGCGACGGCCGTGCGGTCATTCACTTCGATCGCTCCGCGCGATCCGCCCATCGCAGTAGCCAGGTTCGCGGCTGACCCGCGGTCGCGAAGAAGGGCTCTGAGCTCGCGGCAGTTGGGAGGAGCGGGTCACGCCCGTTCTTGCGAGGGCGCGGAGCCTATGCTACATTTCGGCGCGGCTTTGGAGGATGGCAGACCGGCGGCTGCGAGCTGACGCAACGCGCATCGCGAGAATAGATCAGAGCTTCCCTAGACAAGCTAGATGGATTGCGCCGACGCCGGCGAGAGCGGCGAGTTCCTCCTCATCGCAAGACGCAATAACTCCCTCTCTTCCGCGGGCAGAGCGGTCGTTCTAGGGTCGCTGGTAGTCCTCTGCCTCGCGATCTCCCTGGCCTTCGCATTCCACGGTGCCTGGTTGGTGCTCCCGTTCGCGGGAGCGGAAATGTTTGTGCTGTTCCTCGCGTTCCGCTTGATCGAACGGCATGCCGGGGACTTCGAGTCCATCGCGATCAGAGGCGACCGCGTCCTGCTCGAGAGGTGGGACAGCGGGCGCATGAGCCGGTACGAGCTCAACCGCTACTGGGCGCAGGTCGTGGTGCATCATCGTTGCGGCCCAGCGGGCAAGTCGACTCTGGCGCTGCGCTCGCACGGGCGGGAGGTGGAGTTCGGGCGGCATCTGACCGAAGAGCAGCGGGACGCGCTCGCGCAAACGCTCAAGCGGCAGTTGAGTAACCGTCGATAGTCGAGAAGCAGCACTCAACTCGGGGAAACCATGATCAGAAGAATCGCGCAGATCCTCACCAGCCTGTACCTGTTGATCGCGGGAGCAGGCCTGGTGCAGGGCGAGATGCGGCTCAACCTACAGCAGCCCGAGACCATCATCGCGCACGACATCTACGACCTGCATACGGTGATCCTAGTCATCTGCGTGGTCATCTTCATCGTCGTATTCGGCGCCATGTTCTATGCTCTGTGGAAACACCGCAAATCCGTGGGTCACACGGCCGAACAGTTCCACGAGAACACCACCGTCGAGGTCATTTGGACCGTCATCCCGTTCCTGATTCTGGTGGGCATGGCCATTCCCGCCACTAAGACGGTGCTGGCCATGAAGGACAGTTCGGGCCCGGACATGAGCATCAAGGTCACCGGCTATCAGTGGAAGTGGCGCTACGACTATCTGAAGGAGGACATCAGCTTCTACAGCAATCTGACCACGCCGGTCGAGCAGATCGAAAACCGCTCGCCCAAGGGGGAGCATTATCTGCTGGAGGTCGACAATCCGCTCGTGGTCCCGGTGGGCAGGAAGATCGATGTCCTGATCACCGCCAACGACGTGATCCACTCCTGGTGGGTGCCGGCGTTCGGCGTGAAGCAGGACGGGATCCCCGGTTTCGTGCGCGACGCCTGGTTCAAGATCGACCAGCCGGGCACCTACCGCGGGCAGTGCGCCGAGCTGTGCGGCAAGGATCACGGGTTCATGCCGATCGTAGTAGAGGCGGTGACCGAGGACCAGTACAAGGACTGGGTTGCCCAACAGCAGGGCAAGAAGACGCAGGCTCAGGCGACTTCCGCAGCAGATGTCAACAAGACCTACACGCCGGATGAGCTGAAAGCCGAAGGCGAGAAGGTCTACGGCAAGACGTGCGTGGCCTGCCACATGGCCAACGGGCAGGGCATGCCGCCTACATTCCCGGCGCTCGCCGGTGGGAAGATAGCAACTGGGCCCATAGCGGGACACATCGATATCGTCGTCAACGGCAGCAAGAAGAATCCGGCCATGGTGGCGTGGAAGAATCAGTTGACTGATCTCGAGATCGCCGCCGTCATCACGTATGAGCGCAACGCCTTCGGCAATAAGCTGGGCGAGGCGGTGCAACCGAAGCAGATCGCGGCGGCGCGCAAGTAAACCACGCGGTGTAGCTAGAGTCGGATCTGAGTCAGGAGAAAAGTCTATGCAAGCGGCACACGGTCACACCCACGCACACGATGACGCACACGTCCATCATCCGAGCGGTATCATGCGCTGGGTCACCACGACCAACCACAAGGACATCGGCACGCTTTATCTGTGGTTCGCGTTCATTATGTTCCTCACCGGCGGGGTGATGGCGCTCACGATCCGCGCCGAGCTGTTTCAGCCCGGCTTGCAAATTGTGCGCCCCGAGTTCTTCAACCAGCTCACGACCATGCACGGCCTGATCATGGTGTTTGGCGCGATCATGCCGGCGTTCGTCGGCTTCGCCAACTGGCAGGTGCCGCTGATGATCGGGGCGCCGGACATGGCGTTCCCGCGTCTGAACAACTGGAGCTTCTGGCTGCTGCCGCCAGCGGCCATCCTGCTGATGGCTTCGTTTCTGGCCCCGGGTGGTGCCACCGCGGCCGGCTGGACCCTGTACGCTCCGCTCTCGATTCAGATGGGTCCCGGCATGGACATGGCGATCTTCGCGATCCACATCCTGGGGGCATCATCGATCATGGGCTCCATCAACATCATCACCACTATCCTCAACATGCGGGCGCCGGGGATGACGCTGATGAAGATGCCCCTGTTTGTCTGGACCTGGTTGATCACCGCTTATCTGCTGATAGCCGTGATGCCGGTGCTGGCCGGTGCAGTGACCATGCTGCTCACCGACCGCCACTTGGACACCCACTTTTTCAACGCAGCCGGCGGCGGCGATCCGGTGATGTTTCAGCACATCTTCTGGTTCTTCGGACACCCGGAGGTCTACATCATGATCCTGCCCGGCTTCGGGATCGTGTCGCAGATCATTCCCACGTTCTCCCGCAAGCCCCTCTTCGGCTACTCCTCCATGGTGTACGCCACCGCCTCGATCGCCATCCTCTCGTTCATCGTGTGGGCGCACCACATGTTCACGGTTGGGATGCCGGCAGCCGGGCAGCTGTTCTTCATGTACGCCACCATGCTGATCGCCGTGCCCACCGGCGTAAAGGTGTTCAACTGGGTGGCAACGATGTGGAGGGGTTCGATCACGTTCGAGACGCCGATGCTGTTCGCCATCGGCTTCATCTTCCTGTTCACGATGGGCGGGTTCACCGGGTTAGTGCTGGCCATCACGCCGATCGACATCCAGCTTCAGGATACTTATTACGTTGTGGCGCATTTCCACTACGTGTTGGTTGCCGGGGCTTTGTTCGCCATCATGGGCGGCACCTACTTCTGGCTGCCGAAGTGGACCGGCCACATGTACGACGAGCGGCTGGGCAAGTGGCATTTCTGGCTGTCCTTCATCTTCTTCAACTTGGCGTTCTTCGTGCAGCACTTTCTGGGGCTGGCAGGCATGCCGCGGCGCGTGCCGGACTACGCGCTGCAGTTTGCGGACTTCAACATGATCTCGAGCATCGGCGCGTTCGGCTTCGGGCTATCTCAACTGCTGTTCCTGTACGTGGTGCTCAAGTGCATCCGCGGCGGCGAGAAGGCGACGAACAAAGTCTGGGAGGGGGCTGCAGGGCTCGAGTGGACGCTGCCATCACCGCCCCCTTACCACACCTTCGAGACGCCACCGGTGGTCAAGTGACACAGATGAGACCAGGCGCGCCTTGCGCCCGCGCGAATCCGCGCCGCACATGTCTAAGAACCTCAAGACCGCGCTGGTCCTGACTTCGGTGGTTATCGCATTCTTCTTGGGCGTGATCATCCGGCACTGGCTGTGGCCTTCGCCATGAGCACGGCTTCCGCCAATCGCGCCTTGATGCTGAAGCTGGTCGTCGTTGCAGTGGGCATGTTCGGCTTCGGCTTCGCGTTGGCGCCGTTCTATAGCAAGCTGTGCGAAGCCGTCGGCCTGAACCGGATCCAGGCGGCCGACACCGTCCCGAGCAACACGCAGGTGGACCGAACCCGGCTGGTGACGCTGCAGTTCGATGCCAACCTGCGCAATGACCTGCCCTGGACCTTTCATCCGCTGACCAAGAGCCTACAGGTGCACCCGGGCCAGTTGGTGCACGTGCTGTTCGAGGTGAAGAACGCGTCTGACCAGCCGGTTCTAGGGCAAGCCATCCCGAGCTACGGGCCGCAACTGGCAGCGCTGTATGTCAAGAAGCTGGAGTGCTTCTGCTTTGCCCGGCAGGAACTCAAACCACATGAGACCCGGCAAATGCCCGTCGCGTTCCTGATCGAGCCCGGCCTCCCGGCGGACGTGAGCACGGTGACTCTGTCCTATACCTTTTTCAGGGTAGAGGGCGCGGGACCCACTCCGGGTTGATCGATGGTCCAACCGCCGCAAGCGAGGGATTCTCGGCCCGCACAAAGCAAGCCCGGCGCGCTACAGGTCGCAGGGGCGGTGTTCTGGGCGTTTCTCGGCGTGCGCAAGGCCAAGGACCACGACGCTGACGCCGCGAGCCTGACTCCGTTGCAGGTCATCGTTGCGGGAATCATCGGTGCAGGACTGTTCGTCACGTGCCTCGTATTGATCGTGCACTTTGTGACACACTGAGTCGGATATCGAAAGGCTAAGAGGTCAAAGGAGAACCGCAAATGAGTCAGGCCGCACGCTACTACCTACCCCAACCCTCGCACTGGCCGATCTTCGGTTCGATCGCGCTGCTACTGATGGCCTCAGGCGCGGCGATGTGGTTGAACACGGTCACAGCCGGCCCCTATCTCGTGGCCGCAGGGTTCGCGGTCCTGATCTACATGCTGTTCGGATGGTTCGGCACCGTCATCCGCGAAAGCGAAGGCGGCAAGTTCAACCGTCAAGTGGACGTCTCTTTCCGCTGGGGGATGAGCTGGTTCATCTTTTCCGAGGTGATGTTCTTCGCCGCCTTTTTCGGGGCGCTATTCTACATGCGTGTCCTGGCCGTTCCTTGGTTGGGCAGCGGCGAGACCCAGGAGCTCCTGTGGCCCGGATTCAAGGCTGGCTGGCCTGTCGCGGGCCCGGGTCTGCAGGAACGCTTTTCACCCATGGCGGCGTGGGGCATTCCCGCGCTCAACACGCTGATCCTGCTGTCCTCCGGGGCCACGGTGACATGGGCGCACTGGGGACTGAAGAAGAACAACCGGCGTCAGTTGATCGTCGGCCTGTTCCTCACCATCGCGCTGGGTGTGCTGTTCTTGTGTCTACAGGCGTACGAGTATCACCATGCCTACACCGAGATGAACCTCAACCTCACCACCGGGGCGTACGGCGCCACCTTCTTCATGTTGACCGGCTTTCACGGCTTCCATGTGACGCTGGGTGCGATCATGCTGACGGTGATCTTCTTTCGTTGCCTGCTTGGCCACTTCACCCCGGACCACCACTTCGGGTTCGAGGCGGTGTCCTGGTACTGGCACTTCGTAGACGTTGTCTGGCTGCTGCTGTTCGTGCTGGTCTACTGGCTCTAAAGGTTCCGAACCGCGGGTATCCGCGGTGAGAGACAGGTTGGAAAACGCCGGTGGCACCTCAGGATGGCGGTGCGTTCTTTTCTGGAGTCGCGCGGCGAAGCCCGCGCTTAGCGCAGGCCGGTCTTCGGGATGATCCCGAAGTAGTATCCGGCCATGAGCAGGAGGAACAGAAAGATCGAAAGAGAGATGCGCACGGTCAAGGCCTTGACCGTGCGCTCCGACGCGCCCTTGTCCCGGATCAGGAACCAAAGTGCGGAGCCCAGGCTGCCCACGATCAGGACCAGCATTGCGATCACGACGATTCTCATCTCGAGCCGCCTTCCACGTGTTCCGAGTCTACTCCTGCGTAACACCAGTTTCTATCGGGGTCTAATCCCGCGCGAACCCGGCAAGGTTCCCGCCTCGAGCCCGTGCCGCGGGTAACGTTCAAGGCTCGGCTGGTACCCACCCTGGCCGCTGCTGCCGGCGTGCTGGTTACCGCGCTGTTGGGCAACTGGCAGCTCAACCGGGCGGCCGACAAAGCGCAACTGCAGCTGCGCATCGAACAGGCCAGCGGCCACCCGCTGCTGCATATCGGCCCAGCGCCGGTTAACCCGATGGATGTAACTTATTTCCTGGTCGAGGCGAGCGGGGAATTCAAGTCAGACGGCACGGTCTACGTCGATAATCGCGTGCGCAAAGGTGTGGCGGGCTACGAGGTTGTCACGCCGCTGCAGATCGACGCGAGCGCAAGTTATGTGCTGGTCAAGCGCGGGTGGATTGAGGCGGGGCCCGACCGAAACAACCTGCCGAAGGTCACAACACCAGCCGGAGTGGTTACGGTCGAAGGCGTGGCGTTGCCCGGCAACCCGCGCCTGTTCGAGCTGTCCGCCCGTGTGCAGTCTGGTCGGCTGTGGGAAAACGTCACGGTCGATCGCTACCGCGAAGCGTTTACCCTGAAGCTCCAGCCCATCATGATCCAGCAGCACAATGACCTTGGCGATGCTCTGGTGCGCGAGTGGACTCGGCCGGATGCGGGAGCCGATCGGCACCGCGCCTACGCCGTGCAGTGGTTTGGCCTGTGTGCGGCGATCATCGTGATCTATGTCGTCGTGAATGTCAGAAGAGCAGCGCGCACGCAAAGGCCAGCTTAGCCTGTTGCTGATGGCCGCAGTCACGATCGCACCCATGGTCGCGGCCTACGCGCTGTTTCACTTCGGGCGGCCTAGCGCCTTCACCAACTACGGGCAACTGCTGCCCCCCGAGCGAATCGCTGATATCGGCCTCAGGCAGACGGACGGGAGCGAGTTCAAGCTCGACGTTCTGAGAGGCAAATGGGTGTTGCTGATGGTGGACTCCGGGAGCTGCGACTCCTTGTGCCGGCGCAAGCTCTACCAGATGCGCCAGGTGCGGTTGACGCAGGGCAAGGATATGGAACGCATCGAACGGGCCTGGCTGATTGACGATGATGTTCGTCCGTCCGGCGAGCTGGCTGCCGAATACGAGGGCACCCGGATGCTCTCCGCTCGCGGCAGCGCGATGTTGTCACGCCTGCCCGCCGACGCGTCGGTGCGAGATCACATCTACGTCGTGGATCCGCTAGGCAATCTGATGATGCGTTATCCGCGCGACGCCGACGCCAGCAAGATGAAAAAGGATGTGACCCGGCTGCTCAAGGTGTCGGGCGTCGGCTGAGGTGCTAAGATTCTGGTCCGTTCGCCCATGCTTCTGCCGCAATTAGATGTCCGCCACCGCTGAATCTGAACCCGTGTCCCCAGTGAGCTCCACGACAGCCGCCGCGCCCGTGGCGCCCGGCATGCGACACTGGCTGCAGCTGACGAAGCCGCGCGTGGTGTCGCTCATCGTCTTCACTGCAGTGATCGGCATGTTCCTCGCGACCCCAGGGCTGCCGCCGCTCGGCGCGCTGGTATTTGGCACGCTAGGCATCGCGCTGATCGCGGGCGCGGCGGCGGCGATAAACTGCCTGGTGGAGCAGAAGGTCGACGCCGTGATGGCCCGCACGCGGTCGCGTCCGCTGCCGATGGGACAGCTGAGTTCCGGGCAGACGCTGATTTTCGCTGGCGTGATCGGCGGCATCGGGCTGGGTGTGCTCTATGCGCTGGTCAATCCTCTGACCACGTGGTTGACGCTCGCCACGTTTGTCGGCTACGCCGTGATCTATACCGTGATCCTCAAGCCGTTGACGCCTCAGAACATCGTAATCGGCGGGGCTTCGGGGGCAATGCCTCCGGTATTGGGCTGGGCGGCCATCACAGGCGAGCTGTCTTCGGATGCGCTGCTGCTGTTCCTGATCATCTTTGCCTGGACCCCGCCGCACTTCTGGGCGCTCGCTCTGTACCGCAAGCGCGAGTACGCCAAGGCAGGCATCCCGATGTTGCCGGTCACTCATGGCGACCGCTACACGCGGCTGCACGTTCTGCTCTATACGCTGATCCTGTTGGCCGTCAGCATGATGCCGTTCGCGACACGCATGAGCGGGCTACTCTACCTCGCCTGCGCGCTCGCTCTGGGCGGGTTGTTCCTCTGGTACGCAGTGAGGATCTATGTGGATTACAGCGACCGTGTGGCGCGGCAGACCTTCCGCTACTCGATCGTCTACCTGTCCCTGCTGTTTGCTGCGCTGCTGGTGGACCACTACTGGCGCATCCTCGTCTGAGCATCGCCGTACTGGCCAAGAAGCTTTGGCGCCTGCCTTTCGCGCTAGCGCTGCTTGTCGGCTTAAATGGGTGCAACCAGGGGCCTCAGGCACCGTCGTTCCGCTCCACCGACATCACCGGGGCGGACTTCGGTAAGGACTTCCAGCTCACCGACTTCAACGGTCAACAGCGCCGGCTGACGGATTTCCGTGGCAAGGTTGTAGCGGTGTTCTTCGGCTACACCCATTGCCCGGACGTCTGTCCTGCGACGCTGGCTGAGCTGTCCTCTGCCATGAGGAAGCTGGGATCCGACGCGAGCAAAGTTCAGGTGCTGTTCATTACCGCCGATCCGGAGCGCGACACGCCCGACGTCCTCAGGCAGTACGTCACCGCCTTCGACCCCACTTTCTTGGGGCTGCGCGGCACGCCGGAACAGACCGCGGAGGTGGCAAAGGCTTTCAAAGTGCTGATCCAAAAAAACCCCGGTGCTGACCCTGAAAACTACACCGTCGATCACTCCTCCGGGACCTATGTGTACGACACCGCCGGCAGGCTACGCCTATACATGAGCTACGGACAGAGCGCGGACCTGTTTGCCCACGACATCGCGGAGCTGCTGAAGTCCTCCTGAGGTTGTTGACCGCGGCCATGGGTAGAAACAAAAACGCCGCCCCTAGGCGGCGTTGCATTTGATTGGACGAGCCGGCTCAAGCCCCGGATGGCTGGATCATGGTCCGCATCTTCTTCATGGCCTGGCCCTCGATCTGCCGGATGCGCTCGGCCGAGACCCCGAACTCGTCAGCCAGCTCGTGCAGCGTGGCGGTGTCCGTCTCCCGCAGCCAGCGCGCTTCGATGATTCGGCGGCTGCGCGGGTCGAGGTTCGCCAGCGCCAGCTCGAGCCCCTGCGCACGCAAACGCTCGCTCTCCTCGTGCTCGAGGATGCGGCCAGGCTCCTCGTCGGGGTTCGACAGATAGGAGATGGGTCCGAAGGCATCCTCTTCGTCTTCGCCCACCGGCTCCAGCGAGATGTCCTGCCCCCCGAGACGCATCTCCATCTCGGAGACGTCTGCAGCCCTGACATTGAGGGCGCTGGCCATGGAGTCCGTCTCCGCCCGGCTGAGCGCGCCGTGGCCTTTCTTCATGCTGCGCAGATTGAAGAACAGCTTGCGCTGCGCCTTCGTAGTGGCGATCTTCACGATGCGCCAGTTGCGCAAGATGTACTCGTGAATCTCGGCGCGGATCCAGTGCACGGCGAAGGAAACCAGTCGCACGCCGCGGTCGGGGTCAAAGCGCTTCACCGCCTTCATCAGGCCGACGTTGCCTTCCTGGATCAGGTCGGCATGCGGCAAACCGTATCCCAGGTACCCACGGGCGATGGACACGACCAGGCGCAGATGCGAGAGGACCAGCTGGCCGGCAGCTTCCAGGTCGTTCTGTTCTCGAAGCTGGCGGGCGAGCCGGACTTCTTCCTCCTCTGACAGTAGCGGGAAGCGGTTCACGGCCTGGATATAGGTTTCCAGGCTACCTGCGGTCGAGGGAAGGGCGACAGATACAGGTAAGGTATTGATCATTAAGAATTCCTCCTGTGATGCGTATTTTAGCACTCGTCTTTTAAGAGTGCTAGCGCAGCACAAAAGTTCCCGAGTGTTTCCGTCGGCTATTCCGTTCCGATCTGCCACAGGTGCCGGGTGACAGATAGCCAGGCGCCCAGCCAGCCGAGCAGGGCGGACCACCCCAACAGGCTTGCGCCGTCCGGCAGGCTTGGCCCCGTCAGCCCAAAGCTGGTCGCATAGAGCGCGGCGAGCGCAGCGATGTCCCGATTCAACAGGTGTACGGCTAGCGCCACAATGATCCAGGCCAATAGTCCGCCAGCGAACCCCTGCAGTGCGCCGAACCATAGAAACGGCCGCCGGATGAAGGGATTGGTCGCCCCGATCAGCTTGGACACCTCGATCTCCTCCCGCCTGGTGAGAATCTGCAGCCGGATGGTATTGAAGGTGACTGCGACCAGGGCGGCGGCCAGCAGCGCTCCAAGCACCGCAACTGCTGTTCGCCCCAACCTAAGCGCCGCGTCGAGCTTGCGCGCCCATTCCGAGTCCACCTGCACATGCGCGACCTTGGGCCAGCCCTTGGCCTCGTCGCGCAGACGCTCTAACGTCTGCGGGCGATTCCCGCGTGCCGTGACCACGAACGCGTCGGGCAGCGGGTTGTGCTGCAGATTGTCCAGTACATCCGACAGGCCGGCGCTGCGCTTCAGATCGGACAGGGCCTGCGCCCTCCCAATGAAACGGTACTCGCCCACGTCGGGGTCGGAACGTAGCTTCTGACCCACGGCGTCAGCGTCGCGGCCGTCCGCGTCCAGTGCCAGAAAGATACTGATCTGCGGGTCGCTCGAGAGCTGGCGGCTGAACGATTGCAGCTGAGACAGCCCCAGATATAGCCCGACCGGCAGGCTCAGCGCTATAGCGATCACCAATACGCTCAGAAACGATGCCATCGGGCTTGCTGCGAGCCGGGTGAAAGCATCACGCAAAGCCCTCCCGTGATCGCGCAGCCAGGTTCTCACGCGGCGATGCGTCCCTTGCCGAGCTGGATGACCCGGGCGGGAAGCAGCTCTGCAACCGAGCGGTCATGGGTGGCGATCACGACCGTTACACCCACCTGATGGAAGGCGCCAAAAAGCTCGACGATGCTGCGCGCATACGCCTCGTCTAGGTTGCCGGTAGGCTCGTCCACCAGCAGCACCGCGGGCCGATGCACAACCGCGCGCGCGATGCACAGGCGCTGCTGCTCCCCGCCCGACAGCGTGATCGGCATGGCCTTCTCCTTCGCCAGTAGTTCCACCTTGTCCAGAGCGGCACGCGCACGGCGCGCCGCGTCACGTCCATCGAAGCCGGCGATCTGCAGCGGAAGCAGCACGTTCTGAAGCACGCTGCGGTCATGGAGCAGCTTGTGGTCCTGAAACACGATGCCGAAGCGACGTCGCACAAAGGGCAGCGCGGCCGATCCGAGTTTGGCTGCGTTCTGACCGCTGATGAGCACCGTGCCTGAGCTGGGTCGTTCGATAGCCGCCATCAACTTGAGCAAGGTCGACTTGCCCGCGCCGGAGTGGCCCATGATCAGCACCAGCTCGCCGCCATCGATCGTGAGGGAGATGTCGGACAGGGCTTCGAAACCGCTGCGGTATCGTTTGGAGACGTGGCTAAGCGAGATCACAGGCGAAAGATACAGGCTGGAGACGTGCGCCCCAGCTCTTCAGTCGAACAGCGCGTCGACGAACTCGGCTGCGTCGAACGGCTGCAGGTCGTCGATTCCCTCACCGACGCCGATGAAACGCACCGGGATCGGCTTGTAGCGGACAATGGCGGCGATAGCGCCGCCCTTCGCGGATCCGTCCAGCTTGGTGACGGTAAGCCCGGTCAACCCGAGGGCAGCGTCGAAGGCTTTAACCTGGTTCAACGCGTTCTGCCCCGTATTGGCGTCCAGAACCAACATGATTTCGTGCGGTGCCTCGGGCATGGCGCGTGCGATCACGCGCTTGACTTTCTTCAGCTCCTCCATCAGATGCAGCTGGGTGGGCAGCCGCCCGGCGGTATCCGCGATCAGAAGATCGATCCCGCGCGAGCGCGCCGACTGCAGCGCGTCGAACACCACCGCCGCCGCGTCGCCTTTCGCTTGGGCGATCACCGGCACTTCGTTGCGCTCGCCCCAGGTCCTGAGCTGCTCCACCGCTGCCGCGCGGAAGGTGTCACCTGCCGCTAGCATCACTGTCTTGCCTTGCGACTGGAAATACTTCGCCAGTTTGCCGATGGATGTGGTCTTGCCCGAGCCGTTCACGCCTGCGACGAGCAGCACGAATGGGCGGGTGCCCTGAATCGACAATCGCTGCGCCACGGGCTGCAACAGCTCCACCAGGCAATCCTTTAAGACGCGCCGTAGATCGGCCGGGTCCGAGATGCGCTCCCGGGCCGCTCGCAGCCGAGCTTGCTCCAAGAGGTAATGGCTCGAGGCAACCCCGATATCGCAGGACAAGAGCAGCGCCTCCAATTCCTCGTAGAGGGCCTCGTCGATCGTGGCGTGCCGTCCCAGCAGCGCGGAAAGCTGGCTGCTGAGCTTTTCCCGCGTTGCCGATAGGCCAGTCCTCAAACGCGCAAGCCAACCGCCCGGTGCAGCCGCGGTGCCCGGTTCGTCGCTGCCTGTCTTGTTAGTCTTGAGGAAACTCAACATACTGCGGATGTGTCACAGGCCTGTATGCAACCGCCAGGCGCTGAAATGCGCCGCGCACGGGAATGAGCTCCGGAGGCCCTGCTGGTGTTCGCTGCTCCGGGTTGCACCTAGATTCTAACAGCCCTCCATCCGATGTGAATTCTCCGACCCGGGTCCAGCCATGTCCGCTTTAGCGCGCATGTTGGCGGCGCTGATTGTCTCGCTCTCATACGGCGTCCCGCTGCACGCCAAGGTGCAAGAGCACACGCTGGCAAACGGCATGAAAATCCTGGTCAAGGAAGACCACCGCGCGCCCGTGGTGGTGTCCATGGTTTGGTATCGAGCCGGCAGCATGGACGAAGTGACCGGGACCACGGGCGTCGCACATGTGCTGGAGCACATGATGTTCAAGGGCACCAGGGAGGTGGCGCCGGGGGAGTTCTCTCGCATCATCGCGCGCGCGGGTGGCCGCGACAACGCGTTCACTACCAAGGACAGCACGGTCTACCATGAGCAGTTGCATAAGTCTCAGCTCCCGCTCGCCTTGCGGTTGGAGGCCGACCGCATGGCGAATCTGTTGCTAACGGAGGAGCAGTTCGCGCGTGAGATCAAGGTGGTGATGGAGGAGCGACGGCAGCGAACCGACGACCAGCCGAAGGCCTTGGTCTATGAGACCTTTCTGGCCAACGCTTACCAGGCGCACCCCTACCGCACGCCGGTGATCGGCTGGATGAGCGACCTCGAGAGCATGCGCGTCGAGGATGCCCGGGCCTGGCACCAGCGCTGGTATGCGCCGAATAACGCCACGCTGGTTGTGGTGGGCGATGTCTCTGCTGCGGAGGTGTTCGCGGAAGCCGAAAAGCAATTCGGCCCCATCGCGGCACGGCCGCTGCCCGTGCGCAAGCCTCAGCTCGAGCCAATGCAGCGCGGCGTCAAGCGGGTCAACGTCAAGACCCCGGCCGATTTGCCCTACCTCCTGATGGGCTGGCACGTGCCCAGTCTGCGCAATATCGACCAAGACGGGGAGCCTTACGCCCTCGAGATGTTGGCTGCGGTGCTGGCAGGCAGCGATGCGGCGCGCCTCGAGCATGAAATGGTGCGCACACAGCGTGTGGCCATCGCCGCCGGCGCCAGCTACGACTCCATCAACCGAGGCCCTGCCATGTTCATGATGAACGCGACACCGGCTCCCGGTACGACGGTACAAGAGCTAGAGCAGGCGTTGCGCGATCAAATCCGACGCGTGGTCGAGCAAGGGGTGAGCGAGGAGGAGCTCCACCGCGTGAAGGCGCAGGTCCGCGCCGGCCTGGTGTTTGATCTGGACTCCATGTTTTCCCAAGCACGGGAGATCGGTGCACTGGATAACGCTGGTCTGCCGTTCGACTCACTGGATCTGTTGGCGCGCAAGCTTGCAGAGGTCACTGCCGCACAGGTGCAGGCGATGGCCAGCAAGTATCTGATCGACGACAACCTTACGGTCGCTGTGCTCGACCCGCAGCCGATGAGCGACCGCAAGCCTGCGCCTGCCCCACCCGTCGAGCATATTCGCTGAGACCCCGGTTGTTGAATCCAGCACCGCCTATGCCATCATCGGTACGACTCACCCCCAAGGTGGACACGCTCATCTTGCTGGGCGTGTTGTGCGTGCCGCTCGAGTGCTTAGCGGTTCTGCCGATCGAGCACTGGGAGACCTCGGCAGGCGCCCGCGTGTATTTCGTTGCAAGTCACGATTTGCCTATGCTCGACGTGAGCGTGGACTTCGCGGCCGGTTCCGGCCGCGACACGAGCGACCGGAGCGGTCTGGCGAACCTGACGCAACGCCTGATGCGCTTGGGCGCAGACGGCATGGACGAGGACGACATCGCTCGCCAGGTGGCTGATGTGGGCGCCAACCTCATCACGAGCTTCGATCTGGATCGCGCTGGCTACGCGCTGCGGACACTGTCGAGCGACGCCGAGCAGCGGCAGGCATTGGCGGTGCTGGCGCACGTGCTCCAGTCCCCCTCATTTCCCGCAGCGGTGCTGGAGCGCGAGAAGGCGCGCGTGATCGCCGGGCTGAAGGAAGCCGACAGCAGACCCGACAGCATCGCGGCGCGCGATTTCATGGAACTGGTCTTTCGAGGTCACCCATATGCGTTGCGTGCCGCCGGCGAGCCGCTGACGGTTGCCAGCCTCCGCCGCGACGACCTGGTGGCCTTCTACCGCGCTCATTACGCCGCCGATCGAGCGGTGGTGGCGATCGTGGGCGACGCAACGCGCGAGCGCGCGCAGCAGATCGCCGAGGAGCTGACGCGCGGGTTGCCCCGTGCCTCTGGTGCACTGCCGCCGTTGCCGCCAATAGTGCCGCTGACGGCGGCGAGCGAGGGCGACATCGCGCACCCTTCGACACAGGCCCACATCCTGATCGGACAGCCGGGGCTGGCGCGCAAGGATCCCGATTATTTTCCCCTGTGGCTGGGCAACTATGTCCTGGGAGGCGGGGGATTCAGCTCGCGCCTGTCCGAGCAGGTGCGCCAGAAGCGTGGGCTGTCGTATAGCGTCTACAGCACCTTCGCGCCCTATCAGCAGCCTGGCCCGTTCCAGATCGGCTTGCAAACCCGTGGCGACCAGGCGCGCGAGGCACTGGCGGTGGCGCGCGAGGTGCTCCGCGAGTTCGTCGACGCCGGTCCAACCGAGCGGGAGCTGGAGGGAGCCAAGCAGAACATCGTTGGCGGTTTCGCCTTGCGCATCGACACTAACCGTAAGCTCCACGACTACGTGCGCGTGATCGGCTACTATGGGCTGCCGCTCGACTATCTCGATACGTTCATCTCGAAGGTCGAGGCGGTGACCACAAGCCAGATCCGTGAAGCCTTCGGCCGCCGCATCCAGCCGGCACGCATGGTCACGGTGGTGGTGGGGGCGAAGGCGGCGCGCTAGCCCCACGCGTGCATGTATCAGAACCGCGTGCGGATCATCGGCGGGGAGTGGCGGCGTCGCTGGCTGGAGTTTCCTGCCGCTCGGGGGCTGCGGCCCACACCAGCCCGTGTGCGCGAAACCCTGTTCAACTGGCTGGGCCAGGATTTGACTGGGTTGGGCTGTCTCGACTTGTTCGCCGGCAGCGGGGCGCTGGGGTTCGAAGCAGCTTCCCGCGGGGCGCGCCAGGTCGTCATGCTGGAGCGGGACCGGCGCATCGTCGAGTCCCTGCAAGCCAGCGCGCGGATGTTGCAAGCGGGCACGGCTGTGACCGGGGCCATAGAGGTGGTGCGCGCTGATGCGCTAGAATTCCTTGCCCATGACCGGCGGGGTTTTGATGTCGTGTTCGTCGACCCGCCGTATGCGTTCTGGGCGCAAATGCGGCAACCGTTGGGCGTGTTGCTGACGCGGCTCGCGGCGCGCATGACGCCGGGCGCCGGCGTGTACCTGGAATCGCCCGAGTTCCCGGAGCTGCCGCAGGGGTGGCGGTCGCTAAAACGAGGCCGTGCGGGGGCCGTCCATTATCAGCTGCTCGAGCTTGAGGCCGACGTCCAGTGAACAAAGCCGTCTACCCGGGGACCTTCGATCCCATCACGCGCGGACATGAGGATCTTGTGCTGCGCGCAGCCAGCTTGTTCGACCATGTTGTGCTGGCAGTTGCAGACAGCCCATCGAAGCGCCCCTTCTTCGCGCTGGAGGAGCGGGTGCAGATGGCGAAGGACGTGCTGGCCGGGCATCCCAACATCGAAGTCGTAGGATTCTCCGGGCTGCTGATGGATTTTCTGCGCAGCCAGGGTGCGCGCATCATCCTGCGCGGGCTGCGCGCGGTGTCCGATTTCGAGTACGAGTTTCAGATGGCGGGGATGAACCGCAAGCTATACCCGGACGTCGAAACAATATTCCTGACCCCTGGCGAGCAATACATGTTCATCTCGGCGACGATGGTGCGAGAGATCGCAGCTCTGGGCGGCGACGTCAGCCATTTCGTCAATCCGGTCATTCTCTCACGCCTGCGCCGCAAGCAGAGGAAGTAAGAGGCCGCGCCGTGGCTTTGCTCATCACCGAAGAGTGCATCAACTGCGACGTGTGCGAGCCCGAGTGCCCGAACCAGGCCATCGCTCAGGGCGAGAACATCTACGTGATCGATCCCGACCGCTGCACCGAGTGTGTAGGACACTTCGCCCAGCCGCAGTGTGTCGAAGTCTGTCCGGTGGATTGCATCGTCGCGGGGCGGGTCGAAACACGCGATCAGCTCGAGCTCAAGTATCAGGCTCTGATCGCAGCACAGCCAGTCACCAGCGACAAGTGACAGCGCGAGAGCCGATCACCCCTCAGCGCTGGCAACTTGGGCAATAGAACGCCGACCGCTGCCCGATACGCACAGTCCTGATGGTGTGTCCGCAGCGCTCGCAGCGCTCGCCCTCTCTCCCGTACACCAGGTACTGCTGCTGGAAGTAACCGGGACTGCCGTCCGCGTGTACGAAGTCGCGCAAGCTGCTGCCGCCGGCCTCGATCGCAGCGCTGAGCGTTGCGCGGATCTCGTCGATCAACTTCTCGTAACGAGGATGGCTGATGCGTCCGGCGGCGCGGGCAGGATGAATCCCGGCGCGGAACAGCGACTCGTTGGCGTAGATGTTACCTACGCCGCATACGAGGCGATTGTCCATCAACAGGCTCTTGATCGGAGCTCTGCGCCCGCGAGTGCGCTCGAACAACCAAGTGGCATTGAACGCGGTCTCGAGCGGCTCGGGGGCCAAACCCCGCAGCAGCTTGTGCCGGCTGGGTTCGCCTGGCTCCCACAGCACCGCCCCGAACCGGCGCGGGTCGTGCAGGCGCACAGCGCTTCCCGTCTCGAGCACCAGGTCGACGTGGTCGTGCGCACCCGCCGGCGTATCCGCCGGCACCACCCGCAGGCTTCCGGACATACCGAGATGGAGGATGAGCCAGGCGCCGCCGCAATCCACCAGCAGGTACTTGCTGCGCCGAACCAACCGCTCGATGCGGCGCCCCGCCACCAGCTCACCTAGCCTGCGCGGCACCGGCCAGCGCAGGTTGCGGTTGCGCACGACAGCGGTGCGGATGCGCTGACCCTGAAGATGTGGCGTGAGACCGAGCCGCGTTGTCTCGACCTCAGGAAGTTCCGGCACTTTCCTTGTTCTTCGCAGGGCGCGGGTTGAGCAGGCGCCGCGTCATTTCGCCCGAGAACTGGAACTGCAGCTTCTCGTCGGGCCGGGCGAGTATCAGCTCCGGCTCTCTGCGCACTACGACAAAGACGATGGTCTTGCCGTCGGCCAGCTTGACCTGCACCGCGTCCGGCGTCGGCTTCCCGGCCCACTGCTGTGTGACCAGACTGGAGGCGTAACGCCAGTCATCGGCCCAGCGGTTGAGGTCGTCCTGGCTTGGTCGCTCGTTGTCTGCCGACGGCTGCGGCGCAAGCGTCCACTTGCCGTCCTTTTGCTCGATGCTGAAGTCCTTGAACTTGAACCCGACCGCTTTCTCGCTCTCGTTGAACAGACTATGAGTGAGCATGCGGTCGGACGCCGTTGGGACCAGCGATGCATAGTAGGTGGACACCAGATACACGCTGTCGCCGGTGGAGAGATACTGGTCCTGACTGAGCGGATTGGTGCCGCCGAAGGAGAAAGCCTGGCCGTCCATGCTGACCTTCATCGCGGGCGGATCCAGATCGAAGCGCTTGAGGTCGGTGGCAGCCAGCTTCTCCCTGCTGGTGGCAGACAGAAGGTCGAGCATACGCCGCACCTGCGTCTGGTCCGCGCGCGCTTCGATCGGTGAGGTCAGGAACCAGGTCTCTCCGCGCTTCTCCAGAGCGTACCCTGGCGCGCTGCGGGGCGCGACGTCGATCTTCTTGACGCCCCCGGTCGGCAGCGCAGATAGCTTATGACTGGGCTCCTTCGGTTGACTGCCCTGGTGCCAGGCGTAACTGCCCAAGCCGATCACTCCGATCAGCAGCAGCAAATTGACGATCCATCCGAGCTTCATCGCTGCGTGGTCACATCGCTAGGCCTTGCGCCTGCGCCACCACACCAAGGCGCCGGTAAGCAGGAAGGCAGCGGGCAGTACGTAAAAGAACGCGATGCCAATCACCGCCACCCCGGTCCGTCCGAGCTTCAGTTGACTGTCAACGCGGGGTCGCGGTTGCACGGCAATGAGGCTCTCGTCCTGCGATAGCCAGTTGAGCATGTTGATCCCGAGGTCCAGATTCGACAGCAGGCCGACGAACTGGTTGGACAGGAACTGGCTGGTGCCGACCACAACGACGCGCTGGTCCTTATCATTCATCTTGCGCTCCAGCGTTACCGCCACGACGACCGGTCCGTGCACCTCGCGGTCCTTATCGAAGCGCGGGTCCTTCTCCACGTTTCCAGTTTCCACCCAGCCGCGCTGGGCTGCCTCGACCAGTTGGGTGGCGTGCCAGTCGCCGTTGTCCGGCTTGGTCGCAATCTGCCGCACAAACGGAAACGCTGTGTTGAAGGAAAAGTTCTCGGTGATGGGATGGATGCCGTAGGAAGTTGCCAACGCGATCATACGCAGGTCGCCTGCCGTAGGATCGACCACCAGCCCAGGGGTGAGCTGCAGACCGAGCGACTCGGCCAGCGGCTGCAGACCACGCAGCGGTTCCTGGTCGATCAGCCAGAGCAGATTGCCGCCGTGCTCGAGGTAGCGTCTGAGCTTCTCCACTTCACCCTTCAGCAGCTCAACCCTGGGCGTGGCAATCACCAGCACGCTGAGGTTGGCGGGAACGTCTTGGGCGAGGCCGAGGTTAAGCGGTTGGATGTGAAACCCCTTGGCCCCTAGTAGGCTGCCGAAGTCGCCGAGGTCGAAGTTCGCACGGCCATCCAATTTTGGTTCTCCGTGGCCGGTCAGATACATTACCGATCGCTCGCGCGTCAGGCGTTGCAGCAGATTGGCCATGCTTTGCTCACTCAGCGCAGCGATGTCCAGTCGCTCGGTCCTATTTCCATGCTCGAACACAATCTCGCCGTTTGTCCGCACATTTGCGGCGGCAGCCTCCTTCGGATGTTCACGGGGATCGACAAAGGTCAAGGTCAGATCCTTCTTAGCGTGTCGGTAGGGCTCGAGGAAACGCTGAATTCCATCTCGGATGTCGCCAAGAACTGGGTCGCGAGGCGTCGCATATGCCGTTGCCCTGATGGGTCCTTGCGCAGCACGCAAGAGCTTTTGTGTTCCATCGGAAAGGGTGCCCTGTTGCTGCTGGGTAAGGTCCCGCTGTAGGTCGTTGTCGCGGAGCAGCCATACGATCAAGAAGGCAGCCGCGACGAGCAATATAGCGAATGCCGCGTTCTGGATCAGGAGCTGGAATTGAAGTCTGGAACCGGCCTTCATGCGCGTAGCCGATCGGCGTCAAGACGCCGGATGGTCAGTAACAGGAAGAGCGCAATCAGCACCACATAGTAGGCGGCATCATTGAGCGCGACGGTTCCTCGGGAAAAGGTCTCAAAGTGTCTGATCAAAGACAACGAGTGCAACGCGCTGCCGGGGTCGCTGGCTGAGATGTCTATCAGCCACAATCCAAGCAGCACAGCGAGGGTGCCCACGCCCGCTACAAGCGGATGCGAGGTTAGAGAGGACAAATACAAGCCGACTGACGCGAAACACCCGCAGACCAGCAGCAGTCCGAGAAGATTGCCTGCCAGCAACCCGAGGCTGAGCTTGCCGCCGCTATACAGTGACGCCGCCATCACAACCAATAGCCCGACCCCGAGTAAGAGGAAAGCTAGCAACCCAACGAACTTACCCAGCACTATCTGCGTGATGGAGACCGGTGCCGACATCAGAAACGGCAGTGTCTGGTTTCGCCGCTCTTCGGCAATGAGCCGCATCGATAGCAACGGAGTCACCATGAGCAGCACGATGATCGCGGTACCGAAGGTGGGCGTCACCACCATCGCGGTGAGCCCCGGCGCGGCTGGCATCATGGCTAGCTGGGGCTGCAATTGAACAAAATCGGCGAGGTGGCTGAGGAAGACGTTAGCAAGGACGAATTGAAGGAACGCCAGAATCACCCACGCCAACGGTGAGATAAACAAACGCCGTAGCTCCTTGCCCGCAATGGTGAGGATCACGTTTGACCCTCTGCTGTGGTCAGTTGCACGAACACGTCCTCTAAACTGGCGGCGTCGGGAGCGAGGTAGTGCAGGCCCCAGTCGCGCTCGACGCTGGCGCGCACGATCGCTTCCGCCGGATCCTGTCCGTTCGCGGGCAGCACACGGACGAAGCTGTCGCCGGCCTCGGCGCTCGCCACGCCGGGCAGCTGCGTGATTTGCTCCAGCGGCGGCACACGGCGCAGTCCGACACGCAGCACATGTCCACCACGAAACCGGCGCAGCGCGTCGATCGTGTCGCTGTATACAATGGCACCCAGGTGCATGATTTCGACGCGGTCGCACACCGCTTCGACCTCAGGCAGGATGTGAGTAGACAGAATCACGCTGTGGCGGTCGCGCATCTCACGAATCAACGTGCGGATCTCGCGGACTTGATTCGGATCCAGTCCGATCGTCGGCTCATCCAGAATCACGACATCGGGTTCATGAATGATCGCCTGGGCGATGCCCACCCGCTGCTGGTACCCCTTGGACAGGGTCCCGATCAGGCGCCCACCCACCCCCTCAATTCCGCAGCGCCCTTTGGCGATAGTGACCGCTTGCTCCAAGGATGCGCGGGGCACGCGATGGAGGCGTCCCGCGAAGCGCAGATACTCCTCGACAGTCAACTCCTTGTAGAGCGGCGGCACCTCCGGGAGATAGCCAATGCGCGCCTTGGCCGCGGTGGGGCGCTCGAGCAGGTCCACGCCGCAGATGCTGATCATGCCCGTGCTCGGCGCGAGGTTGCCGGTGAGCATCTGCATCGTGGTGGTCTTGCCGGCCCCATTCGGGCCCAGCAAGCCAAGCACCTCGCCACGACGTAATGTGAGGTCGATTCCGCGAACCGCCTGGCGGCCGCCGAAGCTTCGCGACAGCTCGCGGGCGAAGACAGTCGCTTCGGCCCCGTTGGAGTCAACCACAGATGCATCTAGCATCGAAATTCGCGGACGGCAGAAAAATTGCTTTGAAGGGCCCTGAGGGGATTCACCTTCAGTCTTTGAGGGAGCGTGGGCTCGAGGCAGGCCGGCCAACGGTTTAGCCCACTCGGGGCGCACGGCCGACTTGTGACGCGCCGCAAATATACCTAAACTGGGGCCGAGATAGAAGCCGCGGATGCCGAACCGATCGCCCGCCCCGCCCCTGCAAAATTTGGCCCGAACTGACCCGACAGCGCAACTATCGGGACGCGGGCTTAGCCAAAACTTAAGGCGTCACAGCCAGGACCACACCATGTCAAAGCTGCACATTCTTACGGCCGCTGGGGCGCTGCTCGGAGCGTGCGGGTGCGCTCAGCATCCGACCGCCAGCGGGCCTCTCCCGCTGCCCACGACGCAGACGGCATCCACCGACTGGACGGTAGCGGTGCAGCCTGATGGCACCCTGGCACAGTCGGACGATGACGGGGATAGCGCTACGTTGGAGGATAGGGCGCGCGCCGTCCTGGGCAGTAAGCCGCTGCGTGGGACCTTGCCCGACAACGAGCTGAATCAGGATCTGCTGTTCAAGTTCCTGCTGTCGGAGATCGCTGCCCAGCGCGGGGACCTCCAGTTCGCTGCCCAGGGCTACCTCGATATGGCCAAGAAGACGCGTGATCCGCGCTTGGCCAAGCGCGCAACCGAGATCGCGGCCTACGGCCGGCTCCAGAGCCAAGCGCTGGAAGCCGCGCGCCTTTGGCTGGAGCTGGACAAGAACAACCCGCAAGCGCGCCAGACCTTGGCCGCGCTTCTGGTGAGCAGCAACAAGCTGTCGGAAGCCAAGCCGCTCCTGGAGGCGCTGATCAGCGCCGACGGTAACGTGGCAGCGGGCTTCATGCAGCTGAATTCCATGCTGGCCAAACACCCCGACCGCAGTGCGGTTCTGGCCATCGTCAAGGACCTGGCCAAAGGCTACCCACAGCTGCCCGAGGCCCACCTCGCCGTGGCGCAGGCCGCCCTCTCAGCCGGCAAGTACGACGAGGCGAGCGCCGAGATCAAACAGGCGCTCGACCTCAAACCGGACTGGGAGGTGGGCGCGTTGTTCAACGCCCAACTGCTGCAGCAACGCGAATCCACCGCCAAAGCGATCGAGTACTTGCAACGCTTCCTGCGCAGCTATCCGAAATCGCGCGAGGTGCGTGCGAGCTACGCGCGTTTGCTCATCAACAACAAGCAGCTCAAGGAAGCCCGTACCGAGTATCAGCTATTGCTGGCAGATCAACCGACCAATGCCGACATCGTCGTCACCATCGGCCTGCTGTCGCTGCAGATGAACGACTTCGCTACCGCCGAGACCTGGCTCAAGCGCGGGCTTGAGCTCAAGTACCGCGATCCCGATTCGCTGCGCTTCTATCTCGGGCAAGCCTGCGAGGAGGGCAAGCGCTTTGATGAGGCGATGAAGTACTACGCTGCGGTCCAGGGCGGCGATCAGTTCGTGCCGGCCCAGGCGCGTTACGCCTTTCTCCTGGGGCGTCAGAACAAGCTGGCGGAGGCCCGTGAATACCTGCAGAACGTCCGCACCTCCAGCGACGAGCAGCGGGCATTGCTGATCCAGGCCGAGGCTCAGTTGCTGCGCGAGGCCAAGGACTATCAGCAGTCATACGATCTGTTGAACCAAGCTTTGGAGAAGCAACCTGAAAACGTCGACCTGCTCTACGACTCTGCCATGGCGGCCGAGAAGCTGGACCGGATCGACGTGGTGGAGACGAACCTGCGTAAGCTCATCGCGCTAAAGCCGGACCACGCCCAGGCCTACAACGCGCTGGGTTACACCCTGGCCGACCGCACCGACCGGCTGAAAGAAGCCAAAGGGTACATCGACAAGGCGCTCAAGCTGTTGCCAGACGACCCATTCATCCTCGACAGCATGGGCTGGGTGCTGTACCGGCTGGGCGACTACAAGGAAGCGCTTGCCTACCTGCAGCGAGCCTACAGCCAGCGTCCGGATCCGGAAATCGCCGCCCACGTCGGCGAAGTCCTGTGGGTCCGCGGTCAGCAACAGGAAGCGGAGAAACTCTGGCGTGACGCCTCCAAAGAGAACCCCGACAACGAGCTGTTGCAGGCCACCATCAAGCGCTACCTGCGCTAGAGCGTAGCGTGGTGCCTTTCCGCCCTTCGTTGCACGTCTGTCGATAGCGGGTCGTCTCCTCCCTGGACGCCAGCGCGCGTGCGCGGCCCGCGCGAACGACCTTCGCGCGCTCGCGTCCTGGCGCTGCTACGCGGCATCGGCCTTGCTGTGCGGGCTGTTGCTTTCGTCATGCGCTGCTCCTTCGCGCGCGCCTATCGCTGTCGATCCCGCGCGGGTGAGCGCCTTCGATCTGACCGGCCGCGTCAATTTGCGCATCGAGAGCAAAGCCTACCCGACAGGCGGAATTCACTGGCGACATGAGCCCGACTCCGACGAGCTGTGGCTATACTCGCCGCTCGGCTCAGGGGTCGCTCGCATGCGGCAGGACGCGTCCGGCGCCGTACTGGTTGCCTCGGACGGAAAGCAGTATCGCGGCCGCGACCTCAAGCTTCTGACGCGCGAGGTCCTGGGCTGGGATCTTCCGCTCGACGGGTTGCAATACTGGGTGCGGGGACTTCCATGGCCGGCATTGGATGCCGCCGAGCAAAAGTATGACGCCAATGGCCGGCCCACACTGCTGCGGCAAGGTGGCTGGCAGGTCGCCTATCTGGACTGGCTACCCGCCGGTGTTTCCGGGTTGCCCTCCAAGGTCGAACTGTCCGGCGAAGGTTTGCAGGTGCGGCTGATGATCCAGGAGTGGAAAGTCGATGGCCCAGTCAAATAGGCTGCTGACCTGCTCCGCGCCGGCCAAGCTCAACCTTTTCCTGTTGGTCACCGGGCGTCGTCCCGACGGCTATCACACGCTGCAGACGCTGTTCCGTTTCATCGACCGCAGCGACGAACTCACCTATGGGTTGCGCAGCGATGGTCGCATCAGGCGCGTGACCGACTTGGTCGGGGTTGCGGAGAGCGACGACCTTACCGTGCGTGCCGCCCGGCTGCTCCAAGCGGAGGCAGGCAGCGGGTTCGGCGTGGACATCGCTGTACGCAAGCACTTGCCCCTGGGCGGCGGGCTCGGCGGCGGCAGCTCGGACGCGGCGACCACTTTGATCGCGCTGAACCGCTTGTGGAATCTGCGCTTGCCGCGAGTGAAGCTGCAGGAGCTGGCGCTCAAGCTGGGTGCCGACGTGCCCGTGTTCGTATTCGGCCGCAATGCGTTCGCGGACGGCATCGGGGAACGGCTCCGAGCGATCGATCTACCGCCCGCGTGGTATCTCATCCTGGTTCCGCCCGTGGCGGTTTCGAGCGCCGAGGTGTTCGCCGATCCCGCATTGACACGCACTACCACACCGGTCACAATACGCGCCTTTTCAGAGGGATGCGATGCATCCGGGTTGTCGGGGCGCAACGATCTGGAGGCTGTAGTGTGCCGACGTTATCCAGAGGTCGCCCAGCATTTGAAGTGGCTGCAGCGCTTCGGCCCGGGCGCGCTGACGGGGTCTGGAGCCTGCGTTTATTGCCGGTTCGACTCCGAGGCGCCCGCGCGGTCGGCCTTGGAGCAGTTACCCGCGGGCATGCAGGGTTTTGTTGCCGAGGGCTTGACGCGCCACCCGCTGCTGGACTGGTTAGACTAGGCCTGCCACTCGAGGCGGAGCCGGAAGATTTCTGGGGAGTCGCCAAGTGGTAAGGCACCGGATTTTGATTCCGGCATTCGTAGGTTCGATCCCTACCTCCCCAGCCAACCGGAGACTTGAAACTGGAAACTAGTCGACGCAGCCGCGGCCGAATCAGCCGCTTTTTTTGTTTCCGGCGGCGCGACTCGTTCCGGCTGCGCGGTCTGACGTCCTAGCATCTGGCTTTCAGCATGGCCTACGACAACTTGATGGTGTTCACCGGCAGCGCGAATCCCAAGCTTGCCGAGGACGTGGTCAAACACCTCAATATCCATCTCGGGCGCGCCACGGTCGGGCGCTTCAGCGACGGTGAAGTGATGGTGGAGCTGCTGGAAAATGTGCGCGGCAAGGACGTGTTCGTGCTGCAATCCACCTCCACCCCGACCAGCGACAACCTCATGGAAATCCTGTTGATCGTCGATGCGTTGAAACGCTCGTCGGCCGAACGGGTGACGGCGGCCATACCCTATTTTGGCTATGGGCGCCAGGACCGGCGCCCGCTCTCGGCCCGCGTCGCCATCAGCGCAAAGGTGGTCGCGAACATGCTGACGGCGGTGGGCGTGGATCGGGTGCTCACCATGGATCTGCACTCCGACCAGATCCAGGGTTTCTTCGACATCGCGGTAGACAACATCTATGCCACGCCGATTCTGCTGGGCGACCTGTGGAAGCACGGCTACCAGAATCTGGTGGTGGTTTCACCCGACGTGGGCGGGGTGGTGCGCGCACGCGCATTGGCCAAGCGCCTGGAATCGGACCTGGCGATCATCGACAAGCGGCGCCCGCGTCCCAATGTGGCCACGGTGATGAACATCATCGGGGAGGTGAAGGGGCGCACCTGCGTCATCATGGACGATATGGTAGACACTGCCAATACCATGTGCGAGGCGGCGGCGGCCCTCAAGGAGAAGGGCGCGGAACAGGTGCTCGCTTACTGTACTCACCCCGTGCTCTCGGGGATGGCGGTGGAGCGCATCGAGAACTCGGTGATCGACGAGCTCGTCGTCACCGACACCATTCCCCTGAGGGCAGATGCGCAGGCAAGCAAGAAGATCCGCCAGTTGTCGGTGGCGGAGCTTCTGGCCGAGACCATGCTGCGCATCAGCAACGAGGAGTCGGTCAGCTCGCTGTTCATGGAATAAGAAGAGCGTGATTCGTAATTCGCGATCCCCGTATCTGCAACTCGAGAGGTTTTGACAGCTTCAACTACGAGTCACGAATGACGGAATTTTCAACTGCGTTGCCTGGTCGCGGGCAACGTTTTCTCGGAGGCAAACATGGCGATCGAAGTAAATGCAACACCGCGCGCCACGCAGGGCAAGGGTGCGAGCCGCCGCCTGCGTCATCAGGAGCGCGTGCCGGGTGTGCTCTATGGAGCTGGCAGGCCAACCCAGAACATCACGCTCGATCAAAAAGAGTTGTCCCTGCACCTCAAGCACGAGGCTTTCCACGCTTCGATCCTGACGCTGAATTTGGAAGGCGGGAAACAGCAGGTATTGCTGCGCGACATCCAGATGCATCCGTGGCGCAGCGCGGTGCTGCATGTCGACTTCCAGCGCGTGGCCAAGGACAAGAAGATCCACGTGAAGGTTCCGCTGCACTTCATCAACGCCGAGCTGTCACCGGGCGTGAAGACCAGCGGCGGAACGATCAACCACGTCCTGACCGACCTGGACATCCTGTGCTTGCCGGACGATCTGCCTAACTACATCGAGGTGGATCTCTCCAACCTGGAGCTGGGCCGCTCGATCCATATCTCGGATCTCAAGCTGCCCACGGGAGTGGTGTCGACGCAGCTTCGCTCTGGTGACGACGCCGTGGTAGCCACCGTCGTGGTGCCGAAGGCCGAGGTCGAGCCGGAGGTCGAAGCCGCCGCGGCTGTCGCTACCGAAGCCGCCGCTGCTGCGGCTCCTGGCGCTGAGCCCGCTGCGGAGACCAAGGAGCCTGAGAAAAAGCCCGGCGACAGAGAAAAGGACCGGGACAAGGACAGGGACAGAAAGTAACCCCGCTCCGCTCTATCGTTTTACCCAGACCTTTCTACAAGCTCGCACCAGGCCTGCCCGGATGTGTGCAACACCGGGCAGGCCTGTTCGTCTGAGAGCTCGAAGCGCATTGAAAACCGATCCTCCAGGTTACCGCGGGCCAAGGCGGGGATGCAGGCTCCCACGACAGCAAGGGTCCGTCTGCGCGTCTGCTTCACAAGACAAGCCGCAGCCGCTCGCGTCGCCCTTTGAACGGACTGCCAGTCAAGTGCATGGTCAAGCAACCCATGGAACTTGTGGTCGGCCTGGGTAACCCCGGGCGCGAGTACGAGGCGACCCGCCACAATGCCGGCTTCTGGTGGGTCGAGAACTTGGCCGATGCGCAGCGTGTCCGGCTGCGCACCCAGGCGAAGTTTTTCGGCCGCGTCGGGCGCTTGACCGACGGGGGCTACGACTGCTGGCTGCTGCTGCCGGATACGTATATGAACGCCAGCGGCCGCGCTGTGCAGGCACTCGCCGCGTTCTACAAGATCGCGCCCGATGACATTCTCGTTGTGCACGATGAGCTCGATCTCCCACCCGGCACGGTCCGGCTCAAGAAGGGCGGTGGTGTGGCGGGGCACAACGGGCTGAAGGACATTGCCGGCAAGCTGGGCCCGGACTTCTGGCGGCTGCGCATCGGCATCGGCCATCCCGGCGACCGCGATCAGGTGACTGACTATGTCCTTCAACCTCCACGACAGGAGGAGGCCGAGCTGATCTCAAGCGCAGTCGAGCACAGCCTGGAGGTCTGGCCGTTGATACAGACCGGCGAGATGGAGAAGGCGATGCACCGTCTCCATACAAAACCGTGACTCGCAAGTCGAGACCTGTGATTCGCAAGGTTGGAACGCGCGAAGCCAACCGCTCTCCAATTGCCAGTCACGGATCACCAATCACGAGTGGCTACGACGTAACCTGAAGGTTAGTCTTTGCCGCAACAAGCCGGCTCGCGCTGCAATGCATCGCCGCTCGGCGTGTCGTCACGAGCCAGGGATTAGTGTATGAGCCTCAGATGCGGCATCGTCGGACTGCCCAACGTAGGCAAGTCCACTCTGTTCAACGCGCTGACCAAGGCCGGGATCGCGGCCGAGAATTATCCCTTTTGCACGATTGAGCCCAATGTTGGCGTGGTGCCAGTCCCCGATCCGCGGCTGGAAAAGCTGGCGCAGATTGCGAAGCCACAGAAGGTGATTCCGGCCGTCGTCGAGTTCGTCGACATCGCCGGGCTGGTCGCTGGCGCGTCCAAGGGCGAGGGGCTGGGCAACCAGTTCCTGGCCAACATACGCGAGACCGATGCCATCGCTCACGTCGTGCGCTGCTTCGTGGACGAGAACGTGGTTCACGTCTCGGGCAAGATCGATCCCGTTTCCGACATCGAGACCATCAACACGGAGCTGGCGCTCGCGGACCTGCAGGCCGTGGATAAGCAGCTGGCCAAGTATGTTAAGGCCGCTAGCGCCGGCGGCGACAAGGACGCCAAGCGCCTGGTGGCGGTTCTCGACAAGGTGCGACCTGCACTGAACCAAGCAAAGCCGGCCCGTTCGGTGGACCTGTACCCGGAAGAGAAAGAGCTGCTCAAGCCGCTTTTCCTACTGACCATGAAACCCACGCTGTACGTGGCCAACGTGGCCGAGAGGGGATTCGACAATAATCCGCTGCTCGACCGGATGCGGGACTACGCGCGCAAGGAAGGTGCTCCGGTGGTCGCCATCTGCGCTGCGGTCGAAGCGCAAATCGGCGATCTCTCCGACGACGACAAGCGCGTGTTTCTCGCCGACATGGGGCTGGCTGAGCCTGGGCTTAACCGGCTGATCCGGGCTGCCTACGAGGTGCTCGGGCTGCAGACCTACTTCACCGCGGGGCCGAAGGAAGTGCGGGCATGGACGATTCATAGGGGTGACACGGCGCCCGAGGCCGCGGGCGTGATCCACACCGACTTCGAGCATGGCTTCATCCGCGCCGAGGTCATCGCCTACGACGACTACATCGCGAACAACGGTGAAGCCGGGTCGCGGGAAGCCGGCAAGATGCGCTTGGAAGGCAAGGAGTACGTAGTCCGTGACGGAGATGTCATCTATTTCCGCTTCAACGTCTAGGGAGCCATGCGATCGCCGGTGCCGCCGGTGGGTTGACAAACAAATACGGCAAGGGCCCGGCGACGGGAGATGCGCGTCAATTGCGGTGGGCTGCGATGCCTTGACTAAGCCGTTGCCCGGGAGGGTAAGATTACCGCACCGTCCACCCTTTCCGGGAATAGCTTATGACTTCAACCAAACGCCCGACCCCGCCGGATGAATCGCAGAAGGCCGAACGGCCGGCTTCCACCCAGGTCCATCACCCCCCTGCTCCTCGTCAGCCGGCTGTGAGCCTCCCGCGCCCCGGGGCAAAAGGGCAAAGCGTCCCGCGCGCGCGCCAGCGCGTCACCGCACGGCAACGCGGTCCCAGATGACAGGTCGCACTCACCAGCGGCGGCTACCGCCGTTGATGGTGGGTCATGAGTGAGGCGGCTTCGTTTCCGTTCAGCATGAAGGAGCTGACTCCCAGGCTGAACGATCTGGACAGCAGATGGCCGAGCCGCTCTCGCAGGGGCTCCTTCGACGCTGACAAGATCACCACGGAGTACATCGGGGGCTTGCCAAGCAGGGGAACGACATTGATCCGGAAAGGCGCATTGCTGGAATCGCCGACTTCGGTCGCAATGCTCTTGAGACAGCTTTCAAGCTCTGATTCGCTCGGGTATTGCATGATGGCACGCTCGTATACAAGTCCGCCCTCGGCTGTTTGGGGGTCACCGTATCCCGATGCCCCATAAGCAGGCGCGTTTACCCAGTATACAACGCTCGCTCTAGCGGCCTCTACTCGCAAGATGGTGTGCGTTCTAAGCTCTGATCTGCTTCCCTAACGCTTGCGCCCGCCGAGCAAGCCTCCGAGCACGCCGCGCATGATCTCGCGCCCAACCTGGGAGCCGACGGAACGCGCGGCGCTTTTTGCCGCCGCCTCGAGCACGCCCTCCTTGTGCCCCCCACGCGGCCCCGTAGTCCCCAAAAGTATTCCTCCCAGCACGTCCATTACACCGCCACCGGCGGGCGCTGTTCCAGGCGCCTGCCCCGGCGCCGGCGTTGCTTCCATGCGCTGCTTCCCGGCCGCGGTGAGCTTCTCGTATGCCGACTCGCGGTCCACCGTTTGTTCGTAGTGGCCGTACACCGGCGACGACTTGATCGTCTGTTCGCGCTCTTGAAGCGAGACGGGGCCGATGCGGCCCGAGGGCGGAAGGATCCAGGCGCGCTCCACCACGTTCGGTGTTCCTTTTGCGTCTAGGAACGACACCAGCGCCTCGCCCACGCTCAGCTCGGTGATGACTTTCTCCGTATCCAGGCTGGGATTGGCGCGCATGGTGGCGGCGGCGGTTTGCACCGCCTTCTGGTCGCGCGGGGTGAAGGCGCGCAGTGCGTGCTGCACGCGGTTGCCCAGCTGCCCCAGGACCTTGTCCGGGACGTCCAGCGGGTTCTGGGTCACAAAGTACACACCCACCCCTTTGGAACGGATCAGGCGTATCACCTGCTCGATCTTGTCCAGCAATGCCTTGGGGGCGTCGGTGAACAACAGGTGCGCCTCATCGAAGAAGAACACGAGCTTCGGCTTCTCCGGATCGCCGACCTCGGGCAGCGACTCGTACAGCTCCGAGAGCATCCACAGCAGGAACGTCCCGTAGATGCGAGGCGTTTGCATCAGTTTGTCTGCCGCCAGGATGTTGACCATCCCTTTGCCTTTGTCGGTCTGCATCAGGTCTGCGACATTGAGCGCGGGCTCGCCGAAGAACTTGTCTGCGCCCTGCTGCTCCAGCGTCAGCAGGCCGCGCTGGATAGCGCCGATGCTGGCCGCAGAAACGTTGCCGTACTGTGTGGTGAGCTGCTTCGCGTTGTCGCCGATGAACTGCAGCGCCGCGCGCAGATCCTTGAGGTCGAGCAGCAGCAGACCGTTGTCGTCGCAGGCTTTGAACACCAGCGTGAGCACGCCCTCTTGAATATCGTTCAATTCCAGTATCCGCGACAGGAGCAGTGGCCCCAGCTCCGATACAGTGGCGCGCACCGGGTGCCCCTGCTCGCCGAAGACATCCCAGAACGTCACGGGCGAGCCGGCAAAGGCGAGGTCCTTGATCCCGAGCGTGTCCACCCGTTCCTTGAGCTTGGGTGTCATCTCGCCCGGCTGGTTGATGCCGGACAGATCGCCCTTCACATCGGCCATGAACACGGGCACGCCGATGGCGCTGAAGCTCTCCGCCATCCGTTCCAGCGTGACGGTCTTTCCGGTGCCGGTGGCGCCGGTGATCAGGCCGTGACGGTTGGCCATGCCCGGGAGTAGAAAGATTTCCTGCTTGCTTTTCGCGATCAGAAGCGGCTGCGCCATGACGGGGCTCCGAGGGCGGCTATGCTAGACTTTGTCGATTATATCCGCGCTGCGTGCGAGCCAAATTTGTCCTCCCGTTCTGGTCCCTCTTCCCGCTGCCGAGGGCCTCTGCCGTTTCCGCGTCGTTCTCCGTTTACAGGGGCGCCCGCCTTCTAGGGGAGCGCAGCCCGGCCATGGCAGGTCACAGCAAATGGGCCAACATCAAGCACAAGAAGGCTGCGCAGGACGCAAAGCGGGGCAAGGTCTTCACCCGCTTGATCAAGGAAATCACAGTCGCCTCGCGCCTCGGTGGGCCCGATGCGAACACCAACCCGCGATTGCGGCTGGCGGTGGACAAGGCCTACGAGGCGAACATGCCCAAGGAGAATGTCGAGCGCGCGATCCGGCGCGGCAGCGGTGAGCTGGAGGGGGTCAACTACGAGGAGGTGCGCTACGAGGGCTATGGTATCGGCGGCGCTGCGGTGATGGCGGACTGCATGACCGACAACAAGACGCGCACGGTGGCCGACGTGCGCCACGCGTTTGCCAAGCACGGCGGCAATCTCGGCACCGACGGCTCGGTTGCGTTCCTGTTCAAGCATTGTGGGCAGTTCGTCTTTGCGCCCGGCACGAGCGAGATGGCGGTGATGGATGCCGCGATCGAGGCCGGAGCCGAAGATGTCATCGCCAACGATGACAACAGCATCGAAGTGATCACCGCGCCCAACAGCTTCGTGGCCGTCAAAGAGGCTCTGCAGCGCGCGGGGCTTAAACCCGAGCTGGCCGAGATCACCATGAAACCCACGATCGAGACGCTCCTGGTCCGTGAAGACGCGGCCAAGATGCAGCGGCTGCTCGACGCGCTCGAAGCGCTGGACGACGTTCAAGACGTCTATACCACTGCCATTCTGGAACAGTGAGCAATCCCCGCGAATGGACATGAGGTTGCTGAACGCCAAGGCGGGAACGAGAGCGGCGCACAGCACCCCTGCGGTCCGCGTGCGCATCCTCGGCATCGATCCTGGGCTGCGTGTCACGGGATACGGATTGCTTGACCGCGCAGGCCAAGAGCTCGTCTATGTCTCGAGCGGAGTGATCCGCACCCCGGATGCGGCGCTGCCCGAGCGCCTCAAGGCCATCCTGGAATGCCTGAACCAGGTGATTGCGGAGCACCGCCCCGACCAGGTGGCGGTGGAAAAAGTGTTCGTCAACGTTAACCCGGCTTCGACTCTGCTGCTCGGCCAGGCGCGGGGAGCCGCGATCTGCGCCGCGGTGGCCTGTCGCCTGCCCGTGTCCGAGTACACGGCACTGCAGGTCAAGCAAGCCGTCGTCGGGCAGGGGCACGCTCGCAAAGAGCAGGTGCAGCGGATGGTGCGCCGGCTGCTCGCGCTGCCCGGCGATCCGAGCCCCGATGCAGCGGACGCTCTGGCGTGTGCCATATGCCACGCTCATGGCGGGCAGGGCCTGGGCGGGCTTGCGACCGCTGGTTACCGGATGCGCAGCGGGAGGCTGATTTGATCGGCCGCCTGTCGGGAACGATCCTCGAGAAACACCCGCCGATGGTGCTGGTGGACGTCCAGGGCGTCGCTTACGAGGTGGACGTCCCGATGAGCACCTTCTATCAGCTACCGGCCACTGGCGGAAGGGTCACGCTGCATACGCAATTGGTGGTGCGTGAAGATGCCCATCTGCTGTATGGTTTCGCCACCGACGGGGAACGTCAAGCGTTCCGCCAGTTGCTCAAGATCAGCGGGATCGGGGCGCGCACTGCGCTGTCCGTGCTCTCAGGATTGACGGTGGAGGAGCTATACCACGCGGTGGCGAACCAGGACAACGCGAGGCTGGTGCGCATTCCCGGCATCGGGCGCAAGACCGCTGAGCGGCTGTTGCTCGAGCTACGCGACAAGCTGGAGGCCATTGCCGAGGGCCGCGCTGCGGGTAGCACCGAGTCGTCCGGCGGTGACGCGCTCAACGCGCTGATCACACTCGGATACAGCGTCAAGGAAGCGAAGGCAGCGCTGGCCCGGCTCGACCCGGGGCTGCCTGCGCCCGATGCCATCCGCCAGGCGCTCAAGCTTCTATCGAAGGTGACTTGAGGCAGTGCGCGGTCTCAGCCGGCGGTCCAGGGTGTTATGATTCGCGAGACTACAGACGCAGGCGATCGGATCTCTGCTGGTGCCGAGCTGCACAGCGCCGAAACCGGACCGGGCTGCAGGCCCGCATTCGGCGACTGGACACGCCAGCAACCGAGACCGCGCAAAGACGACGATGAATGCGCCGAACAGCGCCCAGCGGGGCGCAGTGCTGGCCGTCTGGCTGACGGCAGCGGTTATTTCTCCCGCACTAGCCTCCAAGACGGAAAAGATCGACGAGCTGATCGGACTGCACAGCCTCAAGACCGCGGTGGCCATCGGCAACTACTACCTCAAACAACAAACCCTCGTCGCAGTGCGCCGCCAACTGACGCAGCTGGGCCGCGATGAGAACCTCGGTTCCGATTGGAACCCCTCCAACCCTTACTGGGTGCAGGCGGAGGATGCGATGGTGCGCGCTGCCATGCAGCAGGCGCGGCGCCAGTTCTGCGGCCTCGAGTGGTTGACGGGGCAATGGGCGCAGCTCGACGAGCGCGACTTCAGCGAGGCTGAGATCGATCACCTGCTCGCCCACTTCAAGACGCAGTACGGACGCAAGCAGCTGATGCTCGTGGACCACGGCGTGGCACTGCACGTCCAGGGGGCGCTTACCTTTACCGGCAAGATGGTGTACGAGGTGCCTGGCGCGGAGGACGATCGCAACCTGATGCAGACGATCTTCAACGAAGAGGACCGGGAGATGCGCTACAACATCGACGATAGCCCGGAGGGAACGCGCTTCGTGATGTCTGCTGTGGGCAGGCGCTATTTCGTGAATGCAGTGCTCAACGTGGCCGGGATGATTAGCCGGCGGCTGGACGAAACCGCGGCCTCGATCCCGCACAGAGTGAAGGCGCTGTCCGACCAGGCGCTGCCGGCGATGCAGGCGTTCCTCCGCAGCCGGGCGCAAGGCTGACGCGGAGCATGATCGAGACCGACCGCCTGACCGCCCCCGCTGCATCGCCGCAGGACGAAGCGATCGAGCGTGCGCTGCGCCCCAAGCAGCTCGCCGAGTACATCGGCCAGAAAAACATCTGTGGCCAGCTCTCCATCTTCATCGAGGCCGCGCGCAATCGTGGCGAGGCGCTCGATCATGCGCTGCTGTTCGGCCCGCCCGGGCTGGGCAAGACCACGCTGGCGCACATCATCGCCCGCGAGATGGGGGTCAATCTGCGCCAGACCTCTGGCCCTGTGCTGGAGCGGCCCGGCGACCTGGCCGCGCTGCTCACCAACCTCGAGCCCAACGACGTGCTGTTCATCGACGAGATCCATCGGCTGTCCCCGGTGGTGGAAGAGATCCTGTACCCGGCGCTGGAAGACTTCCAGATCGACATCATGATCGGAGAGGGTCCGGCGGCGCGCTCGGTGAAGCTGGACCTGCCGCCGTTCACGCTGGTAGGGGCAACCACGCGTGCTGGAATGCTGACAAATCCGCTGCGGGACCGCTTCGGTATCGTGTCGCGGCTGGAGTTCTACACCCCGGCGGAGCTGGCGCAGATCGTCGAGCGCTCTGCGCGGCTGCTCAACGTCGAGGTGGTGCGCGAGGGCGCAACCGAGATCGCGTCGCGCTCTCGCGGCACTCCGCGCATTGCCAACCGACTGCTGCGGCGCGTGCGCGATTACGCCCAGGTCAAAGCGCAAGGCGTGGTCACACGCGAGGTCGCGGATCTGGGCCTGCGCATGCTCGATGTCGACGCCATGGGCTTCGACGTGATGGACCGCAAGCTATTGCTCGCGGTGCTGGAGAAGTTCGGCGGCGGCCCGGTCGGCCTGGACAATCTGGCTGCGGCCATCGGCGAGGAGCGCGACACTATCGAGGATGTGCTGGAGCCCTATCTGATCCAGCAGGGGTACCTGCAACGCACGCCCCGCGGCCGCATGGCCACTCTGTCGGCCTATCGCCATTTCGGCTTGGCTGCACCCGCGCAGCCGGGTTCTGGCGATCTGTGGGATGCTTCCACCGGTTCGTAAGGCCGGCCCGCGAAACATCGGCGCACCCGGGGTGCAGGCTCCCGCCGTCTTCGCCCTGCCTGTGCGCGTCTACTATCAGGACACGGACGCTGGCGGCGTCGTGTTCCACGGCGGCTACCTGAGCTTCTTCGAGCGCGCTCGCACGGAGTGGCTTCGACAGCTCGGCTTCGACGTGCGTCAGCTGGCGGAGCACGACGGGGTATTGTTCATCGTGCGGGAGCTGCGCGTGAACTATCTGCGGCCGGCCCAGATCGACGACCTGCTCACCGTTACCGCTGCGATTCAGAATCTGGGACGTGCCCAATTCACGTTGGAGCAACGCGTGCTGCGCGAGGCGGACCTGCTGGTGCAAGGCTCGGTCAACCTCGCCTGCGTCAGCGCCCGGGGGCTCAAGCCGGCGCGTGTCCCAACGCGGGTCTACGCTGCGCTCGGAGCCAGCGCGGGGCGGGAGATTACCCACGAGGAGGAGGCGTGAGCACTACCACCGACTTGTCGCTGATTGCGCTGATCGTCAATGCCAGCTTCATCGTCAAGCTGGTCTTGGGGCTGCTGCTCGCCATGTCGCTCATCTCCTGGTGGTATATTTTTCGCAAGGCCTTCGTGATCCGCGGCACGCGGCGCAAATCCGAGGACTTCGAGCGCACCTTTTGGAGCGGCTCCGATCTCAATTCGCTGTTCCAATCCATCGTCAGCTCGCGCCGCCCGGCCGCCAGCATGGAGCGCATTTTCGAAGCCGGCTTCCGCGAGTTTGTCAAGCTGCGCAAGCAGACCACGCTGGCCATGGCCTCGGTCATGGACGGGACGCGGCGCGCCATGCGTGCCGCGTATCAGCGTGAGATGGACTACCTCGATGCGCACCTGGCGTTCCTCGCCACGGTCGGCTCGGTCAGCCCCTACATCGGGCTGCTCGGCACCGTGTGGGGGATCATGAACGCCTTCCGGGGGCTGGCCAACGTGCAGCAAGCCACGCTGGCGCACGTGGCGCCCGGGATTGCCGAAGCGCTCATCGCCACTGCCATCGGCCTGTTCGCTGCTATCCCAGCGGTGGTGGCATTCAACTATTACTCGCGTGAGATCGATAGATTGTCCACGCGCTTCGAGACGTTCATGGAGGAGTTCTCCAACATCCTTCAGCGGCAGGGTGGGGCAGGCTCATGAAAAACCACGACGCGAGGCCACCCGCGTTAGTTGCGCAACCCTAGGCATGCCTCAGATGGCCGAATACTCCCGTCGCAGAGGCCACCGGCTCATGAACCAGATCAACGTCGTACCCTATATCGACGTGATGCTGGTGTTGCTGGTGATCTTCATGGTGACTGCCCCGCTGATCACTACCACGATCATCGATCTGCCCTCCATCAGCCGCAATAGCGTGCCCCCGGCTGCACCCATCGAAATCATGATCCGGGACAAAGACACGATCCTCCTGCGCGACCGGGAGCGCTCTCAGCCCGAGCGCAGGGTCAGCCTCGATGACCTGGTGAAAGCGCTGCGCGCCAAGCAGAAAGAAAAGCCCAACCAGCCGGTCGTCATCGCGGCGAGCAAAGATCTGCCCTACGGCGAGGTGGTCGAGATCATGGACCTGCTGCAGCGGAATCAGATCAGCAAAGTAGGGCTGCTGGCCAAGCCGAACCCATGACCGACCACTACCCGGAGCCCGGACGCTTCACCTCTGGCGTCCTGGCCTTTGTAGTGCACGCCGTGTTCATCGCGGTACTGGTGTTCGGCATCCGCTGGCAGCAGCGGTTGCCAGATCCCGTGGTGGTCGAGCTCTGGCAGGAGATCCCGCAGCCCAAACCAATCGCCCGTACCCCGGAACTGCCGCTGCCTTCGCCCACTCCAAAGCCTCAACTGCCGCCACCCGAGCCTCCCAAGCCAGTGCTGCAGCCCAAGCCCGCGCCAACTCCAGCGGCGCCGTCCAAGGCCGATATAGAGCTGAAAGAAAAGCAGCGCAGGCTGAAGGAGCAGAAGGCCGCGGAAGAAGCGCAGCGGCTGGAGGAACTGCGCCAGAAGGAGGAAGCGCGCAAGGAGGCCGAAGCACGTCGCCGCGAAGAGCAGCTACGGCAGGAGGAGCTGAAGAAGCAAGAGGAGGCGCGCCGCAAAGAGGAAGAAAAGCGCAGAGAAGAAGCCCGCCACGCCGACGAGCTGCGCATGGAGAAGGAGGCCGAAGCGCGCCGCGTCGCGATTCTGGAGGAGCAGCAGAAGGCTGCACAAGAAATGAAGGCCCGTGCCGAGGCGGAAGCGCGCAGACGCGCAGCAGCCGAAGCGGCCGCCGCCAAACAGCGTCAAGTGCAGCAGTACATGGACAGCATCAGTAAAAAAATAAAAAGCCGAGTGGTCATGCCCCCTGGGCTCAGCGGCAATCCGGAAGGTATTTTCAGCGTGACACTGATTCCCGGCGGCGAGGTGCTGGAGGTGAAGATTGTAAAGTCGAGCGGGGTTCCCGCCTATGACGCAGCAGTGGAGCGTGCCATCTGGGCGGCGGTACCGCTTCCCGTTCCCACCGACCCCGATATGTTCCAACAACTGCGACAGGCGAACTACAAGTTTCACCCGATCGAATGAAGAATCCAAACGCTATACTCACGGCCACATGAAAATAAGATCCTCGAAGTCGCGCCGCGCCGACGATAGACATCACAGCGGCTGGTGCGTTGCCGCCGGCATACTGCTGTGTCTTTGTGCGGCGACGACTCGTGCCCAGCTCACCATCGAGATCATCGGCGGCGGTGCCGACCAGATCCCCATCACCGTGTTGCCGCTGGCCGACGAAGAGAAGTTCCAGCAGCGCATCAGCCAGATCGTGTCCGCCGATCTGGTTCGCAGCGGCCGCTTCAAAATGCAGGACATCGGCAGCGTGCGGCCGCTACCGTCCGAGCCCACCGAGGTCAACTACCGCTATTGGAAAAACCGCGGCAGCCAGACGCTGGTGATCGGTAAGGTGATCCAGCGCGAGGACGGCAAGGCGGAGGTGCGCTTCCGCATGCTGGACACGGTGAAAGAAGCGCAGAGCGTGGGCTATGCGTATACCATAGTCGTGCCGCAGATGCGTGCCATCGCGCACAAGATAGCCGACACCATCTACGAAAAGCTCACCGGAGAATCCGGCGTATTCAGCACGCGTATCGCCTACGTGGCCAAGTTCCCGCAGCGCTTCGAGCTGCACGTGGCCGACGCTGACGGGTTCAACTCGCAGTTCATCCTCGCGCACCGGGAACCGATCATCTCGCCGGCCTGGTCGCCGGACGGCACACGCATCGCCTACGTGTCGTTCGAGGAAGGTCGCTCCATCGTCTTCGTACACAATCTGGTCGACGGCACCCGGCGCGTGCTGGCGGCCTATGACGGCATCAACAGCGCGCCGGCTTGGTCGCCGGACGGCAAGCGGCTGGCGCTGGCGTTGTCCAAGGACGGTATCTCGCAGATCTACATGATTGACGCCGATGGCAACGGAGTCACGCGCCTCACCAACAGCAACGCGATCGACACCGAGCCGAGCTTCTCGCCCGACGGGAAATACATGCTGTTCACCTCGGACCGCGGCGGCACCCCGCAGATCTACCGCATGAATCCGTCCGGGAGCAACGTCGAGCGCATGACCTTCGAGGGCAGCTACAACGTCACGCCGCGTTACAGTCCGGACGGCAAATCCTTTGCCTATATCCAGCGCAGTCAGGGACGCTACAGCCTCGCTCTGATGGATTTCGCCACACGCCAGAGCGTGATCCTTTCCGACAGCTCGCTCGACGGCTCGCCCGCGTTCGCACCCAACGGCCGCCTCATCCTGTACGCATCGATCGTGGGGGGGCGTGGTATATTAGCCGCCGTTTCGAGCGATGGAAGGATCAAGCAGAAGATCTCCGCAGCGGCGCAGGATGTGCGCGAGCCCGCGTGGGGACCGCTGGTCGGTAATCGCTAGAGGGGAGTCGAGAGATGAAACAAATTCTGATTGCTGTGTGTGCCGCCCTGCTGGTAGTGGGTTGCGCGTCCAAAGGTTCGACGTCGCAGCAGAAAGCCGCAGTCGAGCAACGCGACCTGTTTCAGCAGAAGGACCAGCAAGCAGCGGAGGAGGCGGCGAAGCAAGCGCGGGTCCAGCAGGAGCAGGAGCAGCTCAAGCAGCAGATGGAGGAGCAGAAGCGCCGCCAGGCAGAAGAAGCACGCAAGGCCGCAGAAGCCGAGAAGCCGGTGGTCAAGCCGCTGGCCGATAGCAGCGTCACGGCAAAATCGCTGACCGATCCTGCCTCCATGCTCAAGGATCCCGCGAGCCCGTTGGCGAAGCGCAGCATCTACTACGATTTCGATGCGTACAACATCAAGGAAGAGTTTCAAACCCTGGTCGAGGCGCACGGCAAGTTCTTGCTCGAGCACAAGGACTTCAAGATGCGTATCGAAGGCAACTGCGATGAGCGCGGCAGCCGCGAGTACAACCTGGCCCTGGGCCAGCGCCGGGCCGACTCGGTGAAGAAGGCCATGACGCTCCTCGGGGTTCCCGCGAAACAGATCCAGACGGTCAGCTACGGGTCGGAGAAACCCAAGGCACTCGGACACGACGAGGAGGCTTGGGCAGAGAATCGGCGCGGCGACATCGTCTACCCCGGCATCGACGCGCCGCGCTAGGCCGCGCTCCGGTTCGGGCGGGCACGCTGTGCCCCTGCTGTGCTTCAAACCATGGCAACGTTCCCCATCCTGACAACCGCTTCAAGCTACGGATCGCGTTTTTGGCGATTGCTGTTGGCAGTGACTGTGGCCGCCCAGCCCGCGCTGCTGCTGGCACAGGCTCAGCCGGAGGCGCGCAACCCTGGCGTTGTCCAGCTGATGAATCAAATCGAGTCTCTGCAGGCAGAGATCAGCAAGCTGCGCGGGCAGCTGGAGGTCTTGAGCAACGGCCTCGAAAATGCCCAGAAGCGCCAACGCGACATGTACCTGGATCTGGATACGAGGTTGCGGCGCATCGAGCAGCAGGGCGGCGATGCGCGCAAAGACGCTCCGGCATCAGACCTGGAAGAGCGGGTGAAGCGCCTGGAGCAACGCGCAGGAGGGGACGGCGCGAAAGAGCGTGACCCGCAGCTCGGCGAGTTCGACGCCCGCATCAGACGTCTGGAACAGCAACTCGCGGCGGCACCGGCGAGCATTCCGCCACCGGTGAGTGGCGGAGGTGCGTCAACGCCTGCGGTCAAGCCCGCGCCGCTCGCTGCGACACCTGCGACCGGCAGCGCAACTGCAGCCGCCGCACCTTCGACTTCCGAGTCCGCAGCGGCTCGCAAGGCTTACGACGCCGGCGTCATGGCGTACCGGGCGGGGGATTACCAAGGAGCGATCTCGGCCTTCGACGGCATCGTCAAGCACTATCCTCGCGACCCACTGGCGCCCAACGCGCAATACTGGATCGGCGACGCCTGGTTCAACCTGCGCGACTTCAAGGCCGCTGCCGCCGCCCAACAGGCGCTGCTCGCGAGCTATCCTGACAGCCCCAAGATTCCCGACGCGCTGCTCAACTTGGGGAGCGCCTATGCTGCTCAGGGCGACAACGCCGCTGCGCGCAAGACGCTCGAGGATCTCATCGCCCGCTTCCCGCAGAGCGACGCGGCGGAGAAGGCCAAGGTCCGGCTGGCGCGGCTCAAGTAGCCGATTGGTCTCCGTCTCGTTGCGGGACGCAATCCTTCCAGTTCTCGTCATCAGCGTGCTGGTTGCTGCTGGTGTCTGCCTGCTGGTCTATTTCTCGCAGGAGCGGCTGATCTTTTTTCCGCAGCGGCTGGACGAGCGCTCCGCCCTGAACATCCAGCAGGCCTATCCGCGCGCCAAAGCGTTCGAGCTGGAGACCGAGCATGGTGTGCGCCTGCGCGGCTGGCTCGTCGACGGTTCGGCGCGGCGACCATGGCCGCTGGTGATCTACTTCGGCGGTAATGCGGAAGAAGTGTCCTGGTTGGTGCCGGAGTTCGCGCGGATTCCCGGGTGGGCCGCGCTATTGGTGAACTACAGGGGTTACGGTCTCAGCCAAGGCCAGCCCTCCGAAGCGACTCTATATCGCGATGCTCTCGCACTGTACGATCACACGACTCAGCGCGCGGACATCGATGCTCTGCATGTCATTGCGGTCGGGCGCAGTCTCGGCACCGGAGTGGCGACATACCTCGCCTCGCAGCGTCCGGTCGCGGGCGTAGTGCTCATCTCCCCCTACGACGGTTTGGTTGAGGTGGCGCGCGGGGCGTACCCGTTCCTCCCGGTCAACCTGCTTCTGCGACACCGGTTCGAATCAGCGGTGCGCGCGCCTTCGATCCACGCGCCGCTGCTTGCGCTGGTAGCAGCTCAAGACGACATCGTCCAACCCGAGCGCTCACGCCAGTTGGCGCGGGCCTGGGGCGGGCCCGTTCGTCTCGAAGTGCTGTCCGGCGTCGATCACAACACGGTTCAGTTGCATTCGGATTACTGGAAATTGATATCCGCTTTCCTCGCCGAACGCAATGTGGTGCCGTCGATTGGTCCAGCGCAGTAGGATCCTGAACTGCCGATAACGCGATGTATGTGAAGGAGCAGTCAGCGTGCGTCCGGTCATCCGAGCAGGACGTCAATGCCCCGTGGGACGGGGGATTCGTGACGCATAAGCGCCCGTGTTAGTTTGACACCCCCAGGACCCAACCGTAGAATGCGCCTTCTTTTTTTGGGCGGTTAGCTCAGTCGGTAGAGCAGCGGACTTTTAATCCGTTGGTCGGGGGTTCGAATCCCCCACCGCCTACCAGGAAGTCATAGGTTGGCCTTCCCCTGTCTCTGATTCCTTTAGCCTCTTACAAGCCGAAGTGATGTCTACGCGGATCCCGCTCAATGCCGACGGGCAGGGATATCTGGCAGCTAACCACTCGCAAGACCAAATAGACGTGCCTGTGCAGTCCTTGTGGCGCCGCGATCGCGTTTGGCCCTGTCCGTGCCACGTGTGACCTTGCGACAGCGATGGCGAGCGTTGCAAGCGACTGATTCAACGTTCCATAGATCGGGCCACGATCAACTTTTGATCTTCTAGCCCTTCCACCGCGCGCGCGGCACTCCTAAGACTTGATCTCGTCGCGAGCCGCAGCCTACAGTATGAGTAAAATGGTCCATTGTTAGTTGCCTAGTCGTGGGGGGGGGTGCAACGAGGAGTTCGGTATGGACAGAGTCAGGAATGCACTACAAGAGGCTCTGATAGTTTTGTGGCTTGCGATGCTGAGCTGTGTTGCGCCGTGCTTGGCACAGACCTCGCCAGATGCAGCGACTAGACGGGCGGCTCGCACCCTGGCGACTGCGGTATGCGAACGTTGTCACGGTGCTGATGGGCGAAGCGCGGACCCGGCTGTGCCGGCTATCGCTGGGCAGCAGCAGAGTTATATCGAGGCCCAGCTCAAGGCATTTCGGGGCCAGAGCCGTCGCGACCCCGTAGCGCACGTTTCCATGGAGCGAATCCGCTACTACTCCGTCGAGCAGATCAACACGGGTAACTTGAGCAACTCCGAAGGGTTATTGAACGATGTGATCATGGCGGGACTTGCGAGCTATTTCTCCTCTCAAGCGCCACTGCCCGGCAAGACGGGCGACCCCGCGGTAGTGGCCACGGGCAAGCAGCTTTACGAGAAGGGCAGCCCTGACCGGGGGATACCGGCCTGCGCTGGTTGCCATGGCGTCAATGCCGAAGGGTTTTCGGCAGTCCCGCGGCTGGCCGGCCAGCACGCCCAATACTTGGTGAGTCAGATGCAGATGCTACGTGTCCCGGTCATGCACAGCGTCATGCGAGATCTTAGCGACGACGAAATGGTTGCGGTGGCCACGTATCTGCAGTCGAAGTAACACGGCGCATCGTCAGGTCCCTATCGAACCTCTCGCTCGATCTCGAAGCGTTTGAAGTCTCCCTGCAAGACTGGCCTTTCAGGAAGGATGACATCGGCTGTCTTCAACTGACCGCCGCTCCAGTATTCCACGGTTAGCTTGTCTCCGACTTTCAGTGACCGTGCGACTCTGGCGACGGCGTCCATTGTCGACAAGCGCTCACCGTTGACTTTGGTGATGACGTCACCCCCTAACAAATATTCCTGCGTCCCAATTACGACTGGAAGGCTGCCGCCGCGAAGGCCGAGCTTTTCGGCTGGACTTCCCGGTTCGATCGTCTCGATCAGGAATCCGGACTGAACTTGAAGCGCGAACTGCAGGATCGGTGGAACGACCTTCCCGTTGATTCCGTGCCATGCGCGGATCACACGCCCGTGTTCCAGGAGCTGAGAAATAATTTCCCGGGCCGCGTCGATGGGAACCGCGAAGTTGAGGTTCTGAGCTCTCTCTCCTGAGGACAGGGTGCTGATACCTACCACTTCCCCGCAACGATTCACCAGCGGCCCGCCAGAATCGCCCGGATTGAGCGCCGCATCGGTCTGCATAAAGGGCGTCAGCCAGCTCATCGGGGACAACGGCAACGCTCTCTGTGTGCCGGAAAGGATACCTTTGGTTGCCGTTAGCCCGAGGCCGAAGGGATATCCAATCGCTAGCAGTTCCTCCCCTATTTCGAGGTCACTCGAGTGTCCAAGAGGGGCTTTCTGCAGTCTGGCGCTCGGGTGTTTTGGTCTGACGATGGCCAGATCCGAAATCGGATCGAGGCCGACTACGTCCGCTTCCTGCATGTCGTCGTCAGTCATCGAGATGATGATCGTGCCCGCTGCGTAAACGACATGCGCGTTAGTGATCACGTCAGAGCGATCATCGAGCACCACCCCTGACCCCATCCGGATCTGGGTACGCTTGACCATGCTGAACGGATCTATGGCAATCGCGAAAATCCGCGGGACCGAAGGCGCGACGGCGCGAAACACTTCAGCAGAGGATTTGTCGCAGGGCCCGGGCGCTCCTGTGGCGATGGCAAGGGCCGAGGAGAGAAGCAGTGCGCCTGAGGCGGCCAGGATTCGAAGGGGCGTCATAGCTCATCTTTCGCCAATGAGCGGCGCACAACGAGTGCGCGCTCCGATTTAGAGGATGTCTTAGGTTCTCGACATCAAATCCGCGCCAGCACTGCCGGCCAAATCCTAAGGCCACGCCACGGTCACCGCGGCCCTCCCATTGGAGGAGGCGTCGCTTCCTTCATGAAGATGTCAACTGTCGCGCGAACCCATTCTCGGGCCACCTCATCTCCCCACTGTTCAACGATGGGTAGAGCCTCGATCTGTCTGACCGCCAAGAAGCCTTTCACTTTCTGACCGACCGGCGTGGCAAAAAAATGCAGGATCTGCTTCACCTCGTCGTCACTGAGGTGCCTGTGGTAGATCACCACGAGCCGATCAGTCAAGCCGCCAGGTTCGTCCCGCTTTAGCTCGAAGATTTTCAACGCCTCCTCGCGCATGGCGCTCATCGACGAGTCGGTGAGCTCGGGACGCTGTCGCTTCATCATGAACAGGGCCTTGTCTATCTGTCTGGAAAAGACCGCTAGATCCGCTTCCTTTGGCATACTGATACTCATCAAGGCCTTGATGTCCCGGATCTTCTCCGGTGTCAGCTCATCGGCGCTCGACACAATCGGCCACATTCCGAGAACCAGAATCCAGCCTAGCAACGCTATCCTCATCACTTCTCTTCTCCCTCTGACTGCGTGCGAGCCGAGAGGGTCGCACCTCATAAGAGAACGAAGCTGAACGTCTCGGCTGACCGTTCTCATAAGCGCCTGCATCGCGTTTGCAGCACTTCAGCAATTGCAGGCGGGCGCGCTCGGAATATCGGGGAATCCACAACTCGCCAAAACCGCGTCGCGCCGCTAACGCCATCGTTATCAATCATGTCGAGCAGATCCTAACCAATCGGCTGCGGGGAAAGGTTGACCCAGATCAAAATGACATGCAGCTGAGATGGGCATGCTGCAACTTAGCACCAAGCTCACCACGGAAAGATCATCCTGACTTACATCGCGCCGGCCTTGCTCCCGACAATCCGTATCGCCCATCAGTCAGGGATCAGGGCGGCGAACTCCTGCCTGATGCGCCGCGCCGAATCGTTCGCGTGCGGTGCGCTGTTCTGTGCTGCGCTGCTGATCCTGCTCGCGGGCTGCGCCAGCAACAGCGTTACGACGCTGCTCAAAGCTTCCAAGCAGACCGACGCGATCACGCCCGGCGCCTCGCTCATCCACGAGCAACTGAAAGGGCGTGCGTTCGCGGTTGGAGCTATCGTCTTCGACCTGCGCAAGGCCGGGGACAAACAGGGCCCCGACATCCCTGACAGCGCCTATCTCGAGTTATTCGATTCGCAGCTCAAGAAAGCCTTCGGCGGCGCAGGGCTGGAAGAGGGTGACCTGCCTGCCTATCCGGTCAATGTGGCAATCGAGCAGCTCAAGCTCAAGCCGGCCAACTTCCTCATTTCCGAGTCATCCATGTTCCGAGCGCGGATGGAGATCGCCGGCGCCGACGGACAGATTCTGATGCGGGGGCAGTTTCAAAGCTTTCTGCCGCCTCCGATGTTCATGGTCATCATGCCCGGCTTCGTGGCCCCGATATTCCTACCCGCCAAGGGCTGGGAGTATGTGGCTGTGGCGAAGATGTTCCCCGCGGTCGCGGTGGTGATTACAGCGACCACGCAAGGCTTGCAGCAGGGCAAGACTTTGGACGAGATCAAGGTGTATCCGCAGGACATCGAGGCGGGGAACATGATCAGTCCGGATTTGTTCCTCAAGAATGCCCCGTTCGGCATGACCCAAATCGACGGCAAGGAAATGGGGCGGGTGATCAAAGCATCAAAGGCGCGCGAACAGCAGTGATGGCGGCACAACCAGGCGTCTCCGGCCCTCGGCCCTGAGACCAGGTGTGGGTTCCGGTGAAGTGTCCGTACGCGGGCAATCAGACCAAAGGCATATCCGTCTGGGGGAGGCTTGATCTGAGTCAAGGAGCGCCGGCCGCGGGCCGGAGAGAATGCGTTCGCGTCGCCGCCGCTGAGCTGGCCATGTGCGGGTTGACCTCACGCATCGGCAAAGAGAGTAACCTTGGGTCGCGGCGCCAATGATTCGCCGGGAACGAGGAAGGATTGATCATGCGCGTGCTTCTGCTCCGCCCCTCGCGCTTCGTATGGCGCGTCCACAATGAGGGAGTGCTGCGCCGCCCGCCAGGTGCGGCAGCTGCGCGGTACCAGCGCAAGACTTTGAGTCCAGTGTGCGCGCTGCCCGGTGCCGGCCGACAGCCCGATAAATCACGAAGCAACAATGCCCCGATCGCAGCATTACAAGGCCTATCGCCCGTCGCCGTTTCCACGTGAGGAACGCGATCGCGTCACGATCCTCTTCGGCGGCGTGACGTGGAAGCACGAGCGCCTCGCTGGGGCCGCGCTGCGCAACCTCGGGTACCGTGTCGAATCGCTTCCCAATCCGACGCGCCGCGACTTCGAAACCGGGAAGGAGCTGGTCGATCCGGGGGCTTGCTGCCCGACGTACTTTACGGCCGGGTGTCTGGCCAATGCGCTGCGGGAAAAGGTAGCTCGCGAAGGCCGCGACGCGGTCGCGCGTAACTACGTGTTCGTGACCGCGAGCGGGTGCGGCGCCTGCCGTTTCGGCCAGTATCTGGAGTCCTACGCTCTAGCGCTGGAGGGCATCGGGCTGCCGGATTTGCGCATCTTCCGGCTGGAACAAGACCAGCTCTCCGCGAAGTCGACCCGAGGGCAGGGACTCGACATCAACGCATCATTCATGCTCGGGGCGCTGTGGGCGTGCATGATTGCCGACCTGCTCGGGGAGCTGGAACATCAGGCGCGCCCCTATGAAGTGCGGGAGGGTGAAACACAGAGCGCGCTCGAGCACTCGATCGAGCACCTCGAGCGCGCATTCCTGGAGCGCCCGCACCGGCCGGGTCAGGCCGCGACGATCCTGTGGTATCTGACCAGCGGACACTTCGAGCGGGCGCTGCGCGACATCGCCCCGCAATGGGCCGCGCTCGAGCTGGATCGACTGCGCGTCAAGCCCAAGGTGAAGATTACCGGGGAGATGTGGGTAAAGACGCACGAAGGCGAGGGCAACTACAACATCAAGCGGTGGCTCGAGCAGGAAGGGGCGGAGGCCATTCCGATGTCCATGGCATTCTGGGTGGACTACATGCTGAGCTTCCGCCTGATGCGTTTTAACGAGGCACGCGAGGCGATCCGGTTGGCCCGGCTGAAGCAGCGTCCGGTTCGTCTCACACGCGCTTTGCTGCGCCGCGCGTACGAGCGTTTGCGGCATGCGCTGCTGGATCTCGCCGAGCCGTGGCCCGATCAGGACGAGCTCGCCCGGCTGGCGCAGCCGTTCTACAGCGACCGGCTGAACGGGGGCGAAGCATACTTGCTGATCGGCGAAGCGCTGCACGCCCACCGCGAGAAGCTCGCGCACATGGTCTGTGAACTCGCCCCCTATGGCTGCATGCCGTCGACCATGTCGGTCGGTGCCATGGCGAATGTGCTTGGGCACTATCCGGATCTGCTGTATGCCCCGATCGAACTCAAGGGCGATGCTGAGATCCACGCCCTGTCGCGCTGCCAGATGATTCTGACCGAGGCTAAACGACGCGCGCAGCAGGAGTTCGACCGCGCGCTGTGCGAGACCCAGCTGTCGCTCGAGGCGATCCGTGAATGGGAGGTACGAAATCCCCAGGCCCGCCGCTTCGGCACTGTCCTGCCGCACGCCGCCACGGTCGGAACCGCAGCGCGTTATGTCCGCTATGTGGGCGAGATGGTCAAGCGGAAGGACGGACGCCCTGCGGGCAGCGCCACGCCAGCGCTCGCAAACCTGGAAGCTGCGCGATGAGATACCTGGCCGTCGACGTCGGCAGCGCCACATGCAAGTACGTCTTCTGCAGTCCGCAGGGCGAGCTGTTGGCTCAGGCTTACGAACGCCACGGCGCACGACCGGCGGAGTTCGTGCTGCGCTTTCTCGACGACCTGGAGGCCCGGCATGGGCTCGCGCTGGGGCGGGACCGCGTGTTCTTCACCGGTTCGGGCTGCGGATTCATCGCGCCACT
>Ga0335084_10000062_pt1 | contig 65376 bp, 63 predicted proteins | sample Lox_Sample_44_FD_206721 | JGI IMG/M metagenome (GOLD analysis project Ga0335084, IMG submission 206721) | Soil microbial communities from Loxahatchee National Wildlife Refuge, Florida, United States - Lox_Sample_4.4 | ecosystem: Environmental > Terrestrial > Soil > Wetlands | place: USA...
CGAAGCTCGCCAGAAACCAGAGAGCGGAAAGCCGCGCGGAACTTTGCTTCGCTGGGCGGACGGGGGGCGTCCGCCCCGACGCGGGCCAGGCCGAATTCCCCAGGAATGCCAGAAGCCATACCTGTCGTGGTTATCGGGGTCACGCCGCAGGCGCAGGAGTAACCCATCCTGGTTACCATAATGTGCAGCAACTTGCGCTGGCGGGCCCGGCAGAGAGCCCGAGAATCTCCACTAACCTCCTTCGCTGCAGTCGCTTACAGAAATCAACGTTGTTGGCTGACAAGCTGCATTCGGTATCTATGCCTGCTCGCCCAGAGGCCTAGATCGGGGTGCCATTTTGTGGAAGCTGACGGGCAATAAAACGGTGACCAAGCCCGGGCATTCGCTCCTTCCCGCGCTCATCATTCTGTTTCTGGTTTCCTACGGCCTGCTGACCATGCTGGTGGTCGAGCAGGGCCGGACCATCGATTCGCAGCGCGGCCTCATTCAGATGCTGTTCAGCGACAGCGTCGAATTGACCGGCATGAAGGGGAAGGAAAATCAGAGACGGCAGGCTGAGGCCCAGGCGCGGACCCACTCCCAGATGAAACCGCCCCCGGCACAGGCGGCGCCGCGGAATCCCCAGGGCCAGTCGCCGACATCCAATCCGCCGCAGGCGGGCACGAAGAGTCAGAGCACAAGCAAACTTGCGAGACCGCTGCCGCAGAAACCTCCGAAGAGCACGGCTGATCAGGATGACGAGCGCAGGATGCTGATCTCGATCTAGATTCTCGGGGCCCAGGTTTTAGGAAAAAGTTGTTCCTCATGAAAGTATTCGCGACATTGCTGTTGTCCGTTTCGCTGTACGGCTCGTACCGCATTCCACCGCAGCCCAAGCCACCCGTCGAGCGCAGCACGGCCAAGCACCCCGCCCGCAAGGGAGGCCAATGGTACTTCGCGGAAAACGGCCACGCCGTTTACTGCTATGGCCCGGTCAGGCTGCTGCCCCAAGCCGAAGGCGGATTGCAGCGCGTCGCCACGTTCTGCCAGGGCGAAAAGAACATGGTCCCGCTCAAGGACTGAGACCCGCCTCGAGCTTCTCACTTCTGGCTTCTCGCTCCTGATTCCCAGCCTCGTAGGTTCCGCCAGGAGCCAGCAGCTAGCAGCTCCCGGCACGAACTCCCCAGATCCGATACATTTTTAGTATGCCCAAGTTCGAGAAGCACATCTTCATCTGCGGCAACCAGCGCCCGGCCGCGGCTCCGCGCCCCTGCTGCGATCCTGCGGGCCAGGCGGAACTGCAGAAATCGTTCAAGGAAAAACTGGCGGCGCGCGGACTCAAAGGAAAAGTTCGGGCCAACCAGTCGGGCTGCCTCGATCAATGCGAGCACGGCCCCAACCTAGTGGTGTATCCGGATGCGGTCTGGTACGGCCGGGTTACGCTGGACGATGTGGATGAGATTATCGAATCACACATCCTGGGAGGAAAGCCGGTCGCGCGTCTGATGCTGCCCGACTCCTGCCTCAACACCACCTGCGAACACAGACCACCAAAGACGGCAACCAAGACCTAGCTGCCGGGAATGGCGGATGCGCAAGCAAATGCCAAAGATGGTAGGCGCGGTTTAAACTGATGTCATGCCATGTCGGGCGGATTGGAGGAAATCATGAGGCATATAGCCTTCCTGTTGCTGTTCCTTGTTGTGACTGTTAATGCCCGGGACCTCTTCGCCACGGATCGGGGTACTCCTGCGGAGGCCAAGGCGATGCTCCAAAAAGCTATTGCCCATTACAAGGCGGTCGGACGCAAACAGGCACTTGCCGATTTCACCGCAAAGAGAGCCTCCTTTGGCGACCGTGACCTCTATGTCGCCTGCATCGGTCCCAACCACACCATCGTCGCCAACGGCGGATTCCCCCAGTATGTAGGCCTTTCGGCGGATATGCTGAAGGACGCTGACGGCAAGTCCGTGGGTCAGCAGGGATGGGACGTCGCTTCGACCAAGGGAGAAGGCGCAGTACGCTACCGCTGGATCAACCCCGTCACGCACAAGATGGAGCCAAAGATTACTTTCTTTGCCAAGGCCGGTGAGGATGTCTGCGGTGTCGGCGCCTACAATCCGGAATGATGCAATGCGTGGAACAGTACTCGTCGCTGTTATCGATCTTCCTCCGACGTGCATCCGGCGTCAGCGTGTCCATTAGTGTGCGCGTAGTGTGCGCGCGATTCTTTCACGCATGAAAGCGCCGCGTGAAACTTGCCATCTGCATGGAGGATGGTAGGCCCGGCAGGAATTGAACCTGCAACCCTCGGATTAGAAATCCGATGCTCTATCCGTTTGAGCTACGGGCCCTCGTCTAAACACTGTCTTCAATTATCAATAATTTAATACGCATTTGCGAACTTGTTTGTGTTCAGGCATTAACCATGGCGTACCGACGACATGACCCGCCCCGGTGGCTTCCCCGCGTACTTCGATCGCAAAAACTCGATCTCACCTTGATCGTTTTACGTTTTTGGCGTTGTGGCTTGACACTTGCTACGCCCTCGGGGCAGAATCCGCTGGTTCCGTCAAGAGACAGAACAATCTCCCGGCATTTATCCCACGATTTGTCCCATGAGTCGCAAGTCACTTCCCGTAGGTTCTCTGTCGTGGGTGGATGGGATGTTGTCAAATTGAAACCCTTGACGAGCAAGGAGATTTCGTCATGAAGAGCGCCAGGGCAGAATCGCACAAAAGACAACCATCGCAGTTCTCTTTGACCTTGTTCACATCGACTCTGTTCACATCGCTGATTTGCTTGTCCTTCCTGATGGTGGGAACGATGCTTGCGCAGGACCAATCGGTATCTGTGCAGGTTGGCGCTGAAGATCGGGCCGCTGGCACCTATGGCATTTCAAACTTCCGCTATCACATCCTTCCGGCGAGGACCCCGGCTGGAAGTGCTGCTCGAAGTACCCGCACCACCAAGCTTTCCCGGACTTCCGCGGCCAGCGCTTCTTCTGGCGGCTTCTATCCCGCAGACCTGACGCGTGGCAATGGCCCGGTGGTCAAGAAGGCGGTACTCCACGACATTGATTTCAACTGCGATGAGTCCTGCTGGGGAAAACCGAGCGCGTTTCTCAACGACCTTGGGCAAAGTACTTTCATCCACGTGCTCGATCGCTACGTCGGCGCTACGGGCAATGGGCGATATACCGTGGGCGCAAATGTCTCCGCCAGCGCGGATCTTTTCACCAACACCGTGGGCCAGAATGACATCCTTGCCATCGTGCATGCGGCGGCGGCCAAGCTCGGGAAAACGGGCTACGGCCACATCTACCATCTGTTTCTTCCTAACGGCGTCGATACCTGCTTCGACCAGACCAACGTCTGCTATTCGCCGGACAATCCGTCTTCGTTCGCGTTCTGCGGTTACCATGGCAGTGTGACGTACAGTGATATCGGGCATGTGCTGCTCACCGTCGAACCCTTTCAAAATGTCGATGGATGCTCCGTCGCCACTCCCAGCCCAAACGGCGCCCTCGTCGATTCGACCGCCAATGTTCTTTCCCACGAGACTTTCGAAACCATCACCGACCCGGATCCGCCGGCCACCTTTGCCGATCTGCTCAACGGGAACTTTGGCTGGCTCGCGGTAAATTCACTGGTTGAGTTTGGCGAGGAAGTCGCTGACGTTTGCGAAGATCCGTTCTTTGGGTACAACCCGGTCACGCTCAACGGCACGAGCTACGAAATTCAGCCGGAGTATTCAAACAAATTCCACACTTGTGCCTTCGTGCCGTAGAGCCTGTGCAGGTGCGAGCAGCGGTGATACCGGCGCCTGGCGGGCCGTGTCCTGCGATGGGAGGCAGCGACAACTCCAGAATTTCTGTCTGGGGCCCGCCGCGCGCCCAGGTGAAGACACGGTCTCGGCCCATTAGCCCGAGACAATGAAACATCGCATTGCGCACCTTCTTCAGATCAGTCCACTGTCCATGCAGCGGGGACGGAAGACCCGCTCCCCTGCTATGCCTTGGTGTCACCCGCCGAATTGTTAATAGATGGTTACAGGCCAGCATCCTCCCTCTTGCTAGTGGGGAAGTATGTTAGTTTCTCGGTTACGAATTCTGCCTGGGGCAAATCATGGAAGCCAACGAATACGATCTGGTAGTGATTGGGAGTGGGCCGGCGGGGCAGAAGGGGGCCATCTGCGCCGCCAAGATGCGCAAGAAGGTCGCCATCATTGACCGCAAGAAGACCATTGGCGGAGTCTGTGTTCACACCGGGACCATTCCCAGCAAGACCTTGCGCGAAGCCGTTCTCTACCTGAGCGGCTTTCGCCAGCGCACGTTCTATGGCCGCGGCTACGTGCTCAAGGACCGAATCGCCATGGCGGACCTGACCTTTCGCGCGCAAGCCGTCATGCTGCGTGAGGTCGAGGTGATCAAGGCTCAACTTCGCCGTAATTTTGTAACCACCTTCGAAGGCGATGCGCACTTCATAGGTCCCAACACCATCGAAGTCAAGGCCGACGACGGCTCCCAGCTGGTTCGCGGTCATCACGTCCTGATCGCCTGCGGTACGCGCCCGGCGCACAGCGCGGATATTCCCATCGACGGCAAACGAATCTTTGATTCCGATCAGGTCCATACCCTGGAAGAAGTGCCGCGCGACCTGGTTGTCGTGGGCGCTGGAATTATCGGACTGGAATATGCGTCGATGTTTGCGGCGCTGGGAGTGAAAGTTACACTCCTCGACCAGCGCCCTATCCTGCTGGATTTCGTCGACCGGGAAATCGTAGAGAGCTTGTGCTTTCAGCTGCGACAGCTGGGCACGGTCTTCCGGCTAGGCGAAAAGGTGGTTTCGGTGGGGTTCGATGAGGCCCGTGGCCGGGTGTTTGCCCAGCTCGAAAGCGGAAAAAACATCCACGGCCAGGGGCTGCTTCACACCATCGGGAGGCAGGCCAACAGCGATCTGCTCAATCTCGAGGCGGCAGGCATTGGGGCGGATGGGCGGGGCAAGCTGAAGGTCAACGAACATTTTCAGACCACCGTGCCTCACATTTATGCCGCCGGCGATGTCATCGGGTTTCCCGCCCTGGCCAGCACTTCCATGGAGCAAGGACGCCTCGCCAGTTGTCACATGTTCGGAATCCCGGGCAAAATGCCTCCCAATTTGATTCCCTACGGCATATACACCATTCCCGAGATCTCCATGGTCGGGCATACCGAGGAGCAACTGACGCAGGACAAGATCCCCTACGAAGTAGGACTGGCACGCTACGCTGAATTGGCCAAAGGCCAGATGCTGGGTGACGATCAGGGATTGCTGAAACTGATCTTCGACCCGAACTCACTCAAGGTGCTGGGGGTGCACGTGATCGGTGACCGGGCGGCGGAGATCGTTCACATCGGCCAGGTTGCCCTGACCCTGGGCGCCAGCATCGAGTATTTCCGCGACGCCGTGTTCAACTATCCCACGCTGGCGGAGGCCTACAAAGTCGCCGCGCTGGACGGGCTGAACAAGCTGTAAACCACGTAGGCACGGACGCCCTCGTCCGGGCAGGCGAGCGAAGCTCGCCAAGGTTTTTTTGTGGTCGGCCAGGGGCCCTTCTGTTCGGCCAGGCTTTTCTGTGTTCGGTCAGACTTTTCTGTGTTCAACCAAACCCAGCCGGGCTCTGCCCGGCCGGGCGGGCGAGGGCGCCCGCCCCTACGTGGTCTGCGCTGGCCAGATGCTGGGAGTACATGTCCAGATATCCAACGGGGCATGACCTGCCATCACGTGGTTTAACGCGCATTTCCTGTGACAATAGAGGGATGAAATCTTCCTGGAGAATGCTGCTGGCCGCCACCGGCGTGCTGGCCCTGGCGCTCGCCTGTTCCAATTGTGGAGGGGGCCTGAGCGGTTCGACCATCGGCACCGGAGGCTCCGGCGGTAGCGGGTCAGGGGGCGGTAGCGGCTCAGGCGGTGGTAGCGGGTCGGGCGGTGGGGGCAACAACCAGAGCGCCTGCAGCGCGATGAGCACCGGACAGGGCGCCAGCCTCAACGGGTTCCTTCCCTTTAGCAGCGACAGCCTCTGGAACAAGGATGTTTCCGGCGCGGCGGTCGATCCGAACTCGGATGCCATCATCAATTTCATCGGGCCGACCGTCGGCATGCACGCCGATTTTGGCTCGGGACAATACCAGGGCTCCAATATCGGCATCCCGTATGCGGTGGTAGGCGGAACCCAAGCGCCGGTCGGCATCACTTTTACCGCTTATGGTTCCGAGAGTGACCCCGGGCCGATGCCGGTGCCGGGAAATGCACCCATCGAGGGCGATCCAAATCCAGGCAACGGCGATCGCCATGTGCTCGTGCTCGACAACAGCAATTGTTTTCTCTACGAACTGTTCAGCGCCGTTCCCAACGGTAACGGAAGTTGGAGTGCCGCTTCGGCGGCGGTCTGGGACCTGCTGAGCGACGGCAACACGCAGCGTCCCTGGACCTGGACATCGGCAGATGCCGCGGGCTTGCCAATTTTTCCCGGCCTGGTGCGCTACGACGAAGTTGCCGCCGGGCAGATTCAGCATGCCATTCGCGTCACCCTGCAGAACAGCCGGGCAGCGGCGGTGCTGCCCGCGACGCACTGGGCGGCCAACTCCAGCAGCGCGAATGCGCCCCCCATGGGTATGCGGATGCGTCTGAAAGCCAACTACGACATTTCCGGATTTTCTCCCCAGGTGCAGGTCATCCTGTCCGCCATGAAGAAATACGGCCTGATCATGGCTGACAATGGCAGCTCCATGTACATCAGCGGGGCGCCCGACAGCCGCTGGAATAACGACGACCTGCACGACCTCGGGCAGGTCCCGGCCTCGGCATTTGAAGTGGTAAAGATGGATACGGTTTACACCGCTTCCAATGTGCCACAGGGCGCGGCCCCGAGCATCAACAGCTTCACCACGTCACCCACCAGCGTGAGTGCGGGCGGCAACGTTACCTTGTCCTGGGATGTCAGCAATGCCTCTTACGTCATCGTCTCGCCGCAGGCAGGAGCGGTGCGGGGAACCAGCGTAGTCGTCCAACCCGGCCAGACCAATACTTACAACCTGTATGCTACCAACCAGTACGGGCGCACAACAGCGACAGTCACGGTTACCGTGCAGTAGTCCAGGTGGGGGACGGCCGCCCTCGCCCGTGTGGGGCGGACACTCCTGTCCGCCCCACACACCCGAAAGCGCAGTTACCTCAGAACAGTTTTTCCTGACGCCGGAGGTTTCCGAATGAGCCGATGTTGGCCAGCGCGAAATTAAAGCGGAACTGGTTTTCGTTACGGACCGACCCCAGCGCAAAGCGACGATACTCGACGCTCAAGCCACAGCAGTCCCAGTTGTATGCGGTCTGCACCGCCGCATACTGCAGAAAGCCCAGGTTGGCGTCGAAGCCCAGGTTGGTCGCTCCACTGAATCCCCGTTTATTGGGTTGCCCATAGCCAAACAGAATCCGGAACTGATTGAAAACCTGCTGTCCGGGAGAGTTCGGAGTATTGCTGGGCGCCCGGAGATATGCGTCTCCACCGCCGATGGTGTACCGACCGAAACGATAGTTCACGAACGCGGTGCTGGCATTGATCCGGCCTTGCTTGAAATCGTAGTCCATGTCCCACTCCGCTTCAGTCCGGCTGGTGGCGGCGAATTTGAGGCGCGAGATCAGGGGTGAGAGTCGCCGGGCCTCGGTGAGGAAGGCGATGCCAGTAAAGTCCGCGGTGGTGGTGAACACATTCCTCTGCCCCGGCACCAGGGCCCGTCCGAAGGTGGGATCAAGAAAATATTTCTGGCCCAGTTCCCAGGTGACGACTTCCCGCACCCGCGGTTCGGCCTGACAGGGAATTTCACCCCGATCCAGTTGCCGCTCCCAAGGAACCGGGCTCTCTGCCGCGGGATGACCGATGATCAGAGACGCCATGCCGGTGGCGTCGCAATTTTCCGGTTTCTCTGAAGTACGCTTGGCATAGAGCCGGTTGACGACTGCATATTCGACTTCACTGGTGTTGCTCAGGATGTCGCGCTCGTCAAAACGCAGAATGCGGGAGAAGTTATCGACTCCAGTGACGTAGCGGTAAATGGCGCGTGGCTCGATGACGTGCTTCCATTTGCGTCCCCAGAATTCGCGGTCGTAAACCCTCTCCAGGGCGGGGGGGCGGATTTCCATGGATCCCTCTACCGCCCTGCGATTGATGACATCGCTCTGTCCCAGACCCACACCGCCGCTGCTGGGGACGAGTTGCTGGGTATAGAAGGTTTCGCGCAGAGACAGCTCCGGGCGCACCGACCAGCCCTGCAGCACCAGCGGAAGAGAGAGCGTCGGACGAAGATCAAAGCGTCCGACCAGCGGTGCGGTCCGAAACGAGGGTTCGCTGCGAGACAGTCCTTCGGCGGCAGCTTGGTAAGACCAGTAGAACGGCGAGCGCCCAATGGCGTGGTCCACACTGGAAGACTCAAAGCTGGGAGCATGCAGAATGGTGATGACGTCGCCGGGAGTGGTGCTCTCAAAGTTCTGATAGCGCTGCGTGGAGCCGTTATAGAAAAAACCACGGGTGGCGTTGGAGAGAAAGGCTTCCGACTTGACCTCCGAGTTCACCGCCTGGCTGAAAACATCGTTGAAGGCGAGGCGAAAAACGAAGGAGCTCAGATAATCGATGCTGGCGACGCCCCTGAAGTTGTGCCCAAAGCTATCCTCCGCGCTTAGCTTCACCTCGTGTCCCCCCTGGTCCACCGGTGGAGTTCCGATACCGCGGTCGAAGACCCCAAAATAGTTCAGGTACACAAAGGACTTTTCGCTGGGCCGGGCACGAAACTCAATCTGCGGAGCCCACCCCCGCCGGGTAAAATACTCGGCCCCGGCGGTGAGGTCCATGCTGCGATTGATGGCCCAGAAGATTGAATCTCCAAAGATTGTCCCCTTGATCGAAGACCTCCCGATGTTAGGGATGAGAAACCCGGTCTGCCTGGGCTCCCGCTCCACCGGGTGGGTGGCGAAGGGAAAATAAAAGACCGGGACGCCCTCAATGCGGAAAGTACTGCGATAGATGGTGGCATTGCCGCCAACTTCCACGACAATCTTGTGCGCGTTGAACTCCCACTTCGGACGCGGCAGCTCGCACGTGGTTATGGTCCCGTCATACACCACATAGTGGTCAGGACCAGTCTTCTCCACCACTCCACCGGAAAAGGCAAACGGGTTGGTGGTCGTCAAAGTCAGCCGCTTCCCTCGCAACCGCATGCCGGTCGTTCCCACTACATGTTCAAAGTGCCCGGATTCAGAGCGAACGTTGTAAGTGGCATGAGTGGCCTCGACGTGCTCGTCATTGGGCCCGCCATCGAGCACCACGTGGCCATCCGCCATCGCTTCTCCCGTACTCGAGTTGTAATCGACCGAATCTGCATACAGGATGTATGTGCCATAGTGGATCTCTGCCTGCCCCCGCAGCTTGAACACAGCGCCGTCTTTTTCCTGCTGCAAGGCCCGGATGGTAACGTCCTGCTCTCTCACGGAGGACGGCGCAGACGGCGGCGTAGATTGTTCTTTCGCCTTCTCGGGCGCGGAAAGCAACTGGCTGGTAACTATGGGCGGAGCGAGTAGCAGATGACAAACCAACGCCGCCGTGATAAGGAATCGAGTGCGGGATGTCATCGCAAGCGGAGGAAACCCATGGTGAGCGAGATTCACGCTGGGGTATGGTGACGTTAGCACGGCTCCAGCCCGCTAGCAAAGTTCAGGACGGAGTTCGGGGCAAAGCCCCGAACAAAACCCGGGCCGTCCGCGCAAATATTTTAAGTGTGGCTTTCTTCTTGTGGGACCAGTTCATCTCTTGCCGCATCGCAGTCGTTCTGCTGCTGGAGTTTCACCGGGACCCGATCATTCCTTAATGAAACCAAGATTCGAACCCGATGTTCCGGCGGACGCAAGCAAAAGCCATTCAGAGATTCTGATTGATCCTGAAGCGTACGATGCCAGCGAGCAGCAATTTGCTGCCAGTCTCGAGCCAAATGTTTCCCGTGCTCAACCCAGGTTTATCGTGGAAGATGATCCGCCTAAGGAAACCAGCGGGATAGAATCGGAGAGACCCATTCCCGCGATGGAAACCGGCGCACGGGTTGCGGAAATCGCAATGCCGCCGGCCCTGCAAGCCGAGCCGGAGCACGCGCAGGATCCCGATGCCTGGCGGCGCGAGGTGGCAGCGCGATTAAGTCATTACCGGGCTCGCCGGCGTACGCGAGAGCCGCGTTATCCTTCACTGCGACTGAAGTTTGAAACCGAGCCGAGTTTCGACGCTCCTGCTGAGGCACCACAGTCGCCTGCTACCCCCGCCGCACTCCAGACCGTGGACTATGTGCCATCAGCCGCCGCTCCCCGTATCACCCTGGCTGAGCCGGCAAACTATCCGCGGATCATGCCCGCCATTACGGAAACCACGGCCAAAGTCATTGAGTTTGCCAGCTATAGTCCGGCGCCGCGGGCGTTTGACGAACTGGCAGAACCGGTGCTGGACCCGAGAATCATTGAGGCCCCTGAGCTCGTGCCCCCGCCCCCCGCCCTCGGCGGCTTTCTGATCGAGCCGGTCGAAGAGCCGGCGAACGAGAGGCGGCCAGGATTCGAAATTCCCCTGCAGGCAGCACCCATGGGGCGACGCATCGCCGCTTCCGCCATCGATGCCACTCTGGTGATCTCAGCCTTTGCGGCGTTTGCATACATTTTTTTTCGTTTTACAGCTGAGCTGCCGCCGCTGGCAAGGGTAGCTGGAACCGGCGCCCTCCTCATCGGCCTGATGTGGTCCGCCTATCAATACCTGCTGCTGGTTTACAGCGGCAGCACGCCCGGCCTGAAGCTGGCCAGACTTGAGTTGCACCGCTTTGACGGCAGCCCGGTTCCGTTGCGGCTCCGCCGCTGGCGCGTGCTGACGTCGGTTCTTTCTGGACTGTCCCTCGGCTTGGGCTATGCCTGGTGTTTCCTCGACGAAGACCGGCTCTGCTGGCACGATCGCATTACACGAACCTACATGGCGCCCAGGAACAGGTAGTGCCGCCGCTCACGTAGGCCCGGACGCCCTCGTCCGGGCGGGAGAGCGAAGCTCACCACAGTGGAAGCTCAGAGCCAACACGACGGAACCCGCGGGGCTTCGCTCCGCGCCGGGCGGGTGTGGGCACCCACCCATACGTGGGCCGTTTTGTCTGCTAACATCTTTTGGTGACTCCGACTTCTCCTGTCCGCGTACGTTTCGCGCCCTCTCCCACCGGGCATCTCCACGTTGGCAATGCGCGGACCGCGCTGTTCAACTGGCTTTTCGCCCGAAAAAAGGGTGGCACCATGGTGCTGCGTATTGAGGACACGGACGTCGAACGCAGCGAAGCCCGATTCGAAGATCAGCTCATCGCCGACCTCAAGTGGCTGGGTCTCGACTGGGACGAAGGGCCGGATTTGGGCGGACCGTATGCGCCCTATCGTCAGTCGGAGCGTCTGGGGATTTACCGCGAACACGCCGAGCGCCTGGTAGCGGAGGGCAAGGCCTACTTGTGCTTCTGCAGCGAAGAAGACTTGCAGAAGGAGCGCGAACGAGCCCAGGCCGAGCATCGTCAGCCTATCTATTCCGGCAAATGCCGCGCCCTCGATCCAGCCCAGGCCGGGAAACGGCGAACTTCGGGAGAGTCCTGTGCCATCCGGCTGGGGATTCCCGAGCATCCCATCCGCTTTCACGACATCGTGCATGGCGAGGTCGAATTCTCCAACGAAGTAGTGAGTGATCCCATCATCCTGCGCTCGAACGGAATGCCGGTGTACAACTACGTGGTAGTGATCGATGACGCGCTGATGAAGATCACGCACGTGATCCGCGGCGACGATCATCTTTCGAATACTCCGAAACAGGTGGCCCTGTATGAGGCCCTGGGCTGGCCGGTTCCTGAGTTCGCACATCTCTCGACGATTTTGGGCAGCGACCGCGAGCGGCTCTCCAAACGGCACGGCGCGACTTCGATTGCCAATTTTCGCGACATGGGTGTGCTCCCCGAAGCGTTGGTAAATTATCTGGCGTTGTTGGGATGGGCGCCAACCGGCGGCACGCGTGAAATCTTCAGCGCCGAGGAGCTGAAGAAAGAATTTTCGCTCGAGCGAGTGACGCCTGCGGCAGCCATGTTCGACATGGAGAAGCTGTACTGGCTGAACCGGCACTATATCAAGGGCTGGCCGGTGGGAGATCTTACGGCGCTGGGGGCGTGGTTCCTCTCCAAGGCAGGCTACATCGATTTTAAGGATGCGAAGTGGTTGAGTGCGGAAAGCTTTCCCGTCATTCACATTGATGACGAGTTGCAACTCTGGCTCACAAAGATCACGGAAGTGCTGGCTCCATCGGTTGACCGCATGGAGCAGTTGCCTGACCGCGCGGCGCTGATCTTCAACTATGATGCGAAGGCCGCCCTGGCCGCTCCCGACAATGCAGAGGTGCTCGGCTGGGCCAACACCGACGCTGCCCTGGGAAGATTCACGGTCAAGATTTTGGAGGACGAATCCGCCACAGTGGCGCAGCTCACTCCAGAAAGATTCAAACAGATCGTGAATGAAGTGAAGGCAGAAACGGGGGCCAAGGGGAAAGAATTGTTTCACCCCATTCGCATAGTGATCACCGGTTCACACTCCGGGCCGGAATTCGACAAGCTGATTCCCCTGCTCGAAGAGGGCAGCCGGCTCACGCTGCCCAGGCACGTGCTCAGCGTGCGCGAGCGGGTTGAAGAATTCGCCCGGCAGCGCTCCCACAACAACTAGACCGGGATGTGGTCGGACACTCCTGTCCGACCCACACTACTCCGTGCTATCGTCCTTTGATGATTCGAAATCTGGCCGTCTTGCTTCTGCTTGTGTCTGCCAGCGTTCCCGGCCTGGCCAAAGAGAAATTTCAGCACCCCGGCCCCATTTATCTCGACCATGGCGGCGAAAAGTGGGCCCAGAAGACCCTCAAGAAGCTTTCCCTGGAGGAAAAAGTGGGACAACTGTTCATGGTCTGGGTGCGGGCGGAGTTTCTCAATGTGAACAGTTCCGAGTATCTGCAATTGTGCGACACCATGAGCAAATATCACGTCGGCTCTTTCGCCATGACGGTGCCGTGGGAGCCTCCATTTCTCTATCGCAGTGAGCCCTATGAGGCTGCCGAACTGCTCAACCGGTTGCAGCAGGACTCCAGGTTGCCGCTGCTCTTCGCCGCGGATTTTGAACGCGGGGTCACCATGCGTCTCCGGGGCGCAACCCCGTTTCCGCACGCCATGGCCTTCGGGGCGGCTGGAAAGGAAGACTACGCCAAGGCCTTCGGCCGAATCACCGCCGAGGAGTCTCGCGCCGTCGGCGTGCACTGGAACTTCTTTCCCGATGCCGACGTCAACTCCAATCCCGCCAACCCCATTATCAACACCCGTTCTTTCGGAGAAGATCCCGAGCAGGTTGGAGATCTCGTAGCGGCTTACATCCGGGGAGCGCGCGCCGGCGGAATGATGACCACGGCAAAGCATTTCCCCGGCCACGGCGATACGGCAACCGATTCCCATCTCAGCGTGGCCCAGGTCACTGGAGACCGGAAGCGCTTGAACTCCGTCGAACTCCCGCCCTTCCGCAAGGCCATCGCGGCGGGTGTCGATTCTGTCATGGTGGCGCACGTCACCGTCCCGGCGCTCGAGCCCGACCCCAATCGTGTGGCCACCACTTCTCCCGCAATCGTCTCTGACCTGCTCAAGCGTGAGCTCGGATTTCAGGGAATCGTCGTGACCGACGCGCTGGATATGGCCGGCCTGACCGGTCTCTATTCCGCCAACATCGGTCGCGCCGCCGTGGACGCCTTCAAAGCCGGCAGCGATCTGCTGCTCATTCCCGCTGACCTGGGAGCTTCCTACAACGCCGTGCTCGAGGCCGCTCGCAGCGGAGAGATTTCCTCCGCCCGCCTCGACGCTTCAGTCCTCAAGCTGTTGAAGGCAAAAGCCGCGCTGGGACTGAACCAGGCCCGCCTGGTGGATGTGAACGCCTTGCCTGAGATCATGGGCAAACCTGAGAACCTGGCTCTGGGCCAGCAGATTGCCGACGACGCCATGACCCTGGTTCGCGACAACGGCAAACTCCTGCCCTTAAAACAATCGGGAACTGTTAAGAGCGGGCTTCCGTATCAACAAGTGGTGGAAGTGCACAATCGGGTGGTGGCCGTGGTGCTCTCTGAAGATGTGCGTACCGAAGCCGGCCGTGCCCTGGAGCGGGCAATCAAGGCCCGGGTGCCCGACGCCAACGTGATTTATGTGGACCCACGGATTGCAATTGCAATGTCGGACGAAACCCTGAAAGCCGTGGACCAGGCGGAGTCCGTGATCGCGGCGGTTTACGTGGTGCCGACCGCGGGCAAGGCCATCGCCGGTGCGAACGGTCCCACTAATTCGGTTGCTCTCTACGATGCCAGCGGCGCGTTGCTGCAGGCGATTCTGGATCATGCCGCGGCAAGAACCGCGGTCGTTGCCATGGGGAATCCTTATGTAGCGCAGGACTTCCCTGCGGTACAGAACTACCTTTGTACTTTTTCCAATGCTGGCATCTCGGAAATCAGCGCCGTCAAAGCTCTTTTTGGCGAGATCGCGTTTCATGGCCATCTGCCGGTCAGCATTCCCCACATCGCTCAGCGTGGGGCTGGCATCGAGCGCCCGGCGCAAATCGCAGAGGGGAGGCCGCAACATGCTCATACTCAAGCGGTTCAACGGTAATTTACGCCCAGCCTTCATTCTGGTCTTGGCTCTCGGCACCCTGCTGGGACTGCCGGGCTGCAGTGTCAACGTGAAGAAAAACGGCGAGGGGCAGGAGAAGAAAGTGGATATCGAGACCCCCGTGGGCGCGCTCCACGTCTCCAAGGATGCAGACGTACGCGACATCGGCCTCCCGGTTTATCCTGGCGCCCGCCGCAAAGAGCAAGGCAATGACGGCAATGAAAACAACGCCCACGTCAATATTTCCAGCGGTCTCTTCGGTCTGAAGGTGGTGGCCATTGAATACCTGTCCGACGATCCGCCCGAGAAAATCATCGCTTACTACAAGGACCAGCTCAAGAAATATGGTGAGGTGCTGGAATGCCACACCAACGGCAATCACCCTGGCGCAACGATGAACCCCGACGATCACCCCGGCCATTCCGAACGACTGAAATGCGAAGGGGACCAGAAAGGCAAGACAGTGGAACTGAAAGTCGGAACAGAGCAAAGCCAGCACATCGCCTCCATCAAACCCGCTGACGACGGCAAGGGTTCGGATTTCGGCTTGGTCTATGTTCAGGTGCGCCGTGGCAAGGACACCATCTGAGGAAATTGCAGATCTCGGATTCTGGATTCGCAGATTGCTGGACATAGATTGCGATCTTCAATCCGAAATCTACAATCTGAAATCTGCAATCGCCTTCCTTGCCTCTGCTCGCTGCCCTGCTGTAACTTGAAAGTCAGTGGAGTATCCCTGTCATCGCTGTGGCGCTGCTGTGGAACAAGGCACCGCTTTCTGCCCGCAGTGCAACGCACCGCAAATTCGGGTTGCGGTGGCGGAAACGGCGGCGCCTTCCGCAACCCTCTCTGGATCCGGAGTTCCGTCTCTGCCAGCTTATTTCCGCTCGTCGCCGGCCACTCGAATTGATTGGTCGCAGGCCTGGCCGGCAACTGCCCTGGCCGGCTTGATCGCGGCCGTGCTCATGCTTACTCCTTTCGCCGGCCTCGGACTGGGAGTTCTGATCGGCGGCAGCCTGTCGGTGGTCTTTTACCGCCGCCGCGTGCCGGCCGCACTGATCACTACCGGGATGGGAGCCCGCCTCGGCATGGTGACCGGAGTTGTGGCCAGCGGCATTCTCGCCCTCGTGCTCGCGGCCTACACCATGCTGTCCCACAGCTGGGATAACGTCCGTGAAGATCTGATGACCGGAATCGAGCAAGCCGCAGCCCGCAATCCCGGCCCGCAATCTCAACAAGCAGTGGAATTTCTCAAAACTCCTCCGGGTATTGTGCTGCTTCTGACCATGGCCCTGCTCGTCACTCTGGTGGCGTTTGTAATCTTTTCCGGATTGGGAGGCGCTCTGGGCGCTGTCCTGTTTCGCCGCAAAGAGCCGCTCTAGCCTGCATACAGGGCCGAGGCCCGCTCCGCCCCAAGCCCGCCAGGCCAGTTGCGCGCCACGGGCAGGCGGTCTATAGTCACGTTGTTTTTGGAGAGTGCCATGAAACATCTCTTGAACTGGGCCTTGAGTGCCCTGGCGGTCTGGATTGTCGCCCGGCTGGTGCCGGGTTTTCACGTCAGCGGGCCCCTGGCGGCGCTGATTGCGGCGCTGGTGATCGGCTTCGTCAACGCTACCCTGGGAGTCTTCCTGAAGATCGTTACCTTTCCCCTGGTCCTGCTTACCCTGGGACTGTTCTGGCTGGTGATCAATGCGGCCATGATCGAGCTGGCTTCAGCCGTGGTTCCCGGCTTCCATGTAGATACTTTCGGCGCCGCCTTTGTGGGAGCAATCGTATTGGCCCTGGTCAACATGTTCTTCCGCTGGCTGGCGGGAACGGGAAGAAGCCGGAACTAAGCAGACCAGTTTGAGGTGTGCCACTTGATCCCAGGCGTCATGTGCAGGATCGCCGGCGCTACACACCACAGGCCACCCGGAATCCGTAATCCGCATAATGAAATTCCGGCGGGATGCTGGAGCGGGCCGCGCACCGGCTGGCCTTGATGTGATGCCGCCAGGAACCGCCGCGCGACGCCCGCCGGTCGCCCCGCTCAGGCCCTGCAGGATTGCACTCGCCCGAAAAAGCGTAATAGTCGGCCTGATACCAGTCGCTGCACCACTCATGCACATTTTCGCAAATATCATAAAGTCCAAAAGCATTGGGCGCGTACCGGGCGACCGGCTCCGGACCTTCCTTCCAGCGGGTTGCGTAATCCGGCAAGGATTGCGGCGGCGCGTCTCCCCAGGGATAGGGCCGGTTTTCAATCCCGCCACGCGCTGCCCGCTCCCACTCAGCTTCGGTTGGTAAGCGATAACTCATGCCAGTGCTCAGACTGAGCCACTCGCAATATCGCACCGCCTCAAACCATGAAACCGCGACCACCGGCTGTTCCGGATGGTTGAAAGCAGGGTCCTGGCAGAACGGCGCTGGAGGATTTCCAGTGGCGCGCACGAAGTGAGCGTACGCAGCATTGGTCACCGCCGAGGATGCCAACCGGAATTCATCCACCCACACGCGATGAACGGGACGCTCGTTGTCCTGCCCCGTCTCCGATCCCATCCCGAACCAGCCTTGGGGAATCCGAACCAGCTCCGGCTCAACCAGCATGGTGCGAGTGGATGGACGGGATGAGGAGGACATAAGCGTCCAGTCTAAAGTGTTGTGCTACTCCGTTTTCAGGCCGGCGGGGAAAATCACTTCCATCATTAAGTGGAAAACCTCTTCCACGGCCGGTTTGCAGTCGATCACGCTCGGACCATCCCATGTAGTTTCATATAGATACGAGGGTGCTTATGGGCCTAAACGTGCTTTGCCAGAAGGGTAAGAGAAAGCCAAACCCGTTAAAGCGAGTATGCACTTATGAAGCGACTGTTGAAACTGCTTATCGGCGGCGTGCTATTGATGGCCACAGTATTCGCACAAGAACTCAAGCGTGGCGCGCTTCCGCAGGAACCCGTCGCGCAGCACCAGGCGTCTACAGAACAGATCATTGCCACCGGCGTACGCCACCCATCAGCTCCCGTGATCCAGCCCAAAGCGTTGCCGCCCTTGAATCCATCCCTGGGAGAAATTGCCCGCAGGGCCCGCGCTGCTCATGCTGAGGCTCCGAAGGCGAAATTAGTAGTTGCGGAGGACGCGCCACCGCAGCAGTAAATCGGCATCGTCCCCGGTCGCATGATTTGTGGAAACACGAATTTCACGCGGGCGGACGAAGTCCGGTCGAAGATCCTATCCTCCAGTGCGGCCTGGCGTCTGAGGTCTGGTCTCCTGCCTTCCGAAGACTTGCTCGAACACCTGATCTAGTTGAGTCAGGGCGCGCGCACAGTCGCCCTTGAAACTCGATCCATGCATGATAGCCAGAGTGTCCGGCCTAAGACTGGCCAGCTTATGCAGGTTCCTCGAGGTTGTGGCACAGTAGGGTACGTAGTCAGCGAGAATTCCCGCCTGATAACTCCGCATCGCCTCTTGTGACCTGCCCACCACGTCCGACTCTGTGAGCGGCTCCAGATCTCCAGTCTGATGGAACAAGTCCGAACACAGGAGTGTCTTGTGGGTCTCCTCGAAGAGCAGACCAGCATCCCATCCGTGCGGCAGGTGCGGTGTCGGGCAATAGCGGAAGCGGTATTTGCCGGTCGAGAATGTTTGACCATCAGCCATGGGACGAGCTTCGCGCCCAATAAAGTCGTTCACGCTAACCAGCGCGCCCACCTGGCTGCACACAACGTCGGCCTCGGGCGCCACAGCCAGCCACTCGTTGAGCGATCCGCATTCATCTGACTCAAAGTGGCTAAAGGAGATATGCCTCAACTCGGTCAGCTTAATGAGCTTCGACACTGCTTCTCGAACTTCTGCGAACATGCCTCGAAGTCCGGTATGAAACAGGAGCGGCTCCTGGTCCTTGACTAAAAAATGATTGAACTGCAAATCGCCCCAGGCAGCGTAAATCGAAATCCGGTAAACATCCGGTGCAATCTCGGCAATGCCAGCCATAATAGCCTCCCGTATTATCGATACAATCCGTTCAGGATTTTAAGATTTCTCGCGATGAAAAACAGGACAAAATCGTCAACCCTGGGAGGGATTCTCAGGCAGCGTTGTCCCCGCTGCCGCCTGGGGGGAATTTTTCCTTACTCCATCTTCCGGGGTTTCCCGAAGATGTGCCCACGCTGTTCCATTTGTAACCTGAAGTTTCAGCGGGAAGAGGGCTACTTTCTGGGGGCAATGTACATAAGCTTCGGCCTGGCGCTTGCGATCATCACGCTGATCGCGGCTTTGCTGTGGGCCATCACGGGCTGGTGGATCACCCAAGATGTGCTCTGGGCAGTGGTACTGTTCGTTCCGCTCGCGCCCACTATTTCACTCTTCGCCCGCGTGCTCTGGATCTACCTGGACCAGACCGTTGATCCCGAACCACCGGGGACCGGCAACATCGATCGGTAAGCCAAGTTTAGATGTGAAACAGGAGGTCTCAACTGCCCGTCGCAGCTTCAAGCGTGTGGCGGCTGGTAAAGACACAGCGGGTCACTCTCCAGCGCATCGCCCGTGCGCGCGAAGGCCCGTGCACGCGATCCACCACAGACATGGCAGAATTCGCATGTCCCACACCTTCCCCGGAACTGGTGCGGGGAGTGCAATGCCTGAAAGAGCGGCGCCTGCCGGTACACATGCACCAGCGAACTGCTTCGTACGTTGCCGCAACTCAGGGGTAAGAAGCCCGAAGGATAAATGTCACCCTGGTTGGAAACGAAGACGATGCCATGGCCGTCACGTATCTGGAAACCTTTGTAAACCGAACTTGCCTTGATTTCGGCAACCGTCCTGCCAGAGCTGTGCATGCGGTTCAAGGCGAGGCGCCGGTAAAATGGCGCTTCGGTTGTCTTGACCGCGAATGGTGCTTGCGGCACGAGGTCGAGAACCCAGTTCATGATTTCTTCCGCCTGCTCCGGCAAAACCTCCTGCAACGCCCGGCCGCGGCCCACCGAGATCAGGAAGAACAGGCTCCAGCGCATAACAGGGAAGGTCTTCAGAAGTTCATAAATCGCCGGCAAGTCATCGGCGCTTTCCTGCGCCACCAGGGTATTGATCTGAATGGGCAGTCCGATGCGGCCGGCTTCGCGTGCCACGTCTATGGTCCGGTCGAAGCATCCCGGGACCGCGCGGACCGCGTCGTGCCGGGCGGCGGAAGATCCGTCCAGGCTCAAGCCAAGACTCTGGATACCGTGCGACTGCAGCAGTCGCAGGGCCTCCGCGGTAAGGGCCGGAGTGGCGCTCGGCGTGATGGAGACCTGGAGACCCAAGGCCCGGGCGTCATCGATCACCCGGAAGAGGTCTTTGCGGCTGAGTGGGTCGCCGCCGGTAAGGATCAAGTGCGGCAAGGGAGCGCCAAACTCAGCGATCTGGCGCAGCAAGCCGATACTCTCTATCGGGGTTAATTCCAGGGGATGCGGATCCGGCATGGCTTCAGCGCGACAGTGCCGGCATGCCAGCATGCAGGCCTGGGTCATCTCCCAGTACACCAGCATGGGATTGCGGGTGAAATCGTAATTCTTGGGCTCCATGGTAAAGGGGCGCACCATTTTTGTTCTTACTCATGCGTGTGACCAGCACGCCACTTCAAGTTAGTCTCCCGGAGCCGATCCTTGCTGTGATCCTGCTCACGCCCATCGGTGATCCTCTTTTACCCTCTCCAGGGCGCCAGATCCTCTTTCTCTTCTTGCTTCGGGATGAACTCCAACAATGCGGGGCAAGCACACCCAGCATGATTGCAGTCACGGGTGAGCCGCATTCGGAAGCTTATCGCCGCCGAGTCAGCGAACTTCGGCAAGTTGGGTACGCAGCTTGTGGGTGGCGCGGAAGAGAGTGTTCTTGATCGTGCCTTCCGTCGTATTCAGCATTCCAGCGACGGTGCGTAGCCTCATGCCGTGGTAGTGCTTGAGTTCGAATACCATCCGTTCGCGGGGCGAGAGTCGGCCCAGGGCGCGAACGATGCATTGCTGCAGCTCGCGCCCGGCAAAGCTTCGCTCCGGGCTGGCGGCCGGGCTGTGATCGGGCATGCGGTCAAGCAAATCTTCCTGCTCCCCATCAGGGGTAGCGGTCGTATTCAAGTCCCGGCCCCGGGAATGCTTCTTGCGCAGATGATCCAGGCAGAGATTGGTGACGATGCGATAGATCCAGGTGTAGAAGGAACACTCAAAACGGAAGCGTGCCAGATTGATATACGCGCGGAGAAACGCCTCCTGATAAATGTCCTGCCCATCCTCCGCCGAGCCCGTAAGGTGGATGGCCAGGCGCAACACGGCCCGATCATACTGCCGCACCAGTTCTTCGAAGGCCGCCGTGTTTCCCTGCTGGGCCTGGCGAATCAGCGCGGAATCGTCCACCCGGATCGGCGTGCCCGAGGCCGGCTTGCCGGAAGCCAGAACCGGACGGTTCAGGTATGGCGTCAAACGAATTTTGCCGCTCTCAGACATACTCATGTCGGTTTACCCAACGAACTTGTAACCCGTGCCGTGCACTGTGAGGATGAAACGAGGCTCGTCTGGCTTCGGTTCAACCTTCTGCCGCAAGCGCACAATGTGCGCGTCCACCGTGCGTGTAGTGGGAAAGCGTTCATAGCCCCACACATCCTCAAGCAGGCGATCGCGGCTCAGGGTCTCGCCGGGATGGCACAGAAAATATTTCAGCAGCTCGAATTCCTTGGACGAAAAATCCATGGCCTTGCCGCTGCGCGAGACCTGGCAACTCTTCAGATTCACCTCGACCTCGCCAAAGGAATAACGTTCCTGGTCTTTGGGAACGGTCTTGGCGCGGCGCAGGACTGCCTTCACTCGGGCCAGCAACTCGCGGATCGAAAACGGTTTGGTGACATAGTCATCCGCTCCCAGCTCCAGGCCAACTACCTTGTCCACTTCCTGGCCTCGCGCCGTCAGCATGATGATGGGCACTGAGGGCCGCTTGGCCTTGAGCTGCTTGCAGACGTCGAGGCCGCTCATGCGGGGCATCATTACATCGAGGATGACCAGGTCGGGAGCTTCCTTCAGAGCGCGTTCCAGCCCGGCCACGCCATCGGGAGCGGTGATGACGTCATAGCCTTCGAATTCGAAATTGTCGCGCAGGCCCGCCACCATGTTGGGCTCGTCTTCGACAATCAGGATTCTGGTCATGTCGTAAATCCTTGCTTCCGCCGCTGCCCTGCTGCGCTCGACTGGACAGCTGAGCGCGGCTTTCTTTCTTGATTCTTCACGCTGATGCTGTTCCGCCGTTGTACCGCTCGGGCCTGACCGGCAACACGATGGTGAATTTGCTGCCTTGACCCGGGGTGCTGTCCACCGACACCTCGCCACCGTGGGCCTGCACGATATGGCGCACCAGGGAAAGGCCCAGGCCGCTGCCCTTCGTGTTGTGCACCAGCGGGTCGCCCACGCGATAGAACTTCTCAAAAATTTTCTGCTGCTCATGGTGGGGAATGCCGATGCCCTGGTCCACCACTTCCAGTTTCACTGAGCCGTTGTCGCGATAGAGATTCACGCCGATATACTTCCGGTCCTGGGAATACTTGAGCGCGTTATTCACCAGGTTCAGCAACGAACGCGCCATGGCTTCGCGGTCCACGCGCAGGGGGGGTACTTCGTCGATCTTTTCTTCAAACTGGAACCCGCTCTGCTCCAGTTGATAGCGATAGGAGTCGAGCGTGTTGTGCACCAGTTCACTCATGTCGGTTTCGCGGAAGTCGTATTCCTTGCGCCCCGCCTCGATGCGCGAAAAATCGAGGATGTTGTTGATCAGCGCGGTCAGGCGTTCACTCTCCTTGCGGATGATGCGGTAGTACTCCTGATACTTCTCCGGATTGGTGAGCCGGCCCATTTCGAGGGTCTCAGCGTATAGCCGGATGAGCGAAAGCGGAGTGCGCAGCTCGTGCGAAACGTTGGATACAAAATCCGATTTCAGCCGCGCCAGCGCCATTTCCTTGGTCACGTTGCGGTAGGTCAGCGCAATTCCAGCGGCCAGCACCAGGGAAAGAGCCGCCAGCGTGAGTAAACTCATGCGGGCGAAACGCTCGCCGATGGCGGCCAGAGTGTTTCCCCGCAGCTTGATGGCCAGGGTCAATCCCGGGAACGCGCCTTCGAGGTTTCTCTCCACTTCGGGAACGCCGCCGTCCCACCCCGTGGACTGAGCCAGCGCCGTGGACTCATATTTGCCGCGCAGCATCATGACAGCGTGATTCTTGTCGCTTTGGGCGTCGGCCACATTGCGGTTGATGACGTCATCCAGGGTCTGCGGAAAGAATTGGTCTTTCAGGTAGTCGGCGTCCAGAGCTGCACCTGCGATGGCGAGCGATCCGTTCTCCCCGTCTCTTACGATAAACAGCGCGGTTGATTGATAGACTTTCTTATCACCACGCGGTACCCATTCCCCCTCGAAGATATAGGGTGATCCCTTCTTCTGGAGATGGACCAGTTTCTCTGATGTGTCGTGGAAGTCCATCTTCAGCCAACCCTCGTACATCTTGTTCAGCCAGTCGGCCTCCTCGCGAAACCCCTCTTCTTTTTTCATGCGGCCGGATTGGGAACGAAACACCATTCCGGTCTCCGGGGAATACATGAATACGTGTGCAGTGTAGGGATGCGCGGCCAGAATCTTGTCGAGCGTCGGCGCACACAACTCACTGGGCGTGGGGAACTCGGTGCGCACGTCGTCCAGCAGTTCGTATGCTTTGTGATTGATCTGCTTTTCCGAGATGGCCAGGACCTGGCTGTATTCGCGCTGGAAGGTGGCTTCCACCGCACGGTCACGCTCAATATGTCTCACATGCCAGACGCTCAGGATCACCAGGACGGCAGCGGGCAATACAACCGCGAGCTCCAGGGTCAGGAGCACTCGGGATTTCTCGTTCCGCCGTCTCGTTTTCATTCCTGGGTTCCTGGGGGGATCAGTTATCACTGACCCGCAACTAAACATAGTCAGATGGGACCACGCCAGTGTCAATCGGGGGTAAAAATACGTAAAAAGTTGTGAACCGGTTGATCAGGAAGGTGCACTTCGAAAGCGGCCACGGATTTGTCCGGATTCACACGGATCTTAGCAAGAGATTGATTCTTGAGATCGGTGAAATCCCTGGCTGATTCAGGTCTTTGCTTCGGGCGGAACTAGGGTAGCTTGAAATCAACCGTCACGAAGGTTTCAGCTTCGACGGCGCGGCCGTTCACCAAGTAGGGCTGGTAGCGCCACTGCTTTACGGCGCGATACGCGGCCTGGCCGAGCAGGAAAGATCCGCGTACCAGCTTCAGGTCGTGAATGGTTCCGTCCCGGCCAATCCATGCCTGCAGCACGACTGGACCCTGCAAACGCGCCTTGACCGCTTGTTCGGGATACGTGGGCAGAACTTTCTGCAGCAACAACCTGCGGGAAAGCTCCTCGGACAGGGAGACTGGCTCGAGAGCGGCGAGAAGCGACGGGCCAATCCGCGCCACGCTGCGCAGGCTCGCGCTCTGCACCGGATTGTTCAGACTGTCTGGAATGCGGACCGCAGCGGCTGCTGCCGGTTGCGGCGTCGGCGGTGCCGCTTCAACCGGAGTGGATTGGGGCCCTGCCGCTGGTTTAGCAGCGGCGTTCTGAAATGGATCTCTGACGGGAGTGACGCGGACGTGCCCCACTGCCCGGCCGGGAGGCGCGGGCTGCTGATCGTCATTCTGGGCCATCTCGACCGGCGGCGCCGCAGTGACGCTCGCATTGGGCCGATGCAGCCAGGCTTGCGTCTGTTCCAGCATGCGTCCGTAAATCCGGGCTACGGAGGTCTTCGTGCCCTGTCCCCGCAGGGGCTCGCTGAACACATAGCCTACCGAAAGAAAGGCAATGGCTATGGCCAAACCAGGCAGAAGCTTCCTTCGACCTTTTGGCCGCAGAGTCGCTGAGGACGAAAAACTCGGTTGGGGCGCGTGGAATAGAGTCTGCACCCCGGACCGATACAGCAGATCGTCGTCAAAAATCGATTCTGCAGCGACGACGGGCGCAACACATTCCGTACGGCGTGGGGGAGGTGGGGAGGGCCAGGCACGAAGACGCGGCGAGGGATGCGGAGCCTTGCCGGTCGAAACCGTGCTTTGAGCAACTTGGTTAACTGCCGATTCGTTGCTTGCATCTATCGCGGCGAAGGCCTTGGCCTGCGCCCAATTCGCGGTCACATCTTCGGCGGCGGATGACCCCATCCGAGGCAACCAGGATTTCATCTGGGCCAGAAATGGATCTGAGGTCAGCAGCGCATACTTGATTTTGTCGGGAACGAGCGGCCGGCCCAGGACCAGATCGGCTCCCGCTTCAAGCGCGGCCGTGGCAGCTTCCGCGCTGGCGATCGCCACGGTAAAGGCCGAGTGGTTGGCCTTCAGTTCGCGCACCGTCTTCAGCAGGAAAACCGCTTCCATCCCCTCATTCCAGTCCGAAACCACGACATCGAAGCTGCGGCTCGTGATCTTTTCCACCGCGCTGAAGATTTCCGGGCAAGTCTGGACCTCGAATTCAAGATCTTTGAAAGCATGACTCAGGGCGCGTGAGGCCTCCTCATCGGAGGAGAACAGCAGAGAGTGTGGCCACATAGCTAATGAGAGTAGTTTGGCTGGATCGAAGCCACAAGTTACGAACTACTTGGCATGTGACTTCGGGGGGACACGTAACTGCGAGGTCAGTTACCTGTCCCGAAGGACAGATGTCCATGGTAACCGCCAAATCTGTCGCGGTTGTGATGTCGTGCTACGCGTGGGTCTCTGCCCCGATCGCACCGGCAAAAACGGGGTGAAATCACTGAATCAGGCTGGCTCCGCAAGCCGGGGCAGAGCGAGAGCCCGTCGCCACCCGCTTTACTTCCGAAATTGTCGCGCTACCGAGTCTGGCAAATCCTCTTCCAGTCTGGCGGCCAGCCAGCGCTGCAGCACGGACCGCTGCTCGGATGGTATGGTCAGGGAACGCAGACCGGCGCGGCCCTTTTCGTCGTGCCAACAGACTTCGGCTTCGATCCTGAAGCGGATCGACTCGCCGGGCAGCACAAACATGACCTTCACGTGCATTCCAGGCTTAAGGGCGGGTGATCCGGTGATGGCCATGCCGCCTTCACTGATATTCACCAGATGGCAGTTCACATCTGTGCTGCTGGACTGGACAGTGGCTGAGATCGTGGTCGGACAGCGAAAAGATCGCCGCCGCTCCCGCACGATCAACCCGAAGGCCGCCTTCAGGGTTCGCCCAACTGAGGCTGCGGAAAGCGGCTTTTCCATCAGGAAATTTGCCTGGGTCTCGACCTTTCCCGTCTTACCCGGATTGGTAATCGCAAAGGTCACAGCGGTCCGATTGGATGGGGAATGACGCACCTGCCCAAGCAGTTGATCTGCCCCTTCCAGGCCGAAGTCGACAATGACCGCCTCGAACTTCTTGCGGCTCAGCAGGGCCCGAGCCATGCCGACGTTGACGCAAACCTCGGTCGCGATTGCGAGTTGCTCCATACCCTCGGCCAGCTGCTGGATGGCTGCCGAATCTTCGCACACCAGGAGCACCCGGCCCATTGAAGCGCTTGCCCCAGGAGAACCCATTCGTCCAAACCCCTCCCCCGTCAGTCTCGCGGTGTTGCTCTGTCGCAGCCCGATTGTGCCCTGAAATGAGACAGTTGCGGATTAAATTCCGCTATTCGTCGGAAAACCGGAATGGCCGGCATTGATCGTCGGAAAGGCTGCAACCCTGCAAGCCCACAAGTGTGGGGCGGACACTCTTCTCCGCCGCCTTTGACTTCGACTCCGGGGTCGCAAACTGAATCACCCTAGGTGCGCAAGAAAAAATCAGAGCCAAAGGCGGCGGACAAGAGTGTACACAAGCAGCTGGATCTCATAGCCTAGCCGCCCGCGTCCTGGTTGAGCTGGGAGAGCGCCACTTTTTGGCGGCCATCCTCAAAATTCGCAGGATCGAGCCAGCGCTCAAAATTCGCCTTCCGCCGCGGCCATTCCGAATCCAGCATGGAAAACCACGCCGTATCCCGATTTCGTCCCTTCACGATCATGTGCTGGCGGAAAATTCCTTCAAAGCTGAAACCCAGGCGCAGCGCCGCGCGCCGCGAAGGCGCATTCAGGGCATTGCATTTCCACTCGTAGCGACGGTATCCCAGGTCCTCGAAAACATGCCGTGCCATGAGATACATGGCCTCGGTGGCATGTCGGGTCTGTTGCAGGGGCGGGGTAAACAGGATGCTGCCCACCTCGATCACTCGATGGAGGGGCTCGATTCTCATGTAAGCGGCGTAACCCACCGCCTTCCCGGAGGACATATCGACGATCGCGAAAAATAAGGGGTCTTCCGAGGCTGCGATCCGCTGCAGGTGGAGGTCGAAAGCCGTGCGGTCGGAGAATGGTCCCTCAAACAGATATTGCCAAAGCCGGTCTCCCGTCTCCCCACGCGTTTCTTCGTAAAGCGAGTCGCCGTGGACGCGAGGGTCAAGAGGCGCCAGCGTGACCAGGCGCCCTCGCAGCGTCGTGCGAACCGGGCGGCGCGCGGAAGCCGTGTCCACGCGAAAACCGATCGGGGTTGCGCCCTCAGATGAGGCATGGTTCCCCATTGGCAGTTGGTCCTTTCCGGAGAAGTGAGTGCAAAAGGTCAGGAGGACGACAGCAAATACTATATTGCACCAGCCCTGCGCCTGGCGGAGGCATGGGCCTGCGCCGTCCCCTTGCCAGCGAGATGAAAGTGAGCTATGAGTTGGTAATATCTTGCTGCCTCGGGCGTGGCGCAACGGGACGGCCGGACGCGGCCGCCCCTCCTGGGGTCGTGGCGGGTTTACGTCCTTCGAGTGGCTAGTGGCGGTCGTGATCATGATCGTGGTCATGATCGCGGTCGTGGTGATTATTGCGCCACTCCCAATATGCCCTTTGCCGATCGCGGTCAAGTCTGCGATAGTCGCGGCCATCGTAATGATTCTCGACCACCCACTGGTGATAGTAAATTCTTTCGTTATCGTCCCAGCGGTGATACTCGTTGTGATACGGGTCGTAGACACGATAGCTTCGGGCTGCGCAACCCGTCGTCAGGGCCGGCGCCAGATAGGCAACAGCCAGCAACATAGAACTGAGATACCGGTATCGACCATGCATAGCGTCATGCCTCCTTCGGTTGAACTTCCGTCAGCCAGCTTGGGTGCGGCACGGAATTGCTGAGTTGCTCGGAGCGCCTCAAAATACAGGATTTACCCGGTACGGCTTTCGAATGTTTGTTGGGTTGTACGTTCCTGATTCGGGAAGAGTTAGGTCTGGACTTGTCCCCGGCCATCTTGCTCCGGGCCGCGTCGCCCGCGTATGATGCAGCGTTTATGACTGCGAAAACCTCTCCCCGTCCATCCGGCCTGCGCGAAAAGTCGCAACTGATGTCTGCCTCAGAAATTGAGCGTACCCTGGTCCGCCTGGCGCATGAAATCGTCGAAAAAAACAACGGCGCCGCGGAGCTGGGGCTGGTGGGAATCCGGCGGCGCGGTGTGCCCCTGGCAGAGCGACTGGGGCAGACGGTGGCTCGCATCGAGAAGGCCGAGGTCCCCGTCGGCACGTTGGACATCACTCTGTATCGTGACGATCTGTCCACGCTGGGCCCGAAACCGGTTGTACAGAAGACTGAGATCGGCTTCCCCATCGTCGGCAAAAACATCATCCTGGTGGATGACGTTCTCTACACCGGCCGCACCATTCGAGCGGCACTGGACGCGCTTTTCCGCGAAGGACGGCCCAAGCGGGTACAGCTATGCGTGCTGATTGACCGCGGACATCGCGAATTGCCCATTGAAGCCGGATTCATTGGACGCAAGGTGCAGACCTCGGACCAGGAAATTATCGAAGTGAAACTGCGTGAGGTGGACGACGCGGAGAAAGTTCTGCTGGTCGAGCGCCAGGACTGATCGACCGGTTGGGATTGTCTCATTCACGCGTGTAGTCGTCGAGCTTCCGCCACGTCATACTCTGGCAAACCATGAACCAAGCTGCTCGCGGCTCCCTGCTGGGCATCGAACATCTCGGAGCAGAGAACATTGTGGGCCTGCTCAAGCTGGCCCGGCGGATGAATCCGCTCAAGCCGCGCCCCTTGCTGCGAGGCAAGCGCGTGCTGCTGCTGTTTTACGAAGCTTCCACCCGCACCCGCAGTTCCTTTGAAATCGCGGCCAAATCGCTGGGGGCCATGACCACGCTGGTGCTTTCCAGCGGTTCCAGCATTGAAAAAGGCGAGTCGCTGCTCGATACCGGGTACACCCTGCGGGCAGTGGGCGCGGACGTGATCGTGATCCGGCATCCCCAGGCCGGCGCGGCCGCGCTGATAGCGCGCTACCTGGATATTCCAGTGATCAACGCCGGCGATGGCATGCATGAGCATCCTTCGCAGGCGCTGCTGGATGCATACACCATCCTGCGCCACAAGAAGGCGCTGAAGGGGTTGCAGGTAGCGATTGTTGGCGATATCTATCACAGCCGCGTAGCGCGGTCGGCGATTCACCTGCTTAGCAAGTTCGGGGCGCGCATCACGCTGTGCGGGCCGCCCGAGTTCTTGCCGGACACCGCGCTTAGCCTGGCGCCGGGTCTGCACCTGGTGCGTACGGTGGAAGATGCAGTTCACGGCGCCGACGTGATCATGACCCTGCGAGTACAGAAGGAGCGACTGGCGGGCACCAAGATCAGTTTGCAGGACTACATCGCGCGCTACCAGATGAACATGGCGCGACTGAAACTGGCTAAGAAGGATGCCATGCTGATGCATCCCGGGCCTATCATTCGCGGACTGGAGTTGACCTGGGAGGTGGCGGACTGCCCGCAGTCCGCGATTGTCGAAGAAGTACGGAACGGAGTCCCTGTGCGCATGGCGATTCTGGCTAAGGCGCTGGGCAAGGCGCGATGAGGACAACAACTTCACTTCCGCGCATTTACGCCGATCAACACGGATTGAAACATCACGACCTGACTGAGAAACTTATCGGCATCTTCTATGCTATCTACAATGAGCTTGGGCATGGGTTCCTGGAATCAGTCTATGAGCAGACGTTTTCCGTCGCTCTTGCCGAGAGCGGCATATTTTGCCAACGCCAAATCGCGGTGCCGGTGTTCTTCCACGGTCAGAAAATTGGTGATTTCCGCGCCGACTTACTAGTTGATGGGAAAGTCATCGTCGAGTTGAAGACAGGGAGAGACATTGAGCCTGCTTGGGAAAAGTGGCTTCTGAACTATCTTCGAGCTACCCAGATCGAAGTCGGGATGTTGTTCAATTTCGGCCCCAACGCTCAATTCAGACGCTATGTTTTCGAAAATGAAAGAAAGAATCCGCGAAAAGCCGCGCGAATCCGCGGAAGAGGAAGTAACGGGTCGGACATTTGACTAGAAGAGAAAATTACAGTCTGCTGATCAAAGGCGGACGCCTTATCGATCCCGCGGCCAGGATCGACGCGCTCATGGACGTCCTGTTGCGGGACGGTCAGGTGGCCGAGATCGCCCCTCCCGGCAAAACGCGCGGCACCGCCCACGATAAATTCGATGCGCGCGGGCTGATCGTCTCTCCCGGCTTCATCGACCTGCACGTTCACTTGCGCGAACCCGGGCAAGGCTATAAGGAAACCATTGCCACCGGCACGGCTGCCGCCGCTGCCGGTGGCTTCACATCCGTCTGTTGCATGCCGAACACGCAACCCGTGGTGGACTCGCCGGAATGGGTCACCTGGCTGCAACGGCCGGAGCGCGGCGCGGTGGTCAACGTCTTTCCCATCGCAGCTGCAACCCATGCCAGCAAAGGGGCCGTGCTTACCGACTTCCGCGCGTTGCAGCGAGCCGGAGCTGTGGGCGTCAGCGACGATGGCAAGCCCATCCTCAACGACACCGTCATGCGCGAGACTATGCGCCTGTCTTCGGAAATCAACCTTCCGGTGATTCAGCATGCGGAAGATACCCGCATGACCGACCGCTGCTCCATGAACGACGGCCCCACCGCCTTTCGCCTGGGCCTGCGCGGCATGAAGGCGGCGGCCGAGGCTTCGGTCGTGGAACGGGATGTGCAACTGGCGCAGCAGTTCACGGGCGCGCGCCTGCATGTCGCCCATCTTTCGACCGCGGACGCGCTGAAAGCCGTGCGCCGGGGCAAGCGCAGCAAGTCGCACGTGACCTGCGAGGTCACGCCTCACCACTTTGCCCTGACCGACGTTGACGTAGGTGAATATGACACCAACTTCAAGATGAACCCGCCGCTTCGGTCCAAAGAGGATCGCGAGGCCATCCTGGTGGCGCTGGCCGACGGCACCGTCGACGCCATCGCCACCGACCATGCTCCCCATGCGCCGCACGAAAAAATCATCGAGTTCGAACGCGCCGCTTTTGGGATTACGGGCCTGGAAACCGCTCTCGGCCTCGCCATCTCCCACCTTCACCGCGCCCACAAAGTCCCGCTCAACCGGATCGTCGAACTCTTCACCGCCGGCCCGGCACGGGTGTTCAGCCTGAGGGGACGCGGCACGCTGATTCGCGGCAGCCATGCCGACGTCACTATCTTCGACCCGCAAAAGCGCTGGACGTTTGACTCCGCCAAGTCGCACTCAAAGTCCCACAATACGCCGTTTGGGGGAGCGCAGCTGACGGGGAAAGTGGTGGCCACGATCGTCGGCGGCCACCTCGTTCACCGGGCGGACTAGTCCCTGTTAAATCGACCGTCCCTCTGCAGGCTAACTGACCGTCCCCGTGCTGAGATCCACGGCGATGGTCTCGAATGCCTTGTGGTCGGGAGGATTCAAGACCCAGAACTCGATTTTTATTTTGCTCTTCGACACGCTCAGCAGCAGGTAGCCGTAAGACTCGTGCGCAGCATCGAAGGTGACATGATTCACGGGGTCGACCACCTGCCCGGACGCGGCCGGAACTTCTTGCGGGCTAATTCCACCCGTTCCCGCCACGATGTAGGGCACTTGCTTTTGGTTGATCCGTCGCGTGTACCGCTGATAGTTATGCGCGTGGCCGGAAAGGAACAGATCGGGAGTGATAGCGGCTGCGGCGCAGGCAGCATCGATGGTGGCACTCATTTCCGTGCTGCCGGAGTGGCCCCCCTGACTGTAGGGCGGATGGTGTGTCGCAATGACCAGCGCCTTCTTCTCAGGATCGCTCGCGATTGAACTCAGAGTACGCTGCAGCCAGGTGATCTGCGACTGGTCGACTTTTCCTTTGGCGTCGCGGCCCTCGAGGTAACCCGGGTTTTCCAGCCGATTGGAATACAGTCCGATCACCCGCATAAACGGGGCGTCAAGAAGCCAATAGACCCCGGGCTGAGTCATGTTCTCACGAAAGATGCCACTGCCCGAGGCCTGAAGGGGAACTTGTGCTTTCTTGGCACAGAAATGATTGCGAAAGCGGAGAGGGAAGGTTCATCGGCCTGGCTCTTGGCTTCTCCGTCGTGGTTACCGGGAATAGCCAGAACTTTGCCCGGGTAATGGCAGTAGGGCCGATAGAAGCGCTCCCCGTAGTGGTTCTCCTTGTCGGGACGTACACCACGTCGCCCAGATGAAACAGGAACGCCGGATTGAGTCCTCCCGCTCCGGCCTGAGAGTCTCCCGCCATCTCTTCAGCGACGTTTTCCGCCTGCTCAGCGTGATTGACTCCGCTGTCGCCTAGAGCGTGAAACCGGATCTCTCCGAGAGCTTTGATTTCGTCGCTGCCCTGCTTTCCAACAATGTCCGCCAGTTTCATGGTCCGATCGCCTGAACTGGAGTAGACAGGGCCCAGGTTGAGCTTGCTCCAGTCGGTCATCCGGGCGTGACCGTTATAAGGTTGACGGGCTGCAGGGGTAGCCGGGAGAAAGAAAGAGGGCGCGTATCGTTCCGCCGAATATGCAGTAGAAGTGTGCCGATCAGCGACAGGCATAGCTGTCCTCCAAGCTTGGAAGTGATTTCTTAGTTACAAACAGGGACCTGTGACTATGGGAACGAGGGAAGAACTTGAAACTACTCTGGCAACGCGAAGCGTGTCAAGGAAGGTCGTAGGCTGGCTTGGGGGCCGGCACATAATACGAGTTCTTGGTTAAGGGGAAGCAAATAAAGTCATGACTCATTTCTCTAAGCGAGAATTCCCATTCTCTTCCCCACCCGCTTCAGCACTTCCAGCGCCTGCTGCAATTCCTCTCCTGTATGCGTGGCGGTCATGATCGTCCTTATGCGGGCTTTACCCTCGGGCACGGTCGGAAACGCGATCCCCGTCCCCAGCACGCCTTCCTTGAACAGTTCGCGGGAAAAGTCCATGGTAAGTTTGCCGTCGCCGATGATGATCGGGGTGATCGGTGTTTCGCTGGCGGGCGTGGTCTTGCCTCCGATGTCGAAGCCCAGCAGGCCCAATTCTTTCTTCCAGAACCTGGTGTTCTCCCAGAGTTTCTCGATGCGCTCCGGCTCGTTTTCGAGGACATCGAAAGCGGCGATACAGGTAGCGGCCACAGAGGGCGGATGCGAAGTCGAAAACAGGAAGGGCCGGGCGCGGTGATAAAGAAAATCGATCAGGTCGCGGGTGCCGCAGACGTAGCCGCCGAGCGCGCCGATTGCTTTTGACAGAGTTCCGACCTGGATATCCACCCGGCCGTGCATCTTGAAGTGATCGATGCTGCCGCGGCCGTTGCGGCCGAGCACGCCGGAGGCGTGCGCGTCGTCCACCATCATGATGGCGCCGTACTTCTCCGCCAGGTCGCACAGGGCGGGCAGCGGGCCGATATCGCCGTCCATGGAGAAGACGCCGTCGGTGATCAGCAGCCTTTTGCCGGGCTGGTCTTTGATGCTGGCCAGGCGCTCCTCCGCCTGGGCGATGTTCTTGTGCTCGAAGACCAGAATCTTGGCGCGTGACAAGCGGGCGCCATCGATGATCGAGGCATGGTTCAACTGGTCGGAGATGATGAAGTCCTGTTTGCCCAGCACCGCCGACACCGTTCCCGCATTGGCCGCAAATCCGGACTGGAAGACCACGCAGGCTTCGACATTTTTGAAACGGGCGATTCTTTCTTCCAACTCCATGTGGATTTTCATGGTGCCGGCGATGGTGCGCACCGCGCCCGACCCGACGCCGTATTTGCGCGTGGCCTCAAGCGCCGCCTCGCGCAGCCTGGGATGTGTGGTCAGGCCCAGGTAATTATTCGAAGCCAGGTTGATGACTCTCTTGCCGTCGAAGGTGCAGACGGGGGCTTGTTCATCCTCAAGAACGCGCAGACGGAAGTGCGTGCCCTTGGCCTTGAGTTCATCAATTTGGTCGCTCAAGTAAGCGAGCGGATTGGAGCGGGCGGTGGTTGTGGCCATCTCGTTTCTCCGATTGCGTTTGCGGTAATCGCTACCAGTTTAATACTGGTTCGGCATTCAGGAACCAGTTTGCAGTTCGCGGTTCTCAGATGTCAGTTGGGCGAGGGACTTCAGGTCGGGCACTTCGAGGTCTGGTCGGGCGGATGCGCTCCGGGCGGCGCCGGCTCCGGGACGAGGCGATGGGCGGTTCACCCAGACGGTCTTGATTCCGAGAGACTGGGCGGGAATTACATCGTGATAGATACTCTGGCCCACGTGGAGCCATTGGCTCGGGATGACTCCGGTGCGCTGCTGCGCCAGTTTGAAGATTTGCAACGATGGTTTATAGGCTCGGGCCTGCTGTGCGGTAATCACGTAGTCGAACCGCACCCCTAGGCGGGGCGCGGTGGAGGCGAACAAGTCGTCATCGACATTGGAGATGACGGCGAGCTGGTATCGCCTCTTGAGCTTGCCGAGCGCTGTGACTGTATCCGGGAAGGGCAGCCAGTTGGACAGCGAGTCGGGCAAAGAGCGTACCTGGGATTCGGTGGGTGTGAATCCCAGGCCCTGGCCGAAGCGGCGAACCACCGACTCGAGGACCTGACGATAAGGATGGAATTCTCCCTGTTCGGCCTCCGACTCGAATTCAGAGTAGAGGCGCAGGAGCTCGTAGTCTGAGATGGTCTTGCCGTGGGCCGCGAGAATCGGGCGCAATGCGGAGAAAATACCCATTTCCCAGTCGATGAGGGTGCCGTAGCAGTCGAAGGTCAGGAGGCGGAATTGATCGAAGTTCAACATACGTCCCACAAAAAGCGGACCCGGGGCTTCGCGCCCTGGGCCGGATATTTAAGGGTGAATGACTATTTCACTTCCAGCGGTTGTTCCAGCTTGAAGCTGAGTGCGGATTCGGCGGGCAGGACGATGTCCTTGTTGCCGGTGAACGCAGCGCCGCCAGTGCCTGCGCCGCCGCCCGCCAGAGCGCCGATGGCTGCGCCCTTGCCACCGCCCGCCAGGCCGCCGATCAGTGCGCCCAGACCCGCGCCGCCGCCCGCCATGATAGCGGTTCGCTTACCTTTGCCCGCGGCCGTGCGCACCACGGAAGAGGTGGAAATGGACTGCTCCGTCCCGTTCACGGTGAGGGACGTCAGGCGCAATTGCAGCGATGCTCCTCCTTTAAAACGGCCCAGGGGCTTGGCATCGACCACCGTTCCGGAAGCTGTAGCGCCGGCAGGGATCGCGGTCTTGCCATCAGCCATGACCGGGCTGGCTAGGGTGGCAGTAAAGGTCTGGCCCGCCGTGCTGATTTTCGAGCCGACCGCCTGTCCCAGACGGACCGTCAATACCGCGCCTGCCGGGACCACCAAAGGCTTGGGGGCCTCAGGCTTCATTTTCGACATCTCGGAATTCGACATGGCCGAACCGGAACCGGCCGCGGTTCCACTCGGGGCAGATGAGCTGCTGCCGCCGTCGCTGGAAGATGGTGACACGGTGGAAGAGCCTGACTCTGGCGGAGCGGCGGGCTTGTTGCAGCCCAGCACCGCAAAAGATAGGTAGAGACCAAGGGTGAGTGCTGTCAAACGGGTTCGCATGATTTCCTCCATGACTGGATGGTTAATCAGAAAGTGAATTGTGCGCAATACTGTGAACCGGATGTTGACGAGCGCTACCCTACAGGTATCTAGATTTTATCCTCATGCGCCGCAGAAGTCGAAGTCATGGCGGCGCCAGGATTTTCATTGTGCCGGCCGGTCTCCTTCGGCATGCCTGTCGCCTCCAGTCCAGCGCCGGTGGGCGGGTGTTCCGCGGATGATGCCGCGTCGGGGCTCGCCTGGTCGTTGGAGGGTCTTTCCGCCAGGAATTTCGCAGTGTTCAGCAGGGGCCGGCCCAGCGACGGATTGTAACCCGTCCAGGCACCTTCCGATTCCCCGCCGCGCTCAAACTGGGCGCGCATGGCCTCCATCTTGGAATCGAGGTCGTCAAGATAATGCAGCATGAGGGCTTCAGGGAACATGGGCAGCTTGGGCGAGCCAAAATCATACTGGCCATGGTGGCTGATGATGAGGTGTTCGACCAGCGTTTTCAACGACTCCGGAAACCCTGGCAATTGCTGCAACTTGGCCTGGAGCATCTCCAGCTCAATGATCATGTGTCCCAGTAACTGCCCGCGCGTGCTGTAGGAGAATGAGCGGTTGTAGGTCAACTCGTGGATCTTGCCGATATCGTGAAAAAAGGCGCCAGTGAGCAGCAGGTCGCGGTTGATCTGGGGATAATTGCGGCACACCAGGTCGCAGGAATTGAAAAGCGACACCACGTGCTCGAGCAGGCCGCCAATGAAGGCATGATGCAGGGTCTTGGCGGCGGGGGCGTTGCGGTAGGCTTCCGCGATTTCCGGGTCTGCCATAAACGCCTCAACCAGGGCCTTGAGATGTGGATCCTTGAAACTGGCAACGTAGCCCGCCAGGGTCTGCCATAACTCACCTATGTCTTTTGTGGTTTTAGGCAGGTAGTCGGCGAAATCGACCTCGGATTCTCCCATCCGGCGCAGCTTGTGGATGGTGAGCTGGAAGCGGTTTTTGTACTTGTTGATCAGGCCCTTGACTTTGATGAAGTCATCCTGATCGCAGGCGTCGATGGCGTCTTCGACGTTGTCCCACATCTTGGCTTCGATGTGGCCGCTACGATCGCCCAAGGTGAAGGCCAGGTAGGGCTCGCCGCTTTTCTTGGGTTTCACCTGGCGGGAAACCACCACAAAAGTGGAAGTGATGATCTTGTTCTCGAACCGAAGGCAGTCGGAAACGAAGAATTCCTTCATAGATCGCAGCCTGTCTCTCGCTTCCGGGGGCTTGGGATTTCCTAGAGGATGCCTAATTTCTTCTTCTTTTTCTTTAATTCCTTGGCGCCCGCGTCCTTGGCGGTAGTTTCGATGGGTGCGGTCTGGTTGGGACTAGCGCCAGTATCCACATACCCGCTCGCGATCTTGATGTAGGCGTCCTCGCGCAGCTTCTGCAAGTAAGCTCGCAAAGCAGGCTGCAATTTCTGCATGTATATGGCGTCCTGAACCCTGCCTTCAATCTGGCTGAGCGGAGGCACGCCGGCCTGCTGGTGTTCGGTGACTTTGAGGATGACAAAACCCTGCTTGGTGCGGATGACGTCAGAAACGTCGCCGGGCTTCATGGCAAAGGTCTTCTCTTCCAGTTCTCTGGCCAGCGTGCCGCGCTTGAAGTAACCGAGATCGCCCCCCTGAGCCGCGGTGGGACCGTCGGAGTTTTTCTTGGCGGTTTCGTCAAAGGCCGCTCCTTTGCGGATCTGGGCCAGCAGGTCATCCGCCTTGGCTTGCGCCGCTGCGAGTTGTTGGGCCTCCGCTATAGCTGGATCCTTCTTTTCTGTCGAAATCAGAAGTTCACTCAGCCGGATCTGTTCCGGCAGCTCCATCTGGCTCTTATGAGCATCGTAGAATTGCTGCATTTCTTCCTTGCCGATGGACATGCGGGAGCCGACTTCCTTGGAGATAACCTGCTGGGTGATGATCTGGTTTTTCAGGTTCTGCTTGAAGTCCTCGAAGGCAATGCCCTGGCTCTGGGCGGCCTTTTCCAGGTCTTCCATCGATTCCAGCTTCATTTCCTTGCGCATTTCGTCGAGCCGCTTGATCACTTCGGTATCGGCGGTGATACCCAGATCCTTGCCCTTTTCGAGCAGCAACTGCTGATCGATCAAGTCGCGCAGCACGTCCTTGTCTTTTTCGGCGACGATCTTGTCGGCATTCCCCGGGTCCTGCTGTTGTGCCTCCTGTTTCAGCTGATCTTTGCTGCGCAGGTATTCGGCTCGCGTAATGATCTGATTATTAACCCGGGCTATAATCTCCTCGACCACCGTGTCGGCGGGCAAAAGCGGAGGCAAGCCGGCAAGACAAACCAGCAACAGGCAGGGGAATAGTTTTCGCATGGCCATATGGACGGCCGTAATTCAATGCGCTCACGGCCTCCGCAAATTGTACCTCTGGAGGCGGGTCTGCGGCCACTTGCGTATGGGAAAGGGCCGCGTCCTTTGCTGTATCTCTTTGCCTTCTGGCGGTTTAAGATTTCGTTTCGCACTAAATCGTTGTGAGGAGACGTGAATGAGATTTGCGACGGCGTTCGCACTAATTATTCTGCTGGCACTTGCCATTCCTGCGGCAGCCAAAAAAACGAAATCCCAGAAGACCAGTTCCTCGGCAGCCGGACTCGCCCAGTTGGAGATGATGACCGCGCGCTACGCGCCCACCTCCTTGCGAGTGGACACATCCAAGCTTTCTACCGGCGACCGGCAGGCGCTGGTCAAGCTGATTGAGGCCGGTCGCATCATGGACGACATCTTCCTGGTCCAGTACTGGAGCGGCAACCCGGCCCTGTATGCGCGGCTGCAGAAGGACACCACAGGCCTGGGCAAGGCTCGACTGAAGTATTTCTGGATCAACAAGAGTCCCTGGTCGGTGCTGGATAAGTTTCAAGCCTTTCTTCCCGGCGTCCCCCCGGAGAAACCCAAGGGAGCAAATTTCTATCCCGAGGACATGACCAGGGAGGAATTCGAAACCTGGGTCGCGTCTTTGCCGAAGGAGAAACAGGAGGAGGCAAAGGGATTTTTTACCGTCATCCGCCGGACCAGCGACGCGGGTACAAAAACCCTGGAGGCTGTTCCCTACAACGAAGCCTACAAGGACGATCTGACCCGGGCCGCGAACTTGCTGAAGGAAGCCGCCAACCTGACCGATAATGCTTCGTTAAGGACTTTTCTCAACCTGCGCGCGGAAGCATTTCTTTCCAACGACTACTATGCCAGCGATCTGGCCTGGATGGACCTGGATGCACCCATCGACATCACCATCGGGCCCTACGAGACCTACAACGACGAAATTTTTGGCTACAAGGCGGCATTCGAGACTTTCCTGAACTTGCGGGACGATGAGGCGAGCGCAAAGTTTTCCGCTCTCAGCGCCCACCTGCAGGAAATCGAAGACAACCTACCCATTGACCCGCAATACCGCAATCCCAAGCTAGGCGCGGCGGCGCCCATCCGCGTGGTGGATGAGATTCTTTGTTCAGGAGACGGCAACCACGGAATTGCAACGGCCGCCTACAATCTGCCCAACGACGAGCGGGTGGTGAACCAGAAGGGCAGCAAGCGGGTAATGCTCAAGAATGTGCAGGAGGCAAAGTTTCGCAGCGTGCTGCTTCCCATCGCGCGCAAGATGCTTCCCACCGCCGCCCGGGACGTGAATTTCGAGTCATTCTTTACTCACATTGTGGCCCACGAGCTGATGCACGGGCTGGGACCGCACCAGATCAAAGTTGACGGGCGGGACACCAACCCGCGCGCCGAACTGAAGGAGCTCTACAGCGCCATTGAAGAAGCCAAGGCCGATATCACCGGCCTGTTCGCGCTGCAGTACATGATGGACCATGCCCAGGAGATGAAGTTGGCCAGCGTCCTCCCTTCCGACGAGGCGGCGCAACGGCAGCTCTACACCACCTACCTCGCCTCCATGTTCCGCAGCCTCCGCTTCGGGCTGAATGACGCCCATGGCAAAGGCATGGCCATCCAGTTCAACTACCTCATGGACAAAGCAGCGTTTACCCAGCGGGCGGACCAGACTTTCGCGCTGGACCTGGAAAAATTCAAACAGGGAGTGCGGGACCTCGACCACGATCTGCTGACCCTCGAGGCCCAGGGAGACTACGCGGGAGCAAAGAAACTGCAGGACGAAATGGGAGTAGTGCGCCCCGCGGTGCAGAAGTCGCTCGACCTCCTGCAGGGGATTCCTACGGATGTCGAACCTATCTTTGTGACCGCGGATGAGCTGGCGCCGGAGACGCAGGCACCACCCGCTGGGCCGGCGCGAAAGAAGAAGAGGTAAGGTCCTGACGGACGACGGGCGTCTCGCCTGTCCAACCAGGCGGGCGGGGTAGTTAGTTCTGCCCCACAGAGGATGTTCTGGTAGTTGCCACCCGCACCAGCGCCAGGGCCGTCACGTCATTGTGGATGGGGGGCTTGCGCATGAACTGTTGCACGCCCTCAATCGTCGATGCGCACAGCTCTTCCGCGGTTTCGTTGGCAGCCTGTTGCAAGCTGCTCTTGACCCGCTCCAGTCCGAACTCCTCCCGCCGGCGCCTGCCCTCGAGTAAGCCTCGTGAAACCAGCAGCAGAGCAGCACCAGCTGGCAGGGCGACCAGGGGCGCCTCACAGGTGGCGTGAGAAAAAAGTCCTAGCGGCAGACCGGTGGCGCCCAGCTCGGTGATGCCGCTAAGGTCGCGGAGCAATCCGGGAGTATGGCCGGCATTGAAATAACAGATGGTTCCCAGATCCTCGTTGTAACAGCCGGCGAACGCGGGACAGGAGCGGATGCCTCCCTCCGCCGCCATGATGGCTCGGTTGAGTTCCAGGCAAAGCTCGGCCATGGCGTCCGCCTCGTTGACATCATCGTCGACGAATAGCTGCTGGGCGCGGGTGCGGAAAGTCTGTTGGGCAGCGGAAACGATGGCACTGTTTTGTTCCAGACGTCCGGCCATGTCCAGCAGGCCGAACAGCACACGGTTTGGCGTGACCCGAACAAAATCGTACAGGTCTCCCCCCTGGCGCTCGCCGTAGTAAGCCGCGGCCAGCTGGGCCGAGTGGAGCTCTGGAACTTCCGCCAGGACCGGTTCTTGTGGCCCCGAACGGGCCGATTTCCCGTTATTGAAGAGGAAGCCCATTGCCCGATTGATCGGTGAAGTTAGCACAGAAGCAGGGCGAGAGCAACGACCGATACGGGATTATGCCAGGTCGAAGAGCAGAACCTCGGCGTCTTTCGTACCTTTTATGGTCAACCCCCGTTCATCGCTTATGGCGGCGCCGTCGCCCTGGTTTAGGCTTTGGCCATTCAGCTCTACCGTACCCTTCGCGACTTGCAGCCAGCCGTAGTGGCCCTTGCCCAGTTCGTGCTTCACTTCCGGTCCCGGTTGGAGCAGCGACACGTAGAGCCTGGCGTCCTGATGGATGGTCACGGAGCCGTCATCCCCATCCGGGCTGGCGATCAGGCGCAACCTGCCCTGCTTTTCGGCTTCCCGGAAAGCCTTCTGTTCATAGCCGGGCTCGTGCCCGCGCCGGTCCGGCAAAATCCAGATCTGCAGCAGGTGCGCCGCCTCGGTCATCGAGGCATTGGCCTCGCTGTGCCGCACTCCTGTTCCGGCGCTCAAGCGCTGTCCATCGCCAGGGCGAATGATGGAGCCGTTTCCCATGCAGTCTTTGTGCTCCAAAGCGCCGTCAAGGACGTACGTAATGATCTCCATGTCGCGATGTGGATGCATGGGGAAGCCATGGCCGGCTTGCACCCAGTCCTCGTTGATGACCCGCAGGGAGCGGAATCCCATGAAACGCGGGTCGTGATAGGTGTCAAAGGAGAACGAGTGTTGCGTCTTGAGCCAGCCGAAGTCGCCTCCGCCGCGCTCTGCACTACGTCTGATATTGATCATGGGTGATCCTCGTTATAACGAGTATTTCGATGTCCGCTCTCCCGAAACGATTCATTGGGACCTCGCTACTGGAGACAACCCGCCTTGTGGCCGCTGGTCTTCTTGCGACCGGTGCGGACCGGGCCTATGCTGCGAAACCTTTGGAACTTTCTGCTGGGATTGGTTTTACTGGGATGTGGCGGGCGGCCCTCCGGGCCTGCCATAGGGTTCGTTAACCAGACCAAACATTCTGACGCGGACCTGTGGATGATTTGGCAGGCGGCCAGGACAGCGTGGCGCAAAGAGATGGACTTAAACCCCTTGCAAAGGTCATCTCTCGGTGCGCCAGCGGATATCCGTCCCGGGGACCGGCGTGCGCTCGAGATCGTGCCTCACCAGCTTCGAGTGGGTGCCGAGCCTGATGTGAGCTCAAGCGATCTACTGGCCGCGACTGGCATGGAGTGGTCCGATCCAACCGGGATGATCGCGTGTCCGAAGCCCTGTAACGTCCGCTATGCCGCCGCGTATTCTGTTTATAGCCGCGACCTTACCCAATACGCCGCCTCCTGGGAAGATCAGGGAGAAAGCTTTACCTTTGTGCTGGAGTATGAGTTCGAAAACCAGATACTGGCGGCACTGGGATACAGCCTGAGGTGGCGGTAGCTTGCCGAAGCACAAGCCAGGAGGCTCGCGCCCACGTTATTTCTTTTTGGAAGAGCTTTCGGATTTCTTCGTGCTCTCCGACTTTGCCGTTTCCGCCTTGGATGGACTTTCCGCTTTGCCGGAGTCCTCCGACTGCGGCTTGGCGTCCTTGCCGGAAACCGAGTCTCCGTTCGAAGAAGACGAAGCCGAACCGGTCGAGGACTTCTTGGCATAGTCGGTGACGTACCAGCCTGAGCCCTTGAATTGCACGGCTGGGGCCGAAATCACCTGCTCGATAGAACCTCCACACTGGGGGCATTTCTTGACATGGGGATCGGAGAATTTCTGGATGCGCTCGAAGCGGTGGTGGCACTTCTTGCATTCGTATTCGTAAAGTGGCATGGACTTCCTGATACACCCCTCAAAGCAGGGGAGAACTTCACCTTTCAAACTGAGAACTGAGATCCAACAACTAAGATCTGCCCTTCCTGATTCTAGGGTTTGTGCCCAGCCTCGTCAATGAATCGGAGGTGGCGCGCGCCTATTGAAGCCGTTCCCGATTCAGGACTCTTTGTGTCCTTTGCGGTCAAAGCGTTCTGGCTGGCAGTGCAAGTCAAAACCCCCTTGACCGCAAAGCGCGCGAAAGATCCCGCTCAGGACGCAAAGCAAGCCGGTGTTAGACTCGCTTTCATGAAGGCGGGCGAGAACGCGCTTGCAAACTCGAAAGGCACGCTGACGCCGGGACTCTACCTGGTGGCTACGCCCATCGGTAACCTGGAAGACATCACGTTGCGCGCGGTACGCGTGCTCAAAGAGGCCGACCAGATTGCGTGTGAAGATACCCGCCAGACGCAAAAGCTGCTGCACCACTACGCGGTCGCAACCCGCACGGTCAGCTATCACGAACACAATGAACTGACCCGTGCCCCAGAACTGGTGATTGATCTGGAAGGTGGCGCGCGTGTGGCCTTGGTGACGGATGCGGGAATGCCGGGCATCTCCGACCCCGGCTTTCGCCTGATTTCCTTGGCCATCCGGCACCATATTCCGGTAATCCCCATTCCAGGGGCATCGGCGTTTCTGGCAGCACTGGTAGCCAGCGGTTTGCCCACGGATTCGTTTCGCTTCAGCGGCTATCTTCCTGCGAAAAGCGGGCAGCGGCGGCAGATGCTGGAAAGCGTCAAGGCCTCGCCGCGGACGCAGGTGTTTTACGAAGCGCCGCACCGGCTGAAGGAAGCAGTCGAAGATGTCGTGGCAATCCTCGGAGCAGAGCGGCAGGTCGTGATAGCGCGCGAGGTCACGAAGATTCACGAAGAATTTCTGCGCGGCCGGGCCGGCGAGATTCTGCAAGTATTGAAGGCCCGGGGTGACATTAAGGGCGAAATCACGCTGCTCATAGGGAAGGCGGAAGAGGGTCAGCAGAAAGCGTCCGCCGGCGTGAGTGTGCGCCAACGGCTCCAGCAGATCATGGCTGACGAAAAGCTGGACGAGAAACAGGCGCTCAAGAAGATTGCGAAAGAGATGGGAGTATCAAAAAGCGAGGCGTATCGGGAACTGCAGCGGAGCAAGTGAAATCACGTAGGCCCGGACGCCCCCGTCCGGGCAGCCGAGCGCAGCTCCGCAGGGTGGGCCTAGCGCACACCGGATTTCAGTTTGGTGCGGAGTTAGGAGAAATTCCTGTCCGGCCTTGCTCGACTGGGCGGACGAGGCGTCCGCCCCTACGTGGGCCTCTCACTCACACCCTTCCCCTGAACTGAATGATCCGGCGGCGCTCGCGTTTCGAGGGCCGGCCTGGGGGCAACTCTTCGAACTGCCGCATCGCTTTACGCTCCGCTGCCACCTTCAGGCGCTGTTCCTTGCTGGCCTCGGTCTCGCGATAGAGAGTTTGAGCGACCGATGCCGGGCCGCGAACCTCGCTTAGTAGCAGGACTTCCACCTGAAATTCGCCGCCCTCGTTGGTCACTCGCAGCATGTCTCCAATCCGGATCGGGCGCGCTGGTTTCGCGGGCTGACTGCCGGACTGAATCCTCCCAAGTTCACAAGCCCGGGCAGCCAGGGCCCGCGTCTTGAAGAAACGCGCTGCCCATAGCCACTTGTCGATTCGTACCGAGGTGTCCAGATTATTTTCCTGCCAGTTCCCGCTTCACCGCATCGCTGACCACTTTTCCGTCCACCCGGATTCCCGCGCCGGAGAATCGCGCCATCACGTTCTTCATCACCGTGCCCATCTCCTTCATGGTGGGCGATCCCATTTCGGCGATCACCGCTCTAACCCCAGCCACGATCTGCTCTTCGCCGGCAGCCTTGGGCATATAAGTTTCAATCAGCAGGATTTCGGCCGCTTCCTTGTCGGCCATTTCCTGGCGTCCGCCTTTGGTGAACTGCTCGACGGAATCCTTGCGCTGCTTGACTAAGGTGGTCAGGACCTGCTGCGCTTCCTTGTCGTCGAGCGGAGCCATCTTCTCGATCTCGCGGTTCTTGAGTGCGGTCTTCACCATACGCAGGGTGGACAGGCGGTGCTCGTCGCGCGCCTTCATGGCGGTTGTGATGTCTTTCTGGATCTGCTCGCTGAGGCTCATGGTGGAATTATAGCTTCTGGGCGGAAAACCCAAATCAATAACCACCAAGGACGCGAGGATGCACGAAGGCGACCCAGAAACATTGTTTTCCCTTGGTGCGCCTTCGTGTCCTTCGTGGGCGATCCTGGGTTCTCGCCCCCGACATGCGTAAATTCACCTGATTCGGTAGACTAGAATGATCTTCCAACAACAAAGGACTCACTCGTAAAATGTTGCGCAAGAACCGTCTATTCACTCCCGGCCCAACCCCCATCCTTCCGGCGGCGCAGACTGCCATGGCTTCGTTTGCCATGCACCATCGCACCGCTGACTTCCGCGCTTTGTACTCACGCGTGCTGGCGGACATGAAAGACTTCATCGGCACGCAGAACGACGTCCTGGTGCTGGCTTCGTCCGGGACCGGGGCGATGGAAGGGTCAGTCTCGAACCTGACCTCGCCCGGAGACAAGGTTTTGGTGCTGACTGCGGGCAAGTTTGGCGAACGCTGGCGCGACCTGGCCAAGGCTTTTGGCTGTGTTGTCGAAGTCCTCAGCGCGCCCTACGGCGAGACGATTTCACTGGACGAAATCCGGCAAAAGCTGACTCCCGACGTGCGCTGCGTTTATGTGCAGGCGACGGAGAGTTCCACCGGCGCCCGGCACGATGTAAAGGGGATTGCGACACTAGTCCGCTCCCAAGGCGACGATACCTTGCTAGTGGTAGACGCCATCACCGGGTTGGGCACCACCCACTTCGATGTGGATGGCTGGGGCATAGACATCATCATCGGGGGCTCGCAGAAGGCGCTGATGATTCCGCCCGGGCTGGCTTATTGCGCGGTTAGCGAGCGCGCCTGGAAGCGTATGGAAACGGCCAAATCGCCACGCTACTATTTCGATTTCCGGAAAGAACGCAAGGCTGCGGCCAAAGGAGAATCCGCTTACACGCCCGCGACCTCACTGTTCGCCGCGTTGGGCGCCGCGCTCGATTTCGTGCGGGAAATGGGCAAGGGCGATCTGGTGGCCGGACGCGAAGCCCTGGTCAACAATGCCGAACTGGCGGCGGAGATGACTCGCGCCGGGGCGCTGGCCCTGGGACTCAAACTGTTCGCGGCTACTTCGCCGGCTGCGGCACTCACGGCCATTCAGCCGCCTGCGGGAATTGACTCCAGCGCCATCGTCAAAGAGTTCCGCGAATCGTTTGCCGCGGTCGTGGCCAACGGCCAGGGCGAGATGAAAGGCAAACTGTTCCGCATCGCGCACCTCGGCTACTACGACTATCTCGACACCATCGGAATTCTGGCGGCGCTCGAGCATGTGCTCGCCAGCGTGACCGGGAGGCCGGTGGAGTATGGCGCCGCGGTGCGGGCGGCGCAGGAAGTGTACGCGCGCAGCGCCGTGGAAAAACGTCAGCCGGTTGGCGCCTGAGTGACCCGTCGGTTACTGCACCGCAAAGTTCACCATGTTGGAGTTCCGCGCGGGCTGGTTATTGTAAATTCCCGTGCCCCCCGGATTTTTCACGAAAACGGGGACAGTGCCGGCCGTAGCGACGTCCGCAGCCGAAATCGCGGCGGTGAGCTGGCCGTTGGTCACGAATGTCGTGGTGCGAGCCGTGGAGTTCCAATAGATAACCGACTGACTGACAAATCCGCTTCCGTTGACGGTCAAGGTGAAGGCAGCGCTGCCGGCCGTCGCCGTGTTGGGCACAAGCGGGGCAGCGATACTTGGCGTTCCCGCAGCCATTGCACCGGAGCCGGATCCAGTGCCGTAGCCGCCGCATCCGAGGGCGGAGACGGTCAGCAGAAGCACAATTGTTTTCATAATGACTCCATGTCAGATTGGGTTTACGTCCATGGCTAGGGTACGAATCGGCCCCCAGTGCGGGTGTCAAGGGTCTGTCATTTTCTGGTCAAGATTTTGCCTATGACACGGAGCAGAAGTAGCGCAACTGCGGAAAGCATCTCAATTTCTTTGGAGAGTTAACCCCAACCATGAAAGTAGTGGTGGCCGAGAAGATTTCATCCTCAGCAATCGACCTGTTGCGCGAGCCGCGCTGGACCATCGTCACGCCCGACCAGGCGGAGGGCAAGCTGGCGACACAGTTGCAATCGGCGGACGCGCTCATCGTTCGCTCCGCCGTCCAGGTGGACGCCGATCTGCTGGAGCACGCCCGCAAGCTACGGGTCATCGGACGCGCCGGCGTGGGCGTAGACAACATCGATCTTGATGCCGCCACCCGCAAGGGTATCGCCGTGATGAACACACCCGGCGCCAATGCCATCGCCGTAGCTGAGCACGCGCTGGCGCTCATGTTGGCCATGGCCCGCCACATCGGCCGCGCCAACGAACTCATGCATGCCGGGAAGTGGGAGAAGAAATCTCTTCAAGGCACCGAGTTGCGGGGCAAGACCCTGGGCATCGTCGGCCTGGGAAGAATCGGCATGGAAGTGGCGCGGCGAGCACGGGCCTTCGGGATGGGGATTGTCGCGCACGATCCTTTTGTCTCGACCGCGGTAGCCAAGGAGCAGGGCATCCGCCTGGCCAAGCTGGAAGAGGTGTACGCAGCCGCCGACTACCTCACTCTGCATGTGGGACTCACGCCACAGACCGCGGGCATGATCAACGCGGATTCCTTGAAGAGAATGAAGCGCGGGGTGAGGCTGGTGAATTGCGCGCGGGGCGAACTGGTGGATGAAGCCGCGCTGGCGCATGCGGTCAAACAGGGCCTGGTGGCGGCCGCAGCGCTGGATGTTTTTGCCGATGAGCCCTTGAAAAACTCGCCGTTGACGACGCTCGACAACATTATTCTGACTCCTCACATCGCCGGCTCCACCCATGAAGCCCAGGAGGCGGTCGGCTATCAGATCGCGCAGCAGGTGAAGGAGTATCTGAAGCACGGCGTCATCCAGAACGCCGTGAATGTGCCCTCGGTCTCGCACGATGAGTATCTCCAACTGCAGCCCTACATCGTGCTGGCGGAGCGCCTGGGTTCATTCCTGGCGCAAGTGAGTGATGGAACACTGGAGGAGATCTCGCTGCGCTATACCGGGCATATGGCGGAATCGAAAACCGACCTGATCCGCAACGCGGCAGTCAAGGGCATCCTGAACGAAGCCCTGGAGGAAAAGGCGAACCTGGTGAACGCGGAGGCGATCGCGGCCGCCCGCGGGCTGCGCCTGCACGAGTCGCGCAAACCACACACCTCGAGCGGAGGCTCGGGCAGCGTACTCTCCGTATTGCTCAAGACGGCAGCGGGAGAGCATCTGGTAAAGGGCGCGGTCCTTCACAAGGACAGGCCGCGACTGTTGCATGTGGACGGGATTGATGTGGAGGCTCCCCTCGAGCGTAATCTCATCTATCTGCGCAATCGCGACGTGCCGGGTGTGATCGGGAAGGTAGGCACGATTCTGGGCCAGCACAAGATCAATATCGCCGATTTCTCCCTGGGCCGCCGGGTGGGCAACGCGAAGCCCGGCACTCCCCGGGAGGCGATTGCGGTGGTGCACGTGGATGGAAAAGTTCCGCCGCAAGTTCTGGCTGAACTAAAGAAGGTGCCGGCGGTAGAACAGGCTAAGGCCATCCGGTTGGGTTAGCGTCCGGAAGGCCTGGCTGTGAGCGGTTTTGGGAAGGGCGCGGTTTTGGATTGTGAGGGGTCTTGGCTTGTGCTGGTCTTGGATAGTGAATCGGCCCCAGCCTGTGCACGGTTCTGGGCCGGGAGTGATCTTGGGAAGGGCACGACCTTGGTCGTGCCGTCAGTCGCTGAATAATTTGTCGCGCTTTGGCGCCTGAGGTGCGCTTCCGATCCTGGACGCAAGCCAGGGTCGCGGCGACGGGAGATTTATGCCCCACGCCGGTACATCCCCGGAAGCCGCGGCTGGTTCCAACACTTGAGCGGGACGTTTACCACCACAAACACGCGAGGACAATTGATGGTACGAAGATGCGGCATCGCAATGGCAGCGTTCTTCCTGCTTACCTCCATGGGATGGGCCCAGGACAACCGCTTCGACGTCAGCCTGGGCGGGGCGGCGGTGTTCAGCAAGCAGTCCACGGGCAACGGTACGGTGCTTACTCCGACAAACTCAGGCGCGGTGCTCGTCACTGGCCGCTACCGGTTTTCCGAACACAGCTCGGTCGAGATCAACTATTCCCATACGGCAAACTCTCAGATCTACTTTGCCGCGCCTTTGACTTATCGCATTCCTAGCACTACCGGAGAATACTCCGGCGCTTATGTTTTCAGCTTCCACGAGAGCGACAAGATCGAACCGTTCGTTTTTGCAGGGGCGGCCGCGCTGGTTTTTTATCCCAGCTACGATTCCGACTACATCAACGGCGTGCAGACGTTTATTCCGGCATCGCAGCAAACCAAGCCCGCCTTCCTCTACGGCGGAGGATTCGACTGGCGCATCTTTTCCAGCCTGCCCCTGGTTCACCGCTCCCCCCTCTCCAATCACCTGGCCCTGCGTCTGCAGTATCGGGGACTGGTTTACAAGGCGCCTGACTTCAACGTGCAGAACCTGTTCACCGCGGCCAGGGGCCACATGGCGGAGCCTTCCGCCGGCATCGTGGTGAAGTTCTAGAAAAAGGCAGCCGGGGATCTACGCGGATTCACACGGATAAGGCGGAAAAAAATCTTGATCCGAGAATATCAGTGAAGATCCGTGGTTAGGAATTCAGAGCTTGCTTGCGGAGCTTGCGGCTTTCTGCCAGCAGCGCCATGGAGTGCATCAGGTTTTGCAGGGTGATGATGCCCACCAGGCGCTGATCTTCGACCACCGGAATGATGCTGAGGTTCTTAGTGGTGAGCTTGCGAAAGGCAGAGGCCAGAGACTCGCCTTTTTGGGCCACGTCAAAAATCCGATTCATCACGGCCTGGACGTAACCGTTGCCTTCGGCCCGCAGCGCTTCCAGGATCTTCTGTTTCGAAATGACTCCTACCATGTCGCTGCCGCGAATCACGGGAAAATCGTCCTGCAGGCAGTGTACGGCCTTTTCCAGGGCGTCTTCGAGCGTGTCAGCCGGAGAGAGCGTGGCAAAATCAGTGAGCATTACATCCTCCAGGTGAACCTTCTCCAGCACCGACTGAAATACGGCGGAGCGCTCTTCCATTTGAGAGGCAATGAACAGGAACAATCCCACCAGGGTCAGCCAGTAGTTGGGCAAAAGCATGCCGCCCAGGATAAACATGGTGGCAAAGGCCTGGCCGATCGATACCGCGCGGCGCGTGGCCTGGATAGGATCCATGTGACGACTGAAAAGCGCGCGCAATACGCGTCCTCCATCCATGGGATAGGCGGGAAGTAAATTGAATCCGGCGATATAAACATTCGCCCACACCAGACTGCCGGGCAGGTTGCCGGAACGCATGAAGGGCCAGGACCAGAGGTCAACGTGGGGAGCGATTGCCACAATGACCAAGGCGGAGATCAGAGCCAGCAGCACGCTGGCCAGCGGCCCCGCCATGGCGATACGAATGTCGCGCTTCCAAGGGACGAACTTGGTATCGGCTGCGGGCTGGCTGTCATCCAGTTGCGTGATTCCGCCAATGGGCAGCAGGATGACGGACTTTACCCGCACCCCCGCGCGCCGGGCCACCAGGGCGTGACCGAACTCATGGGCCAGGACACAGGCGAAGATAATGCCGACCAGAGCCAAGCCTCGCCCTCGCTGGCGGTGCGGTGGGCGGCGTACTCCGTGTACCACACAAAGAGTGGCAGCAGGAAAAAGGTCCAATGGATCCGAAGTTCAACGCCAAAGACTCGGCCCGCCGATATGGACCAACTTCTCATGAGAAACCTGCGTCCTCCACCGCTAACGCCATTGTATATAGTTTAGACAACGGATTGGAGCCGGGAGTTGCAATTTCAGCTTATCCAAGGTAATGGGATGGCCGGGCACGGGCCGGACAGCGCGATTCCATGCGAGGCGGCATCGTGCGAGTGATTGCGGGAAAATTTCGCAGCCGCCCCTTGCACTCGCTTCGCGGGATGGACCTGCGCCCCACCGCCGACCGCTTGCGTGAGACCCTGTTCAATGTGCTGGGCGCGGGCAACCCCGCCGCATTGGAGGGCAAGGTCTGGTTCGATCTTTGTGCCGGCACAGGCGCGGTCGGCATCGAAGCCCTGAGCCGGGGAGCGGACAAAGTTTATTTTGTGGAATCCTCGCCGTCCGCCGCCACCCTGATCCGGCGCAATCTTGACGCACTCAAGGTGGAGTCGGGCTTCGAGGTGCTGGAAGCCGACGCGGCTCAGGCGCTGCTTCAGCTGGAATTGAAGAACGTCACGGCGGACATCATCTTTCTCGATCCTCCCTACCGCCTGGAAAAAATCTACGCCCACGTCCTCTCGCTGCTCTCGCAATCCCGGCTGCTGGCGCCGCATGCGGTAGTCGTCGCCGAGCATGACAAGAGGTTCGATCCCGGCGATAACTTTGTTCCCCTGTCTCGCTATCGCAAGCTGGAGCAGGGGGACGCGGTGTTGAGCTTCTACCGCCAAAAGTGAAGATTGAGTAATTTTCGGATTGACGAATTGCCGAATTTGAAAATCAGTGTGACTCGAATTCGACAATCCGTAAGTCCTGCAATTGATAAATTTACGACACCGTTGCCTGATGTACCCGGCCGAGCCTCGGCCCGATGAACCGCACCGCTTCAACCCCGATGTTGACGACGGTCACTATGGCGGCAATGACCAGCCCCAGGTGGACCCCGTAGTTGATGCCTTTGGCCAGGGATTGCAGTTGTGGCGCATTCGCGTCCGCGGCCATGAACAAGTCTGGAGCATTGATCAGGAAATAGAGAACCACGAGACCTAAAGCGCTCATGAGCAGCCGCGAAACGCTTTTCCCCTGGGTCCACTGCGGCCAGACCAGCATGGCGGCGGTAAGGGTTACATCAACCAGTACCATCACCACGAACAGAGGATAGATGGTCTGCCACACCGGGCCAAAATGGAGGAAAGCAATGCCCGGACCGAAGATGAGGTATTGATAGTGCAACCCGGCCAGCCACCAGATACCGAAGATGGTTTGCACCAGGAGTTGGGCGATCAGCTCGAAACGGGACTTGCGCGGACTGTGCTTGACCAGGGGCGGCAGCTTGCGAGGGTCCCAGCTGTCTTTCAGCCGGAGCTTGGCACCAAAGAACTCCAGAGCGGAGAAGACTAGAGTGATCCAGGCGAAGGTCATCAACGCAACGCTGGGATAGCGGAACAGTACTCCGAGGCTCTCCATAAGAGTTTTTCCGGCGGCAGCGGTCGCAATACTGGCAGCCACCAGTACTAAGAACGCGAGGCCCAGCGCGGCTTTCAATACCTTCCAATAAATGGGAAACATGGTGGCTCCAATCATGTACTGCTGCTTGCGGTAGCGGCTGGCCAGGTGCGTGGGGCTGCCCAGCTTCTTCAGCAGCTCTTCCTGCTCGCCCTCGCTGAGCGGGTGACCAAGCTCTGCCTCCTTCTCCTCGACCTGGGAGAGGATGTTGTCGCGCAGCTCCTTAATGATGTCGTCGCGCTGCTTCTCCGGCAGCGCGAACTTTACCGCTTGCAGATAGCGTTCAATCAATTCCATGTCCTGCTCCTTAGAGAATTCCGTCCAGCGAGGCGTTGATGCTCTTCCACTCCGCGGACAGCTGTTTCAGGATCAGCTTGCCGTCGGCCGAGAGGCGGTAGAAGCGCTTATTCCGTTTCTCCTCTTCGCGCCACTCGCTGACCAGCAGACCCTGGCTCTCCAGCCGGCGCAGCAGCGGATACAAGGTGCCTTCATCGATCTCCATACCCTGGCCCGCCAGAGCTTTGCGCAGGGTGTAGCCGTAGCGCTCGTCGCGCAGCTCGGCCAGCACTGCCAGGATCAGGCAACCGCGCCTGAGCTCCAGCCGCAGGTTCTCGAGCACCTCACTGTTTGTCGGGCCTTCTGCCGTGTGCTGCATAGTGTATGACATACACTGTATGACATACAGTATTAGTCGTCAAGGAATTTTTTTAACGGACGGAACAGCCGGCCGCCACACCGCTATCTCGGGAACCGGACGCTCGCGCCGGCATGACGACACAAGTAGCTGAAATCGCGTCCCTTATCCGCGCACGTCTACGGTAAGCAATTTTAGTTACGAAAGTTTCGTTAGAAATGGTGCAAGTTGTTGTTTTAGAACAGCTTAGCTGTTATCAATAAGCTCAGATTCCAGAGAACGCCAAGCCGGAATCCTGTCGGAGGGACGTGGGTAGCGGCTCTCAGCGGTGGAGAGAACTGACTTTAGGCGCCAAGGTCTTCATAAGCCTTGTCGTCATGGCGGGGACGTGTGTGCTCCTGTACGGCGCCATCCGGCCCACCAGCAGGAATATCGCCCAGTTCATCTGTTACCTCCTGATCGCGATTCTGGCGGCCCGCCTCAAGGTCCGGTTACCGGGAATCACCGGCACGATGTCGGTGAACTTCCTGTTCATCCTGCTGGGCATACTCGAACTAGGCTTCGCTGAGACTCTGGCCTTGGCAACCGGGGCGATCCTGGTGCAGTGTTTCTATCGCGACCGCCCCAGCCCGCTGCAGGTCACGTTCAATCTGTCGGCCAGCGCCGTTTCGATCGCGGTGGCCTACAACGTTTACCACCTGGCGATCTCCGGGGCGCAGGTGAAAAGCCATCCCTTGCTGCTGGGATTGGCCGCCATCTCTTACTTCGCCGCCAACACCGGCTCGATTGCAGCTGTGATCGCGCTCACCGAACACAGGTCCATCAAGAGCCTGTGGGTGGAATGCTACTTCTGGTCGTTCCCTTATTACCTGGTCGGCGCCGCCTTTGCCGGGATGATTGGCTGGTTCAACCGCTCGTTCGGATGGGAAACGTCGCTGCTGATTGTTCCCATCATCTACCTTATCTATCGATCGTATCGCCTGTATCTGGGAAAACTGGAAGACGAGAAGCGGCACGTGGAAGAAATGGCCACCCTGCACCTCCGTACCATCGAGGCGCTGGCACTGGCCATCGAAGCCAAGGACCACACCACGCACGACCACCTACAGCGGGTGCGGGTGTATGCCATCGAGGTAGCCAAGGAACTGCATGTGACCCCAGGCGAAATGGAAGCCCTGCATGCAGCGGCACTGTTGCATGACATTGGCAAGCTGGCCGTGCCCGAGCACATCATCTCGAAACCCGGGCGGCTGACTCCCGAAGAATTTGAAAAGATGAAGATCCACCCTCTGGTCGGGGCCGAGATCCTGGAGCGGGTCCGCTTCCCGTATCCGGTGGTGCCGATTGTTCGCGCCCACCACGAGAAGTGGGACGGATCGGGCTATCCCTTCGGGTTGAAGGGTGAAGAGATTCCGATTGGGGCGCGCATTCTTTCCTCGGTGGATTTCCTGGACGCCATGGCGTCTGACCGTCAATACCGGCGGGCCCTGCCGCTGGAAGAGGTCATGAAGCGGCTGTCGGCGGAGTCAGGTAAATCATTCGATCCCAAAGTGGTGAGCGTCCTGGAGAGACGCTATCGCCAGCTGGAGAAGCTGGTGGAATCCACCTTCCGGCGCGAACCGGTGACTCCGCTCTCCACCGAAATGAAAGTGGAAGCTGGAGCCGCGCCTGCGGCGGGCTTCGAAGACATCACGGTCAAGGACGCGCCCGGCCAGGAAGCCACGTTCCTTTCGTCCATCGCGGCCGCGCGGCAGGAAGCGCAGACCCTGTTCGAACTGAGTCAGGACCTGGGTGCTTCCCTCAGTCTGGGCGAAACCCTGTCGGTGTTCTCGGTGAAACTCCGGCGGCTGGTACCCTACGACGCCATCGCCATCTATGTAAAGCGGGACGCGGAGCTGGTTCCAGAGCTGGTAAGTGGGGACAATCACCGTCTGTTCTCGTCGCTGCGCATTCCCTGGGGCAGCGGCCTCTCGGGCTGGGTAGCGCAGAACCGCAAGCCCATCATCAATGGCAATCCCTCGGTGGAGCCGGGGTATCTGAACGATCCGACCAAGTTCAGCACGCTGCGCTCGGCCCTGGCGATTCCTCTGGAAGGACTGGCCGGCGTGGTGGGCGTGCTCGCCCTTTATCACGCCGAGATCGATGCCTTCACTTCCGACCATTTGCGCATCCTGCTGGCCATCAGTTCGAAGATGGCGCTGGCTATCGAGAATGCGTTGAAGTTCGAGCAAGCGGAGAGTTCGGCAGTCACCGACTATCTCACTGGGCTGCCCAATGCACGCTCTCTGTTCCTGCAACTGGATCGCGAGCTGGCCCGCTGCAAGCGCGACACCACCTCCCTGGTGGTCATGGTCAGCGATATGGATGGCTTCAAGCAGATCAATGACCGCTTCGGCCATCTGGAGGGCAATCGCGTGCTCCGCCTGTTCGCGCAAGCCCTGAAAGACAGCTGCCGCGAGTACGACTATGTGGCCCGCATGGGCGGAGACGAATTTGTGGTGGTGGCTCCGGGGCTGACCGCGGACGGCGCCACCAAGAAGGCAGACAGCCTGCGCGAACTGGCGCGCCAGGCCGGGCAGGAAGTGTGCAACGAGGACATCCTTTCGCTCAGCGTGGGGCAGGCCCTCTATCCCGAAGATGGCAAAGATGCGGAGGCCCTGTTGGCCGAAGCCGACCGCCGCATGTACATCGAAAAGCAAAAACAGCCTTCGCGCAAGAATCGCCGCCTGTATCCCCGCATGAAGTGCCGGGTGACGATCGAGTTGCGGCCGCAGGAAGGCGAGGTGCCCGTGCTGGGAAACCTGATCGATGTCAGCCTTGGCGGCTGCTATGTGGAAACCAGCACGCTCATGCCCGCCGGCTCCAAATTGAAAGTAATTTTCTCCATTGACGATGGCAGACTTCAGGCTTCAGGATTCGTAGTGCGCATCGATCCCGGATCAGGGATTGCCATCCAGTTCAACGACATGAATCGCGAAGACCGGGACAAGATGCACAAGGTGCTTGAGTTCGTGCACAACAGCACCATGTTTTACGACAACCGCTACTTCTCCAAACTGATGAAGTCCTGAGCTGGGTTGCCTGGACGTGGCTATTTGCGGGGGAAGGATGCAACCGTCCAGGCGTTAGCGCTGGTGATGACGGGACCAAAAGCAAGGTAGTGTCCGTCGGGCGACGGTGCCAGCGAGAAAATATCCCAACTCGGCTGTTTGAACAGCAGTTTCGTTTTCCCCGTCAGGTCCATGCGCACAATCGATGTTCCGCGCGAGGAAGTGCTTGCCAGGAACAGGCCCTGGCCATCCGCCGCCCACGCAATTCCAACCAGCTCCGCCCAGGGCAGGGCCGACAACTTCTGAGGACTCCCGCCGGCCAGCGGAACAATCTGAATGTCTCCCGCCTTAAAGTCAAAGACGTAAATCGCGACTCTACTTCCGTCGGGAGAGAGCTCCCAACTTGTGATGTCCGGATCGGCGGGGACCTTGGCCAGTTTCTCTTTTCGTCCCTGCGAAGGGTCAATGGCGGTGAAGGTAATCTGCTTCTCGCTTGCCTCGGCAAGCACGCAAGTGCTACCGGCTCGGATGGGACACCGGAACTTAGGATAGCCGCCCACGGAATTCGTCGGGTCGCCGCCCGCTACGATATCGGGATGTCCCTTGATGTCAGTAACCGCTTCCGAGGGCCCCCCGGCGAGAGGAACGCGCATCAGCTTGCCTGAGCCGGCGGCGATATCCTCCTGCGGCTTGGGCCATTGCATGTAGAGCAACCACTTGCCGTCCGGGCTGACCTGGGGCGACCATTTCTCCTCCGGTCCTGTCACGATGGGGTCGGCATTGCGCTCATTTACGCCCTGCTTGTAGATGTCGAAATCCCCGTTGCGATCGGAATAGAGAAACACCGTCTTGCTGTCTGACGACCATCCTCCGGGCCAGTCCACGCGGTCATCCAGAGTCAGCCTCTGGGGAGTTTTCATCTCGTTTCCGCGATTGGTCAGCTCACTGACATAGACATCGCTCTGCGCTCTCAGGTTCAGGAAGACAAAGCGCCTTCCATCAGCCGTCAGTTGGGGACTGCTGAAGTTGAAACCGGTCCAGTCGGTCAGACGCCGGGCAACCCCTGCGGGCTTGCCGCTGGCTTCGTTGAATCCCAATTCCCAGAGATTGGAGTCGTACTGGTTGGGTGGCGGCTCGCGGAGGGCGTAGATCAGCCGCCCCTTCTGCCCCCAGCAGAAATCAATGAGTCGCGGGTTGGAAACGAGCAGAACCGGGTCGCCGCCTTTGAGGTCACGGCTTTCGAGCGCGAGCGTGGTCGCGCCGTTCGCATTTCGGTATTTCCCATAGACAATACGCTGGCCGGTTGAAAACCACGAGGGGGCGAACAGAATGTTGCCCTCTTCGGGCTTGATCAGAAGCCTGGCTTGCCCGCCATCGGCGCTCATGAGCCAGATGTCTCGGGTGATGGCATCGCGGAAGACGATCTGCGATCCGTCGGGAGACAGCGACGCGTCAAAGGCGTCATCCCGCAATTTCTTTAGCGTGGCGCCGATGACCGAGATTACCCAGATGCCCCGCTTCTCCTGTGCAACCGGCCCGCTCACCAGCAGTTTGGTCCCATCCTGGGACCATTCAATGCGAGCTCAACGGAAGCAGAAAGCGTCCGGGATAGGAAGCGACTGCGTCTCTCCGGTGGCGATTAGCCTGAGGTGCAGTCCTTCCAGATCAGCGTAGAGAAGATACTTCCCATCGGGCGAGATCGAAGTGACCGCCACCGGATCTTCCGACGAATTGGCCGTAAGCTGCTGCGGCTTAAGCTCAGCCTGCGAATAGGGCCGGGCGGATGCGAACCACCCCGCAGAATAGCCAAGCACCAGCACGGCGATCACCACGGCGGCAACCACAGCTGCCAACATGGGCCAGCGCCGGGACCTGGCGACCTGAGCCTCCAATGGAGTCAGGCTCGCAACCGCTGCTACCTTGGACGACTGCGTATCGCGCTTGAAGCGCTGCAAGTCGGCGCGGACATCGGAAGCCGTCTGGTAGCGGAGACTGCGATCTTTCTCCAGACACTTGTTAATCACCGCCTCCAGTTGCGCTGGCAGGTCGGGGTTGATTCGGACCGGCGAAGTGGGCGGCTTGTTGAGGATGGCATCAAAGATGATCGCCGATGTGTTGCCCGTGAACGGCTGTTTCCCGGTCGCCATCTCGTACAGCACCGCGCCGAAAGAAAACAGGTCGGTGCGGGCATCCAATTCTTCGCCCCGGGCCTGTTCCGGTGACATGTATGCCACCGTGCCCACGGCGCTGCCTGGGCTGGTGAGATGGGCTGCGTCCACAGCCATGGTCGGCAACGATGCGCCTCCCGCTTCCAGCCGGGGCAAGGGTCCGGCAGCGACCTTGGCCAGGCCGAAATCCAGGATCTTGGCTTGCCCGCGCTTGGTAAGGAAAAGGTTTGCCGGTTTCAGGTCACGATGCACAATCCCCGCTGTGTGCGCCACTTCGAGAGCATCCGCAACCTGTACCCCAAAGTCGAGGAAATGTTCGAGGGAGATGCGCTTCCCCTCGATGCGGTGTTTCAGCGTCGTCCCTTCCAGGCACTCCATCACGATGTAGAGCCGGTCCTGGTATTCGCCGATGTCGTAGATCGTACAGATGTTGGGATGATTCAGCGCGGATGCCGCCCGAGCCTCCCGCTGAAATCGCTCGCGCGCCTGCGGATCCTGGGCCAGCTCCTCGGGGAGGAATTTCAAGGCGACGCGCCGGCCAAGGCGCTGGTCTTCCGCCTCGTACACAACGCCCATTCCGCCACCACCCAGCTTGCCGACCACGCGGTAGTGGGAGATTGTCTCCTCTATCATGCGTCGGCAATGTTAGGCCGTGAGCAGAAGCAAGTCAATTTGCTGACGGGAGGAGGGAATGGGAGCCTCTCAGAGGGGGGCTGGCCCACGCTTCCATCAAACCAACTGAGGCTGCCGATGCGCTCAACCTCTTGAGATTCTGACTTTATCCTCAATCCTTGCCGGTCCAGTGTAATACAAACGGACAAAGACCCTGCGCTATGCAGGTCGCACAGGTTCCCACCCTCTGAAAACCGCAGAGGGTGGGGCAGCCTCATTCAGATAAGGCTGAGAAAAATCAAAAGCGAGGGTGGGCCAGCCCCCCCAAGAGTGCTCCCGCATTGCGCCTTACGCCGCGACCGCTCCGGTCTGGCGCTGCAGGAAGTGCAGGGTCTTCTGGTTGAACTCCTCGACTCTCTCGTAGATCGGCGCGTGCGCGCACCCTTCAAAGATCAGCAACTCGGAATTGCGAATGTCATTACTCATCCGGTCTGCAAACCGAGTGGACGTGACCATGTCATAACGTCCGAATGTGATCTGCGTGGGCGCCTTGATTCTCGCCAGCTGCGCCTCCACGTCATGGGTCAACACAGCATTCGACTGCTGCAGGAATGCCTCGACTGTCTGCGCGGGCCGACTCAGAACAAAGTCCGCCAGTGACTGGATATACTCCGGCCGCTCGGCGTATAGCTCGGGCGTCAAGCACCATGGGAAGATGGCGCGAATGGTCATCCGGGGAACACTCTCCAGCGCTTTGGCCATGACCTGGAACCCTTCGATTACGGTCTGAATGAAGGGATCCGTCTTCGACCAGCCGCTATGCAGCGACAACGACTGCACCTTTTCGGGATACTTTGCGGCCAGCCACATGCCGGTGGCCGAGCCCAGGGACAGCCCCGAGACATGCGCCTTCTGGATCCCGGCCGCTTGCATGAAAGCGGCCACATCGTCCGCGAGGACTTCGGTGGAGTAAGCGCCTTCTGGCTTATCGCTCTCACCCGTGCCCCGAAGATCGACAGAGATGCAGGTAAAGTGTTTGGCGTACTCCGCCACCTGAAAAGCGTAACAGGCGTGATCAGCGGACAGGAAAGGGATGAGAATGAGTGGCTCCCCGCTTCCTAGCTGTTCATAGTTCATGTTGATATTGTTGGCTTTCACCTTTGGCATGAGAGTCCCTCCCCATGTGCTGTGTCTCACCGCGACGCCCCATTCCAGGCATCGGGCGGAACGCGAGCTGGCCTGATCCAGACTAGTTCCGACCTGGACGCGCCCATTATTGTCGCCCCGGAGTGGTTGTCAAGAGCCGCGTCGGGTGGGCATGTGCCCGAGAGACACAAAACCCGGAGAGACTAGAATAGGTTGGAATCGCCTGGTGCCATGGACAAGAAAGTGCCGCTGATCTCGCCTGCAATTCGCGCCAAGCTGGAAACGGCGCGGGTTGCACGGCTGGCCACGCTGGACGCCGAGCGGAAGCCGCACGCGGTCCCCGTCTGCTTTGCCTGGGACCTGTCGGTTTTCTATTCCGCAATTGATCGCAAGCCCAAGCGGGTGGCTCCAGGCCGGTTGGCGCGGTTGAAGAACATTAAAGAGACGCCGCAGGTGGCATTGCTGGTGGACCATTACGACGAAGACTGGACCCTTCTCTGGTACGTGCTCGTGCGAGGCGAAGCAGAGCTGGTTGCTGCCGCAGCCGAGCAGAAGCGCGCGATTCAGCTTCTGCGAGCGAAATATCCGCAATACGACGCGAATATGCTCGCTGATGATGCCCCCGTGCTGCGCATTGCTCCTGTGCGCATCACGGCCTGGGGCAAAATCTAGCGACCATGCGACCAAAGTCGCGACTAGCTTACAGTCATCATTCCCTTCAATTGTTCCAGTAGAGACAGCCAGCGATCGAGCGACTGCCCTCCGGGAGCAAATGCCGGATCAAAGAAGACTTCCTCCGCCCCGATTTTGGCGCAGCTCCTGACGTCCTCGCTGATCTGTTCGAGCGAACCGGAGAATATCGCCCGGTCCTTGCCCAATGGCTTTTCACTGATTTCCAGCACGGCATGAACCACCATGACTATGGCAGAGGGGTCGCGCCCGGCTTCCTTTGCCATCTGTTTTATGCTGCCAAACGTCTCCGCCATAACGGGTACAGGAAGGAACACCGGGTTCCATCCGTCGGCCAGGTGGGCCAGGCGTTTGAGCGCCGCGGGCACGAATGCTCCCAGGATAATCGGAGGATGCGGCCTCTGCACGGGCTTGAGATTGATATAAGACTTGGGCACGTTGAAAAACTTTCCGTGAAATTCGACCGGATTCTGGGTCCAGATGGCTTTTAGCAAGGGTAGAAATTCATCCGCCTGAGCGCCGCGTTTTTTCATGTCGGCGCCGGTTGCGTCCATTTCGTCTTTGTTCCAGCCCAGGCCCAAACCCACGCAAAGCCGCCCATTCGAAAGGACATCGAGAGTGGTCAGCCGGCGGGCCAGCACTACCGGATTGTGGTAGGGCATGTCGAGCACACTGGTACCCAGCCTGATCTTTTTCGTCTGTGCAGCCACGTACGTGAGCGCGTCGAGCGGATCGAGCACCTGTTTGTAGATTTCAGGCAAGTGTCCGTCCGGCGTGCCGGGATAAGGCGTCTGCAGCTTCAGCGGGTACAACAGGCGTTCGATCGTCCACAAGGTGCTGTACCCCAGTGCCTCCGCCCGTTGCGCGACTTTCGTGATTGCTTCCGCGGTGCCGATGGGGCCGATGTTAGGCAGGGAGAAACCAATCTTCATGGCAGACCCCCGAATACGAAGATGGCGGGTATTTAACCACAGACAGGCTAGAGTCTCCAGTCCGAGAGAAAAGGACGCACTGGGCTGGCTGGCCCTTCACAACCGCGAGCTCGGCGTTCTTGTGGTTTTATAATACCCGCCATGGCCACAGTCCCTCCCTCCGGTCTGGCGGATGAGTTGGCCCTGCCCCTGGATCGCGAGAATGCCCATCTTCGCGTGCACGCGGTCAACGTTTTTGTCCGCGATCAAGACCGCAGCCTGCAATTCTATGTGGAGCAGCTGGGATTCAGCCTGGCCTTCGATGTGCGCCTGCAATCAGGGCAGCGCTGGGTAGGGGTTGCACCGCCGCACGGCACAGCGGTTCTGACCCTGATCGCACCTGATCCCGAGTCGGACGAGTACAAGCTGATCGGCCTACCTACACAAGTTACCTTCGTTGCCGAAGATGTCATAGCAACGTACACCCAGTGGCGACGGCGCGGAGTCCGGTTTCGGCATGTTCCGAAGCTGCGCCGCATCAAGTATGAACAGCGGGCTCCGGACGGGGCGGGAAATGTTCCGTCACTTCTGCTGGGGAAGCAGGCGCCAATCTGGGGAGGCGTATTCACTCGCTTCGAAGATATCGACCGCAATTCTTTCGCGCTGGTCAGCTTCGACGAAATGACCCAGGCGGCGGAGGCGCAGCGGCGTGCCGCGGCGGAGAAGCTGGAAGCCGAACGACGAGCCAGTCAGGAAATGGAAATTGCCCGACAGGTGCAAGCCAGACTCTTCCCCCAGAACTTCCCTCCCCTGAAAACACTCGATTATGCCGGGGTCTGCATTCAGGCGCGCCAGGTGGGCGGCGATTACTACGACTTCCTCAATCTCGGTCAGGAACGGCTGGGGATGGTATTGGGCGACATTTCAGGAAAAGGCATCGCCGGGGCCCTCCTGATGGCGAACCTGCAGGCGAATCTGCGCAGCCAGTGCGCCATCGCTGTGGATGAACTGCAACGCCTGCTGCAGTCCGTCAACCAGCTGTTTTATGACAACACGCCCGACTGTGCCTATGCCACCCTGTTCTTTGCTGAGTACCACGACCAGGCGCGGCGCTTGCGCTACGCCAATTGCGGGCATCTCTCGGCCCTCCTGCTCCGCGGCGATGACACGCTGGAGCGGCTGGAATCCACGGGAACGGTGCTTGGACTGTTCAAGAAATGGGATTGCTCGATCGGGGAGTGCCAACTCCTGTCCGGCGACATGATCGCCTTCTACACCGACGGCATTACCGAATCTCCCAACCCGCGGGGAGAAGAATTTGGAGAGCAACGCCTGGCTGAAGGGCTGCGCAGGCATCGCGCATTGTCTTCGCAGGACCTGCTGGCGGCGATCGTCGACGAGGTTCGTCAGTTCAGTCCCGCAGAACAGTACGACGACATGACTCTGATCATCGCCAAGTGCAGGGATTGCTGATCTTGTTTCCTCCATTTTACGATTGGTCATGCCTGAATGCCCGGCAACCCCTGACAGGCTGGTTTAACTTCCCGAATCTTTTGACCGAGGGAATTCGAACGGACGGACGCTTTGTGGTCTTTAGCAGTCGCTGCAAATCATGTGACCCACATCACTGACATGACTTGCTCATCCGCGTAGCATGAATACGTCTCGAATAGGTCTCGCCTCCCGAAGAGCGGTTCCACCGCGGGAAAGCCGTTCTTGGTAAAGAAGTCATTCTGGAAAGTAATTCTGCAACACAATGACGCCGTTTTCGGAGTCAAAATGGAAATTCTGGATGACAATGGGCCCGAGAATCTGCGCACCTGCGCACCGCAGTGGCTGCAGGCGGGAATCGCTTTTGCGCTCTGTGCGACCCTGCTTGGATGCATTGGCGTCACGCCCATGCCCAAGCGCACGCGCACACCAGAAGGTCCCCAGGTAAAGAACATGGATTTATCGTTCCTCCATCCTGGCCAGACCACGCGCGCGGAGGTGAAAGAAAAGCTCAAATTGATTGATACCGGCTACCCGGGCGACCACATCTTCCTGGGCCGTTGGTCGTCCTCGACCTGGGGAGAATGGGCAATCTTTCCAGGGTCACTCGGTGTCGCGGGAAGGGCATGGAAGAGCGGCAACCTGCTGGTGGAATTTGATGATGCGGGAATTGTGAAGCAATTTGAACCCTTCGATGACGCAAAAGCGCTTCGGCACCTCGCGCCGGTGGCGGCTGATACGCATTTGAAACTCGATTCTCCGCTGGAGTTGCCGGTGAAGTACGCGAAATTTGCAAACCCTCAACTAGTAGACGCGAAAATCGTGCTGTCGAAGAGCACTTTTGATTTTGAGGAACTGGGTGAACTCAAGAAGAAGCACAAATTTTCGTTGCCCGCGAGCGAGATCCTGCGCGTGGAGACTCCCGTCACAATTCGCTTCCCTGATCCCACCTACATCAGTCAGAGGCTTCGTTTTGCAAGAAATCTCAAAAAAATCGGAGGGCCCTCAGGAAGAGACCTCAACCTCGAAGTAACGATGCCACAACTGGTCACACTTATGAGCTACGTCGCCCGGGCCGCGAAATCGCCAGCCAGCGCGCCCGAAGCCGAACGCAAGTGAGCGCACACACAAACGCCCGCCTCTCACGTAGCTCCCGTTGGTAGATATCCTGCTCTTTCACTATTAGATTTGGCCCTCGGATGACGCGACTGCTGCGATCGTCAGCTACACGATGCTTGTAACCATGCCGTTGAGCATTGCGGCCATCCTTCTGATCTTGTACAAGGCACTCAAGAGGGAAATAGACTCTTTGCCGTTGGCAATTCATAGGCCCGCCTGCTTTGACTTGCCTCACTTTGCCTACGTAAGATTCGCATCGACAAGCGTGCCAGGGGGCGCGAATTCATGCAGAGACGGAACTTTCTCAGGGCTTTGGCAGCCGCGGCAATCGTGGGTGCTGCGGGAGTGCTGCCTGCTTTCGCCGCTCTCCCGAAAATGAAGATCACTCGGGTGCGAGCTTACCTGCCGCCGGACCCCAACCCGCTGTTCAACCAGAGCGATGTAGTGGTCACCATAGAAACCGACGCTGGGATCACCGGCATTGGTGAGGGTGGATCGAAAGACACGCTGTCCCAGTCCGCCGGCAGATTGATTGGCCGGGACCCGCAGTACATCGAACTTCTCTGGCAGGACATGAACCGGGCTTTCTTCTATCCCGCCGGTCGCGAGAAGACCCATGCCATCGGCGCGCTCGATTTGGCTTTATGGGATATCAAGGGAAAAGTCCAGGGTCTGCCCGTGCACGAGCTCCTGGGCGGCATGGTGCGCAACTATTGCGAATGTTACAACACGGCCGGCATTATTCCCGGCATCACGCCGGGCATGAGCATCAAGGAACGCGCCCACGCCACCATCGAGGCCGGCTATCGCGCCTTCCGGTTCGGCGCCATGGACCTTCCCGCCAATACCACTTACAACACTCGGGAACGGGTCACTCACCTGCGCGATGAATGCACCCAGGCTCGGGAAGGTGTAGGCCAGGACGGCGATTGGGTGATCGATTTTCACCAGCGCTTCGATCTCGCCGATGCCATCCGGGGCTGTAACCTGATCGAGGACCTGGCGCCGTTCTTCGTCGAAGACCCGGTCCGCACGGAGGCCTTTCTGCAGGACCTCCCGATCCTGCGCCACAAAGTGAACGTTCCTCTGGCAGCCGGCGAGGAGTGGGGCAACCGGTGGGACTTCAACAAATTGGTGGAAGATCACGATATCGATTTTGTTCGCGCCACCCTGCCCAACGTCGGCGGCATTACCGAGATGATGAAGATCGCAGCCATTTGCGAGACTCATTTTGTGGGGATCGCCCCTCATTTCACCGGACCCATCGCCGCCGCCGCCCTGGTGCACAGCCTCGGAACTTTCTCGCAACCCGTCCTCATGGAGTACAACTACCAGGGGCGGACTTTGCCTCACCTGCCGGTGTGTCTGGATTTCAAAAACGGTAAGCTCTATCCCAATGAGCGGCCGGGCCTGGGAGTTGAGCTCGACTACAAGCAGCTCACGAAAATCGCCGAAATCACGAAGCCGGTGACCGCCCGCGCCCAAACCTACTTCCGTCCGGATGGTTCCATTACGAATTGGTAAAGTGTGTGTGGGGGGGGGCCTCCAGGGCCGGCGGCTTTGAATGTGATTTTTAGTGATTTTGATAATAGTTTGTTGTAATAATTATAACAAAACCGGACGACACGAGGTTAC
>Ga0335084_10000063_pt1 | contig 65190 bp, 62 predicted proteins | sample Lox_Sample_44_FD_206721 | JGI IMG/M metagenome (GOLD analysis project Ga0335084, IMG submission 206721) | Soil microbial communities from Loxahatchee National Wildlife Refuge, Florida, United States - Lox_Sample_4.4 | ecosystem: Environmental > Terrestrial > Soil > Wetlands | place: USA...
TCATCGGCCTGAACGAGTCGCTATCGCTGCTGCAGGCGGGGCTCCTCGAGCGCCTGCCGGGGCAGGTGATGACACGAGATAATGTCTACTCGATGCGGGTGGATAACGTCTGCGGCTGCGCGTTCCCGGAGCTGTTCGGGTTCAGCCCAACGCCCCTGGAAGCCGTGGTACCCGAGTACCTGGTGGGTGTGACACCCCGGACCCGCTACCACTCGCTTCGTTACCGCGCCCGGAGATAGAGACGCTACCATCATGCCTCGATACACCCTGGTCATCGGCAACAAGAACTACTCATCCTGGTCGCTGCGCCCCTGGCTGCTGATGAAGCAGTCGGGGCTGGCGTTCGATGAGGTCCGCGTTCCCTTATACGTGCCCGGCTCCAAGGACACGCTGCGCAAGTATGGGCCATCGGGCAAGGTGCCCGTGCTCATCGACGGGGACGTCACGGTGTGGGACTCTCTAGCAATTGCCGAATACCTGGCCGAGCGTCACCCGGAGCTGCAGCTCTGGCCGGCGGAGGCTGCCCCGCGCGCCGTGGCGCGCTCGATCAGCGCGGAGATGCACTCAGGCTTCGCTGCGCTGCGCTCGAACATGTCCATGAACTGCCGCGGCTCCTTCCCCGGCCTGGGGCGCACGGTCGAGGTGGCAGCCGACATCGAGCGCATCCAGCGCATCTGGACCGACTGCCGGGAGCGATTCGGGGCCGCGGGGCCATACCTGTTTGGAGCGTTTACCGTCGGCGACGCCATGTACGCTCCGGTCGTGCTGCGCTTCAAGACCTACGCGGTACAGCTCTCGTCCGTCGCCCAGCAATACAGCAATGCCGTGCTGTCGTTGCCTGCGTTGCAGGAGTGGATTGAGGCGGCCAAGGCAGAGACCGAAGTGATTCCAGCGTTCGAGCCGGCGACTGCTTGATGGCCGGACGATGGCGGTGAAGATCTACCGGGTGGGTGGCTCGGTGCGCGACGAGCTGCTCGGGCTGCCGGTGAAAGATCGTGACTACGTCGTCGTCGGAAGCGACGCCGAAGAGATGGTACGCTTGGGTTTCCGCCCAGTCGGCAAGGACTTCCCCGTCTTCCTGCATCCTGAGACCAACGACCAGTACGCCTTGGCGCGCACGGAACGCAAGACTGCGCGAGGCTACAAAGGCTTCAGTATCTACGCCGCTCCCGATGTCACGCTGGAACAGGATCTAGCTCGGCGCGACCTCACCATCAATGCCATCGGCCGAGACGAGCAGGGCAACCTCATCGATCCTCATGGCGGCGCGCAAGACCTCAAGGCCGGCATACTGCGCCACGTCAGCCCGGCTTTTGTCGAGGATCCCGTGCGCATCCTCCGCGTGGCGCGCTTCGCCGCGCGCTTCGCCTTCGAGATCGCCCCCGAGACGCTCGAGCTGATGCGCTCGATGGTGAGCGAAGGCGAGGTAGACCACTTGGTTCCCGAGCGTGCCTGGCAGGAGCTAGCCGGTGGACTGATGGAGCGGCATCCGTCGCTGATGATCGAGGCGCTGCGGGCGTGCGGTGCACTCGAGCGCATCCTGCCCGAGCTGGACGCTCTGTTCGGCGTGCCGCAGCCACCGCAGTACCATCCAGAGGTGGACACGGGTCTGCACATGCTTCTGGTGATCGATTACGCGGCTGCTCGTGGCTTCCCGCTGGCGGTGCGCTTTGCCGCTCTCACTCATGATTTAGGCAAGGGCACCACGCCCCGTGAGCAGTGGCCTAGCCATATCGGGCACGAGGTGCGTGGAGTCGAGCTGCTCAAGGGCATCTGTCAGCGGCTGCGTGTACCGCACGACTGCTGCGAGTTAGCCGTGCTGACCGCGCGCTACCACGGCGAAATCCACCGGGCCGAGGAACTCAGGCCTTCCACCATCGTGAAGCTGCTCGAGAAAGCCGACGCCTTTCGCCGTCCAGATCGCTTTGAGACGCTGCTTGAAGCCTGCGCCTGCGACTTCCATGGCCGACCCGGATTCGAGACGCGTCCTTACGCGCCTGCTCCACGCCTGCGCCAAGCTTTGGCAGCGGCACGCGCTGTCGACGCGGGCGCCATCGCGCGGGAGCGGGGCGAACCGGCAGGCATCGCTGCGGCAGTCCATGAGGCGCGCGTGCATGCGGTGGAGCGTGCGCTGTCCGGTTAGGTGGCGCGTCGCCGACGCACGAAACGCGTGGGGACGCCTGGGCAGCTTCAACGCAGCAGGTAAAGCAGCCCCGTCACAACCGCCGATAGGAGCAGCGAAGAAACGAACGGTAAGTTGTATTCGTGCCCGTTACGCACGACTCGGATGTCGCCCGGAAGCCGTCCCAGGCCAAGGCGACGCAACAACGGCGCGAACCAGCCGACGAGCGACATGGCCAGGATGAAGACGATCAGCCACTTGAGCAATTCGGATCCTCCGCAAGCATTGTAAGCACTTCAGTAGAATCGCGCTGTCTGGCCTGTCCGCGGAGGTTGTCTTGATCGATCTTTACACCTGGTCCACCCCGAACGGCCGCAAGGTTTCGATCATGCTGGAGGAGTGCACTCTGCCCTATCGCGTGCACCCGATCGACATCGGCAAGGGAGACCAGTTCAAGCCGGAGTTCGTCGCCATCGACCCCAACAGCAAGATCCCGGCGATCGTGGATCAGGAAGGACCCGACGGCAGACCGTTCCCTCTGTTCGAGTCTGGCGCGATCCTGATGTATCTGGCCTGGAAGACGGGCCAGTTCTTTCCGGCCCACGCGACAGAGCAGTTCCAGACCATTCAGTGGCTCATGTTTCAGATGGGCAGTGTCGGCCCGTTCTTCGGGCAGGTTCACCATTTCCTGCGCTCCGCTCCCGAACCTGTACCCTACGCTATCGAGCGCTACATGAAGGAGACACGCCGCCTGTACGGCGTGATGGACCGGCACCTTGAACGCCAAGAGTACCTGGCCACGCGCTACTCCATCGCGGACATCGCCACCTATCCCTGGGTCGCGCGGCACGAGTGGCACAAGGTGCAGTTGAGCGACTTCCCCGCCGTCAAGCGCTGGTTCGACCAGATCGGCGCCCGCCCGGCCGTACAGGCGGGCATGAAGGTCCCGCAGATCGTCCGCTGACGCTGGCTGCCTTCAAGTTTCGGCGTTTTCTGCCGATTCCCTCCTGTCGGCTGGCCTCTGTCCAGGGGCCCACCCACTCCCGCGCCAGATACCGGCATGAGCGAATCGCTCCCCGAGCAGATCGGCAAATACCCCGTGATCCGCCAACTCGGCCGCGGCGCCACCAGTGTGGTTTACCTGGCGCGCGACCCGTTTGCCGACCGCGAGGTCGCCATCAAGGTCATCCGCAATCAGCCAGCACAGGACACTGATCTCGGGCGGCGCTACCGCAGGGTGTTCCTCAACGAGGCGGCACTGGTCGGCAAGCTGTTCCATCCGCACATCCTGACCATCTACGATGCCGTGAGCGATGATGAGCTGAGCTACATCGTGATGGAGTACGTCAATGGTCAGACATTGGAGCACTACTGCGATGTGGCTAACCTGCTGCCGGTCAGCAACGTTGTCGAGGTCATTTTCAAGTGCAGCCTCGCGCTCGCGTTCGCCCAGCGCCACGGCGTCATCCACTGCGACATCAAGCCCGCCAACATCTTGATCAAGGACGATACCAACATCAAGCTCAGCGACTTCGGCGCGGCCCTCTACGAGGACGCCCAGCACACGCATCTGAGGGGCGTGGGCTCGCCCGCTTATATGTCGCCCGAGCAGGTGCAGGAGAAGGAGGTCAGCTTTCACACCGACATCTACTCGCTGGGCGTGGTGATGTACCAGATGCTCACCGGCAAGCTGCCGTTCCGCGCCTCGAGCAAGGCGAGCTTGCTGTATCAAGTCGTCCATATCCCGGCCGTTCCCCCGAGCACCTTTCGGCGCGAGGTCCCGGACGAATTGGATCGACTGGTCCTGCGTTGTCTAGAGAAGACCCCGGAAGCGCGCTTCCAGACTTGGACCGACTTCTCCCGTGAGCTGACCCACTCATACCGCAGCCTGGAGATGCCCGCCGACACGATCTCCGACACCGAGAAGTTCAATACCCTGAAGAGCCTCGCGTTCTTTAAGGACTTCCGCGAGCAGGAGCTGTGGGAGACGCTGCGGATCACCTCGTGGCGCAAATTTCTAGCGGACCAGTCCATCATACGAGAAGGAGACAGCGGCGACAGCTTCTACATCATCACCGGCGGCGAAGCCAAGGTGAGCAAGATGGGCCGACTGCTCAACATCCTGCGAGCGGGCGATTGCTTCGGTGAAATGCTCTATTTCAGCGAGACCAACACGCGCCGCTCAACATCCATCATCTCGCTGTCGCCGCTCAACGTGATTGAAATCAAGGCCGCCGACCTGAGCCAGGCTTCAGACGCGCTGCAGAAGGACATCAACAAAGCCTTTCTCCGCATTCTCATCGATCGATTGACGTGGGCCAACAACCGCCTCTCGGCCGCGTAAAGCAACCACACTCAACTAAAGGATGGGTTCGATAGGCGCGGATGCGGATTGTAGCTGTCGGTCCAGATGCTCAGCAAAGAGGGACAACCGCGCCCAAGGGGTTTCCTTCGCGCATGACGGACATTGAAAAGCAGCGGACAACCGTCAGACCTACTCCCGCAACCGGTAGAATAGCGCCATTTGGCGCGGAGACACTTTGCAGCCGTTGCTGTTGTCTGCCGGCTTGGTGGCGCTGGCCGAGATGGGAGACAAGACCCAGCTGCTATCGCTCGTGCTTGCCGCGCGCTTGCGCAAACCGTGGGCCATCTGCGCAGGCGTTCTCGTAGCCACCCTACTGAATCACGGGCTGGCAGGTGCACTCGGCTATTGGCTAGCGGCGTGGATCCCGCGCGAGGTGCTGCTGGGGATCACCGGATTGTCTTTCATCGGTTTCGGATTGTGGGCGCTGCACCCGGATGCGTCGAGCGGGGCTCTCAAGCTGCACCGAGCAGGTGTGTTTGTGACGACGGTTATCGCGTTCTTCTTGGCCGAGATGGGAGACAAGACGCAGTTGGCGACGGTGGCGCTGGCGGCGCGTTTCCAAACCCCAGTTCAGGTGATCCTGGGCACCACCCTTGGCATGCTGCTGGCTGATGTCCCTGCAGTGTGGCTTGGCGACAGGCTTGCACAGCGTGTGCCGATGAAGCCGCTACGGATCGCCGCAGCCGTTCTGTTTGTCGCCATGGGCGCGTTGACATTGTCCGGTTTGCTGTGGCACGCTCCCTGATGGACATCGCGTCGATGCCGCCAACGACTTCCTGCCCGCGATGTGGGGGTGACAATCAGTGCGGGTACGCAGGCGATCGGCCGTGCTGGTGTGCGGCAGAGCTCCCGTCGCTAGCGCCAGTCCCGAAGGAGCCGCAGGGTTGCTACTGCCGGCGCTGTCTTGCTGAGTTAATCGAGGGGCTGCCGCACTCAGTCACTTGAGAGCCGCGCGGGCCAGTTCGCCAATCTGCGCCGGGTTGCGTGTGACCTTGATCCCGCACTCTTCCATCACTGCGAGCTTATCTGCCGCGCTGCCCGTGCCTCCGGAAATGATGGCGCCCGCATGGCCCATCCTTTTGCCGGGTGGCGCGGTGATGCCCGCGATGAAGCCGACCACCGGTTTACGCATGTTGGCCTTGATCCAGCGTGCGCACTGCTCTTCGTCGCTACCACCGATCTCGCCCACCATGACGACGGCCTCGGTCTGAGGGTCATCGTTGAACAGCTTCATGACGTCCAAATGCTTCAGGCCGTTCACCGGGTCGCCACCGATGCCGACGCAGCTGGACTGCCCCAGCCCCTGCTCCATCAGCTGCCCGACGGCTTCGTAGGTGAGCGTGCCGGAGCGCGACACGACGCCCACCGGCCCCCTCCTGTGGATGTGCCCCGGCATGATGCCGATCTTGATCTCATCGGGCGTGATCACCCCCGGGCAGTTGGGACCGACAAGCCGCGTGTGCTTGCCCTGCATCTTATAGCGGGTGCGGATCATGTCGCGCACCGGAATGCCTTCGGTAATGCAGATCACCAGGTCCATCCCGGCCTCCACCGCCTCGTCGATGGCGGCTGCCGCGTAGGGTGGCGGCACATATATCACGGAAGCAGTCGCCCCGGTTGCCGCTTTGGCCTGCTCCACGGTATCGAAGATCGGGATCGCTTCGAAGCGTTGCCCGCCTTTGCCGGGCGTCACACCGGCCACGAAGCAATCTCTCCCGCGGGCGTAGGTGGCACAAGCGCGGGTGTGAAACTGTCCTGTCTTGCCGGTGATGCCCTGCGTGATGACTCTGGTGTTCTTGTTGATGAGAATCGCCATTTTCTATTGCCGTTTCGCCGCGGCGACGGCCTTCTGCGCCGCATCTGCCATGTTGCCGGCAGAGATGATGGGAAGGCCGGACTCGCTCAGGAGCTTCTTACCGAGATCCACATTGGTCCCTTCCAACCTTACCACCAGCGGCACGGACAATTTCACCTGACGCGCCGCCGCCACCACCCCCTGCGCGATAACATCGCACTTCATGATGCCACCGAAGATGTTGATCAGGATGGCCTTGACGTTGGGATTCTTCAGCATCAGCTTGAAAGCCTCAGTGACTTTCTCGGCGTTGGCGCCACCACCCACATCCAAGAAGTTGGCCGGTGAAGCACCGTAGAGCTTGATGATGTCCATCGTGGCCATCGCCAAGCCGGCACCATTGACCAGGCAGCCGATGTCGCCGTCCAGCGAGATATAGGAAAGCCCGAACTTCGACGCTTCGATCTCCGCCTCGTCTTCCTCGTCGATGTCACGCATCGCCACGATGTCGGGATGGCGAAAAAGGGCGTTGTCGTCGAAGTTCATCTTTGCATCCAGGGCGACAACACGGCGATCCGCAGTCAATACCAGCGGGTTAATCTCCGCCAACGACGCGTCAGTTTCGTCGAACGCTTTGTAGAGCCCTCGAAGCAGCACCACGGCCTGCTTCATGAGCGCCTCTGGAATCCCCATCTTGAGCGCGATGTCAGCGGCCTGCTCGCTGGTCAAACCCGCCATCGGATCGATGTAGGCCCTGTGGATTCTCTCGGGCGTACTGGCCGCCACCTCCTCGATGTCCATTCCACCTGCGCTCGAGGCCATCAGCACAACGCGCTGCGAGTCGCGGTCCACCACCATCGCAGCATAGAGTTCGTTACGAATGTCAGCAGCTTCCTCGATCAGCAGGCGCCTGACGATGCGGCCTCCGGAACCGGTTTGAGGGGTGACAAGGTGCATGCCGAGGATGTGTGAAGCATGCTGTCTCAGCTCGTCGATGGTGCGGGCAAGCTTCACACCGCCACCTTTGCCGCGACCGCCGGCGTGGATCTGAGCTTTTACCACCCAAACCGAGCCACCCAGCTTACGGCCCGCCTCCACTGCCTCTTCAACGCTGAAGCAAGCGATACCACGCGGTGTAGCGACACCAAAGCGCCCCAGGATCTCCTTAGCCTGATACTCGTGGATTTTCATGCTAGATCAACTTTGCGTCACTGCGACAGCGCCGACCCCTCGGCGAGACGTTCGTCCAGCCGACGGACAAGGTCATTCTGGAGTGCAGCGTCAAGTCCGGCCCGACAAAAAAGGTAGCGAAGTATAACCCAAGGCACTCGAAGGGCTACTCGGCTGGCCGGTCAGGCCGGCTAGTCCGAAGGGCCTGTTACACGAATGCCGGCCGGATGTCCCGGTTGTGGTGCGAGCTCGGCTTGACAGCAGAGGTTGGTGTTGTGTGTGTGCCGATGTGAGGTGGTGTCCGGCAATTGTCAGAGTAGCGTTACCGACTGACCGGGGGCGTCACAAAGTGCTCAAGTTGTGCTGCCCTCTGCCGTTAAAAGGTCCACGAAATTTCATAGCGCGTAGCGTCAAGACAACCGCAGCTGTCGTTAACCCACCCGACCAACAGGATTACCGGACCGAGGTACTGGATTCCCATGACGACGGGATTGTCACCAGCTCAATCGGACCAGAGACCGGTTACCACCCATCCTGGCGACCGCGTTCCCGTTGCTACCACGGCGGTCATCCTCGTTCCGACCTGCGGTCATGGCGATAGATTGAACCGTCCATTCCGACACCGGCCTAGGAGAATTCCATGGAAAAGACCTTCTTATGGGGCGTGAGCCTCAGCGATGTTGCCGGCTTCGCGTACAGCCTCCTGCTGGTTGCCCTAGCGCTGATGGGTATCACCGGCGTGCTGTACCACGCGTTGGCTCCCAACGGATTCATCAGGGCCTGGGCAGGGGTGGTATGGGCCGGCCATCCCATATTCGCCACCCTTGTGTTAGTAGGATTGGTGGCCATGGCCCTGACCGCGCGCTCCCAAAGGGGTTCTTTTCAACGTGTAGTCGGGCGTAGCGATCTTCCCCTATATATCTCGGTGGCACTTGGCACGTTCTTTGCGGCACGCTGGGTATTCAGCGGAGTTCTATAGTTAGGGCTCGCCGGAGACGATACCACGCCGGCAACGCGACGTTTAAGGTCTCCTCCCCCTGTTGGGGAACTCTGGGCAGCGGGTCTCCTCCCCCTTAGCTGCCCTTTTTTTTGCGCTCCCGGGCAATAAATTTTCCTAAAGTTCCTGCCGGGGCGGTCGAATAAAAGGTTGGTCTCCTCCCCTGTTGGGGATTTGCGGGCAGCATTCTCCTCCCTTGCTGCCCGCTTTCTTTTTCTAGGACGGATCAGTTGGACTGAGGTTTCGGGGCTTCGGGTGCTGGGCCTGGAGCCTGCTGCCGCTCTCGGTAGAGGCGCTGGATATCGGCGTATGCCTGATCGTGCTTCTGCTTCGCCTGATCGACTCGCGTCTTAGCTTCGGCTAGGGCACTCTTACTGCGCTCAACCTTGAGCTGTTCCTCTTCCACCCTCTTCTGCTGACGCGCGAGGGACTCCTGCGCGTCCTTGAGACGCTGCTCCTCGCGCCGAACCTGTAGTTGGGCTCCCTCCAGCTCTTCCTGCGCGTAGCGTAGCCGGGTTTGTGCTGCCGGTAGGGTTTCTGCGCCAGCTGCGAAAGTCGCTGACGCCCAAGCGACCATGAGACAGGATAGCAGCGGTAACGGCGTCACCAGCTGATGCAGCAGTAGGAACGTAAGCTTGGTGGCAGCCTTCATCGAGTCACTCTACGAGTGGCGGTAACCCCGCCGAACCGGTGCCGGATAGAGGACTTGAACCCCCGACCTTCGCATTACAAGTGCGCTGCTCTACCAGCTGAGCTAATCCGGCTATCAGTCATTATGCGCCCACCTCGCTGCCCGTGCCGCAGAGCGGATCGCCGCCTCACTTCACGACCTGCAAGCGTGGGCGCCGGCCCGGGGGCGGATCCGGCCTGTCTCCGCTCCCGGGCTTGGCGTTCCGGCCGGACTCATTGGCTCTGCCAGGCAGAGGCACAACCGAAGCATCCCCCGTTAGGTTATGGAACGCCATTCCTTGCCCGGTCTCTTTGGCAAAAATGCCGGCCACCGCGCCAACGGGCACCGACACTTCGCGCGACACCCCGTTGAAACGCGCTGAAAACTGGATCAGATCGTTGCCGATCTTGAGGTTCCGCGTGGCATCTGCGCTGATGTTCAGCACGATCTCGCCGTTGCGGACAAACTCGAGCGGCACGCGCGTCTTGCCGTCCACCCTCACCGCGACGTATGGAGTCAGCCCATTGTCCCCGCACCACTCCCAGATGGCGCGGATCAGGTATGGCGTTGTGGATAAGGGGTCCTTCACTTTCGCATGACCTTTTCCGAAGGCGTGAGCGCCTCAATGAAGGCCGGGCGGCTGAAGATGCGTTCGGCGTACTTCATCAGCGGCGCTGCCTGTTTCGGCAACTGGATACCATAGTAATCCATCCGCCACAACAGCGGGGCGATGGCCACGTCGAGCATCGAGAACTCGTCACCTAGCATATACTTCTGCTTGACGAAAACCGGAGCGATCTGAGTCAAGCTGTCTCGGATCACCACGCGCGCCTTATCCGCAGACTTTTGCGGTCCCTTCTCGATGGTGTCAATGTGACAGAACAACTCCTGCTCGAATCGGAACAAGAACAGCCGCGCCCGCGCCCGCATGACCGGATCTGCGGGCATTAGCTGCGGATGGGGAAATCGATCATCGATGTACTCGTTGATGATGTTGGATTCGTACAGAATGAGGTCCCGCTCGACGAGCACGGGCACGCGGTTGTAAGGGTTCATCACCGCTAGATCTTCGGGTTTGTTGTACAAATCGACATCGACGATCTGGAAATCCATGCCCTTCTCATACAGGACGATGCGGCAGCGCTGGCTAAAAGGGCAGGTGGTACCCGAATACAGGGTCATCATAGGCAAATCTCGGCGTGACGCACTCTAGTGGACGTCCTTCCAATATTCCTTCTTTAGCAGGTAGACCGGAACGAACAGAGCGCCGAGAAAGATCAGCACCGCGTATCCGATGCGAATGCGTGTCTCCCGGGCAGGCTCGCTCATAAAGACGAGGTAGTTCACCAGATCCGCGGTCAGCTTGTCGTAGTCCTCGGGGGACAGCTTGCCGGTGCTCTGCAGAACCAAAGTTTGGTCACTGGTGTCTCCCTCCGATTGCGGGTGCGGCTTCAGCTCCTGCTGGCCCTGCAACTCGTACAGAACGTGAGGCATGCCCACGTTCGAAAACGCGAGATTGTTCCAGCCAGTCTCCCGAGTGTCGTCGCGATAGAACGTACGCAGGTAGGTGTACAACCAGTCGGCACCCCGTGCGCGGGCGATCACGGACAGATCCGGCGGTGGAACGCCGAACCATGACTTCGCGTCGGCACGGCGCATGGCGACTGTCATCGTGTCGCCTATCTTGTCCGTCGTGAACATCAAGTTATCCTTGATCTGCTGCTCGGTCAGTCCCAGCTCCTCCAGGCGGTTATAGCGCATCGCCTCGGCGCTGTGACAACTCAGGCAGTAGTTGACAAACACCTGTGCGCCGCGCTGGATGGACACGGCATCGCGCGGGTCGACCGGCGCGCGGTCGAGCTTTATCTCCCCGGTCGCGCCAGTGGCGGCCAGCGGGATCAGCAGAATAAAGAAACGGGCAGCTTTCATGACTTGACGCTCAGCAGATAGGGTTCAGGGTGCTTCTATCCGGTTACGCGTTCGGGCTCGGGAATCGTCTTATCGATGCGGCTGTACCATGGCATGAGCAGGAAGAAGGCGAAGTACAGGAGGGTAAAAACGCGCGCCAGGATCACCGCTATTTCTGTCTTGCCGATACTGCCGAGGAAGGCGGTCGGCTGTGTGCCAAGCCAGCCCAAGACCAGGAAGCTGATCACGAACACGGCAAGCGCCACTTTGAAGTACGGCCCCTTGTATCGGATCGATTTCGCGGGGCTGCGGTCGAGCCAGGGCAACAAGAAGAAAATCAACACAGCCACCCCCATCACGAGCACACCCCAGAACTGGGTGTGGACGAAGGCAGGCACCGCACGCAGCATTGCGTAGTAAGGCGTGAAGTACCAGACCGGGGCGATATGAGGTGGCGTCTGCAGCGGATCGGCGGGAATGAAGTTGTTGTACTCCAGGAAATAGCCGCCCATCTCCGGCGCAAAGAACATGATGAAGCTGAACACAGCCAGGAACACGACTACACCCACCATGTCCTTGATCGTGTAGTACGGATGGAACGGAATGCCGTCCAGCGGGTGACCCGTGGCAGGGTTAATGTTCTTCTTGATCTCGATACCATCCGGATTATTCGAGCCCACTTCGTGCAGCGCCATCAAGTGCACGACGACCAGGGCTAGCAACACGAGCGGGATGGCGATCACGTGGAACGCGAAGAAGCGATTGAGGGTGGCGTCGGACACGACATAGTCGCCGCGGATCCACACCGCGAGGTCGTCGCCGATGATCGGGATAGCGCCGAACAGATTCACGATCACCTGCGCCCCCCAATACGACATCTGGCCCCAGGGGAGCAGATAGCCGAAAAATGCCTCGGCCATCATGCACAGGTAGATGAGCACACCGACCAGCCAGAGCAGCTCGCGCGGTTTGCGGTACGACCCGTACATCAGACCCCGGAACATGTGCAGATAGACCACGATGAAGAACATCGACGCGCCGGTCGAATGCATGTAGCGTATGAACCAGCCGCCTTCCACGTCGCGCATGATGTACTCAACCGATTGGAACGCCTGGTGCGCGTCGGGCTTGTAATTCATGGTGAGGAAGATGCCGCTCACGATCTGGATCACCAGCACCAGCAGCGCCAGCGACCCGAAGTAGTACCAGAAGTTGAAGTTCTTAGGCGCGTAGTACTCCGACACCTGACTCTTCCACAACGCAGTAAGCGGGAAGCGCTCGTCGATCCAGTGCAGTAGGGCTTGGGGCTTGCTCATGCTCTACACTCCCTTGTCGTCGCCGATCAGCAGGCGCGTATCGCTTAGAAACTTGTAGGGCGGCACTTTCAGGTTGGTCGGCGCTGGCACATCCTTGAGGACGCGGCCCGCGAGATCGAATTTGGAGCCGTGACACGGACAGAAAAACCCTCCTAGCCATTCCGCTCCGAGACCGCTGTCCATGCCGGTCTGCAGCTTGCCGATCGGAGAGCAGCCCAGATGCGTACAGATGCCGATCAGAATTAGGTACTCCGGTTTAAGGGAGCGGTACTCATTCTTTGCATACTCTGGCTGTACCGATGCGTCGGAGTTGGGGTCTGCGACTCTGACGTCCATCTTTTTGATGTCCTCGAGCATCTCCTGCGTGCGATGCACAATGAAGATCGGCTGACCCCGCCACTCTGACCGGATCATCATCCCGGGCTCCACCTTCGAAACGTCAGCCTCGACAGGCGCCCCTGCGGCGCGCGCACGCGCGCTCGGCAACATATTGGCGACGAAGGGAACGGCTGTGGCGGCAACCGCTACTCCACCGCCGACGCCGCTCGCGGCTAATAGGAATCGACGCTTGCCGCCATCCACTGTCGACTCTGCCATGCAAAGGATCCTTTGGTAGCTAAGTAGGAAAAACGGGTCATTTTATCGAAAAGGCTCAAGGGATTACAGCCTTGCACCCTTAACTATTTGTATTACAATCAAAATCTGGCGTCGCACGCCTGGACACCGGCTTTTGCCTTGCAAGAGCTTATTGTGCGTCGCGGCTCCCCTGCACCGATCCCGTACGAGTTGTGAGTGGAGTGAGCGCGGGAACACTAGGGAGTGGTTTCCCCTAGACCACTACGGCTAAAGATCCCGAGGCTTTGGATGCGGTCTGATGCGCAAGATGATCGTCCCGGTCTAGGTATCGTCTAACATATCGGTTTCTCCTCCATCGTTCGTTCTCAGCGCAGGGAGGCTTTTGAAAGTCCGCGTCAAATGGATCGAGCAGGTCAGCTTTCTCGGGGAGACGGAAAGCGGCCACGCAATCGTGATGGACGGTGCCCCGGAGGGCGGGGGACGCAACCTGGCTCCGCGCCCCATGGAGACTATGCTTGTCGGCACGGGTGGCTGCACTGCCTACGACGTGGTTACGATCCTAAAGAAAGCTCGACAGAACGTCTCCGACTGCGTAGTAGAAGTTGCAGCAGAGCGCGCACTGCAAGATCCAAAGGTGTTCACCCGGATCCACTTCCACTTCATCGTCACGGGGCAGAAGATCGATAGCAAGCACGTTGCGCGCGCCATCGAGCTGTCAGCAGACAAGTACTGCTCGGCGTCGATCATGCTGGCTAAGACCGCCGAGGTTACGCACGACTTCGAGATTCGGGAACTCTGAAGCGAGAAGCTACTGGACAGCGAAACGATTACGCCGAACTCGCCCCTTCAAATCCAGAACGAGCCCACGGTCATCAGCTTGGACGCTAGCCGCATTCCGAGCTTCACCGGGCCTGGTAACTCGACGGCACCCTCGCGTCGGGCGGCGACGGCGTGGGCGGCCTCGTCATACTTCATCTGCTCCACGATGGCGCGGCTGCGCTGATCTTCGGTCGGCAGTCGCTTGAGATGGTCACCCAGATGGCTCTCGACCTGACGCTCTGTCTCCGCAAGAAAGCCCAAGTTCCAACGATCGCTTACCAAACCAGAGGCTACGCCAACGGCAAATGACCCCGCGTACCAAAGGGGGTCGAGCAGGCTCTTACTGCCCATGAGCTCAATCAGCCGGCGCTCAGTCCAGGCTAGATGCTCCGTCTCTTCGCGCGCCGCCCGCGCAAGAAGCGCTTTCACAGGTTCGTCCCGAGCCACGGCCATCTGACCCTGGTACAGCGCCTGGGCGCTCACCTCTCCACTGTGATTCACTCGCATCAGGCGGGCGGAGACGAGTCGCTGCGACTCGCCAAGACCGCTATCTGGCAGGCTTTCTCCCGGGATTGGCCGCACCGAGAATGCGGGGGCGAACAACGTGCGCAAGCCGTTGTCCAGAGCGTCAATCACGCGATCCAAATCGGGCCACGCCGTGCCATGCAATCGCGGTGTATGGGGTCTGGTCATTTCTTCTTGAGAAAGAAGACAAACTCCCCATTGACTGCGTCAGACGCCAGCAACGCATGACCGGTTTGCCGGCAGAAAGCGTGAAAGTCACGCACTGAGCCCGGGTCAGTCGCGAGCACCTTGATGACTTGCCCAGAAGCCATCTCGTTGAGCGATTTTTTGGTGCGCAGGATGGGAAGCGGGCAATTCAGTCCGCGGGCATCCACCTCACGGTCAAAATGCATGGCAAGCGCGGCACGGGGAAGCTTCGTGCTGGTCACACTGGACGCGGCTCATTCCGGCTCAGACACAGGTAGACCGGCGCGGGCCCACGCCACGATACCGCCTTGCAGGTTACGCACTTGTGTGAACCCGTGTTCTGCCAGCCAGGCGCAAGCCTGGGCGGAACGAGCGCCGGATTGGCAGTACACCACCAGAGGGGCTTGCGGGTCCAACTCCTCGTAGCGCCCGGGAAGCTGATTAAGCGGGACGTGCTTGGCGCCGGCGATGAAGCCACGAGCTACTTCGGGATCCGTACGCACGTCTAGCAAGGTGACCGCACCCGCCTGCGTCAATTGCTCGAGCTCCTCGGCATCGATGTGATTCATGGCGGCCGTCCATATCAGGTGCAACACACAGCACCATGATACCAGCCAGCGGAGGCGCGGCAACGGCCCTTAGACGCCGACGTTGCGATCCAGCAGCAATTGCGAAAGTCGTACGTCGGCGGACTCGAGGCGCGTGACCAAGAGCTCCAAGAACGCAGCCGTAAACTGATGGCGACAGCTCTCGGTTGCCGCGTTGAGGGCGTCCGCCTTGATCTCGATGACTGTGATCTCGGTGACGCTGGCAACACTAGCACTGCGCTTGAATTCTCGCCGCCCCAGATAGGCCATCTCGCCGAAACATTCACCTGCTTTCAGGACGTTGAGGACGCGGTCGCTCTTAGTCACTTTGACCTCGCCTGACGCCAGAATGAAGAATGAGGTACCGGTTTCGCCTTCGCGGATCAGCGAAGTACCGGCTGCGATGCGGTTCCAGTTGGAGATGTGCAGGACCTGCCAGATATCGACGTCGGTGAAGTTGCGAAAGAACTCCAGGCGGCGCAGCGTGTTGAATTTCTCAGTGTCCGGAACCGGCTGTTCGGGTGTCTGCAGATTGTTGAACACACGCACCAGGTCCTGGGCCAGCTCGTCCCAGGTTTGATAGCGGGCCTCCAGCCGCTTTTGCAGCGTCTTCTTCACGATCTGATCGATCGGGGTCGGGACTTCTGGCCGGAAGATACTGGGCGGAGGCGGATCTACGTTGATGATCTGAAACACCATGCTGTAGTTGTTAGTGGCCTTGAACGGCAGGCTGCCTGTGAGCAGCTGATACATGACCACCCCGAGCGAGAAGATATCCGTCTGGTGGGTGAGCTGCTGCTCTTGAACCTGCTCTGGTGACATGTAGGCCGGCGAGCCAATCCCGCTCACCTGCGTGGTCTCGGCGGCACTGGTCAGCGCAGCGCCGAAGTCCGAGATCTTGATGTCAGTGTCCTTGGCCAGAAGGATATTGGCCGGCTTGATATCGCGGTGTATTACCCCGTGGCGATGGGCATAGTCGAGCGCCTTGCAGCACTTAAAGATAATCTCGACGATCTTGTTTACCGGTAGGAGACTGTCATGCTTGGTGTACTTCTCGAGCGTGCCGCCGTCCACGTACTCCATGACGATGTAGCTTCCTTCCTCGTCGGCCACAGCGTCATAGATTGCGGCGATATGCGGATGCGACAGCTTGCCGGCAAGCGAAGCCTCTGTCAGAAACAGCTTCCGAAAGCGCTTGCCGTGCTCCTTGTTACCCAAGACCTCCCGCTCCACGACCTTGACGGCCACCTTGCGGTTGGCGAATGGATCCATGCCCAGGTAGACGGCACTGGTCGCACCCTTGCCGAGCTCACTGAGGATTTGGTATTTACCGATCTTCTGGATCATTCGCTGTGCGTCGACGTTGGATGTCAAAGGCACTTAAGATTTTGTCCGCTGATTGTCTATAATGAGCGTGAAATCAGATACATCTAATCATTATCTCGAGCGGTTTCCGGGTTCTGGGAGGGGGCAGACCGCGGTCACTTGATTGTCGGCAGGGAACCGCTCGTCTGAAGCACGTGATATGCCGTGCAGGAACCGGACCAGATATCGACGTGCGAGGCCTTGGGCGCGACTGGCGCCGCCGATCCGAAGGTAGTCGAGCGATGCAGCAAGGCGATACTACCCCGCCTACTACTGATGCTGCTCCTTGCGTCGCTCGGCGTCTAGCGCGCGCAGCTCCCTCAGGCGAGCTTCGGCGCTGGAAAGCTGATAGAAGTCCCCATCTCCCGCCTTCAGCGCAATCTGAAGTTGGTCGATGGCCGCTGGAAGGCTGCCCAGCACAACATACGCCTCCGCCAAGGACCGATGTTGCTGTAGCGCTTGGCCCAGCGCGGCGAAGCACTCCGCTTGGAGTTGATACAGGCGCGAATCGGTCCGAGCGTACTCGAGCGCATGCGAGACGAGTTGCAGCGCTTCCTTCGGCCGCTTGTTGTCCAACAGAACTCGCGCGTAGTCATAGCTGATCGCCCGGTTGCGCGGGAAGCGCTTTATGGCTGCAGCGTAGAGCTCTAGTGCGCCACGCGCGTCGCCAGAAGCAGCCTTCACGCGCCCGGCAAGTGCCACCACGATGGCGGAATCGGGCGCCTCGGCGAGCAGCGTCGCCATTTCTCGGGAGGCGCGCTGGTAGTCCTTAAGGCGCATCAGCGACATCACAAGGCCGTAGCGGGCGGGCACGTCGTTGACCGTCTTTTTCTCCGTCAGGATGTCGTCGAAGAAAATGACCCCGTCACGCGGGGTCATATCCCGGGACTCGAGCCGAGCTCGGATCAGCTGAAAATCGAGGCTATCAGGGACTTGCTTGTAGGGTAGTCCCTGGACCCGGTTTTCCACATCCGCAATCCGTTCATAAGTCAACGGATGTGTGCGTGCGTAGGATGGCGCATTGGTGTCATACAGTCGGTAGGAGCGCTGCAGCCGGTTCAGGAAGGAAGGCATCGCGCGTGGGTCGAAGCCCGATTTCTCCAGGATCTGCACGCCGACACGGTCCGCCTCACGCTCGTTGTCGCGGGTAAAGTTGACGGCGGTCTGATACGTGGCGTATTGCGCTCCCGCTACAGCCGCCTGGGCCAGATCTGGACTGGAGCGTGCAGCCAAGATGGCAAGAGCGAGCGCTGCCATGGACGCGATGCCAGCCTGCTTCTGCTGTGTGAACATGCGCGCGATGTGGCGCTGGGAGACATGGCCGATTTCATGCCCCAACACGGCGGCGAGCTCCGACTCGCTCTGCGCGGTTACGATCAGGCCAGTATGCACGCCGATGAATCCGCCTGGCAGGGCAAAAGCGTTCACGGTCTTGTCAGCCAACACGAAGAACTCGAACTGCTGCTCGACCGTAGGGGCATTCGCCACCAGCCGGTATCCCAGGCCATTAATATAGTCCGTGACCTCGGGATCGTCCACGTACTGAGGCGCCGAGCGGATCTGGCGCATGATGCCCTCGCCCAGTTGCCGCTCCTGCGACGCCGTAATGGTGGTGCGCGACACATCTCCCAACTCCGGCAGATCGTCCGCCAGCGCACTAGACAATCCCGCCGTGAGAACCGCGCAGGCAAATGGGAACAACAAGCTCATGATGCTATGATACCTTCGGCTTGCCCGAAGTTCTGGGGGAGGTACGCCCTAAGCTTGGTTGGAACCCAGTCATCCGCTGAGCGATGGTTGGCGCGCATGAGCAAACTGACGCATTTTGATCGGAGCGGCCAGGCCCACATGGTGGACGTGGCGGACAAACAAGAGACCCGCCGTGTGGCGGTGGCTGCTGGTCGGATCGTCATGCACGCGTCGACCCTGGCGCTGATCGTCGATGGCAGCGCAGCCAAAGGTGACGTGCTGAGCGTGGCACGCATCGCGGCGATCCAGGGTGCCAAGCGGACCGCTGAGCTGATTCCACTGTGTCATCCCATCGCGCTTACCCGTATTGCTGTCGATTTCGAATTGGATCGGGAGACGAGTGCGGTCGAGTGCCGTGCCACGGTCGAGACAGTCGGGCGCACTGGGGTCGAGATGGAGGCACTGACCGCCGTCACTTTGGGGCTGCTCACAATCTACGACATGTGCAAGGCAGTCGACCGCGGCATGTGGTTCGAGCACGTGCGCCTGGTGGAGAAAAAGGGCGGCCGCTCGGGACATTGGCTCTCGCCGAAGGCGCGCTCAGGCTCCCGTACCGAGAGCTGAGGTGAATCAAAGACGCGTTTTCTAGAAGCGAACCCGGCAGGATGCCCACGACTGCGGGAACAGGTTCCCAGCGGCTGCGGTATGCAGCAGTGCTCATAGGACTGCTATCGGGCGTGTCTCGCACGCAGGCGGTGGACGTAGATATCGCAAGGGGCCAGCGACTCGCTTACGACGTGTACAAAGGGAATTGCCTGGCTTGTCATCAGATCCCCGCCGATCGCAGCGCGGTAAGCTTGGCTGACATCGGGCCACCTCTGCTCCGCATTCGGGAGCGTTTTCCCAATCGTGCTGCGCTCCGCAGTCAGCTCTCGGACCCCACGGCGCGAAACCCGCAGACGGTGATGCCACCATTCGGCAAGCACAAGATCCTGACCGAAGAAGAAATCGACCTAATCATCGACTACATCTACGAATACTGAGGTCGACGATATGGACCGGACACGCCCAGCTCACTTCGGCATCGGCGACACAACGCGTCTCTCAAACTTTGGAGTATTCGCCGGAATCGAGTTGAGACACTCCTTGCTTGTCGCCACAGTCTTCGGTCTCGCACTCGTCCTATCAGCTTCGTTTTCAGCGTTGGCCATGGCCAGCCCCGTAGAGGACCGCGGACGGATCGTCGAGTTCTTTGAGCAGCGCTTCCCAGCGATCCCACTGGACGACTATGTTTACGGGGCGCTCATCGCCAACCCAGGCGGGCGCGAGCAGTACGAGAAAATCATGGAGTTCCCGCCGTTTCTCGGAGACCTCGAGGGAGGCAAGAAGATTTGGGAAACGCCATTCCATAACGGCAGGGGTTTCGCTGACTGCTTCTCCAACAGGGGGCACAATGTCGTCGGCGAATACCCTTACTTCGACGAGACGCTGGGCAAGGTAGTCACGTTCGAAAACGCGATCAACGCCTGCCTGCGAACCAATGGCGAGCGGGAGCTCGCCTACGGCGATCGCGAGCCCATGGGCTTACTGACTGCCTATGCACGCACCTTGTCCGATGGCATGCGGATCAACATCCGCGTGGATACACCGGCCGCGTTAGCCAAATACGAGGCCGGCAAGAACCTGTTCTTTCGACGCATCGGGCAGCTAAACGCCGCCTGCGCCGGCTGCCATCTGTACAACGCCGGCAAGATCATGCGCATGGAGGTCATTTCCCCCGCGCTCGGCCAGGCGGCTCACTGGCCCATCTTCCGCGGCGGCGAGGAGCTGATGACATTACAGGGACGTTTCAGACGCTGCATGGAGCAGATGCGAGCCGTGCCATATGGCTTCGACAGCGAGGAGTGGAACAACCTGGAATACTTCCTGACTTACCTCAGCAACGGGCTGCCGCTGAAGTCCGCAGTTTTCAGAAAGTGATACAGCCTTGCCTGACCTGGTCGCCGTTTCACCTTCCTGGCTACCTCTTTACTGAGGGCCGTCAGCGTTTGCCTGTTTGTTTCTCTGCGCGACTGCCGTTTGCCATCAACTCCTCCAGCAAGGCTTGATATTCAGGTAGTGGTTCGATCTTCGCAGCCAACGCCGCCTCCCTTTCGGCCTCCTCACGGTTGCCGACCTTCACGAGCATCTTAGCGAGGTTGTAGTGTGCAACATGATCATCGGCCCTCAGCTCTGCTGTTCTACGATAGTAAGCCACGGCGTCTGGATATCTTCCTTCGGCCGCGGCGATGTACGCTAGCGCCTCCTGAATCTTTGGGTTGGTCGGCTGTTCCGCAGCGATTCGCAGCGCCAGCTCTTTGGCCGGGGCTATTGCTTCCCGACTGTTCATCTTCAGATAGCCCCAAATTACCCGATCCCATGCGATTTGAGGCTGTGGCATCTGACTCGCAAGCAACAGCGAAGTGCTGCCCAGCAGCAGGGAGACGAATACCGCTGTCACGTACTTGGTGCGCTGCCGGCTGCGGATCCATGCATATAACTGCTCCAACAAGACTCCTGAGCCCAAAGCGAGCATCGGAACCGCGTGAAAGCGGAATCGATCCTCGGAGTAGAACACCGCGACAGTGGCAGCGGCAACCGCGATCGGAGCGACGATCAGGACACCGCGACGGTCGTGATAAAGCAGGATTGCGATGCCCGGCACTCCAAGAGCGAGCAACCAGCCGAACGGGGAAGGAAGAGCTCTCAGCACCGGCGAAAACAATCGGTCCTGTTGCAGAGAGCGATTGTTGGGCACCTCGATGTATGCAACGAATTCGGCCAGTTTCCGAAAGGCATTCCTAAGAACGTCGAGTGGATGCGATGCGATGTACGCCATCGCCTCCCCCCGCCAATACTGATCGACTTCATGAGGGGTCAGCACATGACCGATTCTTCGTTCTGCTTCTTTAGAATAGTCGCGCCATATCTGGGTCGGGGTTCCGTATTTCACGAATTTCGGAAACAGTTGTCCAGCGTTGGGATTCTGTGGGTTGTATAGGTGATGCAGCACTATTCCGCCATTGTTGGGGAGCGGAGAGAGCGTGCTAGATATGTGCTCGTTGCGCAACGAAAGTAAGGTTAGAGGCAACGCCATTCCAACACAAACAACTCCAACTCGAAGCAACACCTGTGGTCCGGGTAGTCTGGCCCATACGTAATTCAGCCAGGACAGCAAGACTACAGACAACGCCGCCATCAAGAGCAGATTGGCGCGTAAGGCTATGCCATAGCCGCACCACAATCCAAACAACAACCACAAGGGTAACTTCTGGGTGCGAAGCAGGATCAGGCTGAATAGAACCCACAACGTCATGAAGTTCGCCACCCACGTCGCTTTGAGCAGTGTCGTGGAGAAGTAGACTGCCGTGCAGGTCAGCCCAAAGAGCAGCGCTCCGAGCAGTCCCGCCCGAGAGCGGTTGAACTCGCGGCCAACCAAGAAAATGCACAGGGCCGTGACGGTATCGAGTACTACTTGAACAAAGTAGACGGCGTAGATGTTCGTCCCCAGGAGCCTGAAAATGAGCCCGAGGATGTAGCCATATGCCGGATCCATGAAGGCAAACTCCGCGCTATCGCTGGCGCCCTCGGCTACAGCCTTGCCAAAGCGCAGATAGAACTCTTCGTCTGGCCCGGGCTGAAACATGAGAGGGCTGCGAAGTGCGCTAACCATATGCAGAAGCCTCAGTCCGAAAACCAAAGCGAGAACCATCCACACCGTAAATGGTCTCACGCCGTGATCTGCATCTTCGCGACCGGCTTGCAAGCCAACTGCCATTCCCTTGTAGTCTGAGACTCGGCGATCCACGCGACTTTCCTCGCTCTGCGTATTACGGCGCCGGGAGCCACGCCTTGAGGAAACGCTTCGCCGCAGCCAAGAGAAGCAGCGCGTTCCCGATCCGCCTCTGCACGCGGCCTGCCCGAATCCAGTAGTGGTCCTCTCGGTAGTTCCGCTCGGAGTAAACGGAGGACGCAGAGCACCGCTCAAACCGGCCCGAAAAGTCACACAGCCAAATGGGGAAACGTTCTAAGCTTGGTCTACTCGGCCAAGAAGCGGAACTGGTAAGTCCAGAGCTTTATGTAAGACTAACGCTGGAGTTGACCCGCTTTCGCGGATGGTCAAGGACACGATTCTGGTTTTACGGCGTGCGGGGATTTGACCCTGCGCCAGCTAGCTAGACGATCTTGGTCGGCGCTCCGGCTCTTGACTAGCATTGCGGACACCTCCTCGTGTCGAGGATCACGTGCCCGCAACGCCTTGTCAACTCCACCTGTCCTGCGCGTAGTCTCTGGTCGCGACGCCTACGAATGGCTGGGCCCGGCTTCTCGAGTCCGATGTAGCTTGCAGCTCAGACGGCAACCAGTCGTTCAAAAGGTAAAGCGGCCGGCCCTTAGTCTCGTCGAACATACGGCCCAGATACTCTCCCAGCACGCCGATGGCGACCAGCTGAACTCCACCGAGGAACAGGACGACCACAAGCAGTGAGGGATAGCCCGGAACCGGATTCCCGAACAGGAGTGTCCGCGCAATCATGTAAGCACCGTAGACGAACGCAAACGCGGCCGTGAGCAACCCGAAGTACGTAGCCACCTTGAGCGGCGCAGTGGAGAAGGAGGTGATCCCTTCAAGGGCGAAATTCCACAGCTTCCAGTAGTTCCATTTCGTTGTGCCAGCAAACCGCGGATCTCTCGTGTACAGAACTGCCTTTTGCGGATACCCTATCCACGCGTACAAGCCCTTCATGAACCGGTGCTGCTCGCGAAGTAAGCCCAGCGCTGCGATCGCACGCGAACTGAGCAGTCGGAAGTCGCCCGCGTCCTCCGGGATGCGCGTGCGCCCCATCCGCTGAATCACACGATAGAAGATGCTCGCTGTTGCCCTTTTGAGAAGCGTTTCACCGTGGCGAACAGTGCGTTTGCCATAGACGACGTCGAAGCCCGCGCGCCATTCCTTAATCAGCTCCGGAATAATTTCAGGCGGATCCTGCAGGTCGGCATCGATAAGCACGACGGCATGGCCGCAGGCGCGGTCGAGCCCCGCTGTTAACGCGATCTCCTTGCCGAAGTTTCGACTAAGATCGACTATCGCCACCCGGGAGTCCTTGTTTCTGAGCGCGTGCAGAATCTCTAGCGTCCGATCGGAGCTGCCATCATTGACATAGATGACTTCGGCTTCCATGCCAAGTGTGTCGAGGACAGCTGAAGCGCGCCGGTGGAACTCGGGCAGCACATCCTCTTCGTTGTATGCTGGAACGACTAAGGACAGTACCTCTGGCTTCGCGTCAATCACGGTCGTCTCTCGTAGCGACAAATGTCGAAGGGCGGCATCCTCCATTCAGAGCCGGTCTCGCGCTACGGCGGCGTGTCACGTTGCTCCAAACAGATAGATTTGGCAAGATCTGCTTGAACACGGTCATCGCAATCTTGGTGCCAGTTCAGAGCAGATTTTACTCACTCGAACGAAGCAGTCGACAGCGGGCGTTGGGACCGCAGCTGTCTATATCCCTCTTCGACCAGGCCTGTTTATCGCTTGTGTGAGGCAGATGCAACTGGACACCACGGGTCATTCCGACCTGGTAGCGCTTCAGCGGACTCTCTATTCTTCGAGTAATCCCACTCGCCGATGGCTTCATTGCACCCGGCGCGACTGGCTATACGACGCTCTGCGGCGCTATGCTCCAACCTGCGGTCCGCGTGCCCTTGAGATCGGTCCAGGGTCAGGAGTTTACTTACCCATTCTGGCTGACCTTTTCGAGTCGGTTGTCGCAGCGGACATCGAGGAGAGCTATCTCCTCGCCTTGAAGCCGCTACTCGGATCGCTTCCGAACGTAGCGCTGGAGCGGGACGATATCCTAGCTTCTGGCTTCCCGTCTGGTAGTTTCGACTTGATCCTCTGTTCGGAGGTTATCGAACACATCTCTGACTCTCGGCGCGCGTTAGCCGAAATGTCTCGTTTGCTGCGCCCCAACGGTGTGCTGATCCTGTCGACGCCTCAACGGTACAGCCTCCTGGAAGTCTGCGGCAAGGTCGCACTGCTCCCGGGCATAATTGAGCTGGTCAGGCGGATCTACCGAGAACCAGTGCTGGAGACAGGACATATCAACCTCTTGACCTGGCGTCGCGCTCGAGATCAGATCATCCAAGCGGGATTCAGCATTCGGGAGACGTTCAGCTCGGGTCTGTACCTGCCGTTAGTCGCTGAGCTCTTTGGGGAGCCTGGAATGCGCCTCGAGCGCTGGCTTGAACAGAAACTGAGAGGAGGTCCCCTGGATTGGCTCCTCTGGACGCAGTACTACGTCGCCCGGGTCTAGCCATAAAGCGCGCGGTTATGTGTCTCGCGCCGAAACCTGATCATCACCTGGCACCGGGGCGCATGATCAGGTTCGCCTTGGTAGGGCTGCTTGCGACCGGGGCGTACTACGCAATTCTCTGCATTCTGGTAGAGCTCCTAGCTGTAGGAGTTCTTGTGGCGACCAGTCTTGCATTCATAGTCGTCACAGTGGAGAACTATTTCCTTCACTATCATTGGACCTTCAGGAGCAAGAGTCCGCATGCGCGGGCCTTCCCGGCGTTTCTGAGCATGAACGTCGTGGGGTTCGGAATGAACTGGGCCATAATGTTTGCCGGAACTCAGCTCCTGAACTTGAACTATCTGCTGGTCCAAGCCATGGCTATCGCTGCGATTGTCGCGTGGAACTTCATCGCCAGCTCGCTATGGATCTTCGGGGGCCTGCGGGCTTGATTTGCTGGGTCGGCATGCCATAGCGGATAAGATAGTAGATCCATTCGCCGGCGGCGGCGCTCGGCTTCACTCACCGTGCTGCCAACGAAGCAAGCCCTTGCGTCTGGCATTGTTTCTGCTAAGCATGCATGTCTTTATCCGCATCGAGCGAAGCAGACCAAGCACATGACTCTTCTTGCACGCCTCCGCAACAGGAAAGCAGCGCTGCAGACCGCGCTCCAAACCCCGAAAAGGACGGACAGCCGAGCGACGCAGAAATCTGCGAGCGGCGATGCGGATTCGGTGGCAGCGCTAACGGCTACGGCAAACCGGCATTTCCAGACCGGCGAACTGATCGCGGCACGCGAACTATACAAGCGAATACTTGAGCTGGATCCCGCCGATGCCCGTGCGTACTACATGCTGAGCGGTATTGCAGCGCAGGACGGGGATCTTTCTTCCGCCGTTGGGTTGGCACAGCGCGCCATTGGCCTAACACCGGCCGTTCCCGAGTTTCATTTCTCTCTTGCCGGGGTTTACTTCTCTCAAAGGGATGTGCGCAAAGCCCTGAACAGCTACCGAGAGGCTCTAAGGCTGAGGCCGGACTCTCTCGAATACCAGAGGGCTGTGGCCGGCGCCCTATTAGCTGCGGGAGCGCTCGATGAAGGAGTAGACGCCTACAGGGCAATAGCCAATACGCGCACGCGTGATGGCCTCGGATACTTCGAGCTCGGGAAGGCGCTGCAATTGCGAGGAAATCTCAAGGAGGCGGAGGAGACGTTCGCACAAGCGGTCAAACTCTCACCGGATTTTGAGGACGCGCACTTGCACCTAGCGGTGGTGCTCAGGGAGCAAGGGCGCCTGGTCGACGCGGAGGGGCCCGCTCGCCGTGCCGTTGCGCTGGCGCCGAACATGCACCAGGCCTGGTTCGTCCTGGGACGCATCCTCGGCGAGCAAGGTCGTCACCCGGAAGCTGTAGAGCTCTTCCGCAAAGTGCTCGCCATGCAACCCGAAGATGACGCGGCGTGGAGCGAGCTGCTGTTCTCGATGAACTATTCAGAGCAGTTCAGCCGGCACGAAGTGTTTGCCGAGCATTTAAAATACGGCGACCGCTTTCCAAGAGCGCCAGCAATGGCCATCGATGCAGGACGCGTGAATTCCGGGCGTCGCCTGCGCGTCGGTTATTTGTCACCCGACTTCTGGCTCCACCCGGTCGCGCATTTCATGGCACCGGTCCTTTCCCGCCATGATCGCGCCCGGTTCGAGGTGTTTTGCTATTACACGGGGCGCCAACACGATGCAATGACGGGGCGGCTCAAGACTGTCTGCGAGCATTGGCGAGAGACGGCTGGAGTGCCGGATGAGGGTCTGGAACGGATACTGCGGGGAGATGAGCTCGATATTCTGGTCGAGCTCAGCGGACACTCAAATCATCAACGGCTGGCCCTGCTCGCGACGCGCGTGGCGCCGGTTCAGGTAACCTACCTAGGCTACCCCAACACCACCGGTCTCGCCGCCATCGACTACCGACTTACGGACGCGCGCGCCGATCCACCGGGCGAATCAGACAGGTTTCATTCGGAGAAGCTGTTTCGCCTTCCGGACACCTTCCTGTGCTACGCACCTCCGACAGTCAAGATCGAAGCGACCGCAGCACCGTTCCACCAAACCGGATATGTTACCTTCGGCTCTTTCAACAATTTCGCTAAGATCAGTCCGATCACCGTCAAGCTTTGGAGCAAGGTCCTGGCATTGGTGCCCAATTCAAGGCTGCTGGTCAAGACCCGAGGGCTGCAGGATCCGGGGCTACGCGTGCTGTTGCTTGGTCGCTTTCGCGACCACGGAATCGAGGCGGACCGCATCCAGCTTATGCCGCTCATTCTCGATCAACGGGAACACCTCCAGACTTACGGCGGGGTTGACATTGCGCTGGACACCTTTCCCTACAACGGGACTACCACGACGATGGAAGCGCTGTGGATGGGTGTACCAGTAGTAACTCTAGAGGGGGACCGGCACGCATCACGCGTCGGTGCCAGCATCCTTTCTGCGCTGGGCCTGGCCGACTGCGTGGCCCGGACCCAAGACGAGTACGTCCAGATAGCGGTCCGATTGGCAGGTGCTGCCTCGGAGCTCGATGTGCTCCGCCAGCGGCTGCGACCGCGGCTGAGTGCGTCGCCGCTGACCGATGGAGCGAGGTTCACGGCGCATCTCGAGCAGGCTTATCTGAAGATGTGGGAGGAGTTCCGCTCTGGCGGAAGTGCGTCGCTGGGTGTTGCCGGTGCGTAGAACGTCCCGATCGTGGGCTTCGTTCCGGAATTCCGCCACATGCTGTGACCCGCTGGATCGTCTTCGATAAGACACAACGGAGGGAACTGCGCCCCAAATCACGGGCGCTTCTTTGCCAGCCGCACCACTAGGCCATGAGTGATCTCACCGACGAACCTTCCGCTGTAACCGCTCTCCTTCAACCGCCAGCGAAAGGTGTTGCCAAGCTTGGCCTTGCCGTAGATACCGAGCGCTTTTTCCTGCTTGAATTTCGCCGCTTGCGCGTACAGCCCCTCGGCGATCGACGTCAGCTGGCTTTGGGCGCCCTTGTCCCTTCGCTCCTCGCTCTTGGGCGGAAAGCGGCGGGCGAGGTCCTGGGCCAGGGCTGTTGCAAATGCATCGATTTCCTTCCTCCGAGACCAGTCCCGCAGCACCCTTGCCTCCTATCTAGTTGCTCACGGCGCACATATCTAACGAAATCCGCCCGCCCCTTCTGGACTACTCACCGTTTCCTCCCAGATGGGTGCATGCGGCCGCAGGCGGTTTGACCCGCCGTGCTGCCAGGAGATGCGCGACCCCAAGCACAGAGCATGCCGCGCCGTTCCTAGCGTACGGGGCACAGTGAGCCCTGGCATCATTTCTGCTAAATCGTCGACTTTCGCTACTTACACCAACAGCGTTTAGGGCTCGCTGTTCGGAAACCATTCATGAGCCTGTTATCGCGCCTGCGCCAGAGAAGCTCGAACGCGGTTCCTCACGCCGTCGCAGCCTGGTCCAATGCCGACTCCAAAGAGCGGGAGGCGGTTCTCAACCAAGCAAACGAGCAATTCAAAGCCGGAAATCTGGGGGCGGCGAAGGAATCATTCACGCGTGTCCTTGCGCTCGATCCGCGTAATGCTCAGGCGCTGCATATGCTGAGCATGATAGCCAAGCATGACGGCGACATCGAATCTGCCCTTGCCCTGGCGCAGCAGGCCATTGGCCTTGAGCCGGCCAACCCTGATTTTCATCTTGGGCTGTCGGCCATCTACGCGTCGCAACAAAGACTAACAGAGGCTCTCCACGCCTACCAGGAGGCCCTCAGACTTAGCCCGGCGATTCCCGAGTGGCGCCTGGTGCTGGCCGCCATGCTGATTAAAGCGGGCCGCCTGGATGACGCGATGGAAGTGTACGAGGCCGGACGTCGTGCAGGGCCTCCCGATGCAAAGGCGTACTTCGACCTTGGCGAAGCCTTGATGAAACGCCGACAGTTGAACGAAGCCGAGCAGGCGCTTCAGAAGGCGGCGACCATGGCCCCCGAGTCGGGCGGAATTCAGTTTTACTTGGCTATAGCCTACCGCGAGCAAGACCGACCCACCGAGGCCGAGGCGGCGGCCCGCAAAGCAATTGCCCTTGCCCCCGACATGCCGCAAGGATGGTTCGCACTGGGCACCGTGCTAACGCGGCAGGCCAAGCACGTAGAGGCAGTCGAGCACCTTCGCGAAGCGATCTCCTTGCTGCCTGAGTACGAGGCAGCGCGGGATGGCTTGCTGTGCACCATGAACTATTCCGAACATTGGAGCCCGCGGGAGATCTATGATGCCCATGTGGAGTGGGGCCGGCGCTTTCCCAACGTCAAACCCGCTACCATCGCGTTTCCGCGTCGCGTCGCAGGCCGTCACATCCGCATCGGGTATCTGTCACCCGACTACCGTCAGCACCCAGTCACGCATTTCATCGAACCTGCGCTGCGTTATCACGACCGAGGGCGCTTCGAGATCTTTTGCTATCACGGCAATTCGAGAGAAGACGTTGTCACAACGCGCTTGAAGGGGTGGGTCAAGAATTGGCGTTCCCTGGGCGATGCATCGGACGCCGAACTGGAAAAGGCGTTACGAGAGGACGGCCTCGATATCCTAGTCGAGCTCTCCGGTCACACCGATGGGCATCGGCTCGCTGTGCTGGCGCGCCGAGTGGCGCCGATTCAGGTCACTTACCTGGGATATCCCAACACCACCGGCCTTGCAGCGATCGATTACCGGATCACCGACGCGCGCGCCGATCCTCCCGGCGAGTCGGACCAGTTGCACGTCGAAAAGCTAGTGCGACTGCCCGAAAGCTTTCTCTGTTACTCACCGCCAGACATCGACGCCGGCTCGCACATCCCACCGTTCCGGCGCAACGGACATGTGACGTTCGGCTCATTCAACAATCTGCCCAAGATGACCTCGACGTGCGTCGCGCTCTGGGCCAACGTGCTGTCTCGCGTCCCAAAGTCGAAGCTATTTGTTAAGACTTATGGGCTCGGTGATACGGGGCCGCGCGCTCGGTTGCTGGAGCAGCTGAGCAAAGCCGGTATCGAAAGCGATCGAGTCAGGATTGCCGGTCCGACAAAGGCTCATCGCGAGCACATGGAGGCATACTGCGAAGTCGACATCGCCCTCGACACCTTTCCCTATCATGGCACGACTACGACACTGGACGCGCTGTGGATGGGCGTCCCCGTGATCGCATTGGCCGGGGACCGCCACGCCTCGCGCGTGGGAGCCAGCATCCTGGCAGCCCTAGAGCTATCCGAATTCGTGGCTCGAACCCCTGAAGACTATGTCTCAGCCGCAGCCCAGTTGGCCGGCAATGCCGACAAGCTGGACGACCTACGCCGCTCGCTGCGCCAGCGGCTGAGCGCATCGCCATTGATGGACGGTCCCGGTTTTGCTGCCAGACTAGAAGCCGCCTATCTGAACATGCTGCAAGAGTCCAGCCGGTAAGCCCTCGTACCGCCTCACTCCGGCGAATCTGTGGCAACGCCGTGCAAGTACGAAACCGCGGTCAGCTGCTCAACTAGAGCACAAAAAGAAAACGGGGAGCAAACGCTCCCCGCTTGAGTGGCGACTGCCTACAGCTTAGCGGCAGCTGGACGGCAGGTATTTCGGCAGCACAGTGGTAGCAACGCCCCCCGGGAAAGTGAAGCCGCCCGGGTAGACGGTGTTCGAGCCGCACATCCAGGCGATATCGCCGTTCTGGTTCACACCTCCACGGAGAGACAGCGTCGAACCGTTGATGGCGGTGTTTGCCTTTGGTCCACCGTAAGTGACAACAATCACCCCATTGCCCGTAGTCGAAATATCCGTTGTATAACTGCCCATGACAGGCGAGGTGTAGCCGATCTGGGAGTTGTCGGCCGGGAAAGAACCATTGTTGGCATAGTACTCAGCAACCGCGAGCTTGACGCCCTCAGCCAGCGTCGGACCTTCCGACACCTGCGAGCGGATGGTGTAGTCCTGGTACGCCGGCAGCGCGATCGCCGCCAGGATACCGATGATCGCCACCACGATCATCAGTTCGATGAGCGTAAAGCCCTTTTGAATAGCCTTCATGAAACAACTCCTCTGGGTTTGAGATGACAGTCCAAACACGCGTATCCGTGTTCGCCCCTTTGCGATGCAACGCGTGTGCCAGCGGCGCCCAAAACCGAAAATCAAGGAGTTACTCTTCATCTGCGGCGGGAATTTGAAATTCAGCAGAAGGTTCGCAAACACTCGTCACGGCTCGTAACAAAGCTCAAAGATCCCTTTGACAAACGCGGTCGCAAACCGTCTTTTGCGCCCGACGCCAGGTGACGCCAGGCGTCACCCGTGGGCCAGCAGATCCTCCGGAACACCCGGAATTACTGACAGATCGACCTCGTCGATCTGCTCGGGGTCGAGGAATTGCTCGGCGTAGCGACGGTACACCTCTTCCCGGATAAATATGTCGAACAGGTCCGGGTCGATATGGCCGTTGAGCTTGAACTTTCCAAGAATGGTCAGTGCTTCGGTCAGCGTCTTGCCCTTCTTGTAGGGGCGGTCCTTCGCGGTAAGCGCTTCGAAGATGTCCGCGATCCCCATGACCCGCGCCTGCACCGACATCTGATCTCGCGTCAAGCCACGTGGATAGCCCTTGCCGTCCATTCGCTCGTGATGACCGCCAGCATATTCGGGAACATTCTTGAGGTGCCTCGGCCAGGGAAGCGATTCGAGCATCAAGATCGTAACCTCGATGTGGTGGTTGATGATCCTGCGCTCCTCCTCGGTCAGCGTACCGGAACGGATCGCCAGATTCTTGATCTCGTCGTCGGTCAAAAAGGGCGCATCCTCGTGGCCTTCGATGTCTCGCCACTTGTAGCCCCTGCCGATGTTGGTGACTCGCTGTTGGTCCCCAGGCGCCATGCGCTCCGCCCCGATATTGCAGAAACGCAGAAACTCACGGTCCGCATCGAGCTGCTTCATCTCCGCCGACAATCTGGCCTCCAACTCGGCCCAAATCGACTTGTCGCCCCGTTCCAGCGCCTCAAGCTTGGCTCTAAGCATGCGGATCTCGGCGTCGCGCTTGAGGATCTCGAGGCGCGTATCGATCAACCCGATGCGATCGTAGATGGTTTGCAGCTTGGTGGCCTTGTCCACCACATGCACTGGCGTTGTCACCTTGCCGCAATCGTGCAGCATGCCGGCGATCTTCAGCTCATAGCGGTCCTTGTCGGACATCGAGAAGCCGGCCAGCGGTCCACTGTCCGCATGGTGCGCGGCCTCGGCGAGCATCATCGTAAGTGTCGGGACGCGTTGACAGTGTCCCCCGGTATAGGGCGATTTGTCGTCGATGGCGGCGTTGATGAGGTTGATGAAGGATTCAAACAGTTTCTCGAGTTGCTTGATCAACAGCTGGTTGGTCAGCGCCACGGCGGCCTGCGAAGCGAGCGACTCAGCCAAGTTCTGGTCGGCAAGAGAGAATGGAACGATCGCGCCAGTGGAACGGTCCTTGGCATTGATCAGCTGCACTACGCCGATTACCTCGTCCTCGTGGTTCTTCATCGGCACGGTGAGAAACGACTTGGACCGGTACCCGGTCTTACTGTCGAAGCTCTTGGTGCCGGAGAAGTCGAAGCCCTGCTCGGTGTAAGCGTCCGCGATGTTCACTGTCTGGTCGTGCAGAACGGAATAAGCCACCACCATGGAGTTGTTGGGTCGACCGTCGTCCTCGCACAGCTTGATAGGCTGATAGGGGATCGGCTTTCCGGTAGTTCCGCCCATGGCAATGCCAAGCGAGTCGGTGCGCATGATTTCGAACCGCAACTCCGGCTCCTTGTCGTGGTACATGCGGTATAGGGTGCCCCCGTCGGCGTTGGTGATCTGCTTGGCCGCGACTAGAATGGCTTCCAGCAGCCGATCAATGTCCTTCTCGCGCGACAGAGCGATACCGATATGATTCAACTCCGTGAGCCGGCGGACGAGATCGATGTCGGTTGCGTCGTTCATCGCGTGATCGGACCCGGCGCGGATAACGGGCCCCTTCTCCTATTTGATGCAGACGGCTCGCACCTGGTGCATGTCGGTGATGCCTTGCAGCACCTTCTCCATGCCGTCCTGTTTAAGTGTGCGCATCCCTTCGTTCAGCGCGGCGGCGAGGATCTCCGCCACCCGCGAGTGCTCCTGGATCAGCTTCTTGATCAGATCACTGCCCAGAAGCAACTCGTGCAAGCCCACGCGACCTTTATACCCAGTGCCGCTGCAGACCTCACAGCCCACCGGTGCATATAGAGTGAACTGCCCCTTGTCGTCGGCGAAGCTCTTTGCCCACTCCCGGTAGATGCTCTCATAGGAGGCCTTGGGGTCACGCTTCCAGCTCTCCGTATTTTTGAGTTCCTGGCAATACTCCTCGAGCAGCAGCTTGACCTCATCTTGCGACGCCACGTGCGGCTGCTTGCACTTACCGCACAGGCGCTTGGCCAAACGTTGAGCCAGAACGCCAAGCAGTGCATCCGAGAAGTTGAATGGATCCATGCCCATATCCAGCAGGCGGATGATGGACTCGGGCGCGCTGTTGGTGTGCAAAGTGGCGAACACCAGGTGGCCGGTCAGCGAGGCCTCGATTCCGATCGAAGTTGTCTCCTTGTCGCGCATTTCACCCACCATGATGATGTCCGGGTCCGCACGCAGAAACGCCCTCATGGCGACGGCAAAGGTCAGGCCCGCTTTCGGATTCATCTGCACCTGACGCAGACCCTTCTGCGTGATTTCTACTGGATCTTCTGCGGTCCAGATCTTGGTGTCCGGCGTATTTAGATAACCGAGTACCGAGTGGAGCGTGGTGGTCTTACCCGAACCAGTTGGGCCGCAAACGAAGAACAAACCGTAGGGTTTGGACACGGTGTCTTTCAGATTGCTGAGATTGCGTGCCGACAACCCGAGCTTGTCTAGCGGGATGGGCTCCCCGGCAGCCAGGATACGCATGACGATGTCTTCGACACCGCCAGATGAAGGAATAGTCGCCACGCGCAGCTCGAGGTCCAGCGGCCCAAACTTCCTGAACTTGATCTTCCCGTCCTGCGGCTTGCGCTTCTCGGAGATGTCCAGATCGCACATGATCTTCAGGCGTGCGGCTATGGCGTTGCGGTAGCTTGCCGGCACGGAGATGTAGGGCACCAGACCACCATCCTTCCGAAAGCGGATCTCGGTCTTGCCCTTTCCGGTATAGGGCTCGATATGGATGTCCGAGGCCCCTTGGTGATAGGCATCGATGATGACCTTGTTCACCAGCTTAACCAGCTCGTTGTCTGCAGCCAGAGAAACATCGTCGCCGGTCGCGCCCGAATCCTCATCCTGCTCTTCCTTCATGTCCGACAGCAGGTCGCCAATGCTGCTGGTGTCGGCCAGCTCGCTCCCGAAGAATTGATCGAGGGTGGATACAAATTCCCGCACTGTCGTTACCCGGTAGATGACCCGGTGCTTGGGAAAAATGTTGGACACAATGCGCGAGCCGCGCACCCGCTCCGGATCGGTGGTCACGACAATCAAGCCGTCCTTGCTGTCTTCCACCGGCACCCAGTGGCTGCTCTCCAGGAAGTCCCGCTTGAGGTTTTTCAGCAGGTCCAGAGGTTTGATGCGGTCCATCTTCAGCGGCTCGTAGGGAACGCGGAAAAAGGCCGAAAGCGCCTCGCCGATCGCTCGAGGCTTGACCTGGAACTCGTCCAGCAACACGGCCTCGAGATCCAGACCCTTCCGGCGCGCAGAGCGCAGCGCCAGCTCCATCTCTTCTGCCGACAGCACAGCATTGGCGACCAGTGCGTCATACCTGCCCCGCACCACGGTCTGCTGCTTCTGCCGCTGCTTGAAGGCGATCGCGAGCGTCTCGCACACGCTGCTCATACCTTCCTCGGCAAGCGGTGAGAATGGACTGCCACTCTTGGTGTTGATCGCTTGCACTACGCCGACCAGCTCGCTCGTCGCCCCATCGACCACCGGCGCCACCAGCATTTGCTTGGTGCGATAGCCCGTGCGCTTGTCGACTTCCTTCAAGAAGCGAAGCTGCGGGCTCAAGCCTCGCAGCTCGTTCTCGTCGTAGACGTCGCGGATGTTGATCATGTTGCGGGTCTGCGCAACAAAGCCGGCAATGCTCTGCTCGTTGATCGGGAGCTTGAGATCCTTAAACGAGGTGAGCCCGGTCTTGACCTTGGACACGATCGAAGAGCGGTCGTCGGACAGGGCGTAGACAGTGAGCCGGTCTGCGCCGAGCAGGCTGCAGATGTCCTGCCCGAGCTCAAGCATGATCTCGTCCACGTTGCTGGTAGCGTGGATACGGTTAGTCACCGATTGCAGCTGCTTCTGAAACTCCAGCTTGCTGCTGATGTCCGCCAGGTTCTGCGCAGCCTGCGGTTTCGCGTCAAATACCGTGCTCATCTGGGTAATCCTCTACGAACGGGTCGCACTGCGCGACGCCGACACACAGTCTCCGTACGGCTCCCGCTAGGAGATGGCGGCGCATCGACGCCACCAAGCCCGCTCCGCAGGGTAAGCCATCAGAAAGTAAACACCTGGCCATTGGACAGCATGCGCGGGCCGTATGCTCCGGCCAGCCGCTCCACCTCTTCCATGGTCAATGCGCCCTCTCCCGGCTTGAGGTGGGTGATGAACACGCGAGCCGGTCGCTTGAGCTTGGCAAGTTCGGCGGCCAGCATGCTGGGGCACAAGTGTTTGGAATCGACCGCGAGCTGGCGCTCGGCATCGGAGAATGCGGTCTCAATAATGAGATAGCGCAGGTTTTCGATGCTGTTGACCACGTCCCACAAGGCATCGTTGCTGGTAGTGTCTCCAGTGAACACGAGGCTCGCTTCGCCGCTGTCCAGACAAAAGCCTACGGCAGGCACCACGTGATTGGCGGGCAGCGGGGTGATAGTGCGGCCGGCGAGCTGCACCGGCTCTCCAACGCAAATCTCCTCGTAGGTCAAATAGGGAGCTTGGGGGCTTGGAATCTGCGCGAAGTCTGGCCAGATTTTCCAGTTGAACAGGTGCGCCTTCAGGGCATTCAGTGTTTCGCGCGTGGCGTGCACGACTACAGGTGCGTCGCGCATGCCACCAACGGTGTCCACTAAGAACGGGATGCAAGCAACATGATCTAGGTGCGAGTGCGTCACGAAGATGTGGTCGATCTGCTTTAGATCGGACAAGGTCAAGTCCCCGACACCGGTTCCCGCGTCGATCAGGACGTCGTGATCGAGCAGCATCGACGTGGTGCGCAAGTTTCCACCTATTCCGCCGCTGCAACCGAGAACTCTAAGGTGCATCTTTCAGTGCGCCTCGAAGAAGTGGGCTCTAGTCATACGCCGTTCAGGCTTGGTGCAACTGCACAACTGCGATTGCAGCCCATTCATGGGCGATCGCACATCCCACTTGGGCAACAACCCCTTACGCGCTGGCGCGCGATCGGCCGCGGGAGCGCTCCAGAAGCCCACTACGCACTCGCTCACGTATGTATCAATTCTGCCAAGATGGCGCTGCATAACAGACTTCCGGAACCTCGTAGATCGGTGGAGAATGCCCCAGTACATCACCCCGGCAGCGACGAGAAGATGCCCTCGTCGGTTATCATTACCGAGCTTCTTCTAGCTCTCGCGCTCCGCGGGTAAGTATCTTGGGTTATCGCGAGGATCGTGGATCAGTTGGTGCGGCGAAGCTCGCCCGTTGCCGATTAAGCAAACCCAGGACCAGGGCGATGACAGATCCAGTAGAGCGAACATACCCAAGACCGGGACGACCGCCACGCAGAGGCCTCGCGAATTGCAGCCATACCGCTGACGTGGATTCTTTATGTCCCGCTGGATAGGTCCGAACGGGAGTTGAGGCTAAACTTTGTCGGGGCAGCGTGGAGGTGTCGACTGGTCGGCGACGCGCTTGCGGAGCGCGGTGAGGTCAATGTACTCTCCAGCATGTCGCGGCCTCACGCGGTTCGGCCGGCGTCACCACCCCACGAACGCACTGGGCAAGGATCGTCCATGCTGTACTCTCGGGGCTAAGACCCGGGCCTGAGGTAGAACTCCATCTTGACACCAGCCAACTCGATCACGTCATGGTCGTTGAGGCCGTGCGCCTGGGCATCCAACTGTTTGCCGTTGACCACCGGAAAGCTTGCACCTTCCACGTGTGTGATGAAGTAGCCCTGAGGCCGCTTAGCAATCACCGCGACCTGCACGCCCGGCTTACCAAGCGTTGTCAGGGGCTTAGACAGAGGTAACTCCTTGCCGGCACTCGGGCCGGAGAGGATCTGTATCGTGCCCTGCATGTGTACGCCGGCGCTGGGCGTGGTAGTCGCACCTGAGGTGGTTGTGGTGCCGGTTGAGACGATGGCAGCCGCAGCCAGAGGCTGGACGATAGGCGGCGCGGCAGGCGGCGCAACAACGGGGGCCGCCGCAGAGGGCGCTGCGCCCACAGGCGTAGGGACGGCCGTCTCGCCCACGGCCACCGCCTGACGCGCCGCTTCACGCAGCCCAGGTCCCTGCGTCTGCATCATCTCCGGATTGACCACCGTGTCGCCGAAGCTCTTGGCTGCTGGCGTAGCTGCTTCCGGCTTGGCCTGCTCGGCCTTGCTCCCACCAGCAGGTCCGCGCAAGACCATAGTCTTCTCGAAGTCAGCCGGACTGGTCTGGGCCACAGCGGCCTCCGTCACGTACTTCAGCTTGTACTTACCGAGCTCGACTACGTCATTATTTTGGAGAAAATGCTTCTTGATCGGCTGACCGTTGACCAGCGTACCGTTGGTGCTCCCCAGGTCCTCCAGAAACGAATCGTTTAGGATCGTCATGATCATGGCATGCTCGCCACTTATCGCTAGATTATCAATGACAATGTCATTGTGTGGTTTTCGGCCGAGAGTAGTGCGCTCCTTGGTAAGCGGGTATTCCCGGATTACCATGCCATCCAGGCTCAGGATCAGCTTCGCCATAGACAATCCTCAGTTTCTCATCTAAGCCATGCCTTCAGCCGACTGAGCAGCCCACGCTCAGCTGCGAAAGATCTCTTCACCCGGATTAAGATCACGGAAATGTTATCGCGACCCCCATTGTCGTTGGCCATCTGCACAAGCTGGTTTGCAGCCAGTGGAAGATTGGCAGACAGCGAGCCCAGGGTAAGGTGAATGTCCTCGTCCTCCACCATGTCGTTGAGTCCATCCGAACAGAGCAGAAACGTGTCGCCTTGCGTCACCTCGAAGGTATTGATGTCGGCTTCTACCTCGGGTTCAATCCCGACTGCGCGCGTGACCAGGTTCTTGTTCTGCGACCGCCGCGCCATCTCCTTGCTGATCATCCCGCTGTCGATCTGCTCCTGCAGCAGCGAGTGGTCGCGCGTGAGCTGCTGTAGCTTGCCATCGCGCATGCGGTACAAACGAGAGTCACCAATATGCGCGACGGTGACATGGTTGTCACACAGCAACGCAACCACCAGTGTTGTGCCCATCCCCGCGTACTGGGGTTGACTGTTCGCCGCCTGATAGATAGACGCGTTAGCCTTCGCGATCACGTTGCGCAATATTTTGGTGGCTGTCAGCTCACCCGTTTCGGCATCCACCTCGTAGGGGGGGATGCGCAGCACCGTATCGCGCGTCTCTTTTGTGATCAGCGCCACTGCGATACCGCTCGCAACTTCACCGGCATTATAGCCCCCCATGCCATCGGCCAGAACCGCGAGCCCGATCGCCGCCTCGGTGCCAATGCTGTCCTCGTTGTGTGCACGAACCATTCCGGTGTGCGTGGCCGACGCCATCTCGATGGATTTGGAGAGGTCCATGCCGGCTTGGTGCTTATACAGTCACGTTGCCGCTCTCATCAGCCTCACAGCACGCGAAACAAACGGATCGCACCGGCTATCCGTCGTTCGCTTAGCCTCGTGCAACCTGCAACCCGGCGTACCCGGCGCCGCAGAGAAAAAACTCGTGACCCCGATAATTCTATCCTCGTCGGCCCATGACCTCTTGGGCGCGCGGGCATGCAGCCGCTGACTCCAGACCGCGCCACCAACACGAGCGATCCTGTCGTCCACAGCGAGGCTATCGCTTGCTGCAGCGCCTGACTGCGCCCCCAAATCGCAGACCTCTGGCTCAAGGTTTTTCACCAAGCCGAACTGCGAAATACCGGCCAGCGCGTACGCAACGCTCATGCCCAGCGCTCAGTGGCACTTCCACGACCGCTCCCTCCCATGGGTGCACCGCCACGCTGAGCCGAAGGTGTCACAGTAGGAAGATACGGACTTGCCGTTGAGATTCCTTTGTTTTCTCGTAAGTTAGCTCGCATCAGTTAATAATTCTACGATATTTGAGGCTAAAGTATATGATTTTTTGTCAAAAGCCAAGTCCAGAAGTGGGGGTGCTCTCGGCCCCGGCGACGCGGCCGCAGGGCTAGATGGCGAAGACTATGGTGGCGAGCGGAACTCGCTACTGAATTCTCCGTCCGACGGGGTTGGAATCTAGGGCTGCCGACCCTCCCCAACTAACTTGCATGGCTGCGAAGCGAAGGCCACGACGGCCTTCGGCGGCTATGCGGGGATGCAAAGCTTATGCCAAGAGGTTGGCCCGAGCTACGGGCCAGCCCGCGAAGCTCAGAGGCTAAACGCCGTCGACGAACAGCACGCTGCCGGCCGAGGTCCGTTGGCGAATGTGTTTGGCCTGCGTGTACTCAGGCGAGTCGTAGAAGGCTCGAGCTCTGTCCATGTTTTCGAACTCGACCACGACGATCCGTTTTGGGCGCCAGTCGCCTTCCTTGTATTCGGTCGCGCCCCCGCGCACGACGAATCTACCGCCATACTTGGCCAGTACAGGGGGAACCAGCTTCTTATACTCCTCGTACCCGACGGGATCGTGGACGTCGATGGTGGAAATCAGGTAAGCGGACATGCGAAGTCTCCTCGGGTGTTGGTGTTTCCCACAACAGCATCACGTCTCGCGGCAAGCCGCGCGCTTACTCTCGCTCCGTCCCCCACTCGAGTGGCGCAGCGGCTGAACATAGTACTGCCTTAGGCTGGCGCCTGATCCGCCTTCACCGCAAGCCCGCAAAGGGCCGATTCGAACTGGTCGACCACCTCATCCCAATCGATGCGCTCGGCGGCAACTCTGGCGTTGCGCCGCAGCCTAGCGATCAGGGCACGATCTACCGCCAGCTCGGTCGACATGCGAATGAAGGTAGGCGCATCGTCGAACGGCGCCAGCATCCCGCTCTCACCGTGTTCCATGTGCTCGCGCCCCGCAGCATAGTCATAGGCTACCACGGCGAGCCCGCTGGCCATCGCTTCCACGGTGACGTTGCCGAAAGTCTCCGTCGAGCTGGGAAACAGGAACACGTCACCGGAGGCATAGTGCGCAGCAAGGTCTTCGCCCTGCCGGGTGCCCGCGAAAATGTGCCCAGGATAGCGTTGCTGTAAGTTGCGGCGTAGCGGTCCATCCCCTACCAGCACTAGCCGCGAAGACGGCAAACGCTCTTTGATTTGGTCGAAAGCAGCCAGCGCCAAAGGCACGTTCTTCTCCGGTGCCAATCGCCCGACGTGGATCACCACCATTCCATCCTCGGCGACACCCCAGTGCGCGCGCAGCTGATCGGAACGCCGCGCCGGGCTGTACAGCGTGGTGTCTACCCCGCGCGCCACCACAAGGAGGCGGCGATAACCCTCACTTTCGAGGCGTGCTCGTAGCTGGTGGGTTGGCACAAAGGTGAAGTCGGCGCGATTGTGGAATCGTTTGAGGTATCCCGCGATGACGGGCCTGAGCACCCCAAAGCCGTAGTGCTCGCTATAAGTATCGAAGTTGGTATGGAAGTCTGAGCTGACCGGAATGCGCAGCTGGATGGCAGCGCAAAGGGCGGACCTCCCGAGAGGTCCCTCGGTCACGACGTGGACGACGTCGGGGCGCTCGCTCTGCCACAGCCCAGCGAGCGTTCGCTTCGCCGGAAAGCCCATGCGCAGGCCGTCGTAGCGTGGCAGCGGCAGACCCTGCACAAGTACCTCTGTGTAGCGCGCACCTTGACGGGCTGCATCCCTGGGGTGCTGCCGCGGTCGCACCAGCTGGATCTTATGCCCGCGGCGAAGCATGCCCTCCAGCATCCGCCCGATGGTCATCGCTACGCCGTTGATCTCGGGCGGGTAAGTCTCGGTCACGATGGCGATTCGCAACCCGCTGCGCGTGCCCGCTAGGTTCCCGACTCGGCCAGGGGCGTCGTTCATGCCCGCGCAGCCTGCCCCGCGATAGCTAAGAGATCATTAAGCTCACGTGATGGATTGGTTACAGCACGCCAGAACTTTCGAGAGTCGAGCCCGTCAGCCGAACAGAACCAAGCCCCAGACTACCGCCACGTTGACCAGGCTAAGGAACACGGCGGCACTGCCAATGTCCTTGGCACGCTTGGCAAGTTGATGATTCTCTAGCGAGATTCGATCGACCGTGGCTTCGACCGCCGAATTGAGTAGCTCCACGATCAGGACCAAGACGACGACCGCGATCATGAGCGCCTTTCCCACGCCACCGACTGGCATGAAACAAGCCGCGGGTATCAGGATCAGAGCGAGCAAGCTTTCCTGCCTGAACGCGTCCTCGTGGTGATATGCAGCTTTGAAGCCCGCCACAGAGTAGAACAGAGCGTTCCAGATGCGCCGCAGGCCGGTCTTGCCCTTGTGCGGGCTATTGTCGAGCTCGCCGCTCAATTTTTCCATGCGAGATCCAGCTCCCGCGCCGCCTTCACATCGTCCAAGCGCCGCACGGGTGTGGTGTGAGGAGCGCGCTTCACCAGCTCCGGTGTCGTATGCGCCTCCGTGAGGATCTGGTTCATCGCGCCGACGAACGCGTCCAACGTCTGCTTCGATTCGGTCTCGGTAGGCTCGATCAGAAGACACTCTGGGACGAGCAGCGGAAAGTACGTCGTGGGCGCATGGAAGCCTTTATCCAGCAGCCGCTTGGCGACATCCATCGCGCTGACGCCGGTCTGCTCTTTCAGCCGCTTCAGGGTGACGATGAACTCATGACTCGCACGCCGCTGCGGGAACGCAACCTCGAAACCTACACGCCGCAACTCCGCCATCAGGTAGTTGGCATTCAACGTCGAATACTCCGCAACGCGCGGCATTCCTTCCCGCCCGAGCAGACGCGCGTAGACATAGGCTCGCAGCAGCACCCCCGCGTTGCCCATGTACGCAGACAGCTGACCTATGCTCTGTGGGCGGTACTTGTGCGTAAGCCAACGGTAGCGGGAACCCTCGCGCGCAACGACCGGCAAGGGGAGAAATGCCTCGAGGTGCTGGGCCACCCCCACCGGCCCCGCGCCTGGTCCGCCGCCTCCATGGGGCGTGGAAAAGGTCTTGTGCAAGTTGATGTGGATGACATCGAAGCCCATTGCGCCTGGCTTGACCTTACCGAGAATGGCGTTGAGATTGGCACCGTCGTAATACAGCAAGCCCCCCGCCCCGTGCACGATGTCCCGGATCTCAAGAATTTTTTCCTCGAATACGCCGAGCGTGGAAGGGTTGGTGAGCATCAGGCCCGCGGTGTGCGGACCAACGGCTGCACGCAATGCGGCGAGGTCCACGTTGCCATCGGCGTCGGTCGGGATCTCACGCACGGCGAAGCCGCACATCGTAGCGGTGGCCGGATTGGTGCCATGAGCGGCGTCCGGAACGATGATTTCGCGACGCGCGCCATCGCCGCGCGAAGCGTGAAACGCGCGAATCATGGCCACGCCAGCGAACTCGCCCTGCGCGCCGGCCATAGGGGTAAGGCTCACCGCCGCCATGCCCGTGACATCCTTTAGCATCTCTTGGAGTTCGAACAGACAGGCCATGAAGCCCTGGCCGGTCCGCTCGGGTGCCAGGGGGTGGCGAGCAGCGAACGGCGGCATGAGGGCGGCCGTGTTGCAGGCGCGCGGATTGTATTTCATCGTGCAGGAGCCGAGCGGATAGAAATGAGTGTCGATCGAGAAATTGCGCTGCGACAGACGCGTGTAGTGGCGCACTGCGTCTAACTCGGAAACCTCCGGCAGCAACAGCGGCTCTTCACGTAGCAGCTCAGGTGGAATCTCCGGCTCGCTCCCCGAGACAGCGGGCACCTGAGCACGGCTCAGGCGTCCGGGTTGCGACAGGTCGAAAATCAGCATCTCAAGTGTGCTCGGTGGACGAGCGGAGCGTCGTGTTCATGCCGACAGCACCAATGGCCCCGGCGTCGCGGGACAGCTCCAGCATCTCTTACCTGAGAACAGCCAGCGCAGCGTCATAGTTGGGTTCGTTGGCGATATCGGGAACCAGCTCCGAGTGCATCACCTTATTGTTCTCGTCCAGCACGACCACCGCGCGCGCGGTCAACCCCTTGAGCGGACCGTCAGCGACGTCCACACCGTACTTGGCGTGGAACGCGCGGTTGCGGAACGTGGAAAGCGTAACCACGTTGCTGAGTCCCTCCGCACTGCAGAACCGAGACATCGCGAACGGCAGATCGGAAGAGATCACCAGCACCACTGTGTTGTCCATGCTGCTCGCCTTCTCGTTGAACACGCGCGTGGACTTGGCGCAGGTCGGCGTGTCGAGGCTGGGAACGATATTGAGCACCTTACGCTTACCGGCGAAGTCCGCGAGGCTGACATCCTTCAACTCTTTGTTGGTCAGAGCAAATTCGGGCGCGGCTGCGCCTTTGCCCGGCAGCGTGCCCCCGACGGTAAGCGGGCTTCCCTTGAGAGTAACTGTGGCCATCGCGCCCTCCTGTTGGTTGCGTGGTTGTACGAAGAGTTGCGCGTTCCGGCTCAAGCCGCCGCAGGGCCGGCAGCGGCGGACAAGGCAGCGGAGAGGCAGCGCGCATAGCGCTCAAGGTCGGCCGCGGTCTTGGTCTCGGTTGTGCAAACCAGGATGGCATTCCCCAGTTCAGGATAATGCTCCCGCAGGTCGAGGCCCGCGAGCAATCCGTGATCGCACAGTTGATCGAGAACGGGGGCGGATAGCGACAGCGTCGCTTCATGAAACACGGGTGATGCGAAGCGGCGCCGCACGCCAGGTACCTCCTTGAGCCGTTCCAGCAGCGCTAGCAGATTAGCGTGGCAAGCGTGCGCTACACGCCGTAACCCTGTTGAGCCGAGGATGGCAAGATGAATGGTAGCCGCCGTGACCGCCAAGCCCTGGTTGGTGCAGATGTTCGAGGTCGCCTTGGAGCGGCGGATGTGCTGCTCGCGTGCCTGCAGGGTGAGGGTGAAGCCGGGCTTGCCATCTACATCCACCGTGCGTCCAACGATGCGCCCGGGCATCTGACGCACGTGCGCCTGCTTGCAGGCCATGAACCCGAAATAGGGGCCGCCGGCGGCTAGCGGCACGCCAAGCGGCTGGCCCTCGCCCACGGCAATGTCGGCGCCTCGTACGCCCCAGCGCCCCGGGGGCGCGAGCAACGCCAGCGCCACCGGGTTGACCGCCCCGATCACGAGCGCCCCACGCTGATGCGCCCAATCCGTCAACGCATGCACGGGTTCAAGCGCGCCGAAAAAATTGGGCTGTGGGATCACCAGCGCAGCGAAAGCTTCGCGATCAAACCGCGCCAGCGACTCCGGCAGCATGGTCCCTAGGTCCGTGCAATACGGGAGCTCGATCAACTCGATCTGCTGATTGGATACAATGCTGCGCACCACGTGGCGGTACGCAGGGTGCAGCGTAGCCGGCACCAGCACCCGATGCGATGCCTTGTGCAACCGCACCGCCATGAGCACGGCTTCGGCCAAGGCCGAAGCTCCGTCATACAGGCTCGCGTTGGTGACGTCCATGCCTGTCAGTGAGCACAGCATCGTCTGGTACTCGTACAGCACCTGCAGCGTGCCCTGGCTCGCCTCGGCCTGATAGGGCGTGTACGCAGAGTAGAACTCCCCGCGCGTAGCTAGCTGCCACACGGCTGAGGGGATATGGTGCTCGTAGGCGCCTGCGCCGATGAAGTTCAAATAGCGCCCGTCGCCCTCGGCACGTTCCTGCATCAGGCGCAGCACCTCCATCTCGTTCACCCCCAGCGGGACCTGCTCGAGACGCGCGCCCTTCAAGGCCGCGGGGATTTCGTCGAACAGGTCCTCGATCGAGCTCACCCCGATTGCCTCAAGCATGGTGCGCACATCGGCCTCGCTGTGTGGAATGAAGGGCACGTCGGCAATCGCTCAGTCAGCAGCTGCAGCACAACGCTCGGACATGAGCTTGTGGTCGTGCGGCACGTTCAGTGAGATTCCGCTTCGATCAGCTTCTGGTAAGCCGCGGCATCGAGCAACGTCTGCAACTCGCCTGGATCGCTCGGCCTGAGTTTGAAAATCCAGGCCCGGTAAGGCTCCTGGTTGATCTTCTCGGGGTTGCTCGTCAGCTCTTCGTTTACAGCCACCACCTCCCCCGAAATGGGTGCGTAGATATCCGAAGCGGCTTTGACCGACTCGACGACACCGCATTCCTCGCCCTTTCTGAAAGCCTTGCCGCGCGGCGGGTTCTCCACGTACACCAGGTCCCCGAGGCGCTCTTGGGCGTGCCACGTAATCCCCACGGTGACGGTGCCGTCGCCTTCCTGCCGCAACCATTCGTGCGTGTCCGTGTACCTCAGCTCGGCCGGAAATTGCATCGAGGACTCCTCGTCGCAGTATCAAGAAGGGGAAATGTCAACCAGGCTCTTGCCCATGCGGACGAACGGATATTTTACTACCTTCGCCGCGAGCCACTTGTCTCGGATCTGCACCTCAATGGCGTCCCCCGCCGCGACACTCAGTGGAACGCGCGCGAGTGCGATGGAGCGATCCAATGTGGGCGAGAAGCCGCCGCTGGTGGTCGAGCCTTCGCCGTGGGCAGTGCGCACCAACTGGTGACTGCGCAGCACCCCTTTGTCCACCAGCAAGAGCCCCGCCAGCCGCTTCAGCGGCTGCCTGTTAAGGAGTGCCTGTCGACCGACGAAATCGCGCTGGCTCGACAAGTCCACAGTCCAGCCCAGTCCCGACTCCAACGGGGTCACCGACTCGTCCATGTCCTGGCCGTACAGGTTCATCCCCGCTTCGAGGCGAAGCGTGTCGCGAGCGCCGAGCCCACACGGAGCAACGCCCAACGCCCGTAAGTCTCGCCACAGTGCGACGGCCTCGTCAGCGGGACTCATTACCTCAAAACCGTCCTCACCGGTATAGCCGGTGCGCGCTATGAACTGCCCTGCGACCTCGACGCCCTGAAATGCATTCAATCCATCAGTCGCTACCCGCGCCGTTTCCCGCGCCCGCCAGAAGCGCGCGCGTGCCTCAGGCCCCTGGATAGCGATCATGGCCCACTCGCGCCGAGGGCGCAGCTCGACAGCATCCGCAAGCCGGTCGCGCAGAGAAATCAGCCAAGCGAGGTCCTTTTCCGCGGTCGCCGCGTTGACGACCAGACGGAAGCACTGCGGGCTCAGGACATACACGATCAAATCATCCAGAACGCCACCCGCCTCGTTCAGCAGGCAGGCGTACAGTGCTTTGCCTGGGACGGTAAGACGTGCTACGTCATTGGCCAGTACGCGCCGGAGAAACTCCCTTGCCGCCGCGCCCTCGACATCGATTACTAGCATGTGCGAGACGTCAAACATGCCCGCATCGCGTCGCACGTGGTGGTGCTCATCGATTTGGGATCCGTAGTGCAAAGGCATCTCCCAGCCCGCGAAATCCACCAGGCGGGCGTTGGCCCGGCGATGTTCTTCGAACAACGGGGTCCGCTTAAGATCGGCGCTGCTCATGCGAAGAAAACGTACAGCCGATAGCCGGCAGCTTTGATATCCCCGGTATCGAGGTACAGCTTGATCGGAAGTTCCTGGTTCGAGCCGAGCCCCCGCGTGGGGTCCGCAGACCTATCGAGGTAGTCTGCGGGATAGAACACCTTGCGCGCAGCAGTCTGGTTCAGCCGATCCGTCAGAGTCAACTCGATCAGCGGCAGTTCCTGGGGCACTTGGGCGCGGTTGCGAATGCTTGCAGTGAGCAGCACCTCAGCAGGCCGCGAGGTATCGAGCACTTGCAGATCGGAAGCCTCGACAAAGAGTTGGTCGGGCATGCGCGGCAGCGCCGCGGTGCAGTGTAGCCAGACGCAGGTGTCAGCCAGCCACGGGCGCAACTGCGGTAGTTGGATGGCAAGCTCGGTCGCGAAGAAATAGACCGCCTGCGCCACCAGCATCACGGCCAGCGCAAAGCTCCCGCCCACCCAAAGCCAGCTTCGACCCTGCGCTTGCAAAGGTGCGCTGGAGCCGAACAGGTCATCAGGCAGAGTCAGCACTTCCGCCTTCCCCACGCTGCCTTGCGCCTCTGGCTGTACAGCCTGAGGCACGGCGCGGCGCGGACTGGCAAGCTCACCGGGCGGCGTTGACGACGGTGGGTGCGAAGGCAGCCCCGGCTCACGAGGCGCATCAACTCCCGCTGCGCCAGCGGGCGCAGGTTTCCGTTTTCCCGTTTCGGGCACAGCTGGCGGCCGAGACGTCAATGTGGCGAAGGCGTCGAAGGCTCTGTGACAGCGTCCGCACCGTACTTGGCCGCTTGAAGCTTGGAGTTGCGCCCGCGAGACCCGAAAATGGGTATCGCAGTGCTGGCAACGGGTGTACATGCTCATGGCAGGGGCTCCGCGCGCCCCCAACTCTAACAGCTTGGCCCAATATTATCGCAAGCGGCCTGGAGCAAGGCTTCAGCAGTCCACCCCCTCCTCGCGCTGGACAACCGCACCGGTCGGCTTAGCTCGCCGCACGTCGCTGGCCAACTAAGCACGTCCAGCCTGCGCGCGGATAGTGCTGCGCCAGATCGAACCATTCGGCAAAGTCTGCGCAGACAGCCCCTCCCTGAACATCGAGTATCCCCGCGAGCACGATCTGCCCCCGTGGAGATGTGCGTGCTGCCAGGACCGGCGCCAGCAGTTGCAACGGGCCAGCCAGGATGTTCGCTATAACTACGTCGAACTCTCCGCTACGCAGCAGGTCTGGTGGCAGAACGTCGACCACTACCCCGTTCTCACAGGCATTGCGCGCGCTCACCTCTAAAGCGTCGGGGTCGATATCGGTGGCGACGACGCGTCCTGCCCCTAGTTTCTTGGCCGCGATGGCAAGAATGCCACTGCCGCAGCCGTAATCCAGGAGCGATTGCCCCGAGCGCAAGTGTGCATCGAGCCAGCGCAGGCACTGCCATGTCGTGGGATGGGCACCGGTCCCGAATGCGAGTCCGGGATCCAGTTTGAGCACCAGCGCCTCAGGGACCGGGGGCTGGCACCACGAAGGCACGATCCACAGGCGTGTCGAGATTTCGATCGGCCCGAACTGCTGTTGTGTTGCGCGCACCCAATCCCGCTGGGCCAGCGACTCGGTGTGCCATTGCTCGGGAACCGGCATGTGGATAACGTTGCAAGCCGCATACAGGGCCTGGGCAGGATCGACGTCCACATCCAACAGCACGCTAAGAAGGGTGTGCGACCAGACGACCTCTGCCGGCTCGCCGAATTCCCTAAACAGGGGAGTCTCACGCGCCGTTCCGGCGTCCGCGTCGCTGACCTCGACCGAGAGGGCACCCTGTTCGAGCAACGCGTCCGCCAAGTCGGCGGCCCATGCTCCATCCACTTCCACGCTCAGCAAAACCCAGCGCATGATATGGATCGCTGGATTAATCCGGGCGGCTCTGCTTGGAGAGCTTCTCTTCCAGGTAGTGGATACTGGTGCCTCCACGCAGGAAGGCCGAGTCCAGCATCAGCTCCTGATGCAAGGGGAGGTTGGTTTCGATCCCCTCGACGATCATCTCGGACAGCGCGATGCGCATCTTGGCGATGGCCTGCTCCCGCGTATCGGCCCAGGTAATCACTTTGCCGATCAATGAATCGTAGTTGGGAGGGACGAAATAGTTGGCGTAGACGTGCGAGTCGACCCTGATTCCCGGGCCGCCAGGCACGTGAAACTGGGTGATGCGTCCCGGCGATGGACTGAACTTGTAAGGATGCTCGGCGTTGATGCGGCACTCGACTGCGTGGCCGCGAAACTGGATGTCGCGTTGCTTGAAGGGCAGCTTCTGTCCCGAAGCGACCCGGATCTGTGCTTGGACGATGTCGATTCCAGTGATCATCTCGGTCACTGGGTGCTCCACCTGCACGCGCGTGTTCATCTCGATGAAATAGAACTCGCCCTTTTCGAACAGGAATTCGAAGGTCCCGGCACCGCGGTACCCAATCTTCCGGCAGGCCTCGGCGCAACGTTCGCCCATGCGCACCTTCTGGCGGGCGCTGATCAGCGGCGCGGGCGCCTCCTCGATGATCTTCTGGTGCCGGCGCTGCATGGAACAGTCTCGGTCACCCAGATAGACAGCGTTCTTGTGCTCGTCTGCGAGAACCTGAATTTCCACGTGACGTGGGTTCTCCAAGAACTTCTCCAGGTACACCGTGGAGTTGCCAAAAGCGGCCTGGGCCTCCGAGCGCGTCATGCTCACCGCGTTCAGGAGCGCAGCTTCGGTATGCACCACTCGCATGCCCCGACCACCGCCACCGCCGGCGGCTTTGACGATCACAGGATAGCCCACGCCGCGCGCGATCTTGATGATCTCGTCGGCAGACTCTGGCAGCTGACCTTCGGAGCCCGGCACTACTGGCACGCCAGCCTTGACCATCGCGTGTTTGGCGCTGACTTTGTCGCCCATCAGCCGGATCGTTTCCGGCCGCGGCCCCACAAAGACGAACCCGCTCTTCTCCACGCGCTCGGCGAAATCCGCGTTCTCCGACAGGAACCCATAGCCCGGGTGGATGGCCTCGGCGTCAGTCACCTCGGCAGCACTGATGATAGCCGGAATGTTGAGGTAGCTATGGGTCGAGGGCGGTGGCCCTATGCACACGGATTCATCGGCCAGACGCACGTACTTCGCGTCGGCGTCCGCCTCGGAGTGAACAGCCACGGTCTTCACACCCAGCTCGCGGCAGGCGCGCTGAATGCGGAGCGCGATCTCGCCGCGATTGGCGATTAAGATCTTCTCGAACACCGGTCGGTTTAACCGATCAGAAACAGCGGCTCACCGTATTCGACGGGCTGGCCGTTCTCTACGTAGACTTCCTTGATCACCCCACCCTGGTCGGCCTCGATCTCGTTGAGCAGCTTCATGGCCTCGATGATGCACAGCGTATCGCCGGGGTTGACGCGGTCACCGACTTCTACGAAGGTCTTGGCGCCCGGCGAAGCAGCGCGGTAGAAGGTTCCTACCATGGGCGACTTCACGACGTGTCCCTCGACTGGCGCGGGCGCCTCAGTAGAAGCAGCGGCAACGGGTGCGGCTGCGGCGATCGGGACAGCTATTGCCTGCGGCGCCGTGGCTGCGGTCTGCGTTGCAGGGCTTGTGCGGCTGATACGAACCTTTTCCTCCCCCTCCGTGATCTCCAGCTCGGCGATGCCCGATTCCTGGACCAAATCGATCAGTTTTTTAAGTTTTCGCAGATCCATGGCTAGGCGCCATTCGGGCGTCGCTTGCGCTCGCTCGTGTATTGCAAGGTAGGGATCCTGCCAGTTACTCTGCGGTATTGTTTTCAGGGCCGGAGCCCAGAGCCCGAAACGCCTAGGCCCGCGCAAGTTTGCCGCAGCTGGGCGCCAGATGTCCAGATTTTTGGGAATTTTCGGCGAAATTGCGCGCAGCTAAAGCCTGGCGGCTATAGGGCCGGCATGATTTGCCCTATTTTCCCATGAAATAGGAAAGCAATCTCGGTAGAAACGCGACGATGGGCCAAATAGCCAGCAGTAGGCTGCATAATCTTGGAAATTAGCCTGTCAGATAAGTGCTAGCCCGCCCCAATTAGCGACTGGACCAGTGACTCCAGTTTCTTTTCGTCCATGCCGCCGAGTTGGGTATGCACGGCCCCGCCCTCGCGATCAAAGACCACCGTAAAGGGCAAGCCCCCAAGCCGGTTTCCCGCCAGCCGGGCTAGTTCTATACCGTCGAGGCCACCAACAAGGATCGGATAGTTAATCCTCAGCGCAGCCGCGTAGGGCCGGACCTTATCCGCGTCGTCGATGGCAATACCGACGACCTGCAATCCCCTGGAAGCCCATCTATCCTGAACTCTAATGAAGGCCGGGATCTCTTGACGGCATGGTGCGCACCAGGTCGCCCAGAAGTTCACCACCAGGACCTTGCCGCGCCACTGCGCCAATGCCTGGGGCCGGCCGTCCACGTCAGGAAGTCGCGCCGACATTAACTCAGACGCGGCGGAGGCGGGCGGTATGGGGCTTACTGTTTGGTTTCCGGCGCCCAGCCGCAGCGCAATCCCAGCCGCCAGGGCCGCCACCGCAATGGCTGCAGCAATCGCGAGCTGCGCCGTCCTTGTCATGAGCTCTCAAGCGCGGCGTTAAGCGCGCCCAGGAACTTCTGCGCAGGCTGGAACCCGATAACGCGAACCCGTGGCAGTTCGCGCCCGCTTGCGGTGAAGAAGACGATGCCGGGGGGTCCGAATAAGCCAAAATGGGTCAATAACTCGTCAGCCTCAGGTGTACTTTCTGTAACGTCGGCCTGTAAGAGCAGCATCCGAGCCATACGCGCCTTGACCTGGGGGTCCGTGAAGGTGAAGCGCTCCATTTCTTTGCAGGACACGCACCAGTCCGCGTAGAAATCGAGCATCACCGCTCGGCCGCCGGCCTGACTGATGCGCTGTTGGAGCGCGCTTAGGGAATGGACGCGCTCGAAGGCCGGCTGGGTACCAACGTTCAGGGTTGTAGCCCCGGCACCTCGCAGGCCGGCTAAGGGCTGCAGGATGTCGCGTCCACCGGACAGCGCGCCGACGAGCAATGCGACGCCCAACACCAACGCGATTACACCCAGCCCTTTCCATAGCTTGCGAAAGCCCGAAGCGTTCTGAGGCAAAGGATCGATGGCATGCAAATAGATCGCCGAGACGATCAACAGCACGGACCACAGGAGCATTTGCACCGCGGAAGGAATGACTGGCGAGATGATCCAAATCGCGAGCGCCAGCATGATCACGCCGAAGACCCGGTTGATGCTCTGCATCCAGGGGCCGGCCTTGGGTAACAGGGTACCCGCCGAGGCTCCAACCGCAATCAGAGGTGCGCCGATGCCCAAGGCCAGCGCGAACAGCGCAGTCCCGCCCAGCATTGCATCACCAGTGCGCGAAACGAAGGCAAGGGCAGCGAACACCGGTGGCGCCGCGCAAGGACCGATGATGACGGCAGACAGCGCGCCCATGGCGAAGACGCTGAACACGTGCCCGCCCGACAGCCGATTGCTCGCTTCGGCGGCCTTGCTTTGGATGAAGCTCGGCATCTGGATCTCGTAGAAGCCGAACATCGACAGCGCCAGGAGTACAAAGATCCCGGCGAAGCCGCCTAACACCCACGGATTCTGGAGCGTAGCTGCGATGTTCTTGCCGGAGAGGCCCACTAGCACCCCCGCGATCGCAAAGGTCAGCGCCATTCCCATGACATAGCTGCCGGATAGGAGCAGGCCGCGAGCGCGTGTCATGCTCTTGCTCTGGCCGAGAATGATCCCGGACAAGATCGGAATCATGGGCAACATGCACACTGTGAAGGCAAGCCCGACCCCGAGCGCGAAGAACAGCGGTCCGATCAACCACAGGTTTCCGCTCTGCAGCACCTGATGCGCCTCGCCCCCGTCCAGGGTCGCGTCCTCGGCAGGCGATGGCGGCGCCTGCAGGCGTGGGGCTGGAGGTGGGGCCCGGATCGGAGCGCTTTCCGCACTGGCATCCGTTGCCACCGATCGGCCGTCCGCTAGCGACCAAGCTGCCAATGTCAGATTGAACGTCTTCTTGGCAGGTGGATAGCATAGGCCCTTCTCACTGCAGCCCTGGTAGCGCGCCAAAATCGAGACGGGAGTGACCTCGCGCGCCTGCCTTCGGTCCAGGACTATCACTGCCTGGAACGGCTTGTGGAACACCTCGGTGTCGCCGAAGTTGGGGTCCGACTTCATCTCGCCGCGAGGCAGCTCGACTTTAGTGATGGAAACCCCAGGCTCACCAGAGGTTGCGAAGCCAATCTTGTCGCGATATAGGTAATAGCTCTCGGCCGGCGCGAACTCAGCCACGAGCGTGTGCGCGTCCTTCACCTTCATATCCACCTTGAAGGCCTCGCTGAGTGGGAGGAACTCCTCCTCCGCGTAGTTGCCGCCGGCCAACGAGCGCAGCTTGGACAGCGCGCCTCCGGGGTCGCTGGCGGACGCGCCCGGCGCGTTTTCGGCGGCTGCTAAGACCATCTGCGCTGACTGGACGGAGTCGCCCTCTGCGAGCGCAACGCGCGCGAAGAGAACCATGCAAACCGCCCACACCAGGGCAGCCGCGCGCGACCATGCAAGTTCCGACGTTTCCACACCGGCCATCATGGGGGTCCGACGGCGCCTGGCGTTTCGGATCGGGTCTCTTGTATCAGCCATTCCAGGTACGCTGGAGACCCGCGTTCCACACAAACTGCGATCACCTCCGGGACTTCGTAGGGATGGTGGTTCAGGATGAAAGCTTCGACCTCGGGAAACAGGCCAGCGCGGGTTTTGATGAGCACGGGGACCTCGGCGGCGGTTTCCACGGCACCCTTCCAACGGTATACCGAGGTGCATTCCGAGAGCAGGTTAACGCACGCAGCCAACCGGGCGGCAACCAGACCATCGGCCAACCTCAGAGCGGCTTCGCGGTCGGGAGCGTTGGTAAGAACCAGCAGCGTCGATTCCATGCGTTGCAGATCTCGCTTACCAGGGGCGAATGATGTCATAGGCGGGTGGGGCCCTAGGAACGAATCTTAGGCGGCCTGCGTGAGTCGTACTCGCGCCGCTTCCGCCAACCCCTCCGCCACTGTCGGATACCGCAGGTGCACACGTAGCTCCTTCTGCAAACGGCGGTTGGAGAGCCTGCGAGACTCACGCATAAATGATATCGCCGCTTGCGGCACGCTGCCCTCCACCTCTTCACGGGAGCCGCGTGGGGGTGGTGGCAGCCCCAGGCTCCTCGCCACAAGGTCGAAGTAGTCTCCCATCTTCAACCAAGAGCCGTCGGCCGCGTTGTAGGTCCGCCCTGGGCGTCCGCGCCAAAGAGCCGCCAGCACGACGCGCGCCAAGTCGTCGGCGTGAATATGGTTGGTGTAGACGTCCTCGGGTTGTGCCAGGGCGGGCATCCCGGTCCGGATGCGCTCTATCGGCAACCTGTCCGCAGCGTAGATTCCCGGCACGCGCAGGATCACCACACTCACGCCACACTCTCGTCCCCATGCCCGTAGCATGCATTCCGCGTCTGCGCGGCGGCAGGCGCGATCGCTTTGCGGGCGCAGTGGGCGCCGTTCGTCCACAACCTCGCCGGAACAGTCGCCGTAGACGCCGCTGGTACTGATGTACACCAAACGCTGTGGTATGCTCCCGCTCCTTCTGAGCGAGCGGATCAGGTTGCTGGTGCGCGAGTCGCTCAGCCCCTGGGTGGGCGGCGGCGCCAAATGCAGAATGTCGTGCGGCAACCCGGCCAGGCGCGACAGCGTAGCCGGCTCGTCCAGGTCGCCTGGTAGCGGAACAATGCCGTGGTCGCGCAGCAGGCCATAGCGTCGGGCCGAATGCGACAGCGCGTACAGACGATAGCGCCCGTGCAATAGCCCCACCAGGCGCAGGGCTACGTCGCCGCAGCCGACGATCAGGAGTCTTCTCATCTCGCCATTCTAGTGGAAGTGGGGGCAGCACCAGCGGATGGCCAGTGCCAGCGCCGGTCGAGGATTAATGCATGTCCTTTCAAGTCACCATCAAGCCGAGCGAGCGTAGCTTCAGCGTAGAGGATGGCGAGGCCGTCCTCGAGGCCGCCATGCGCAACGGCATCGTACTTCCTTATGGGTGCCGCAACGGCGCCTGCGGCGCCTGCAAGGGGAAGATCCTGCAGGGCCAAGTTGACTACGGCCAGTACGCGGCGCATATCCTGCCGGAATTCGAGAAGAAATCCGGTTACGCGTTGTTCTGCCAAGCCAAGCCGCTTACCGCCTTGGTCATCGAAGCGCGCGAGATCAGCGCCGCAGGCGAGCTCCCGATCAAGAGACTGCCCTGCCGGGTACAGCGGATTGAACGTCCTTCGTACGACGTCGTCGTGCTCTACCTGAGCCTGCCTGCCAATGAGCGGCTGCAGTTTCTAGCTGGGCAATACCTCGAGATCATCATGCGTGACGGCAAGCGCCGCGCCTACTCCATGGCGAACCCGCCTGAAGACGACGCCCACATCGAGTTGCACGTGCGCAACATGGTGGGCGGCGCATTTACCGATTACGTCTTCAACAAGATGAAGGAGCGCGACATCCTGCGGTTCGAGGGGCCACTGGGTACCTTCTTCCTGCGCGAGGACAGCGACAAGCCGATCGTCTTCCTGGCCAGCGGGACCGGGTTCGCTCCCATCAAGAGCATTGTCGAGCACGCGTTCCATATCGGGGTTGAGCGGCAGATGGTGCTGTACTGGGGAGCGCGCATTGCGCCGGACCTGTACATGAGCGTCCTGGCGGAGAAATGGCAGCGAGACCACGACAATTTCCAGTTCGTGCCCGTGCTGTCCGACGCGCGCCCCGAGGAGAGTTGGGCGGGACGCACGGGCCTGGTGCACCGCGCCGTGATGGAGGACATTCCCGATATGTCCAGTTACCAAGTGTACGCCTGCGGCGCGCCTGTCATGGTCGAGGCCGCGCAGTCCGATTTTACCGCCCACTGCAGCCTTCCCCAGGAGGAGTTCTACTCTGATGCGTTCACACCTTCCGACGGTGCCAAGCTGGGTTGATCGGGGCTGGGTCGACGGGCTAGGTTAACCCGAGGCTGTTCGACCCGGGTCAACCGCTGTTGCGAAGTCCAGCGGCGATACCATTGATCGTCAGGAGAATAGCGCGCTTGACCTTCTCGTCCCGATCCCCGGCTCGAAACCGGTGCAATGACTCGACTTGCAGATGGTTCAGCGGGTCGATATAGGGTGAGCGGTTGCGGAAGCTGCGCGCGAGCGCGGGGTTGGACTCCAGCAGCTCGCGCTGGCCGGTGATCGCCAGCAGCTGATTGACCGTACGCTGCATCTCTGTCCGAATGCGTCCGAAGATTCTTTCGCGCAATTCCTCGTCCACCACCAGAGCAGCGTAGCGCGATGCGATGTGGATATCGCTCTTGGCGAGCAGCATATCCATATTGGAGAGCAGGGTCTGGAAGAAGGGCCAGTTGCGGTACATTTCCCGGAGCGTCGCCAGCCCCTGTTCGCCCCTGCGCTGCACGACGTGTTCCACTGCGCTGCCGAAACCGTACCACCCTGGCAGCATGATGCGAGCGAGCGACCAACTAAAGACCCAGGGAATGGCGCGTAGATCTTCGATGCGATCGGACTTTCGGCGCGATGCGGGTCGACTGCCCACATTCAGGTCGGCGATCTCGGTAATCGGAGTAGCGGTGCGAAAGAAGGTGACGAATCCGGGTGTCTCATAGACCAGGTTGCGGTAGGCCTTGAATCCCTCCGCCGAGAGCTCCTCCATCACCTCCTGATATAGAGCGGAGTCGCCGCGCGGAGCAGCGTGGTCGAGCAGCGTTGCTTCCAGCGTGGCGGCGATCAGCGTCTCCAGATTGCGCCGTCCGATGTCGGGTTCCGAGTACTTGCTCGCGATCACCTCACCCTGCTCCGTGATGCGGATTTGCCCCTGCACGCTGCCGGGCGGTTGCGCCAGGATCGCCTGGTGGCTTGGCCCGCCGCCACGACCCACCGTACCGCCGCGGCCGTGGAACAGGCGCAATTTCACGCCGTTGCGCTCGAACACCTCGACCAGCTTGACCTCGGCCTTGTACAGCTCCCAGTTTGAAGTTAGATAGCCACCATCCTTGTTGCTGTCCGAGTAGCCAAGCATGATCTCCTGGACCCCGCCGCGGCTCTCGAGCATGCGGCGATATTCGCTTATTCCGAACAACGCCTCCATGACAGCGCCACAGCCGCGCAGATCGGCGATGGTCTCGAACAACGGAACGATACTCAAGCCCAGCCGTGGTGGCGAGCCGGGCTGCATCAACCCAGCTTCCTTGAGCAGCAGCGCCACCTCCAGCACGTCGCTCGCGTCGTTGGCGTTGGAGATGATGTAATTGGGCAGGGCCTGCGACCCATAACGTCGTTGCAGCTCGGCCGCTGCATCGACAATGCGCAACTCCTTGAGGGTGTCCTCGGTGTAGGTGACGAAGGGCGAGCGCAGCAGCCTCGGCACAGTCAGCTCGCCCAACAGCCAGCGGCGGCGTTCCTCCTCCGGGAGTTGATCGTAACCTTCACGGTGTGCGCCCAGCAGGAACAGTTCGGCCACAACCTTCTCGTGCACCCCGCTATGCTGGCGCATGTCCAGCGGGGCGAGATGAAACCGGAACACCTCGGCCGCACGCTTGAGGTGGCGTAGGCGTCCGCTGGCAATGCGCGCCGACTTGTTGCGCGCGAGCGATTGCGAGATCACCTCCAGGTCGCGCACGAACTCCCCAGCATCAGCATAGGGCCGCGCCGGTGCCACCTCGACGCGCTCCGGCGGGTGCTGATCGAGTTCGCGCGAGGTGGCGGCCAGTCTGGCGTACACACCGATTAAGGCGCGCCGGTAGGGTTCGTCGCGCCGGTGCTCAGAGGCATCTGGAGCGCTGGCCGCGAGCCGCTCCAGCTCGGGGCTCACGGCCACCAACCGCAGCGACTGGGATAGTTCGGCTCCGAGCTCATGCACCTCGTTCAGGTAGAAGTCCAGTGCCGTGGACGACTGTCTCATCAGCGCGTAGCGCATCACATCGTGAGTGACGAACGGGTTCCCGTCGCGGTCGCCGCCGATCCACGCTCCCAGCCGCAGGATGGGCGCTACCGGAATCGGGGAATGCGGCCATTGCGCCTTCAGGTAGTCTTCCATCTCGACGTACAAGCGGGGGATCTGGCGCAGGAACGTATAGCGGTAATAGGACAGACCGTTCTCTATCTCGTCGTGCACCTTGAGGCGCAACTCGCGCAGAATGCGGGTCTGCCACAAAGTCAAGATCACGCGCCGCAGATTCTCCTCGCTGATCGCCAGCTCTTGCTCGGTCAGATTGAGGCGGTCGCGCTCGGTGAGCAGGCGCGCGACCTCGAGCTGGCCATCTAGGATGCTCTTGCGCTGTACCTCGGTCGGGTGGGCGGTGAGTACCGGCGAAATCAGCGCATCGCGGAAAAATTCTGCGACTGGCCCCGGCCCGAACCCGGCATCGGCCACCCGTTTGAGGGCGACGGCCAGCCCGTCCCTGGGGGAGGACCCGACGATCTGGTGCGCGCGGCGACGGCGATTGCGATGCAAGTCCTCGGCGATGTTGGCGAGCTGCGAGAAGTAGGTAAATGCTCGGATCACCGATACGGTGTCCGTGTGACTGAGCCGATTGAGGGTCGCTTCCAGTTCGCTGCGCACCTGGCTGTCTCCCGTGCGCCGGAAGCGGATCGCGGTCTGGCGGATGTACTCGATCAGATCGAACGTCTCATCGCCCTCTTGCTCGCGGAGAGTGTCACCGAGCAGCCGCCCGAGCAACCGGATGTCCTCCTTGAGCGGGAGGTCCTTGTCAACAGTCGCGTCGGCGCGGTTGGTGCTATTCATCGCGCTGCCTTTCCTTGGTTGGTCAGTGAACGGGGTAGACGGCTGTCCGGTCGGCTCTACCTCCTCTGCCGCTTGGCGCCGGTTGGCCGTGCTCATTCCAGCTCTGGCCCCGCTCTTGGAAGGAAGGCTCATAGCGCGATCTGACGGCGACCGCCGGTGCTGTTCCTGAGCTGGGCGAGGGCAAGCTCTAATCCCCTGCGATACATCCGGCCGGCTTCCTCGGGATCGCCGATGCGCTCTAGCAGCTTGCCGAACTCGACGTAGGCGGTGTGCGTTGGCTCAACCGCCAGGCTTGCCTCGAGATAGCTGCGCGCTTTGCCCCACAGCGCCTGCTGCATGCACAACTGGCCCAGAGCGAGCAGCAATACCGGGTCGCCGGGATGCCGTTGGAGCCAACTCTCGGCCCGCTCCAAATGTCGGCGGGCATCGCGCGGCAGGCTTTCGACATACAGACTCAGCAGCGCCGGGTTCCAGTTCGCCTCGAGGCTCTGCTCGACGATCTCATGCGCCTCGCTCACGCCACCTAAAGCGATGAAGCATTGCGCCGCGGCTGCCGCGACCCGCGCATCCTTGCGGTCCTCGACCGGCAACCGCTCCCAATACTCGCGCAGGATCTTGTCGTCCAACGCCTTACGCTTGAGATTCTCGGTCTGGGCCTGATGCTTGATCTGCTTCAGAATGCTTGGCTCGAACACCCGGCGCCGATCCAACTGCGGCAGCAACTGTAATACCTGATCCCAATTCTTCGCGAGCTGCTGTGCGCGAAGCTCCAGCCGCAGAGCCGCCGTGTGTTTGTCCTGCAACTTGCCCAGGGCCTGGAGCGCATCGTGGTAGCGGCGCTCGTCTAGCAACAGTTCAGCCTGAGTCATCAATCGCAGGTAGCTTTCACGCGGAGCGCGGATATCCATCTCGCGCAGGTACTCGTCACGCGCCTGGAACGATCTCAACTCGTGCGCCGCCCGGGCCGCCACCGCCAGGCTCAAATCCGCCGCTTCATTGCTTTCCAGCGCTTGCCTCGCCGCACGCTCGGCTCGACCGAAACGTCCTTCGAAGTAGTTCCGCATCGCCTCTTGGAAGGCGCGCCGCGCCCGCGCTTGCTGCCGTTCGCGCCGGAACTCCGCGGCCTGGGTCGGTATCCGCAGAGTCAGGCTCAATGCACGCACCAGGGCATAAGTGACAACAAACGCACTCAATACCAGCACGACGGCGAGGTTAAGGGACAGTTCCACCCGGTGAAACGGCAGGACCAGAAGGACGTAGCCGGGGCTGTAGCGGGCAGCCGCGGTCAGCGTCACTGCTAGGGCGGACAGGCCGACGAGCCACAACAACGCGCGCACCGGCAACACGCTATCCGTGGGGCTGCAGGACAACGCTCAAGCCGCCACGATACCGAGCAGGAGCCGATGAGCGGCACGGCACGTGGGCATGCCGCCTACCACATACAAGGCTCAACGCAACCCCCTTTCGCGCACCAGCTTCGCGTTGCGCACAGCCTCCAGACTTCCGGGGATGTCAGGCACCTCGACGGCGATCTCGCTGGCGGCTAACTGCTTGAGCAGGGTCAGGGCTTGCGCTACCTTTTGGTCGTTCTTATCAAAGTAGCGCTGCAGCCAGTCAAGGGCCTCGCGGGTATCGGCTTTAAAGCTCTCTCCCTCGTGTGCAAGCAGCGCAACCCGTGCGCTCATCAGGCGCAAGCGCAGATTCTCACGCAAGAAAAACATCTGTGAGGGCGACACCAATGGCATCTCCTCGCGCTCGCTGCGCTGGATGCGTATCAAGCTTTGAATGTCGTGCCAAAGCTCTTTTACCACTCGAGCCGGAGCGCTTTCCTCAGGCTGACTGGCAGTTGGCTTCTCCTCTGCCGGGCGTTGATACACGGCCAACGGTAGACTATCGACCACCTGACCCAGCGCATCCAGGCGCAGGCTCATGCCGACGGCATCGACGTACGGCATCGACTTGAGCCGCTCGGTGTCGCGTCGGATTGCGCGGCGCACGGAAGTGAACTGAGCGCTGTCCGTGCGCTGGAGGCGGCTATCCGCGGCCTCAAGGGCGATCAGCGCCGCCTTCACGTTGCCCGCCAGCTGCAGTTGCTGGCTGGCGATGAGCAGGATTTGCTCGACCTCGGCCAGGATGCGCTCGTCGCGGTTGCGCGTCAGCTCCAAGTACAGCGACTCGACGGCTAGACGTTGGTTCTGGGTCTCGGCCAGCCGGCTCTCGATCACGCCAAGGCGATACTCCAAATCCCGAGCGGTGTCGCGTGCTAGGTTGGCGGTCTGACGGCTCTCGCGGTTGTGATCGTCGGCCTCCGCGAGCTTGCGCACCACTTCCTGCCGCAACGCGTGTATCTGGCTGCGCCAATCGGCCCATAGAGCCAGGATAACAGCGACGAGCGCGACGAGCGCGAGCGTGCGCGGGCTGATCGTGTAAGTACCCCACCGAGACAGACGCTTCCAAGCCGATGCGCGCGCGGTCACCGTCGCGCCGGCCGGGGCCGGTGCGGGCGGTTCCGAGGCTGGCCGAGGTTGATCCTGTTGAGGGTCCATTGCGCGAGAATGGCGAGGCAGAGAGCTGAGGCGAGGAAAGAGTTTACCTCACATAGCGCGCCTCGCCCTATCGAGTGCGCGAGGAGAACCACTCACTCAACCCCCGCAACATGCCCTCGTCGCCGGCAGGCGTTATCACCACCTCTGTGAGGCCAAGATGCCGGGCACGCTCCGCTACGCTGGCGTGCGGAACGAACAAAGGGGTGATGCGCAACAGGCGCTGGCCTCGCAGCCCAACCATGGCCCACAGGTTGTCTAACGTCACACCGCTCATGACTGTCACCGCATGCAGCCCGCCCTGCTCCCAGCGCGCGATGAGCTGCGCCGAATCGATCCGCGGTTGCACGCGCCGATAGCACTCAGCATAGGTGACCTCGGCGCCCCGGCGCCGGAGTTCATCGGCCAGCAGCTCGCGCCCGCCCTCGCCGCGCAAAATCAGCACGCGCTTGCCTCGCGGGTTCTTCAGCTGCGGGGTGGCGAGCAGCGACTCGCTGTCCGCGCCGAGCGACGGAACGATAACGGTCGCGATGCCATGGCGGCGCAGTGCCGCTGCGGATCCTTCGCCCACCGCCGAGACTGGCACGTTCGGCGGCCAGGCCCCCCCGAGCAGTGCAACCCCGTGGTCGACCGCGTTGGGGCTGACGAAGACGGCGAGATCGAAGCTGCGCAGACTGGCCAGCACGTCCTTGACTCGGGCCAAGTCGGCTGGCGAGTCAATGGCCAGCGCTGGAAACCGAACCGCTTCCCCGCCCGCCTCGGCGATGAGCCGTGCCAGGTTTCCGGCTTGGTGGACAGGCCTGGTGACGAGCACCGTGCGCCCTGACAGCGGTCGCGCCGCACCCCTATTGCTCATGGGCCAGGCTCGCCAGGATCTCGCGTGCCCCACCGGCCACGAGCCGGTGAGCCAACGCCTGCCCCATCGCCTCGGGGTCTGCCGACAAGTCGGGCGCGCTTACCTGGGCCGACACATACATCCTTCCATCCTGGCTCGCAACGAATCCGCGCAGGGACATGCCCGTATCCACGCGCTGCGCGAAGGCGCCGATCGGGACTACGCAGCTTCCCGACAGCGCACGGCTCACGCTGCGCTCAGCTTGCACGCACCACTGCGTTTCCGGATGACTGAGCAGCGCCACCATCTCGATGAGATCCGGGCGCGACTCGTGGCATTCGATCCCCAGCGCGCCCTGTCCTGCAGCCGGGAGACTGTCCTCAGGCTCGAGCACAGCAGTGATGCGCGACGCCAGGCCCAGACGCTTCAAGCCCGCTGCAGCCAGAATAACCGCCGCGTACTGCCCCTCATCCAGCTTGCGCAGGCGCGTTGTTATGTTGCCGCGGAGCGGCACCACCGACAGGTGCGGATAATGCGCACGCAGCTGGCTCTCCCGTCGCAGGCTCGAGGTCCCTACCCGGCCACCCTGAGGCAACGATGACAGACGCGGATACTGGTTGGAGACGAAGGCATCGCGTGGATCCTCCCGCTCGCTAACGGCCGCGATCATGAAGCCGGGCGGCAGTGACATCGGCACGTCTTTCATCGAGTGCACAGCGATCTGCGCGCGTCCCTCCTGCAGGGCGTTCTCCAGGTCTTTCACGAACAGGCCTTTGCCGCCGATCTTGGATAGCGGAGAGGACAGCAAGCGGTCGCCCTGCGTGGTAATAGCGAGTATCTGGACGTCGAGGCTGGGATACAGCGCGATCAGGCGATCGCGGATGTGATGCGCTTGCCAGAGGGCCAGTGCACTTTCGCGTGTGGCGATGGTGACGCGCGAGGGAACAGACAACGGAGATAGATAACGGCGGTGCGCCAGCGGGGACGCTCGCGCTCATGCCGGAATTCTAACATGTCAACGCAGGGCCCTTCCTGCCGTGCCCAGAGGCCGGAGAGCGTGGCCGACCTGTTACAGCTTGGGTTGCGTCAGGCGGTTCCGTCGGACCAGCGCCGCGCGGGCTCGGAGCCCACCCGCAGGACAGGTACAAACACACATTCCGCCCACTCGACCACTCGGACCAGCTCCAGCGACGGGTTGCGGCGTTCGTAGTCGGTCAACTCCGACAACAGCGCCAGGAACCGTTCGTCGCCATCTTCACCCTTGCCGATCAGAAGCAGCCGACCTTTGGCCGCGTCATAGTCGCGCTTCCAGAGAATGGGCCGGGCCTTCCTAGCGAAAGCGCGGCTGTCCAAGCTGCCCATGTAGATTTTCTCCCGATCCCCGACCTCGATGCCCAGCGGCGCAAAACGACGGCCGAACCTGTTGTTGGAGCATTTGTAACGCGAAACGCTAGGCGTGTCGAAAATCGTCAACACAATGTGTGAGTACTACGCGCAGCTAGATGGGGCCTTCCGGCGGGGGATACAGGTATCGTAGGGAGCCCAGATCATTCGGGCGGGGCATACGGGAGCAACCGCGCGCCGGTGCGCCTGCCGCCGCAGATCAGCGCGCTGGGGCCTGAGCAGTTTCGACGCCGAAACGAGGAATAGGCTTTAGCTTGCAGGGAGCAGAAGTGTACCCGGGTCGTATCGCTCTAGCCAAGGCCGATGGGGCGCGCTCTGATCTCTGCAGGCGGCTATGAGTGGGCTACGGGTGCTCTGACAACTTCGGCGGCGCCATCCGAGGCGCGGCTGCCGACTCGGATCTTGCGTGGTTGCGTGCTGGCTTTGATCTCTTCTGCAAGCTTGGCAACGACTTCCTCGATGTCGGGAATGTCCTTGAGCTGCAGCACGCGTTCAGTGAACCCCACCTCATGGGTCAACCCGCCACGAGTAATACTGAACTCGTGCAGATCCATCGTGCAGCAGTAATCTACTTCCGCGTCGAGGAGCTCGGCGCCGAAACGTTCGAGGATGGTGCACGCCTTCATGTCGATGTCTACGCTCATGTCTGCCCGGTTCACAATGCGTTGGTAATCGACCAGCGTGGCTGGTTCTACCCCCTACGGCAGCAGAAACCGTTCCCAGGTCCGGGCATCGGCTCTAGTTCGTTGAACGCAAAGCGCAACTAGGCCATTGTCAAAGGTCCGTGGGTGTTAAGCGATGCCCCCGATCAGACAGACAAAAAGCAAGGGCGCCCGAAAGCGCCCTTGCAGGTTTGACAAATCAGCAGCAACTCAAGCTACGGCTTACTCGCCCCGCAACCTTGCGAGCCTCTCCCGGCCACTGACGCGACGCTTACTCGACGTGCTCGCCATGCAGCGCAACGTCCAAACCCTCGCGCTCCTGTTCTTCGGTCACGCGCAGACCGATGGTCATATCGATGACCTTCAGGATGATGAAGCTGACGATGAAACCATAGATCAGCGTCGCCCCCACGCCCCAGCACTGGGTCAGTACACTGCCCTCTGCCCCGCTGATCTCCTTAGACACAAACGCTCCGGTGAGCAGCGCGCCGATGATACCCCCGATGCAGTGCACGCCGAAGCAGTCGAGCGAGTCGTCGTAGCCGAACATCTTCTTGACGCTGGTGACCGCGTAATAGCAGCCGACCCCGGCCGCAATGCCGATGATGATCGCGGGCACGGGGGCGACGAAGCCCGACGCGGGCGTGATCGCGACCAGACCAGCCACCGCCCCGGACGTGATGCCCAGCACGCTGGGTTTGCCCTTGACCAGCCACTCGGTGAACATCCAAGCTAGGGCGGCAGCAGCGGTAGCGATCTGCGTCACGGTCATGGCCAGGCCCGCGCGCCCGTCAGCGGCAACGGCCGAGCCCGCGTTGAACCCGAACCAACCGACCCACAGCAGCGAAGCGCCGATCACGGTCAGCGTGAGGTTATGCGGCGCCATCGCTTCCTTGCCGTACCCCACGCGCTTACCCAGAACGAGCGCCGACGCGAGCCCGGCGATTCCAGCGTTGATGTGCACGACAGTACCGCCCGCGAAATCGAGCTGGCCTTTTTGAGCCAACCAGCCGCTCGGTTCCCACACCCAGTGCGCGATCGGCGAATAGACGACGATCGACCAGATGCCCATGAACCAGAGCATGGCGGAGAACTTCATCCGATCCGCGAAAGCTCCGCAGATCAGCGCCGGCGTGATGATCGCGAACGTCATCTGGAACATCATGTAGACCGACTCGGGCACGTTCTGCGCGATGTGCGACACGGACACCGTCTTCCCTGCGGCGAAGCTCATGCCGTTCAACAAGAACCGGCCGAGGTTGCCAAGATAGGGACTGCCGGGCATGAAAGCGAGGCTGTAGCCCATGACCATCCATAAAATCGTCACCACACAGGTGATCGCGAAGCTCTGCATGACGGTGGCCAGCACGTTCTTCTTGCGCACCATGCCGCCGTAGAACAACGCCAAACCCGGGATGGTCATCAACAGCACCAGCGCAGTCGACGTCAGCATCCAGGCGGTATCGCCCGAGTTGATCTTGCTGATTTCGACCACGAGCGGCTCCAACGGAGCCGGCGGTGCCGCCGGCGCTGCTGCAGGTGCGCTTTCAGCGGGCGCCGAGGCGGCGTCGGCCGGCTTATCGTCAGAGTAGCTTGGTACAGCAAGGCTCAGCAGAATACCTGCTGCGAGTAACGCCAGAATTCGTCTCATGACTCTCTTCTCCCTCATTAAAGTGCTTGGGCCCCGGTCTCACCGGTGCGGATGCGGATGACCTGCTTCAGATCGAAAACGAAAATCTTTCCGTCTCCGATCTTGCCCGTATTGGCCGACTTCTGGATGGCATCGAGCGCTCG